>Ga0315550_1000023_pt1 | contig 86229 bp, 80 predicted proteins | sample SalMarSW160190MG_2_FD_203100 | JGI IMG/M metagenome (GOLD analysis project Ga0315550, IMG submission 203100) | Salt marsh sediment microbial communities from the Plum Island Ecosystem LTER, Massachusetts, United States - Salt Marsh Sediment SW1601-90 ...
AAATATACAATCGTGAGGGGATTAATTAACGTCAGACCCAAGAACTGGGCGAATACTGTGCCGCTTCCACTTGAACGTATTCCATCCATTTCAAGCCTAACCGATGGCCTGATCAACCGCATTACCCCATACACACCCACCACTAGGAGCACAACTCCGCTGATGACCTTTACCTGTATTGAATAAGGGGAGATGATCTGTGCCAGAGCGCCCCCGGCGACCGCAGCCAGCGCCGCATACAAGAAATCGGCAAAAGCTGCCCCGGCTCCCGCCATGAATCCGACCCGGAAACCGCGGCGCAGACTCACATCGAGAATAAGTACCGCAATGGCGCCAACGGGAATGGCAATCCCGTACCCCGCCAGAGCACCTTCAAAGAATGCCGCCATGAGAGTCCTCAATTGACTTGCTGAGCGTCGGACCTCGCCATCAAGTGCATTGCCATGGTCACAAGCCCTCCTCCAAAATCATCAGCTCCGCCCTGGGTGCCTGCACTTCAGTACCAAGCAGCGGGAAGAACATAGAAACATTCCCACGCCAACTCTGTTTCTCTCAGGAAGGTGCCGCAGCTCCATCTGCGATGACTCCGCTCAGGTCATATTCGAGAGCACCCGTGATGCGAACCTGAACCATCTCTCCGGCGCGGATTTCTTCCTCTACAATGACCATGCCATCAATCTCCGGCGCGTCTCGATAGGAGCGGCCCAAAGAAATCCCGTCTCCACAACCTTCGATCAGAACTGGCAACGACTTACCCTGGAAGGTCTGGTTCCGCTCAAGGGAAATTCCTTGTTGAAGAGTCATCAACCTGTCTCGCCGCTCCTCTTTGATAGCCAATGGGATGGGGTCGCCAAGAGGCTCACCTGCCGTCCCCGATTCCGGGGAATATGAAAAGACGCCCACGCGATCGAACCGGATCTCCCAAATAAAGTCCAACAACTTTCCGAAAGCCTGCTCTGTCTCACCGGGGTAGCCCACGATAAACGTCGTCCGCAGCGCGAGATCAGGCATCGCTCCCCGCATCTTCTCGATCGTTCGCTGCACCCATTCGACGTTCGCCGGTCGACGCATATCACGCAGAACACTCGCATCTGCGTGCTGCAGCGGAATATCTAAATAAGGCAGGACTTGTGCATTCTTCGCCATCACTTCTATCAAGCGATCCGTTACATAGCCCGGGTAGGCATACATCACGCGAATCCAATCCACATCAGGGATCGCTTGGACAAGTTCTTCCAACAGCTTCGCCAGGCCCTCTTTCACGCCAAGGTCATGACCATAGTCTGTCGTGTCTTGCGCGATTAGAATCACCTCACGCACCCCCGCCTCCTGCAGCCGGCGAGCGTCCCCCAGAATCGCCTCCGCTGGGCGGCTCACCGTTGGTCCTTTGATCAATGGGATGGCGCAAAATGCACAGGGACGGCGGCAGCCATCGGCGATCTTCAGATACGCGCTGGCGCCACTCACCGCCACCCGATCCACCCCCTGCTCTTCCTTACCCATCGCCGGCGTCTCCGGCAGGTGGTAGAGCGGTTCCGGATGGCGCCGTTCTCGCAAACTCTGTACAACCTGAACGATATCCATCCAGCGCCGAGTTCCTAAAACCCCATCGATCCCCGGCACGTGTTCGACAACAGTCGAACCGTAGCGCTGCGTCAAACAGCCTGCGGCGATGAGTAATTGTCCTTTGCATTTACCCTGTGCAAGCTCACGCAAAACAGTCAGCGATTCTTTCTTCGCCGGTCCGATAAACCCGCAGGTGTTAACGATCAGAACATCAGCCTCCTCCGGCCGCTCACTGACTTGATATCCCGCGCGCCCGAGCAGCGTGGACATCGACTCAGAGTCTACTGTGTTCTTCGCACAACCAAGTGAAAGGAGGTGAAAGCGCGTTGCTGGCATCGGCTATTTGAGTTACCCCTCAGGAATAGTGGGCAGTGTGGTTGCGGTTTCTGTTATTACAGGGGAAGCTGTGGGTGTCAGAGTCTGAGTCGGCGTTGGGGTTTGCCCACCCCGCGGCGTCCAAACGCGAGTAACCACCTGCCCAACATCTCCCATGAGACCCTGGTCCTGTCCGTTAAAAATCGCGCGGATACCGCCGCCGTTTCCTGTGAACACTTCCACACGCTCTTGGCCGAAATAATCGTATCGCTCACCGGCGCGCATTCGACCCCTGAAGATCTCTTCACCATCCACAAGCACCTGCACCCAGGACTCCCTCTCGGCAATGACCTGTAGATTTACTGTGTTGAGAACGTTCAGGATCAGCGTCGATGTTGCCGTAGGCTCCTCGGTTGTCAGTTGTTGTTGTGTCGCCTCAACAAGTGCGGACACTGCGGGAGAGGGGGTGATTGTCGCCGTTGGCAGCGGGCTCACATCCGCTGAACTTGCCACCGCCGTGGCGTCCTCCCCGATCCCGATGGCGGCGTATAGTTTTCGACCACCCCATACAAGGACAACGATCACGCCCAGAGTGATGATAGCGACGACGAAAATATCAGTAGAAAACCAACTCGGCATTCGCATCCGGCGTTCAGGTCCTTTCTTTGCTACAGTCTTGCTGGCGCCTCTCACTGCAAGCGATCGTCGGCGCGTTGGCTGCCTGCCCTCATCGTATCGTCGTAGGAGTTCTTCGGGGTTTATGCCGAGGAATTCAGCATAGTTATGTAAAAAACCGCGCGCCTGGGCTTCCGACGGAAGCGAGTCAAACTCACCACGCTCAAGCGAATCCAGCAGAGATGCGCGGATCCGAATGATTCGCTCGGCTTCCTCAAGCGTAAGCCCTAGCCGCTCGCGAGTTTCACGTAGGGTACGACCGATCTCTTCCATATCAAATACTAGAGACAGAAAACCGCCGGCGCACTTCTCTTGGAAATACGCCGGCGGTCTTGTTCTCTAGAACTCAGTCTTCCTTTTGGCTTTCTTCGTCTGACTCCCCCTCGTCAGGCTCCACAATGATTTCGGCTTGCACTTCAGCCGGTTCCGTATCTTCCTGAACGGTTTCATCCGCTGATTGTGCCTCTACTTCAGCTTCGGCATCCTCCGCCTCGAGTTCCGCCTGCAAATCTATAAATTGGCCTACGCCCTCCAGTTCTATATCGAGGGGTTCCTCGATCTCGTAGGCTGATTCGGGCGGCTCACCCTCTCTATGTACAACGACGGTGATTTCGGGGATCAAATCTAGCGTTAGGCGAACCTTGACCTCATGAACACCGAGGGTTTTGATCGGCTGTGCCTCGATCTGGCGGCGATCAATAACCGCCCCCATCTCCTGCTCGATACCCTCGACAATCATCGCCGAAGTGATCGAACCGTAGAGCCTTCCAGTTTCGCCTGCTTTGACGCCGAAATTCAGAGTCAACTCGCTTAGCTGCTCGGCGATCGCGCCCATCTCAATATTGAGCCGGTTGCGTTCTTTCTCAGCCTGCCCACGGATGCGCTCGGTCTGCTTGAGCACCCCAGGCGTAGCGAGCGCCGCCAGGCCTTGCGGCAGGAGGAAATTCCTCCCATAGCCGTCCGCGACTTTCTTCACATCACCGGCACGTCCCAGTTTGTAAACGTCCTTCAATAGTAATACTCTCATCTGTCATCAAGCCCTTTCTTCATAATTCGAGCGCCGCATGCGGCGCTCGGGGCGAAGGGTACAACGCCCAGTGCACGGCATTGTACCAGAGCCGATCCGATTGGTCAAAGGATAAATCTACCAGCCATCAAACCACATCTCATAGGCAGTGTGCTCAGGCAGTTTTAGTGCTCTTCACAAGCGGCCGTGACGCAGCAATTCCATCATCGAACGCTCAAGGCGACCGGCGGTTTTTCTCCATAACAATCGCATCCTCCCGATCACGATAATATCGTGGCCAGCGATCAATCTCAGCGTATCCGCTTATGAGATACAAATTGTAGGCGCCCCGGTTTGATTCCCGCAGGGAGAGCCGTATCCTAGATGTACCCAATCCAGCTTCACATTCCTTGAGTAGACGTCTTGCGATGCCCTTTCTTCGAAACGTCGGGGCAACGGCGAGCGTTGCCACCCAGCCCATATCTTTCTGTCGTCGCCGATCGCCGACGATGAAACCTACGATTTCTTCATCCACTGCAGCGACGTAGCGCACCGTTTCCGGGAAGATCAGCGCAGCCAATACGTCGATCCACGGCCAAGAATCGTTCTGAAAACAGCGCTTCTCCAGACGATAGATAGGCAGAAAATCGCGCCACGTCGCCGCACGGATGTCGGGGTTCAACTCGGCTTTCAAGCTCTCTCTTGCAGCCAGAAGCTACTTGCCACCCTTCGTGAAATTCTCCAGCAAGCTTGTGAACTCCATCGGGAAGATGAACTTGGTGGCAGGATTCGCGCCCATATCCTTAAGTGTCTCGAAATACTGCAGCGTCATCGTTTTCTGATCAACCTTCTTGGCGGCGCCGAATATTTTTTCTAGAGCCGCTGAATAGCCCTCTGCCCGCAGCAATTGCGACTCGCGATCACCCTCAGCGCGCAGGATGTTCGCCTGCCTATCACCATCTGCCGTCAAAATGTTGGCCTGCTTCTCGCCTTCGGCCACATTGACCGCCGCCTCCCGCGCGCCTGTCGATTCGGTCACAACCGCACGCCGGATACGCTCAGCCGTCATCTGGCGGGTCATCGCATCCTGGACCTCTTTCGGCGGGATGATCTCGCGGATCTCGACGTTGGTCACCTTCACACCCCAGCGCTCGGTCACCTCATCCAGCTTCACGCGCATCACCTGGTTGATGTGGTCGCGATTGGATAGCACTTCGTCCAGAGAGATCGCTCCGATTACCGAACGCAGCGTTGTTGTTGCCATACCCTGCGCCGCCGCTTCAAAGTTGCCCACCTGGATCACACTCTGCATGGCCTCGACGACTTTGTAGTACCAGATGAAGTCAACGGCGATCGAGGCGTTATCCATTGTGATCGAGGTCTGGTGCGGGATTTCACGCACTTGCTCACGAAGATCGACCTTAATGGCACGTTCGATGAAGGGGATCAGGAACACGAGACCTGGGCCACGTTCGCCCATGCAGCGCCCGAGGCGGAATACCACCAGGCGTTCATATTCCTGGGCAATGCGGATTGCGCTCGCAATAATTGCCAATCCTATCAATCCGACTGCACCAACCAAACAAGAAACAAATGCAGTATTCGTCATTTCCACAACCTCCTTGAATTAGATGAGGGTTATTTCGCTTCTTCTTTAGGTTCCACCAAGAGCATCAAACCCTCGCGATCGACGACCTCAACTTCATTCCCCACCCTTACGCGGCTTTCCGACCTCGCCGTCCACAACTCGCCCAATGCGTATACCGAGCCGACCGGATTAAGTTCCGTCCGTACTTCGGCAATTTCTCCGATGACTCTATCGAGATCGATATTCGGCCTTGATTTTTGGGCAATAATCACGCTGCGAATCGCCCACCAGAAGTATCCCAAGGTGAGTAAGGACACGCTCAAGGTGAGCAGCGGGCTAACGGCCGCCCCGCCTCCCGCCGGTTGAAAGAGAAAGACAGAGCCCACGCATAGAGCAAGCGCAGAAAATGCCAGCCAGATCTCCGGACGCGGCAAGCGGAGCGAGGCGACAAACAATACTCCTCCAAGTGCAAGAACGATCAGCGCCCATGCGTTGAGCGGCACGAAGATCGTCCCCAACCCTGCCCCTCCCAGAGCTGCGAGAGCGAATATCTCCAGAACTCCCGTGCCCGGGCTTACGACCGCCAGCGCCGCCAACCAGATTCCGGCAACCAGTATCAAGTAGAGCAGACTTGGAAACAGTGGCGATTCGATGATTGTCATCTACTTTCACCTCCTCTCGGTTGAATTACTAATATAGTAAAGGAAAACTAGATTAGATTTTTCCGCTTTAGCGGACATTCAACCGACATTAACCCTATCTAATTGTGCACTAATCCTTGGGGTTCTTCAAGGACATCTCAGCGGGAGATTGAAATCCTGTCTGCGCCGATGGTATCATAGTTATCATCGTAAGGAGCTGCCAAGATATCATACCCTCTCTTCTTTACCGCTGGTATTACTGCAGGCATGCTATGGCTAATTGCGACCGGATCAGAGCCGAATCTCTCTCCTCGGCGACGCTTAACAAATGACCCGGTCATCGCTGGGGTGGTCGTGCTCGTTACAGGCTTGTTCCTAGCCAGGATGACCTTCGTTCTTCTGCATAGTAATTATTATTATGCCCACCCAATTGAGATCCTTTACACCTGGCAGGGCGGTTTGAGTGGCATCGGCGGGGTCGCCGGTGCACTGTTTGGACTGGTTATCTACAATAGAGTCAGGGGTGAATCATTTGCCGCCTGTGTTGACGCCCTCGCAATCCCGGCCGCTATTATCGCCTCGAGCTGCTGGCTTGGGTGCTGGATGGATGGTTGCGCTTACGGCATCCCCCTTGAAAGTCAATTCCCTCTTACCGGTATCGACATGTTTAACAGTGATATCCTACGCTGGCCCACCCAGGCTTCCGGGGCGATATTCAGCTTGTTGAGTGTTGGCGCTCTGGTTACCCTCAAAGACCGGCTCCCGCAGGGGGTACTCGGGATGGTAAGTTTAAACTTGATAGCTCTCGGCATCCTTGGAATTAGTTTTTTTAGGAGTGACCCCAGCCTTCTTATCGCTGGATTCCGGCTCGACACGCTAGCCGCCCTGGGGCTCGCACTTATCGGGATCGGTGGAATATGGAGATATACACAAAAATCGTAACATTTCTTTCCAACTCGAGAGCTGCTGACCTTGCCTCGATATGATCGTAAATGCCCGGTGCTAGGTGAGTTAGCGTCCATTCTGCTTCGTCAATATAAAGACGGTAGACTATTCACTGCCGAGTCTTAAAGCCACGTTGAAAGGATCAGATGAATCGATGCAGAACGAAGAATCATCCCTTATTATCGACAGCGATTTGACGCAGAAAACTCTTGTCGATTTCATCCGCAGTGAACTTTCACGCGCCGGTTTTTCACGCGCAGTTGTCGGCGTAAGCGGTGGAGTCGACTCGGCGCTCACTTGTTTCCTTGCCGCAGAGGCTTTGGGCCCCGAAAATGTTCTCGCAATCTTTATGCCTTACGAAACGACAAGTACGGATTCCCGCGAACATGCAGCGCTGGTAATCGAGGCAACGGGCTCCCGGGAGCAAACCGTGGATATAACACCGATGGTGACCCCTCTCTTCGATCGGTTCCCAAATACGGATCAAATCCGGCGGGGAAATGTGATGGCCAGAATGCGGATGATCGTCCTCTACGATCAGTCGGCTGCGTTCAATGGTCTTGTCGTGGGCACAGGGAACAAGACGGAAATCCTGCTCGGCTACACTACGCTCTACGGTGACAACGCCTTCGCGATAAACCCCCTGGGGGATCTCTATAAAACACAGATTTTGCAGCTTGCGCGCGCAGTCGGCGTCCCTGAGCCAATTGTTAGCAAACCACCCTCCGCTGATCTTTGGGATGGTCAAACAGACGAGGGTGAACTGGGGTTCACCTACGACGATGTCGACCACCTGCTTCTCCTTCTTATCGATCAGGGCCGCTCCGCAAAGGCTTGTGTCGAAGCGGGATTCGATGAGAGATTCGTGCAGCGTGTTGAAGAGCGCATGCGGCGAAACCAGTTCAAACGTGTGCCGCCTCCCATCGCCAAGCTCGGCAATCACACCTAGGCCAGGATTTCTCCAGGGCGAAGGGAGAACTACTTTATGATGATGGGGTTACTATAGATGCAGCCTGCGATAGGCGACGGTTAGATGTAAATTGACTTCTCATCAGGAAATCAATTAGGAGATGCAGATGAAGCGGGCAGTTAGTATTAGCTTAGGGACTTCAAAGCGTGACAAATCTGTTGAGATCGAGCTTTTTGGCGAACGGATTCGTATCGAGCGCATCGGCACCGACGGCGATATGGAGAAAGCCGCTCAGCTCTATCGCGAACTTGACGGGAAGGTCGACGCCTTTGGCGTTGGCGGTGCGGACCTTGCCCTCCATATTGATGGCCGTGTGTATCCACTTCACTCTGTGAAGCCGATGGTGCGTTATATTAAAAAAACGCCTTTCGTCGACGGCTCTGGCTTGAAGGACACTGTGGAAGCGCGCCTGGCGAACTTTGTAGATCAGGAAGTAGGTCTTGGAGATCGCCCCAGAAGGGTTTTACTCACAGGCGGGACCAGCCGCTGGGGTATGGCGGAGTCTTTCCTGGAGGCGGATTACGATTGTGTTTTCGGGGACCTCATGTTTGGGCTGGGCATCCCCATTCGTATCCGAACCAAGAGGGCAGTGAAAATCGTAGCTTCGTTGATCATGCCGATCGTTTCTCGCGTCCCTTTCAAATGGCTGTATCCCACCGGCGAGAAGCAGGAGATTCGCACACCGAAATGGATCCATGATTACGAATGGGCCACCGTGATCGCCGGAGACTGCAACTACATCACCCATTCTATGCCCGACCACATGGACGGTAAGATCATCGTCACGAATACGACTACCGACTCCGATGTCCGTCTATTTACAAGCCTGGGTGTGAAAACGCTAGTGACATCAACGACCGTATATGAGGGCCGTTCGTTCGGCACAAACATGATGGAAGCCGCTCTCGTCGCTGTGTCCGGAAAAGGACGCCCGCTGACAAAGCCCGAGATCCTGAGCATGATTGATGAGATCGGGCTCAAACCCCAGATGCAGACGTTGAACTAAATCCACACCCAGCCGAATTGGGCGCTTATCCATAAGGGCATAATCATCATCGTCAGCCAGCGAATACAGATTGAAGAGATACGAATGGCACTCCATCCAATTCATGACTTTGATCCGGCGAGATGAGGCCCAAAGACCGATCCTCGTTCAATCAGTTTGTCTATGAAATCTGCCGATCGATCCCCTCCGGATGTGTGATGACGTATGGCGGGATCGCATCGTGCATCGGGCAACCTGCAAACATGGACCCGTTAGCCTATGATCGCATCAAAGCGCGCTGGGTCGGATACGCGCTGAAGGACTGTCCCGACGATGTGCCCTGGCACCGGGTGATCAATGCCCGCGGGCAAATCAGCACTAGACCTGGCAGCGAGTTTCAGCGCACCCTGTTAGAAGATGAAGGAATCGCTTTCGGAAAGTCGGGCAGAATTAACCTCAAGCGTTACATTTGGAAACCACGGCCCTTAAAAAGCAGAGAACCGATTCCTGATTAATATCTTGGACCAATGCACATTTGCATCGAGAAGAGGAGGATCGATGGATGCAATTATTCTAGCTGGTGGAATTCCAACACGCGAAGACCCGCTTTATCTCGCCGCGAATGGTCAGAGCAAAGCGTTGATCGACGTCGCTGGAAAGCCAATGGCGCAATGGGTTCTTGACGCAGTTGACCGGGCGAGCAATGTGGAGCGTATCCTCATCGTCGGACTATCCGCTGATGTTAATCTTCAATCCTCAAAAACAATCGATTTCATACCAGAGAACGGAGGAATGCTCGCTAACTTGACCGCCGGAGTAGAACGCCTGCGAAGCATCGACCCTTCTATCCAACAAGTGCTGCTTCTTTCCTGTGATATCCCGACAATCACGCCGGAAATGGTAGACTGGCTTGTTCAAGGCGCCGATCCAGATTCCGACCTCGAATATTCCGTCATCGAAAAAGAAACCATGAATGCTCGCTTCCCAGGTGCATCTCGCTCCTACGTCCGCTTACAGGATGTGGAGGTATGCGGCGGTGATATGAATGTAATCCATACCCGGCTGGTCGAAGACACCCCATTCTGGGAGAGGATGGTCGCCGCACGCAAGAGCCCCTTCCGTCAGGCTGCTCTATTGGGGTTCGATTTGCTATTCCTTGTGCTCATCCGCCGCATAACCATAAATGATGCGGCAAAGCGTGTGAGCAACCGGTTGGGCCTTAAAGGACGTGCGGTTATCTCACCCTACGCGGAGATTGGCATGGACGTAGACAAGCCTCACCAGCTTGAGCTTGTTATCTCCGATCTCTCGCAGCGAACGAACGCCTGATATGAACTTTACCGCCTGGGAGGAATTTGATGCCCGTTGGTCCGCTCGACTGCGGATTGCGGAGAAACCGGGAATCCCGCGATCTTTAGCGATGATGTTCGCCCACTCCGGGGATTCTTGGTTCTGGCTGCTCGGGCTAGGCTTGTTTTGGGCTTTCGGAAACCCGGTCTATCAAGGTTTAACGATTCGCTTCATCGCCGCCATCCTCGTTCTCGCGGTCCTGGTTATGACGACCAAATTCACGATACGCCGCAGCCGCCCAGAGGGAGACTGGGGAACAATCTACCGAAAAACCGACCCTCACTCCTTCCCCTCCGGTCACGCGGCGCGGGCGGCGCTGATCGCCACGTTGGCGCTTTTCTGTTGCCCACTCCCCGTTGGGCTTGCGTTGACACTTTGGGCGCTGCTCGTTTCCCTGGCTCGCATCGCCATGGGGGTGCATTACCCCTCTGATATTCTGGCGGGTGCGCTGCTTGGTCTCATTTTCGGCGTTGCCGTCCATCTAATCACTCTCTAAACGAGAACCGGACTGGCTCCCTGCCAGTCCGTAGATATCCAACTTTCAAATTTGCCAGCTTGCTTCTACTTGTTCGCTGCCGATGGAATCAATTCCTAATCAGCGGACAGTTTCGCTAAAAGCGCCTGCCAATCGTAGCCGACGACGAGCGCAACGTCGACCTCGCCATCGGGAAGAGTCTGGAAGAGCACCTGACTCTGGGTCAGATCCAATAGGGTAACAAGGTACTGGGTCGTATAGGGATTTCCGGTGTAGTCTACGATGCGTGTCGTCGGGTAATCCATGCGATCAGCATTTGCAATCTCCGTGACATTGAAACCCAGATCGCCTAAAGCAACTGCGAACTTACCCGCCAGCCCCTCCTCACCCGCGCCGTTCAGGACGGCCACGCGTGCAAATTCATCCTCTGCGGCAGCCTTTGGATCTCCTGTATCAACCGATGGGCCGATCGCCCCGGTCGCGGTGAAAATCTCATCGCGCAGCATGCGGATTTTATCCGGAACGGGCTTTAAGACTTCCGCCGCTTCCCCACCATAGATAACTCGCTCCAGGGTCACCATCTCAGGCGGGCTGATAACCGCACGCCCGATGTTTTCAGGATTGATCTGAAAGACCATTAACCCGAGTGAGACCATCTGTTCAAGTGTAAGATTCGTGCGGATGCCAGAAGCCAATTCCTGGTAAAGTGCCGGAGCTTTCGCCACAAGTGTGGGAATCATATTCAAACGCAGAATCTGCGAGCGGATAGCCAGAGCTACCTGCTGCTGGCGCTTTGAGCGGTCAAAATCACCGCCTTCGGTATGCCGAGCTCTGGCATAAGCCAGGGCGACCTCGCCGGAGAGCATCTGCTTACCGGGTTCGAGGTCGACGGTGTTATGGGGTCCAATCGGATCGACTTTAATCGCCTCGGGAACGTCGATCTCCACACCGCCGATTTCATCCACCATGCGTTCAAACGCCCCAAAATCGATCTGTACGTAGTAATGAACGGGCACACCCATGAACTTCTCGACGGTCTTGATTGCCAACTCGGGCCCACCCCCCGGCAGGCGATCTTGTTCACCCAGGAAGTATGCGGTGTTGATCCTGCCGTGGCCGTAACCCGGGATCTCTACCCACAGGTCGCGGGGGATGGAAAGCATGCCCGCCGTCTTTGAGACTGGTTCGAGGGTCATCAACATCATCGAGTCGGTGCGCGGCGCACCTTCACCGCTCTCCCAATCACGGTAGTCAAGCCCCATCAGGAGAATCGTTACCCGCTCGTTTCCACTCCACGGGTCAGGGAGTGTCTCCAGGACTGTTATTGTGGGCGTCGCCGCATTGTCTACCTGCTGCGTCTTTGGGTCTCCGAAAGAAGGCAGGCCGATCCCGGACCACGAGGCAGACAAATCGCGAACTAGAACATAGACAAGATAGGCGGAAAACAACGCCCCAACGAGAAAGGCTCCTGCCAGGAGTCGTATCATCCAAGCCGGGAACGATTTTGTGCTCGAGTTACTGCGTCTCTTTACTGTCATTATTATCTGGATTTTCTAATTGAGATGGGAAAACCGGTTCATCGAACCGGCGGATTATATCACGTCGGCGCTTGCCCACGAGCGGCTTGCTCCCAGAGCTGCATCTCCACCTCTAACGCTTCTTCTAGCAATGCGTATTTCTCGCCCAGCTTCACAAGTTCCGTCATGTCGGTCCCAGCGTGTTCCATTGATATGGAAACCTGTGTCATTTCGGTTTCGATAGCTGCAATGCGCGTTTCGATGGCGTTAATATCAGGCATCTTCGGAGATCGTTTCTTGGATCTCAAGTTGGTCTGTGTGGAAGCTTGCTCCATGTCAACATGTTTTTCTCGTTCCTGCTCACGGGCCTCTAAATAACTCTGGTATCCATAGGGGAATACCGTCAATGAACGCTCGTCGGTTGAGATAACCCATACCTGACTCGCCAGCGCCTGGACCAGGTAACGGTCGTGGGAGACAATCAGGATCGTCCCTGGGAAGTTGCGAATCGCATCTTGAAGCGCCTCCTGCGAGGGAATATCGAGATGATTGGTGGGCTCGTCCAGTAGAAGGAAATTCGCTCCCTGCACGATGAGTTTGAGCAGGGCCACGCGTCCGCGCTCCCCTCCGGAAAGCACCGCCATGGTTTTCTTCACATCATCGCCGGAGAATAAGAATCCGCCCAGCAGGCTGCGTGCCTCTGCAGTTGTGAGATCTTGAGAAGCAGCCATCACCTCTTTTAAAGCTGTCCTCTCCGGCTGCAGTCCACCTTGCGCTTGCTCAAAATATCCTAACCGAAGGCTTGCCCCAAGCTGGACCTCTCCCGCAAAAGGTTCCACTTCCTCAAGAAGCGTTTTAAGCAGTGTTGTTTTACCCGAGCCATTGGGCCCAATCAGCGCCACACATTCTCCGCGCCTGAGTGTGAGATCTGGAACATTGAATAACGCCTGATCATCCTCTCGAAAACCCACGACTAGATCCCGTGTTCTCAAAACGAGATCGCCCGACCGATCGGGTTGTTTAAAGGCGATGTGGGCTTTTCTCTGTGTTTTCTGGAGTTTAATTTCATCATCACGTAGCATGCGATCCAGTCGCTTTTGTCGCCCTTGCGCCTGGCGGGTGTTCTGCCCAGCTATATTGCGTTGGATGTAATCACGCTCTTTGCGGATATGCACCTGCTGGGCTTTGAAGCGCGATGAAAGATGTTCTAATCGTTCAATTCTCTGCTGGACGTAAGCGGAGTAGTTGCCTCGATAGGTTTCAAGCCCTGTGGGAGTTAGATCCCAGACGGTATTTGCCACTCGATCGAGGAAGAACCGATCGTGTGAAACGATAATCACAGTACCCGGCCAATCACGCAGCCATCTCTCAAGCCACTCAATCGCTTCGATATCCAGATGGTTTGTCGGCTCATCCAAAATGAGAAGACCCGGATCCTCGAGTAACAATCGAGCGAACTGAAGACGAGTTCTCTCGCCACCGGATAGTTGAGACAGAGGCCGGTGAAAATCATCCTTAATGGAAAATCCCAAGCCGCTCAGGACCTGGCGGATGCGCGATTGATACAAGTACCCACCGTCATGTTCAAACGCTTCCTGCAGCACCCCATAACGCGTCATCGCCTGATCAACAAGCTGCGGATCGGCCATGGATCTCTCAAGTTCGGCAAGCCGAACCTCGCGGGCGCGCAAGTCCCGAAAGGCTTCCAGCCCAATTTCCCAGGGCGTCTGATCATCAGGTCCAATATCGGGCAATCGGTCCACGGTAGCTTGAGGAAGATATCCAATCTGCAGGCTTCGTGAACGTTGAATTGAACCCCGATCTGGAGATTCAACCCCGGCCAAGATTCGGAGCAGGGTACTTTTACCAATCCCATTCGGTCCCACAAGCGCGATACGAGCTTGATGGGCAACAGAAAGGGTCAGCCCCTGGAGGACGTCCTGGCCTCCATACGATTTGCTTAGATCAATCGCCTGTAGAAGTGACATGGGATCTCGCGGGGGATTATAACCCAGGCCTTCCCACAGCTCGCGGGCGGCGATTTTCCACGTTGATGGACGCTGGGCTATAATTCCCACAAACCCTAAGAGGGTACTATTGAATGTTTGATCTACCATCTTCCAGTTATCGCAGTCTGTTGATTGCCGCCATAATTCTGGCCATCATCGGCTGGTTGGGTTTATTTCTGCTGCTTGTTGGCACGCTCCCCACCGTGGGTCCACGATGGCTCTTCTTCTTCCTGCTTGCTCTAGCAATTACCGGGACCGTGCTTCCCTTCATCTGGCTGCTCCATCGCCGGTTCGCCGAGCGGTCCGATCTTCCAGCGATGATCCTTCTGCGCAGAGCGCTGCTTGTCACGCTCTACGGCGAATTGTGCGTCTGGTTACAGATCAACCGCAGTCTATACCTCTCGCTCGCCATCCTGCTTGGGCTCGGTCTGGTTGCGATAGAGTGGTTCCTGCGCATGCTGGACCGCAGCAAATGGAGGCCGAACCGGTGAGCTTGAGAGACATCCCTTCTGTCGATCATCTCCTGAATCACCCGCAAGCAGCTTCCTTGATTTCTACGTTCGGCCACGCCCTCAGTGTCCAAGCCTTTAGAGAGCAGTTAGAGCTCGCCCGCCAGGCTGTTCTTGAGGGGACACCCTCGCCGGATGAACGTACCCTCATCGACCAAACGGGCGATATGCTTGCCTCCTGGCTCACACCCACTCTGAGGCCTGTGATCAACGCCACTGGCGTCATCATCCACACCAACCTGGGTCGCTCCCCCTTGAGTCGTGCCGCCCGAGAGGCGATGCTCTCCGTCAGCATCAGCTACAGTACGCTCGAATATGAACTTCAGCGCGGCCGTCGCGGCAAGCGTGATATGCACGCCGAAGAACTTATCACTCGGCTCACAGGCGCAGAGGCAGCGCTCGTCGTGAACAACAACGCTGCCGCTGTCCTCCTGGCACTCACCAGCCTCGCTCGCCGCAAACAGGTCTTGATCGCCCGCTCTCAGCTCATCGAAATCGGGGGCGGATTCCGCATCCCGGACGTGCTCAAGCAATCCGGCGCTAAACTGGTCGAAGTGGGAACGACGAATCGCACCCATCTGAGAGACTTCGAAGCTGCAATTCAAGATCGAACCGCTTTGATCATGCGCGCTCATCATTCCAACTTCAAGATTGTGGGGTTCACAACAGAACCCTCCCTTGCCGAACTGGTCGAACTCGGCACACGCCGCGGTATTCCTGTATTGGATGACCTCGGCTCCGGCGCGTTGATCGACACGGCACAATTCGGTCTGGGACATGAACCAACCGTGCAAGAATCACTCCAAATAGGGTCCTCGCTCGTAGCATTTTCGGGGGATAAACTGCTCGGTGGTCCGCAGGCGGGGATCCTGGTGGGGAAGAAGGTTTTCATCGACAAGCTTCGCCGTCAACCACTTGCCCGTGCCGTGCGACCAGACAAACTCTGCCTGGCGGCGCTATCGGCGACATTGCTGCAATACTTGAAAGGGAATGCCACGTCGGAAATCCCTGTGTGGCAGATGATTTCAGCCACCACGGATACGATTGAGGCACGGGCTTCAGCCTGGAGAAACCATCTGGGACAGGGGGAAACCATCCCGGGTCGTTCAACCGTCGGAGGGGGCAGCCTTCCCGAGGAAACCCTGCCCACCACACTTCTCGCCCTGGATGTAAAGCACCCGAATGCCTTCGCTGGTCGATTGCGCGGGGTAGATCCTGCGATCATCGCTCGTGTGGACAATGATCTTGTTGTATTTGATCCAAGAACGGTACTGACCGACCAAGAAAACGATCTATTAAAGGGGATCCAGCGTGTTCTCAAGCGCTGAGAAACGCAATAAGTAGAGGGTGCAGCACGGATCGCAGAACATCTGCACTTCCAAAGCACCCTCACCCAATGTCAGGAGCGTAATCATGAAAACCGACATCGACCGCCTGATGAAAGAAGCCGATCTCGACGCTTTGCTCGTCCTCGGCCCCGCAGCCCACAATGCTCCGATGGTCTACTTCACCGGTCTCGCCCACCTATCCGCCGGCGGAAATGGCCAACCTCCTTGTTTTCTACTCAAAATGAGTGGGAAGGATGCAATCCACTTCCACAACCCGATGGAGCGCGAGGAAGCCGCAGCAACGGGGCTGCTGACCAAGGACAGTTACGCAGATTACGATTATCCGGCTCTGCTCGAACAAGCGAATCGGGACAGCAACCAGGCTGCAGCACTGCTACTCGAGAAAGTTCTCTCCGAGTATAAAATCCACGGTCGTATTGGCATATCCGGGAAGATCGAATTCGGAAATTGGCTCAGGACCATCGATATCCTGCGCCGCAAATTGCCCAATATCGAAATATTGGGCGAGAACATGCTGCGCTCGGTGATCACACAAGCGCGTGTGACCAAAGACGATAGTGAGATCGAACGAATCCGAGCGATGGGACGCATCACCACCGCTGTTGTCGGAGACGTGGCCGGGTTTTTAACCTCCCATAGTGTTAAAGATGGCTACCTGGTGAACCGCGAGGGGGAGCAGCTCACAATAGGCGATGTCAAACACAAAATCAACCTCTGGCTGGCAATGCGCGGCGCTGAAAATCCCAAAGGTTCGATCTTCGCCGTTGGACGCGATGCCGGGATTCCCCACAGCACCGGAACCGATGCAGATCCCATACCGGTGGGGCAAACAATCGTCTTCGACATCTACCCCTGTGAGGCTGGAGGAGGCTATTTCTATGACTTCACACGGACATGGTGCCTTGACCACGCCCCGGATGATGTCCTGCAAATTTACGATGATGTCCTGGATGTATACGAGACAGTATATTCGGCGATCAGACCCCATAAACCCTGCCGCGATTACCAGATCCAGACTTGCGAACTCTTTGAAGCGAAAGGGCACCCGACAGTCCTTTCCAACCCCCTGACAACCGAAGGCTATGTTCACAGCCTCGCCCACGGTATCGGGCTGGACGTCCATGAAGCCCCTAGTTTCAATATGAAATTTGACGATATGTTGCTGCCCGGATCGGTTATCACCGTCGAGCCTGGGCTTTATTACCCTGACCGCGGACTTGGAGTGCGCATCGAGGATACCGCCTGGATGCGCCCGGATGGTGTTCTTGAAACCCTGGTCGAGTTCCCCAAGGATCTCGTCCTCAAGATTCGTGGAACATAAAGAGTTATCTACCTGGCGTGAACAGTGAGGACGAGAAACTCATGAGCGAAGAGACACGCATTCTGGGGATCGAGACATCCTGTGACGAAACCGCAGCGGCGGTCCTTGAAAACGGCCGCCACATCGTCTCAAATATCGTCGCTTCCCAGGCAGAGATACACACCGAATTCGGCGGCGTCTTCCCCGAGCTGGCTTCACGCGCTCACATTGAAACTATCCACCAAGTTGTTTCCAGCGCGCTCGTCGAGGCGCACGTAGGTCTTGAGTCAATCGACGCTATCGCCGTCACGCGTGGACCCGGCTTAGCCGGTTCCCTCGTTGTTGGGTTGAATATGGCCAAAGGACTTGCGATGGGCGCGGGGCTGCCGCTTTTGGGAATTAATCACCTGGAAGCCCATCTATATTCCATTTGGCTTGCCGACGAGGATGAACCGTCATTCCCTCTACTCGCTCTGATCGTCTCGGGAGGGCATACGGAATTAATTTTGATGCGTGATCACCTCCAGTACGAACGGTTGGGAGGCACACTCGATGATGCCGCCGGGGAAGCCTTTGACAAAGTCGCGCGCCTGCTCGGTCTTGACTATCCCGGTGGTCCAGCAATCGAAGAAATTGCCAAAGATGGGGACATGGACACTTTCAAGTTCCCGCGCGCCTGGATGGAAGACACCTGGGATTTTTCATTCAGCGGATTGAAAACAGCCGTTTTACGTGAGGTGCGCTCGCTGCAGCCCAGTCTTGAAGCGGGCGTGGAAGCCCCTGAAGGGGATCTGCCGATTGCCGATCTCGCGGCTTCGTTTCAGGACGCCGTCGTAGACGTGCTTGTCGGGAAAACGCTCGCCGCGGCAAAGGAATTCGAAGCCAACGAAATCCTCGTCGCCGGAGGGGTGTCCGCCAACCTGTCTTTACGATCCTCCCTTCAGGCTAAATCTAAAATTCCGGTTAGGGTTCCGCCCCTGGCACTATGCACCGATAATGCGGCGATGATCGCTGCCGTTGGGCATCGTCGCTTCCTGAACGGTCAGCGTGACGCGCTCGACATCGACGTTCTCCCGAATTGGCCCCTCACCAGTTAAAACCTCACATCATCCTATACACAAAATCTTCGCCTCTTTCTCAACACCGATTGTGAAACTGAGAGAGCGAAGGCGAAGATCCGAATGCCTTAATCAATGCAGCGGTTTTATCGTAGATTATCCGGATTCGGCGCGGTCTTTGCAGTCACCCTTACCATGACCATGTCCGTGCCCATGTCTCTCCCCATGGCCACCACAGTTTCCGCCTGCGGATAGTTTTCCATATTGAAAGCTGGATAATGCTTCCTGCACCGTGCCGCCAGCCCCAGTGGCGGTTCTAATCCCATACTTGTCGAAGAAAACATTCGCTCGCCGGCCCATTCCACCACTGATCATCACATCCGCTCCAAGCGAGGCGATATATTCGGGGACTTGCCCGGGTCCATGTTCCGCAAAATATGGGTTGTCAACGGCCTTAACTTCCATGATTGCCTCGTTCTCGACTTCCACGAGGACAAAATAAGGGCATCTACCAAAGTGCTGGCTCACAATACGATCCAGCCCTTTATTATCCTCTGTTGAAATTGCGAATCTCATGATCTAACCTTCACATTTTTTATGGACATCATTTCGTTGAATGCTAGGTCTCACGATTATTCCACGCCTATAACCCCCTCAAAGCCTTCTCGTTTTTGCGCAACCAACTTGACTCCTGCCCGGTGAACTTGCCTGAAATTCCCACCCTGGCATACCGATCTCAAAACCCCTTCGATATCGATAACTTGCGCTCCCGCGAGTATATCGATCCCATATTCAAAGAGCACCGGGCTCATCGGTGTGCTGGGTCCGAGCACGAGGACCAGCGCCTTCGGTGCACACAGCTCGAGCAGAGACTCCAGCGTGCGATTTATTAAAGCCATGCTCGTGATCGCCACGATGTCCGCTTGCGGCAGAACATCAGAGGCCGTATCTGCCGGCAGATCGCCATGGAGCGGCCTTAACTCCAGGACTTGAAGCTCTCCTACCTGATCCCGAAGGTGTGGCACGAAAGGGAAATGCCCAATCAAGGCGACGGTCCGGTTGGCACCATATCGCGCCAGAAGAGATTCAGCTGGCTCCTCTTCAACCCTGTCTAAGGGAGGATCCGGCAATAATGCATTGAGCGTCGCTACCCCTATACTAGCTAATACGGGCTTATCCTCCACGAATGCTCGTTTGATCAGCTCGCGACCGGTGTACCTCGTGAGGTCACCTGCCTCCGGTACGGCTGGCTGGCCTCGTTGGTGGGGTTCCGAGAGTGTTGACGCAAGACCGCATTTTCGCACCCCACCTTGGATAGCTACAACCGCAGTCCAATTGAGTCCCACTTGGACACACTCAATCTCACCTTCAGGCACTTGAGTAATCAGATCTTCAACCAGACTCATAATCCCTCTTCGTTCATGGATCCAACGGATGCCAGACCAGTAGTCGCTCGAAATCAACTTTTTAAGCTAATGTCCATCATCCATTGATCAGGCTGACGGTTGTCTTCAGAGGAAAATTTTGAAGCCTGGCGTTTCGAGCGCTACCTTGATTCCATCCTGCATCTTCCACTCTCTTCAACTGGCGGTAGGTCAAGGTTGAATCGAAGGGTTCAAATGAAACAATTCTAATTTCTTGCCTCTATTCCCCTTCACCATAACCAGGCAATTCAAGATCTTTGTTCCCTACTTTAACCCGCCAATACGGCGTCCATGCGACGCCGAATAAATCCACCCGGATATTCTTCTTGAAGGGAGCAATCACAGTCTCTTCAACTTCCGAGGCCACCTGCTCCCAACGCTCATGGATCTCATCGATCTCTTGGGTTAGTTCTGCCCGTAAATCATCCAACTCTTGGGTAAAATCCTCAATAACCTCTTGAGACTCCTCTACATCAGATTTCGCCTTTGAAGTCATTCTACGTTTCGTCATTGAGGTGGAAATTCGGCGTGTGCTGCGTGACCCGGAGAATAAACCGAAGACATTTTCTGCAAGCGTGGCAACCTCCTCCATTTTACGGGAACCCAGTTCGGCCTGATCCTCGGCCAGCTCACGCTGTTCTTTAGTCAGCCGGTCTTCAATGCGCTTGATCTTTGTTTTATACTTTTTCTCTAATTTTCCTACTTCGATGTCCGCGGCTTCACCCGCGGCCTCTCTGCAATGGTCCTGGAATTCGGCTTCAGATGTCCCTGGGGTTGCAAAGATTTTTAAAGTTGGATTCGATGGAATCCTCATACCCGCACCGTGGAAAACATAATCCTGAAAATCCTTCTCCAGTACTTTCAGACTCTTAGCGTCGTTCAGGGGCGCCTCCAAAGGCGCAAACTGAGCGTCAGGGCTCGGGCTAGAATCCAACGATCCTGGGTCAAGAGGGGAGATTGTCCAATCATCCCAGCGGATGAACCCTTTTGGATCAACATCCTCGGCCATCACCGCGAGCGAGTCAACATGATCGAGATTAATTTTCCGGTCAAGATATCTTACATCTGCCTGGACGAGTAACCCAGGCTTATACATCAAGCCAAGAATCTCCGATTTTGCAGGGTCTTGCATTGATTCTTTCAACGCCTGACTGGAAGTTATGGTGTTCGGGAGGAAATACTCGGAAATGCCTGTGGGAACTCTAGGGCGCCTGGTGGATGTCCCCGCAGAGTCTTCAATAGATTCCGCTCGATCGACCTTTACATCCGCCTTCGACGCGTCCCCGGCGATTGTTGAGATATGAGGTTTGTGTGCGCCGACCAACTCATTGACATCCTGCAGTTGTGTGCGCGTTATGGGGCCCCTGAGATAAGCCATAGCCCAGCGTGTTTTAAAGACTTGCTGCTCTTGTTCATGGACATTATGTAGTAAGAACACACGCTTATCGAGGCTTGAGATCAACTTATCCACACCGGAACGTTTAAATCCACTCTTCCCCGAGTCAACAGATTCTAGTCCATCCAAAAGCCGAGATTTATCCTGCTCAGTCTGCAGCTTCCCGACGAACCACGTGCCCGCATTACTCAAGGCTTTGTAATCAAGATCGACGGGATTCTGTGTTGTCAGTAAAACGCCCAGCCCGAAGGCGCGTGCCGTTTTCAATAGACGCAGCAGCGGCGGTTTTGAAGGCGGGTTGGCGACAGGCGGCATGTAACCAAAGACTTCATCAAAGTACAGAATCGCCCGCAAAGTTGATGATCCCGGCTGCGCTCGCATCCAAGATTCCACCTCAGTGAGCAGCAGTGTGGTAAAGAACATGCGCTCGCTCTCTGGTAGATGGGCGAGGTAAAACACACTGTGACGGGGTTTACCATCAGCAGCCCAAAGTAATTGGCCGACATCCAGATGCGCCCCATGGATCCAGGCCTCGAAGGAAGGAGAAGCCAATAGATTGTTAAATGTCATCGCCAGCTCAAAACGATCGTTCTCGGCGAAGAATTGATCGATCTCAAAGGCTCCCAGCTTATCAAAGGGTGGAGACTGAATCTGATGGATCAGCTCTGTGAGGTCCATATCCCGAGCGGCTTTCCACGAGGTCTCAAAGATATTAGAAAGTAGGATGTGCTCGCGCGATTGAACAGGATCTGACTCGATGCCCACAAGCCCAAGGAGCGCGGTGACCGTGCTTGAAACCCGCTCGCGGGAAGCCTCTTTATTCTCCTCCCACGAGGTCTGTGGCGCTTTAAGTGAGGACAGGATACTTACAGGAATCCCTGCGTCTGATCCAGGTGTGTAAACTGCGTATTCAACCGCATTCCGGACGGCTTCAATCCGTTCAGTTCCAATTCCCCATTCCTTTAAACCACCTTCCCAGAGCTTTGCGATCTTCTCAGATTTCTCTTCGATTGTCTGCCCATCCCGACGAGCCTCGTCCGGATCGATCCAGGGTTGGAAATCATTGGGAGCCAGATTCGGGAAATGGAGCAGTAGATTGGCCATGTCCCCTTTTGGATCGATTAAGATCGCGGGGATCCCATTCAGTGCGGCTTCTTCCAGGAAGTCGATGCACAATCCCGTCTTTCCCGAACCCGTCATACCTACAACCACGCCGTGAGTCGTCAGATCATCAGGGTCGTAGAGCAATGGCTTTGTCTCTGTCTTTCCCTTCTTCAGATCGTAAGGACGACCCAGGTAGAACTTGCCGCCGTAATCCATAAATAACCTCCTTCGCAGCCTACAGCTTCATCACTTGCTTGCAGCTCGATAAATCCGCTCAAATTCTAACAGGTACTGCTGTGCAATTTCATCGCTATGAAGTATTAAAACATTCTCGTCGTTCTTTTCCTCTGCATTTCGGGAGAAATTATACGACCCTGTAACTACAATTTCACCATCAATCAAAATAGCCTTATGGTGCATCTTGTTTTGATTGGCATCTAGCCGGAGATCCAACCCAGCTAGAACCAGCTGCCCGACATCACTCCCTGAGTTATTGACTTGGCCACGCTCGATCACTCCCCGCACTCGAATGCCATCGGCTGCCCGCGCGATCAAAGCTTCGGCCAATGGATCCGATGTGAAAGCGAAAGCCAGAAACTCGATTCTCTCCTCCGCCGCGGTGACAAGCGATAATATCCTTTGCAAAACATGATCATCCGGGGAGAAGTACACCTCCACTTCTGTCCCGTTTATGTCCACACACGGGTAAGGCGTATCTGCTTCCGATAACGCGCCGAAGCGGTCATCCATGAACATCTCTTCAAATTCGCGGGTATAACTCTGCGCGAGTTTGTTAGAACGGATGTGTATTAAATTATTGTTGTTGCGGTACGCCCCGCTGATTGTGTAATTCATCGAGCCAGACCAGACATCCAACTTGTCGATGATTGTGAACTTATGATGCATCAAGGACTCCCGGCGATCAGCAATGACGGGAATCCCGGCGCTAATCAAATCTTGAATTTCAAGTTCCTGAAGATAGTCACTTTCAACAACAATTCGAATGTTGACGCCGCGGCGGTCGGCGTCCAACAGCGCGTCTCGCAGGCTCCATAGGTCCAGTCGCATCACGGCGACATCGACGGAATAGCGTGCTTCATCGATCGCCTGCGCTAGAGCCGAATCCGGACCGTCATGCAGGTTGGACGATCCGGGGATATCCGGTCGGCTGAAGTAAACGCCATACCATCCCCCCTTAGTTGTCTCTTCAGCTACTGGAGAAGGGAGCGCATCCCTGTCAAGCAGCAAGTAAATGGTAAACATCGCCAGGAGGACAAACAACCCGGCGAGAGGCTTAAGCCAACCTCTAATTAACCTTTTAGAAATGGCAATGATCCCATTTTTAGACAATTTCATTTAGAAATTTACCCCCTAACGATGTTTAATTGTAACTACTCAAGTTGATCTCGGGATGGACATTCTGAGAGGCAGAGCGATTAATATTCTCACCCTATCTCAATATACCTTAAAGCATACTCGAGTTTCATCGTTCCCGTAGGCCGTCCAATATGGGATTCCTGAGTGGTTACATATAGTTTCGGAAATATATGCCGGGCGCGACTCATCTCTGCCTCTCTGGGGGATTAAACGTTTCTCTTGCGCAACCCATCCAGGATCCCCCCTCGCCAGACCCGGCTCCTGATATACAAGATCTGTGAAGAGCTGCAGTAAACTAGCGCCGGCGCCCATTTTTTCCACAACATCGGCGAGGTTGACTACACCCCCCACACCCATGATCGGTAAGTTTCCGCCTGAAGACTTGTGAATTAAGCGAATGTTTTCCGGGGGGCGCACTTTAAAGGAGGCCCGCTTTACTCTCCCGATTTCTCACCTCCCATGGAGTGCAACCCTCCCCTAGAGATTGTTGTGCTCGAGTCGATGACGCCATCCAACCCTCATTTCAAAATTCTTTCGACGGCATTTTCCATTTCGTTGTATTGTTAAGACACCGTTGAGTGGTTTTCTCCTTCAAACATCGTGACCTATTTGGTTTCTTTCAAATACGCATATATCATTACGCTTAATTATTTATGGCCGATACGCATCGCGGGGACAAGTCTCACTCCACCATCAACGAACAAGAGCTGTTTTCTAACAATATGCCGATCAACGTTACTTCTTGTGGATTTCCACTCCGCTCTTCAATGACATTACTAAGACACTGCGGGAGTTCTCGCCTCATCAAGGTTCCCAATCGTAGCCTACTCCTGACAACCGAATTAAAGGAGAAAAACCTATGGACCCAGTGACGCTTGCCCGCCTGCAGTTCACCATCACTTGCGTGTATCACTTCTTTTTCGTCCCCCTGACCTTGGGCTTGTCCATCCTCCTCGCCTTGATGGAGACCATGTACGTCCGGACCGGGAACGAACTCTACAAACGTATGACCAAATTCTGGGGAAAATTATTCTTAATTAATTTCGCCATGGGAGTAGTTACTGGCATTGTGATGGAGTTCCAGTTCGGGATGAATTGGTCTGAGTACTCTCGGTTCGTCGGTGATGTATTCGGTGCACCACTTGCGATCGAGGCTCTGCTGGCCTTCTTTCTGGAATCCACATTCCTTGGAATCTGGATCTTCGGCTGGGATCGTCTCTCGCCCCGCATGCACGCAGCTACGATCTGGATGGTCGCCATCGGGTCAAATCTCTCTGCACTTTGGATCCTTATCGCTAATTCCTTCATGCAGGAACCCGTGGGTTACACTATAGAAAACGGTCGGGCTGTGATGACGAACTTCTTTGCCCTGCTGAGCAACCCCCACGTCTGGGTCCAGTTCCCTCACGTGATCACTTCAGGATTAACGACCGCGGCTTTCTTCATCCTTGGGATCAGCGCCTATCACTTGTTCTATAAGAAACGCGACTCAGAGATTTTCCAGCGTTCGTTCAAGTGGGGTGCTATCGCCGGCGTGATCGGCATCTGTCTGGTGGGTCTCGTCGGCCACAGCCAAGCCCAGTACATGGTTGAGGCTCAGCCAATGAAAATGGCTGCGGGCGAAGCGCTCTGGCAGACCGAGGATCCTGCTGCTCTTTCCCTGCTGACCATCATCGACGAAACCCAACAGCGCGCTGTGTTTGACATCCGCATCCCGCGAGCGCTCAGCCTGCTGGCATACAATCGGTTCGATGGAGAGGTCCAAGGGATCAAGGACATCCAGCAGGAGTACGAGACGTTATATGGACCAGGGGATTATGTTCCACCAGTGACGATTAGCTACTGGTCGTTCCGCGCTATGGTGGGCGCTGGTTCCCTGATGCTTGTCCTTGCATTTTATGCGCTATTTCTTGTACTGACTAAACGTCTACAGAGGGCAAATCGATTCTTACATTGGATGCCCTATGCAATGGCGCTGCCCATCGTCGGTACTTCAACCGGCTGGATTTTTACCGAGGTGGCCCGTCAGCCTTGGATCGTCTTCGGCATCATGCGTACAGAGGATGCGGTCTCCCCAAATGTGTCCGTTGTTATGCTCCTGACATCGCTAATCGTGTATACATTGCTCTACGGTGTGCTCATCGTGGTCGATGTCTACCTGCTTGCGAAATATGCAAAAAATGACGCTTCAATCAGCGAAAGCCACGGCGACGCCGTTGCCTAGCCTTTAATAAGGAGGTCTATCATGGATCTGAACACTGTCTGGTTCATCCTCATCGCCGTATTGTTCAACGGCTACTTCTTTCTCGAAGGCTTCGACTACGGTGTGGGCATCCTGCTGCCATTCCTCGGTAAGGACGAGGAAGAACGGGGGAGGATCATCGCCACCATCGGCCCGCATTGGGACGCGAATGAAGTCTGGCTCATCACTGCCGGGGGCGCAATGTTCGCCGCCTTCCCAAATTGGTACGCCACGATGTTCAGCGGGTTTTATCTGGCTCTGCTGCTCATGCTCGTAGCCTTGATCTTGCGCGGCATAGCCATCGAATTCCGGAACAAGGATATACGCCCGAAATGGCGTTCCACATGGGATTGGTTGATTTTCGTCGGCAGCCTGGTTCCTCCACTACTATGGGGTGTGGTAATGGGAAACTTGCTGCTCGGCACACCGATTAATGCCGACATGACCTACATAGGTGGTTTTTGGAACCTGCTCAACCCCTACGCGCTGGTCTGTGGGCTGGCGTTCCTGGCGATCTTCACACTCCATGGCGCGACCTTCCTCAGCTTGAAACTCAACGAACCAATCTTGGATCGCGCATTCACCGCTGCGCGAAGATTATGGCCGATAGCTCTAATTGGAGGGGTCCTCGCTCTTGGCGTCGGCTACTTCGTAACGGATATGTACGAACGTTTGGGTGTCAATCCTGGATTGGTGCCCATCAGCGCAGGAGCAGCCATTCTGGCTACGGGGTGGTTCATCCGTAAGAAGCAGGGCGGTTGGGCTTTCGCGATGAGCGGGATAGGTATCATTTTCTCTACTGTTACATTCTTTGTAGGGCTATTCCCTCGGCTGATGGTTTCCAACCTCAGTCCGGAGTGGAGTCTGACGATCTACAATGCCTCCTCAAGCCCCTACACACTGAAAGTGATGACGATCATCGCCGCGATCTTTATCCCACTCGTCTTGCTGTATCAGGGTTGGTCCTATTACGTATTTCGAGCCAGGGTCACACGCGATAGCAAGCTGGAGTACTGAACGGTTTTCGGTCGCGGAAATGCTCTGCCGCAGCTCAATTCGATTCGGTCCCGAGGTTCTAACACGAAGATCCGATCGTTGGCCTCGGGGCCTTCACATTTTTATTGATAAGAATTTTTGGGGATTGTCTGTTGGAATTAAGGGCGCGGCCTCATCCACTCGGTGCATATCCGGCGGAGGAACGTCTTTGTGAAACTGGATCGCAGGATTCTCTCCGGCGCCGGGACAGCCTACAAGTCGATGGCAGTAACCATCGCGATTGGAGCAGCGGACGGTATTGCCGTTGTTTTCCAAGCCTGGACCATCAGTCGGGTCGTCAGTGCAGCCTTCCTCGAAGGCGCTGGTTTAGCGCAGATCCAATCGAAGTTGATCCTGCTTCTTTTACTGAGCCTGCTGCGGTTGGCTTTATCGACCCTCAGGGAAGTTGCTGCGCAACGTGCGGCGAATCACGTAAAATCCGATATCCGCAACCGCCTGGTCTCCCGTCTGCTAGCTTTGGGTCCAGCCTACACAAGCGCTGAGCGCAGCGGAGAACTGACGAACACAATCCAGGAGGGAGTAGAGGCGCTCGATGCCCACATCCGCCAATATCTACCTCAGTTAGCGCTGGCCGCGATCGTACCCCTCGCGATATTCCTCTTCATCCTGCCGGTCGATCTCCTGTCTGCCTTCGTGCTGCTGCTGACTGCGCCCCTCATCCCGATCTTCATGGTGCTCATCGGCGACGCCGCGGAGGCGCAAACTCGGCGCCAGTGGTCCGTCCTCAGCGCGATGAGCGCCAACTTACTGGATGCCATCCAGGGTCTACCAACGCTCAAAGTCCTCGGTCGCAGCCGGGCGATGATTGCGGAGATCGTCAACATCTCCGAGCGCTTTCGGCATTCGACGATGCGTGTCCTGCGCGTAGCCTTTCTCTCCGCATTCGTCCTGGAAATGATTGCTACGATCAGCACCGCCGTAGTCGCGGTTGAAATCGGGCTACGCCTGCTTTACGGTCGTATCATCTTTGAGCAAGCCTTTTTCGTTCTGCTGCTCGCGCCGGAGTTCTATCTCCCACTGCGCTTGCTCGGAATCCGATTCCACTCCGGTATGTCCGGCGTTGCTGCCGCTCAGCGCATCTTCGACATTCTGGATCAGCCAACCCCCGCTGCCGAAATAGATCAACCCGGTGATCACAAACGTCTCGAGTTTCATGAAGCGATCGAATTTCGAGATGTCCGCCTTGCGTATGATGACGGTAAGCGCATCGCGCTTGACGGTGTAACCTTCACCATCCCCCGGGGTAAGATCGTGGGTGTTGTAGGCCCCACCGGCGGCGGTAAGTCAACCCTCGCACAAATTCTCCTGCGCTTCGCTAAACCCGGGAGCGGTGAGATCCTGATCGATGGGATTCCGCTAAAGGATATTGATGCCGACGCTTGGCGCAGGTTGCTCTCCTGGGTGCCGCAGCGACCCTACATCTTCAACACCAGCGCAGCTAAGAACATCCGCTTCGCCCGACCACAGGCCCGGTTCGCTGAGATCGAAGCCGCAGCCGAGCGCGCCGGCGCGCACAGCTTTCTTCGCTCGCTTCCACAGGGATACGACACCATTTTAGGGGAAGGTAGCTCGCGCCTTAGCGGCGGTGAGGCGCAGCGGATCGCAATCGCCCGTGCGTTCCTCAAAGAATCACCAATCATCATCCTCGATGAGGCAACCGCTCACTTAGATGTAGAGACAGAAACCGAGGTCCTAAATTGCCTTCGCGATCTGCTCTCCGGCCGCACCGCGCTCATCATCGCTCATCGGCTACGAACCGTAGCAAACGCCGATGAGATCCTCGTTCTCGCTCGGGGCCAAATTATCGAGCGCGGCACGCATGAAGAACTGCTTCAGCTAGATGGTCTTTACGCTGAGATGATAGCCGCAGGAGAAGCGTCGTGAGGAGCACAACCCGCCGCCTTATCGAACTCGCAATACCATTCACAGGGAGGATCGCGCTTTCCATGCTGCTCGGCGCGCTCACCGTGAGCGCCGGAATAGGTCTGCTATCCACCTCGGCCTACCTCATTGCCCGCGCAGCGCTCCACCCTTCCATTGCTGAACTTCAGGTGGCGATTGTGGGTGTACGCTTCTTCGGCATCGCCCGTGGTGTATTCCGCTACTTGGAACGGCTTCAGACCCACAATACAGCTTTTCGTCTGCTCGCCAGATTGCGGATGTGGTTTTATGAACAACTGGAACCGCTGGCGCCAGCGCGATTGTTGAGCCAGCGCAGCGGCGACCTGTTAAGCCGCATCGTCGCCGACATCGAAACACTTCAGCACTTCTTCCTGCGCGTGATCACTCCGCCAGGCGTTGCCGTAGCGATGGTTTTTGCGGTAACGATATTCATCTCGCGCTTCGACTTCTGGTTATCGATGCAGTTGTTGTTTTTTCTAGTCATCGTTGGTTTGGCCATACCCCTGCTAACCAACCGACTGGCAAGACCATCTGGCGAGAGGGAAGTCGAACTGCGCAGCGACCTGAATGCCGCACTCGTCGACGGCGTTCAGGGGAATGCCGACATCTTGGCCTTCGGACAAGGTCCTTCGCATCTTAATCTGGTTTCCAACTTGACAATTGGCATCGCAAGCACGAGAGAAAGAAGCGCCTGGGTCGCTGGTCTTTCCATCGGTCTCGTTGGGTTTACAACCAATCTTGCCGTGATCGCGACATTGCTGCGGGCGATTCCGCTCGTTCAATTCGGGATACTGGAAGGGTATCTGCTTGCCGTCGTCGTCATCGCCACGATCGCCAGTTTCGAAGCGGTGGCTCCCTTGCCAGACGCCTTTCAACACCTCGAGAACAGCCTCACAGCCGCCGGGCGTCTCTTTGAGATCGTCGACGCATCGCCTGCAGTGGTTGAACCAGAATCACCCAAGCCTTTGCCCGAGTCGACCCACATTCACGCCTCGAAGCTCACCTTCCGCTATGCCAACACTCTCCCTACGGCATTGTGCGAGATCGATTTCGATATTGCTCCGGGGCGCATTCTCGCTGTTATCGGTCCGAGCGGATCGGGCAAGTCCAGCATCGCCCATTTGCTGCTGAGATTCTGGGACTACTCCAACGGTCAAATTTTACTCGGCGGAATTGATCTACGCTCACTTAGACTCGAAGAACTTCGCTCTCTATACAGCGTGATCTCGCAGGATACCTACCTCTTCCATGGCAGCATTCGCGATAACCTGTTGTGCGCAAGACCTGATGCGGGAGATGTTGAAATCTTCGCCGCGCTCGAGCAGGCTCAACTACTCGGTTTTGTCCACACCCTGCCTCAAGTCCTCGATACACCCATCGGCGAGCGCGGTCTTATGCTCAGCGGAGGTGAACGCCAGCGCCTTTCCATCACCCGCGCTCTGCTCCGCGATGCTCCAATCTGGATCGCCGATGAACCCACGGCGAATCTCGATCCGTTGACAGAGCATGAAATCATGCGCTCACTTAAAGGTCTTATGCGCCAGCGCACATCGCTTCTGCTCACACACAGGCTAATTGAGCTGGAGGATGTCGACGAGATCCTTGTGCTCCATGAAGGGCGGATTGTCGAACGAGGTGACCATAACTCCCTGTTGAAGGCGCGTGGTCTTTACTGCCGCATGTGGTCTCACCAACGCCAGGCTGACGGAATGGAAATCACCCGAACCAACCCTAGAGAGCATTAACCAACCATCATCAGCGGCGATCGCTTGTGATTACCAACCGGATGCACTATCTACCGGGTATTACCGACCCGAGAAGCGGAAGCAATCGACGAGGTGATCGTCTATGATGCCTACCGCCTGCATGAAGGCATAGCAGATTGTGCTCCCAACGAACTTAAAGCCCTTCGCTTTGAGTGTCTTCGACATCGCCTCTGACTGCGGGTTGGACGTTGGGATATCCTGCCAGGTCTTCGCCAATGGTCCCTTGAGCGTCTTCCCTTCCGTGAATGACCACAGGAAATCCGAGAAGGAACCGAGCCGGTTCATGATGTTCAGGTAAGCTTGGGCGTTGGTGATCGCAGCGTTGATCTTGAGCTTGTTGCGGACAATACCGGCATCTGCCAGCAATCGCGCTAGATCCTGATCTTTGTAATTGGCAATACGTTGTGGATCGAAGCCGTGGAAAGCGCGGCGGAAGTTCTCCCGCTTGTGAAGGATAGTGCGCCAGGAGAGGCCGGCCTGGAAGCTGTCGAGGAGAAGATGCTCGAAGAGCAGGCGGTCGTCGTACACAGGGACGCCCCACTCCTCATCATGGTACTTCTCCATGAGCGGGTCGCCGGTGCCAAAGCAGCGTTGAAGTTCTTCCATTAAGGTGCTGTCCTCCGGAGGCTTGAAAGGATTTCTTAACTCAGAAAGATGATAGTCCAGGGGCAGTTTCCGGCATCTTCATCCATCCTTTGCCGCTTGCTGCGCTGCTATCATTGCCCGTGCCTGTACTTCCTGTTTCTTGAAGGCGATGATCTTGAGCAGGTCGTTGAGCCATTTCGTTCCCCCAGTGACGAAAAGCGCCGTCAGGAGGACATCAAGCCAGGCCATGCGCGTGACCCCAAAGGGACGCAGGATGCGCAGTCCCAGGCCCAGCGTCAGGAGCAAGCCTGCAACCAGCGCAACGGCGCTCAGGATCCACGCCTTGTGGGCCTTGATCACCTTATCCAGAATTGGATCAAGCAGTTCAATCAGCTGCTGCAGAGCGAAGCTGACGATAAACACCGGACCCAGCGATTCGACCAACGGATTCATGAGTAAATCCCCTCCCATCTCATCACGTCATCGATGAACGCTATGATCATATACCATGAATACTCCGGGGACTCAAACGCTCTACGCAGGAATCCGCCTGAGTGAAGCAGAACGTGACGGTGATATTAGTCAAGGACCGCGCCCGATGATGGCTGTGATCCTCGTGTCACTCAACTACTCGTAGAACATCCATGCCCATAAAGACAACACAAGCGGCTGTGGCTAATTTTTGACTAAGGAACTCTCCTCTTTACAAGGATTATCAATGCGGCACCAATAAGCACCAATCCAAGAAGCCCTGCAGCAATGAACCCAATCAGCAGGGCAGCACGCGCAACGGTAGAAGGTTCATTGGGAGTTGGGTAGGTTTCGGTCTCTGTCGTCACCTGCGAATCTTCCCCAACAACGATCTCGACCGATGTCCTTCCTGTTTGTCCATCGCTATCGACAACCTCCAGGGTGAGCACATGCCGGCCAATGGACAGCGTCAGCCCCCACAGGTTACGGCCTTCCCCCAGAAAACCGTCCAGGCTGGATTCCCAGCGATAGCTCGGTCCATCCGGGATCGACCCGTCCTCCGGATCAATGGCGACACCTTGGAGGATGGCCTCCTGACCTGAAGCATAGAAGGATTCCGGCTCAGGAGAGATGATCATTGCTAACGGACTCTTTGTGGGCACCGTGAAGGTACCATCCGATTCATCGCAGGTCGTGTTGATGCCATCACTCACACAAACCCGCATCAGGGCCTGGTCTGATCCAGACAGATTGGCGGTGTCAATTTCAGCAGTTACCTCCCCCACGGTCATTGCTATTGCCTTCCAGGTCTCTCCTGCGTCAGGACTATACTGGACAATTGCCGAAGTCTGGTCACCATCGAGATCTTCCACCGACCAACGCACCTGGAGAAGCCCATCTAGATTGATGACTTCCCCGCCATTGGGAGCCTCTATCGTGACCTGAGGGGCATTCGCACTCACCGCTTGGGTAAAGAGCGTCTGCCCTTCGAATAGGATTTCAATTTCATGCGTGCCATCCTGCCAGGGCACCACCAGGAAGAAGTAACCCTCCTCAGGATCACTATCGTTCGCGTATGGCTGAGGACTAAACCTCTGCTCATAGAGGGATATCCCTGCCTGATCTTTGAGCCGCAATACATAGAGTCCGACATCGGGTGTAACAGTCTCATCCTCCGGCAGTACAGCCTGAAAAAAGCCCTCAGGGTCGAGTTCAACTCCATCTCGCGTGAGATATCCACTTGCTACTAATACAGTAGGCGAACCATTATCCAGCCTTGCCAAGCCCCCTGGACGGATGGAAGGAATGGCACCCACATCATCGATTGCGCGGCCAAGTTTTTCGTAGGAATACAGCGACATCCAGCGTCCACCACAGTAGCTCATAATATCTGGGGTTGTCATTCCATCGAACAACTTAAAAGGTGCCGAGTATAGATCGATCCCCCACCCACCAATGGCGGCTCGGTGTGCAGCTGTCGTTTCAGTAGAATAGTCTGGGTAATCCCCGGCGAGTTCGTCCTCGCCGCATCCACCGGGCGCGTGCCACAGCCCATGGTTATGCATCATTTCGTGACCGGCGGTGTCACCTGTTCCATCACGTAATCCATAGATCGCAGCCGAGGACCGGGCGAGCACCCTGCCATACGCCGGCATCCACGCCATACCATTGGTGTCACCATGATCCACAAGCGGGTCGATCAAAGCGAGATAGCGCGGCTTGCTGAAACCCTCGATGGTCCAGAAGCGGATCCAGTCCAGACGGATCAAGAGATGGACCCAACCTCTCGTAGCTGTGAAATCGAATGGAGCGTGGATCGGATCCCAATCGTGTGTATAGATGTCGATGTCCGACGTCGGATAATACTTCAGGATCCACTTCACACCTTCAACGATCGAATTCTTGTTGATCTTTTCACCAAAAACGTTCGCTCGCATGGCCACGATGTTAAGCTCACGCCCTTTGCGAAAGACAATGTTTTCATAGGCGGTGTTGTTCTCATAGCAGCATTCGGCTACGTCGCTTCCTTCCGGATTAACCTCAGCTTTCAACCTTAATGAAGCATTTTTATGTAGGGTCCAGTGAATGGGAATTTGAACATTAAGGGTTGCGTCAATCTGGCCTCGGAATTCCCTCACCGGATCGGAGTCGTCTGATACCTGAACAGTGTTGAGTGATTCGAAACATTCAATGGGGTTGAAGATCTCCGGATCGTAATAACCGATACAAACTCTACCGTGAACCGGAGGCGTGGTTGGGCTGATGCCGCTCGCCCGAACATAGAGACGGACCAGCGTCGGCTTGCGCATGTAGAGCGGGACGGAATTATCCTCGCAGGTCGGGTTGTTCATGCACTGGATGACCTGCGTGACCTCGATCGCCTCAATACTGATATCCAGGCTGGGTGTAGGGGTGGGCGTTGGAGGCGGTGCGTACAGGAAGCGCACCGTATCCTCGCCCTCATTCCCGGCGCTATCAACTGCATGAACCGTGATCTCGTTGAACTCATTCGGGTGCAATTCAGAGAGGGGCACCGAATCGAGCCGGAAGACGTAATCAGGTGCATATCCTGACGCAACGATCTTCCCGAAAAATTCAGTGTTGATATATACATCAAGTTCTGGATCCAGTTCACGATCCTCCCAGACCGTGCCTTCCAGGGCCAGCTCACCTTCGACATGGCGATAGCCCTCCTCGGGCAAGGTGATACTGACAATCGGTGGCGATTCGTCATCGGGTACGGGAAGGGGTTCCTCCGGGTTTCGCATGATCAGGTCATCAATAAGCTCCGGCTCACTGAAGGTGCCATACGTGATCTCTACCCGATATATCCCCGTGGCCTCGACGGATAGGCACTTCTTCACCGGAGTCGGTTCAGGGCCGAAAACCTCGCTATCCGTGAGAGTCGGCCCGGGAACACAGGACACCTCACCTTCACTGCTGGTAGTACAGGTGAAGGTCCAGGCCGTCATGGTGGCGGTGATCGGCTCGGTGGCATAGATCGTTCGATCCAATCCAACGTAGGCGCCTACGAAATCCTTCAAGTAATCGAACTCCATGACCACCGGTCTCCGTCCGCTACCGAACTCACCCACAAAGGCTGCCTGTAAGGCTTTCGAACCCGAATGCGTAACCACTGTCGGCTGTATCACAAAAAGTTCGCTTACCCCAAGGAATTTCGCGCCTCCCACGGCAGTTTGCCCCTTGAGGTTCGTGCCAGTTGCATAGCCCTCAAAATCCACCACGATTTCCCCAGCCATGCCTGTTGCGTCACACTCCGTGGGTACATCCGTGGGGGTAGGTGTTGGCGGGACGCGCGTGGGCGTCCTTGTCGGGGGCACAACGACGTTGAAATTGACCGATGTCCACAGCGTGGGTAAAAATTTGGTGATGCTCTGACAGCGATCACAAACCCAGATCGTATGCTGACCCGAGGAGGCATTGGAAGGGACCTTGAAGGTCGTGGTGAAAACCCCGTTGGGGTTGGTGCTGAAGGTCCCCAGGATGGATCCGGTTTTCGAATCCCAATGGATTTCATGGCCGCTGGTGTTGCCGGTCCATCCCGAGCCACTCATCGTCACGGAGGTGCCCGGCGGTCCGGAGTTAGGGTTGATGCTAATGGAAAGCTGAAGTATGGGTTCCGCGGCCACCGAGTCTGCGCTGAGTATCAGGATTACGAAAAGGATCAAGTACAAGATCAAACGGCCTGCCCGCTTCAATATGAGTTTATCTGACATCGCTCACTCTCCTACAGGGCACTTGATACCCTGATATACCTATCTTTCGGCGGAATCAAAACTTCCCAAACCGTCTCGACGGAATGGAATTTTGAGACGCAAGTGAACCGAAATCGATGAGGACCCACCACGCCCGCGCTCCTGCTCGCGAGCGGTTGGCTCAACTGATACCAGTCAGCGCAATTGGATGGAAGACCCCTGGAGAGAAATGATGCTAGTGCGCCCTTGCCGGTATGCTCTTTGAACATCCCCGCATCGCATCGACACCCCTATTCATTATAGGATTAAATGGATTTTAAAATCAATGAGGAGTATTGCGGAAAAAAATGTGTGCCTTATTCCTGCGCGACTTTGATCACCGTCACGCCCTCACCCCCTTCCCTCGCGCTGCCTGGTTCGAAAGAAGCCACATAGCGGTTACCCTGAAGAGCCTCTCGAATCGCCTGGCGCAGCTTTCCGGTGCCCTTGCCATGGACAACGCGTATGAAGGGTAAACCGGCCAGATACGCGGCATCGAGGCGCTGCTCCAGCGCCTCGAGGGCTTCTTCAACGTTGAGTCCTCGTAAGTGGAGTTCCAGCGGGGGTGCGGCGGTTGGTACAGCGGTTGTCCGGGTGGCTTCCATGCGCTTCTTGGTTTTCTTCTTTTCCGAGCCCGGTTCCCGGTGAAGAGAGAGTTCATTTAGCCCGGCACGCACCCGCAGCCGCCCAATCTGCACTTCCGCCTTTGAGTCGCCCAGATCCGTTACGACCCCTTCGGCGTCAAGGGTTCTCAAATAGACGCGATCACCAAGTCGTATAAGGCGGTGCGGAATTTCAGGTTCCGGTTCAAGTCGGGCAACCGATTCCTCGAGATCCTCCGTCAGCGCATCAAGGTCCTCCGCGACCGAATCAACCGCTTCCAACGATTGGCCAGCGACTTCCAGCCGACGCCGCAGAAGTATCATCTCCTCGCGGGCGATGTTAAGTTCCTCCAGTGCTTCCTCGCGCGCCTGCTGCATGAGTTCCTGGCGATCTACCTCAATATCATCCAATCGCCGCCTTAGTTCGACCTGCAGCTGCTTCCCCGTTTCCCTCTCTTCCTCCGCTTCTACTCGCGCCGCTCGCGCTAAATCACGTTCTTTGTGGATCTCATCCAGAAGCGTATCGGCGGTCAATTCTTCAGGAGAAACCATCGATCGCGCGCCCTGAACGATTTTCTCATCAAGACCCAATCGACTGGCGATCGCCAGCGCGTTCGACCGCCCCGGAAGACCGATCGTCAAGTGGTAAGTAGGTAGAAGGCTTTCGATGTCAAATTCCACGCTCGCGTTGCGCACGGCGGTGGTGCTGTGCGCAAATACTTTCAACGTTGAGAAATGTGTCGCCACGATCGTCGTTACCCGGCGATCAAGGAATTCTTGGAGGAGGGCTTGAGCAAGAGCGGCGCCCTCCTGTGGATCTGTCCCGGCGCCAAGTTCGTCGAGCACGACAAGCGATTTATCCCCAGCCTTCGCCAGGACGCGGATGATGTTGGAAATATGCGCCGAAAAGGTGGACAGAGACTGTTCAATTGACTGCTCGTCTCCGATATCTGCAAGGATCGCGTTGAAGAGGGAGAGTTCAGAACCGGAGGCAGCTGGAATATGCAGCCCGCACTCCGCCATAAGCACCAGCAATCCGGCTGTCTTGAGTGTGACCGTCTTCCCGCCAGTGTTGGGTCCCGTGATAACGAGAATATACGTGTCCGGGTCCAGGATCAGATCAATGGGGACGACGCTTTCCGGATTCAGAAACGGGTGGCGTGCCTGTATGAGTTTCAATGTCGAGCCGGGGTGTTTTCCACCCGAACGAGGCTCAAATCGGCGGATGATGGGCTCATTCGCCTGCATTGTCTCCGCGTAGCGCGCCTTGGCAAATGCCAGATCCATTCGCGCCAGCGCATCGACCGTAATCCCGATGGTTTCCGATTGCTCGCCCACAAGACTCGAGAGCTCTGCCAAGATTCGCCGTATCTCGTCCCGCTCCGCGAGCTCGAGTTCGCGGACCCTATTGTTATATTCCACCACCTGCAGCGGTTCAACAAAGATGGTGGCCCCTGATGCGGATTGGTCGTGGACCACACACTTCATGCGCCCCTTGAACTCTGCCCGCAGCGGGATGACAAAGCGCCCGTCGCGTTGGGTGATAATCGGCTCCTGGAGTATGGGGATAATCTTGGGATTGCTGATCAAGCGTTGTAGCTTGGATGTCAATCGGTCATGCGCATGGCGTAAATCACGCCGGATCACGCCAAGCGATTCCGATGCGCCATCAACCACATCTCCATGTTCATCGAACGCTTTCGAAATACGATCGATCAACCCTGGGGCGGGGTGTAGGTCGAGCGCAATGCGACAGAGTTCAGGATACGATTCCTCTTGCTTATCAAAGTTTCGGCTCATCGTCCTCGCCGCGATCAAGGTGCTTTTTACATCAAGCAGCTCTGCTGCCTCAAGGACAGAGCCTCGGGAAGCGGCTTCCACCTTGTCACGAATGTCGTGCGCACCGCCGATGGTGAGATCTGTCTTGACGCTCAACAACAAGCGCGCTTCAGTCGTCTCTGCCAGACGGCTAGATACTTGCTCGAAGTCGTCGCAAGGGACAAGCGCCCTGGCGAGTTCTTTGGACGCGGAAAACGCGGCGCGATTCGCGAGTTGCTCAAGAACAGTCGATAAGTCTAATGTTTGCAGGTCTTTGGTATCCATCGCCGGCAGTGTAACACGATTTAGAAGCCTTTTCAGGATCCAATCTATCTCCTGCCATCAACCCACTGCAGTGTCTTATGCAGATAATTCATCGGCGGAGTCTTATATAGCCAGGACCGTTGCATTGAGGATGATAATGGCTCAAAATAATCGCAATGGTATACTGCATTTAAGAAGGCAGAATCAACCGCTTAACACGCACCAACAGCCAAGGCTCCAGCGCTTCAAGCTTGATTCAAGCAAAGGGACAAAGAGTTCATAGAATTAACCGACGGTAGATACACTGGAAAGCTTTAGGGACGTACTCGATAAAGAGGTAAATGTCCTTGAGCGACTCATCAAATCCTAACCCAAGTACCTCTGAGCTATCCAAGATCCCTGGTGCTCAAACCAGGCAAGTCCTGCCAACGCTCATTCGCAGGGGCGCAAAAATCCTGCTGTTCATCATCAGCTTAATGCTCTTCATCCTGGCCATCCTGCTTATGAAGGAAGGTGCCCAAAGTTATTCATCATTCATCCGCGATTCACTCAAGGTAGATAACCCAATAAACAGCCTGGGTTTTGGTTGGTTGTTAGCATACCTGATCATGAGCGGCTCTCCTGTTGCCGCGGCCGCGCTGACTTTTTTTGATAGTGGGGTCATCGACAAGCTCTCCACCTTTACCATGATTACGGGCAGCCGTATGGGCGCAAGTTTCATCGTTCTTTTTATCGGCTCTATCTACGTGCTCCGCGGACGTGATCGTGGGGCAAATTTGGGTGTGGGTCTCCTGGCTTTAGTGGTGACCGGCTCAACCTACCTTGTCGCACTTGCTCTCGGCGGCGCCCTCTTGCAAGCGGGAACGCTGAACTCGATCCATTTGGACTCAAATATCCTGGTCCAGTCCATGGCGGACACTCTTTTCAAACCCACCATTTCAGGTATCGATCACATTTTTCCGGCGTGGAGTCTTTTCATTATCGGCCTCATCATCATCTTGCTGAGTTTCAATCTCTTCGATCGCTGCCTGCCACAAATGACGATCAAGGAAAGCCGGGTGGGCCAAGTCTCTCGCATCGTTTACCAACCATGGGTAATGTTCGTGCTCGGTGCGGGCATCACGCTAATTTCGATGTCCGTCAGTGTTTCCTTGAGCATCCTTGTACCACTCAGCAGCCGGGGCTTCATACGCAGGGAGAACGTAGTGCCTTACATCATGGGAGCAAACGTTACTACATTTATCGACACGTTGTTTGCCGCCCTTCTGCTGGACACCCCGTACGCATTCACCATTGTTCTCACATCCATGGTCAGTATCGCGGTTGTCTCCATCGTCTTGCTCTTCACAAGCTTCCACCGCTACGAACGGGCGGTCCTTGGATTGGTTGATTGGGTTATATCTAAGGAACGTAATATGTTGATTTTCATGTTGATCATCTTCGCCATACCGATCACCCTGATGCTCATCTAGGAGGAATGGACACTATGCGCATCCTGATCGCAACGGATGGATTGCCACACTCGGAACAGGCCGTCCATCTTTCTGCCAAACTTGCAGATGCTGCCCGCGTCAAGCTTACCATTCTCACTGTCGTCAAACGCGAGTCAGATCTTCCGAATGCGGAGAAGATTCTCGATATGGCGACTGCATCTCTTCCTGAAGGAACTCTTGAGTTCCAAACCAGGACGCGTGTTGGCAATATGGCCGAGGAGATCGTGCACGAAGCCCTGGAGGGTATGTACAATCTTGTGGTTATCGGAATGGGATTTGGAGGAACTCTGCTACAGCGGCTGCTTTTGCCAACCGGCGAGTGGGTGCTCGAGCACGGACCAAGCTCGGTGATTGTGGTGAAGGGGCAAGCTGTTCTACCCAAGAGAATCCTGATCTGTGACAGCGGCGTCGACAGTAGCACGCTTCTCGATCAATTCAAGCAGCTCTTCTCAAATCTTCTACTAGAAGATACACACTTAACCGTCCTACATGTCATGTCCCAAATCAGCGCCGGTCCCGGTGTGAGCGGATGGCAATTGCGGGCCGATGCAGATGAACTTATCGAAGCCAATACGCCCGAAGGTGAGATATTAGATCAAGACACACAAGTCTTGGATGAATTGCAGCAGGAAATTGAGGCGAAGGTCCGCCACGGTCTCGTCGTTGACGAGATCATTGCCGAAGCCCGCGGTGGTGAGTATGACCTGATCGTCATCGGCGAGCATCAAAACGGTTTCTGGGAGCGACTCGTGCTCGACAATCTCGCCCATCAGATCGTCGCCGCTGCAGACAGGCCCGTTATGATCATCAAGAAGCAAGCCCTCAAAGTCAGTCCAAAATAAATATTTGTGCATTTCCAGCGTCACCCGCATCTTGCTTAACTTGACTCCATACCTCGGTCTTCGACTCTAAAAAACCTTACACCCTTTCAAAGAAAATCTGCCTTTTATCACTATAGAGTCGCTGCTTTTCAGTTCACAATTAGATGATCTAACACCTCTCAGGGTAAATCAATCCTCGTCCAACGCAAGGAGGCAAAATATGCCTGACCTTACCCAAGCTTTCCTCGAACTCATCCGATTAACCTCAACCGACCTATCCCCTGATGTGGAATCGTCCTTGAGGCGTGCTCGGGAACAAGAGGCATCAGGTTCGGCTGCACAAAGTGCGCTTGATACAATCCTAGAAAATGTCGCCCTTGCGCGGCAGAACTCCACGCCGATCTGTCAGGATACCGGCACACCGATATTCTATGTTCAGCATCCACCAGGATGGAGCACGTCGAAACTTACGGAACAGATCCGTGCCGCAGTCGCCGAGGCCACGAAAAGGACTTACCTGCGACCAAACGCCGTCGACACTGTCACCGGGAAGAACAGCGGGAACAACCTTGGAGATCCGGCCTTCCCCACGATTCACTTCGAAGAAACAGAAGGGGAAGATCTACTGGTTGACCTGATCCTAAAAGGCGGGGGGTGTGAAAACGTTGGTGCTCAATACTCGCTACCGAATGGCCGACTCGGCGCCGGCCGGGATTTTGAAGGGGTGCGGAAAGTGGTTCTGGATGCCGTGTTCAACGCGCAGGGAAAAGGCTGCGCCCCCGGCGTGCTCGGTGTAGCCATCGGCGGGGATCGCGGCTCGTCTTACTACGCCTCGAAAGAAGCGCTCTTCCGTAAACTCGACGATGAAAACACAGATTCTGAACTGTCAAAGCTCGAACATCGACTCATGGAAGATGCGAATAAGCTTCAGATCGGACCGATGGGCTTCGGTGGCGAGACGACGGTTTTGGGAGTCAAAGCCAAGAGCTTGCACCGACTTCCGGCCAGCTACTTTGTCTCCGTTTCCTATATGTGCTGGGCACACCGGCGGCGACGCATGACTATCCACGGCGACGAAACAATATACGAGTAAGGGAGAGCCCCCATGCAGAAGATTACACTACCCATTACGGATGATGTCATCCGCGAGTTGAGAGTTGGTGATTCGGTCTCCCTCACCGGGGTAATGATTACCGGTCGCGATGCCGTGCATAAATGGATGATCGACACCTTCGTCCAGAAGAGCCGCAAACCTGAGGGCGACGATGAGATGGTATATGAGGCGCTAGTACCCATACTTGATGGTGGCGCAATATACCATTGTGGGCCTGTCGTTGCAGGCCTGGATACTGGTGATTATTCCTTCGTCGCCGCAGGCCCGACAACGAGCATCCGCGAGGAACCCTACCAGGGCGATGTGATGCGGCACTTCAACCTCAAAGCTGTTATCGGGAAAGGTGGGATGGGGCCGAAAACGCTGGAAGCTTGTAATGAGGTGCCGGGCGTGTACTTGCACGCGATCGGTGGGGCTGCTTCCTTGATCGCACAGTCCGTTCAACAGGTGCGCGCTGTCCACAAACTCGACTTCGGGGTTCCCGAGGCGATATGGGTGATCGAGGTCAAGGATTTCCCCGCTGTAGTGACTATGGATTCCCACAGCAGCAGCGTACATGTAGAAGTCGAGACACACTCAAAAGCACAGCTCGACAAGCTGCTTGCATCCTGATCGTGCTGGACCTGGTAATTAAAAGCACGCGCCCTTATGAGGCGCGTGTTGATTCTTAAAGCAGATGGATCTTGTGTTTAGTCACCAAGCAAGCTGTTGTCCTGGAGAAAAGTAAATTCAGCATCTATCCCATTGACCGTCGCTGTGTAATCCCCGGCGGGCAACCCATAAACATCGAGTGGGATATTCTGCTCAAATACCTCGATTACCTGAATACACATCACTTCCGCCTCGCGCAAGGTCGTGATGAGCACTTTGAATTGGCTGCCATCCCGTTCAACGGAGACGGTTTCAATCTCTGTACAGGGATCGGGAAGATATCCCTTAACGGAGATGTGGACTTGAAGAGGGAAAGATTCAAGAAACACGATCTCGACATTCTCCACCACGGCCTCTCCGCAAATGAACTCTCCTGAACCCTTCGGCGCGGGTGAGCCCTTCATTCCTCTTGGCGCACAACCTGTGATAAGCACAATCGCTAGAATGCTCGGCAACAAATAAGTTCTATGATTCATGTGGGACCCGCTTTAACTCAGTTCTGCTACCCTTATCGGTTTACACTGAAGAGACGAATCAACACATCGGTAAGTTCCCGATTTCTATAGATGGGTATTGCATCCGGCGCGGTTTGAAGTCCACATAGATTGTGGTCAGTTCGAGAGCAAACTAACGCTGATTCACCCTAACTTTGCCGGTTTGACCGGTTGTGATGTTCGCCCGAGGAAAATTGGGCCTTCATCCCGCTCAAGAAGCCCGGTACCACCTCTCGCGGAAACCGGGGCCACGTTACAACAACGGCTGCGAGGATCCAAGATACGATCCACAAGCCAGCCGACGGTGTGTATCTGAGGGCAACGTAGGTGAACCAACCATAGATTGGAGCCTGGAAGAGCATCCCCATTGTGCGGGGGATCCCCGCCCACCAGAAGTACATCGCCCAGATCAGGATATAGACCACACCGACGGTCAGTTGCACATAGCCGGTGGCTATTGTGTAAATCAATAGGCCAAGCGCAACCGCCATATCGATCTGAAGGTCATGGTCACCTATCCAGGAGTCGTAGAGTATCCGGCTTCGGCGCGCGAGGGCACCGTCGAATACATCCCCGGTCCAGTCTGCAATAAGCAGCATAACCGCCAAAGCCAGACTTTCTTGACCTCCGGTCACTGCCAGCCAGGGGAAAATAATGATAAGCAGTCCGCGAGTGAACGTAAGCAAATCAGCAACTTGCTTGGCGACCACCTGGCACCCTCCTTATCCACAAGGGTTCAACCATGGCCGATCTAACTCAATACTACACCAGTTTTCGCGGCGTTCCTGATATTATTCCGACTTTTTACTCCCATCCTTTGAATCCTTCTTCGTCTTTACGCCACCTTCGCCCAGATTCTCGGCCACTCCCTTAGCGTTCTCAGAAAGGGCGGCTTGATAAACGCTACCCGATGGAGAACCACGATCATGCAGCCAATTGGACTTCGGTTTGCATCTAAACAAGAATCCTGCCCTCACAACAAGTTCGCCCCTATGGTTGAGCCGGCAATTACCTAAGACTTCTACAGTCCCTTTGCCATACAATAGCCGAACGCCGCAGCCTTCCAGTATGATTCGCGTTGTCTATGTATCATCGACGGCGATGGCGTCCTCGATCCTATGCTTCCAACATGCAAAGATGGCTTAGCTGAACCCTGATACAATTCTGCCATGCATCGAGGTTGCCGAGAACAGCATCCGCGGGTAAGGCCCTGGCATCCTTCGGCAGGTCACGCAGGATTTGTTCCTGCGAACTGGAAAACCCTAATCCGATCGGTCACACCGACCAATATCCAATACGGATTCCAATTTGCCCATTGTTAAAGACTATCTGCTCAAAATGTGGCAAACTTATTGTGAGCGGTATCACAAACTGAACTGTATCTATAGAAAACTCTTGGAAAAGTGATAATGAAGGCAATAACTAAACGATTTCAATATTTCTTCCAATCTACCAATGGTTTGGCTCTAGTGGCAATTGCCCTCGTGTCCCTCATCACCGCCGTTTGGGGCATGCTCTCTGGTCCGATGGTCGAGTGGGGAATCAAGGATGTCGTTGTCCGAGTGACGGGGATGACCCTCTTGGAAGCAGAGCGCGAGGGTCGCATAATCATGCTCTACCATTCGATTGCCATGGCTGTGGTTGCCCTTCTGGTTTACTTTATCACCGACGTGGTACCGATGAAGAAGCATGAACAAACCACGATCAACGCCACAATTACGGTCGGGTATCTTACGGCGATGATCTTCGGCTTGTGGTTCGCGTACTTCGGCCACAATTTTATATTTCATGGCTTATTCTTAGTCGGCCAATCCCTGGTTTTCTTCAGCGGAATATTGCTCGCAGCCGCGCTTTGGCCCTGGAGAAAGAAATACCACGTTACAGATCCGGACTACTCCCACACATCGAAAGGGGTAGATCTCGAACGAGTGGCTTTCTTTACAATGGCAGTCGCCACGTTGGGCTCTGCAACTTTTGGCGCAGTAACTGGTTCGTACTGGGGCAATGGTCACGAGACCTTCCTGGCAGAAGATTTGATCCGCGAGCCACTTAAAACAGCATTGCAGCTGGCCATCATCGGCCATCTGCACATCATGCTCACCCTGATTGGCATCGCAACAACGTTGATCATCGGAAAATGGTTGGATTTCAAACGCATCCTTCATAAGATCGCCATGCCATTGATGATCCTGGGAACCATTGTTATCACATTGGCGGTTTGGGCGGTTGTGCCTTACGAGCCCTATGCTCACATCTTCATCTATGTGGGTGCCGTCCCGGCGATGTTCGCTGCGTTGTTGCTTGTTATCTATACCTGGGGGAAGGTTCCTAGAGAACGGCTAAAGGAGCTGGGTATCGAAAAAGCGAATTTCTGGGAGTGGATAAAGGCTCTTTTCCACGATCCGCTTAAGTTCGGCGCTACCTGGCAGATGGTCTTTATGAATTTCACCGTCAGCGGCGTCGGAATCTTCATGGCGGTGACGCTGGAAGAAACCATGCGTGTGATGCCCTCTCGCGAAGAACGCATCACACTTACAGGCCACTGGCACATCCTGGCATCGATCATTGCCACTATAATCCTCTTCTACTTTGCCGACAAAATCGGGCTGAAAGGTAAAGTTCGCCAATGGTTTGGTTGGTTGATTATTATCTTCTCAGACCTGGCTTTCGCGGCAGTTACGATCTTTTCATTGAAACGTCTTTTTATCTCCGAATCAGCCCAACAGCCGTTGGTAAACACCACAATGCTGTTGGCAGACATCGGGTTGGCCACGGTACTGGTAGTCTTGGCTGCGTTTATGTTATGGCGGCTAATAGACCTTCTAAAGGCAAAGGGCCACTGGGCATCGGAGCTCACCGAGTCGGAGCACAAATTGGCTAAAGCTGAGGCTGAGTTGCAAGTTCAAAACTTAAATAAGTTGGCCGCATCTCTAGATCTGAGTGAAACCGAAAAAGAGCTTCTAGAAACCCTCCAATCCAATTTGGGGCAGGAGGTGTCCCAGTGAAACATAGAATAATTGTCGTGATGGTGATCACAATAATAATCGTCGGGTGCTCGTCAGCAGCCGTAACAGATACCGTCCCTCCCCTCATCAAAACGGGCGTCGATCCAGATACATGGGCGCTTGTACCAGCCGGAGAGTTCCTCATGGGGTTGCATGCTCATGAGACTTTAGTGGATTACGATTACAAATTCATGGTCACCGACGTGACCAATAGCCAATATGCCGATTACCTCAACCAAGCTCTTGCAGAAGGTACGATCAAAATCACAGACACCGAAATCACAGGCTACTATCCGGGCGACGTTTTTCGTGGGTATGACCACGAGGTAGAAATCAGCCCTGGTGAGTATCCGCACATCCCGCTCACGGACGATGGGCTGCGAATTGCATATGACGGCGATTCATTCAGCGCACTGGCAGGTTACGAGAATCATCCCATGGTATTGGTGACTTGGTATGGAGCCAAGGCCTACTGCGACTTTTTTAACTGGAGGCTCCCTACGGAGATTGAATGGGAGAAAGCCGCCCGGGGCACTGACGGCAGACCTTTCCCCTGGGGCTCCGAACTTGAACTCAACAACGCCAACTTTTACAGCAGCCACGACCTCATTGAGAAAATCATGGACGGATTGAACGACACTACTCCCGTGGGTTTCTTCAATGGCAATACCTACGAAGACTATCAGACGCTTGATTCTCCAAGCCCATATGGTATCTACGATATGGCCGGAAATGTCTGGCAGTGGACCGGTGACGTCTATGAAAACCAGCACTATCGCTACATGCGCGGCGGCAGCAAAGCCGATTACGGGTATAACCTGCGCGTTTGGACCCGCAATAACGCCGGCCCGGAATATTTTGGTCCCAGCGTGGGTTTTCGCTGCGTACAGGACTAGTGCTCGTGATCTGAGGAACGTAGATTGCTGACGGGTGAGATCAACGTCCGTTCGCAATCCCTAGATGAGAAACGAAAAAACACAAGAAAAGACAATGACCTTAAAAACTACTATTCAATCAATATTGAAAACACTGTCCGTGAAAACCCGCCTCTACTGGCAGATGACTAAAAGCCTTCAAACCGGTCTGCTGCTCTCAACCGGGTTGGCGGGATACATGAGCGCTCGTTGCCCGATCCAGGCCTGGCAAACGCTACTCGCGTTGGCTGGCAGCCTCTTCCTGGCGATCAGCGGCAGCACGGTCATCAATATGGTCTACGATCGATACATCGACGCCAGGATGCCGCGCACTCAAAAACGACCGCTTCCCAGCGGCCAGGTCGGCGTGGTCGAGGCGCTTGTTTTGGGCGGTGTGTTAAGTGTCACCGGCATCGGGTGGGCCGCCCTTCTGTCCCCGCTTTTTGGTTTGATCGTGTTCGCTGGTCTATTCTTCGATGTCGTTGTGTATACAATTTGGCTCAAGCGCCGCACTCCATGGTCGATCATCTGGGGGGGAATCGCCGGGGGGATGCCGGCTCTCGCCGGCCGCGCTCTTGGCTTAGGAGCAATCGATTGGGTAGGGCTAATATTTGCGATGGCTGTGCTGTTATGGATCCCCACCCACATCATGACCTTCAGCCTGCGGTACCGTGAGGACTATGCAAGAGCCGGCGTGCCCACTTTCCCTTCAACCTACGGGGAGCGCACTACAAGTATCATCATTGCCCTGTCGAGCATCGCCACCGCGATCGCCATGGCATTCGCGGCGTATGGGATTGGGATAACATGGGGCTACATGAGATTACTCATCATCCTCAGTTGCGGTTTGCTCGCCTTAGCCATCAGGAGCATGGTACGTCCGTCGTTTAAAATGAATTTTAGCCTCTTCAAATTCGCATCGCTCTATATGCTCAGCTCGATGGCGCTTGTCGTCCTGGGTGTATTGTGACGCGGAAGATCACCCCGATTGACCGAATCCTGCTCCTCATTACATGCCTTCTCGCTGCGTATTTGGTCGTGAAGGGAGTCGAGGGGCTGCCCATCCTAGCCACATGGGCATATGCCACCGCGTTCGGCGTGCTGTTGATTGCCGGTCTGCTCATAATCATCAACGGCTTCGATGTTCTCGACAGCCATCTGGTCGTCATCGTCGCCGCCATCATCCCCTTAGGCCTTTCGCTCGGTATGGTTATCGAGAACCTACCCCCGGACTGGTATCTGGCGTATCTCGTCTTCGTTGTGATCGGTTTCCTCGCCATCCTGCTCACGCGCTTCCTCATCCCTGACCGTGCAGCGACGATTGTGCTCGCCACCGTGCATGGGGCCGCTGGCTTGTTGATTTTCGGCCTGCCCATTGCCCTTGTGCTTCAGGGCATAAAAGCACCGATGTATCTCTTCATGAGCGCGGGTGGCGCACTGATTGGGATCGGTGGCATGCTGCTCGCCTTTTTGAAGTCCGGCAGACCCATCCTCTCCGCCGAGCGGATCTTTATGCTACTTCCTTGGATACTGCTTCTTATGAGCGCATCCTTCGTGCTCGGCTTGGGCGCATAAGCTTTGTCTCGCCTCGAACGTTTTAAGCCAGCCGCGGGTAAGCCGTGGCTTATCGTTACAGCCGGCATCATGTGGTCCGGTGTGGGTTTAATGCTCTGCAACCTGGCCTATGGTTGGTTGCTACCTGTAGCATTTCCTCAGGTTTTATGGATGACGTTTGCTGGTGTCTTACTCGCTTCGGCCATCTTCTACTTCGGTTTCAGCAAGCTCGCCAAGAAAAATATTCAGCGCATCACCGACATGGCTGGAGACAAAATCTGCCTGTTCGCCTTCCAGGAATGGACGAGCTATCCCCTCGTTGTCGTGATGATTGGGATGGGAATCTCACTCCGCAATTTTTTACCCATACCCAAACCCTATCTGGCGATCGCATATATCGGCATTGGCGGCGGTTTATTCCTATCAAGTTTGTATTACTACTTACACCTTCTGCAAGCCCGGCACCACGATAGTAACTATTACCGGATGTGAATTAAGCTAGTAGAGGACCTCAAAACCCTGTGAACTGTCTTCGACGATGGTTTTTAGGGAATGGAAGAAAAGAATTGTCGCCGGTTCTGTTCCACTTTACCGATTTAACGCCTATCTCAATGAGGATAAATTACCATGACTTCCCAACAGAATAAAAGTCTACGCATCACGGCCATCGTTCTCATGGGTCTCGCCGCTTCCATGAACATTCTCAGCGGCATTGGCACCGTATGCGCAGCATTCTTAACCAAGAACTTTCCATCGATGTGGGTTTTTTCCGATTACCAATGGCTGTATCGTTCGCTCATGATCATCACGATCATCATCGGAATTCTCTGTGCCTGGTCGGTCATGGGTCTTATCCGCGGCGGTAAAAACGCTTTCAGGAATGCCGTCATTCTTCTGGTTGTAGGCAGCATTGTCGCCGGCATCCAGTATTATTATTCTCTAGAAATACGGGGGAAGGCTACACCCGCAAATGTGAAATTCTTTAGCAACTTTGGTCCCCTGTTATTCTTCCTGGCCCTCAGGCTGCCGGGCATTCGCGATCGTGTCGACTTCTCCTACTCAGGAACAGGCTCTGTCCGTTCAGCGGCCGGCGGTCTTGCTGCGATCGTGGCAGGAATTCTTGTTATTACTACTTCGATCTGGGCCGGACCTTCGCATACATTTGATGGAGTGAACTTGGTCCATGTCCTGCGAATACCTCTTCTCGCCGGAGGCGCCACTTTATCAATGGGCGGCATCGCCCTTTTGCTGTGGACCGCGCTGGACATATCCTTCCCAAGGACGATTCAGCAATCTGTAGAGGACAAATAGCAATTGCGCTAGATTTAAAAAGCGCCCTGACAAGGTGATCCATATCTATAGATTAACCCCTGCCCGCTCTTGCCAACATTAAGCAGCAAAGGACAGGGGTTTGTTGTATTAAACCTAACTTTCGGAGACGAAATGTGGTCGCGTTCAATCAGCACTGGCGACCCAGGTCATCAGTGCGGAATATGCCATGGTATAGGGGACAAGACAGTCGGCTCAAACGTAAACATAAGGTTACCGTTACCGAAAAGGGGATTGGTCAAGCTGCTCCGAATAATCGAGCGGCATCTGCGTCGGAAATTCGGATAGTTCCCGTTAGCGCCAGGAAATGGCACAACTGGAATAGAATGCCAAATTGCATGTGAACGGTTAATCATTCTTGGCCGATTGCCCAACCCCCAGGTTAAATAGGCTCAGCAAAGCGAAGACCCCCGCAGCGAACAAACCAATCAGCGCTGGGCCAATTAATCCCATCTGCAGCGCGGCCAACGTGTTTCCAGCCACTGTGCTGGCATAGGAACCGGAGGCGAGCATCAGGAAGCTCTGATCGGATGCTTCCCACCTCTTATACGCCTGAAGCCCCGTCGCCCATTTATAAAGGATGAAGATGCTGAATGTTGTGACCAGCCAACCCAGATAATTCTGCAGCGGCACACCGAAATATACGCCGTCTACTTCCCAGACCCAATGTCCCATCTTCACCATAATTGGATCTAAAACCAGGTCCCAGGCCGTCATAACCACCGCGGCCAATGTAGCCACACGCAAGTTACGCCAAAGGTATTCTTCCGATCGGTACCCGATGATGCCCTCCGCGATCACGAGCGACGGATAACTTATCATGAACCACGCCATAGGGATTAAATAGGGAACCAGGCCGAGGAACAGCGGCCCAAGCTGCTCCGTGTAGTGATAGGGGCCATAGATCCACCCTGTGGCCACCCCGACACTCTCGAGAAGCAGGCTCACGGTGTAGGTCAACGTGAACAGAATGAATGTATTACGCCAGCCGATGTAGGTCAAAGCATGGGTGATGGCAAAAGCCGTAGCGATCAATGTGAGCCAAGGGATGCTGTGGCCGTGTACCGCCGGAAAGCCAAGCAACGGTCCGAGGCTGATGTATGCAGTAAATACAGCGTAGAGGACAAGCAAGCTGATCGCCGCAATTCGTAGGGGGCGCATTCTCAAACCGCACTTTCTTTAGCGTGTAAACCAGCCTAACTACGTCCGCTCACCAAACCAATCAGGCATGCTCCTCTTCGATCTCATCGAGCAGCGCCTCATCTTGCCGAAGGTTGCGAAAGCGCATGATGATGTTGACGATGTAAAGACCGATAGTTCCGAGGATTACGGCATAACCGGCGATCATATAATTCAAAGTGTCCGCTGGTCCTTCCTGAAAAATCATGGTTCTTACTCCTTCAATGTCCCCTGCTCAGCGTGGGGACACCCGGGTGGTTATTCGTTGGCTTCTGATTATCTCAGGCCGAGAGGGCACGCAGTTTGCGTTCCTCAATCTCCTCCATTTTTTGCTGCAGACGCAGGCGATTCCAGAGCAAGGTGATATAGATCAGCGTGAAGGTGAATAGGCTGAAGAAGAATGCCGCCCGCATATCCACGGTCATGTCGAAGGCTCCCGCCGCCGTGGGGTCGTTGCTCCCCACAACCACGGGGTGAATCGTGCGAAAGATGCGAATCGAGAGGAAAGTCAGGGGTACGCTGATGAAGCCCACGATGCTATACACTGCACCAAAGCGGGCGCGCCGGTCGCGGTCTTCAATCCCCTGCCTCAGCATCATGTAGGCTATGTAAATCAATTCCATGATTGTCGCTGTTACGAGGCGTGGATCCCAGGTCCACCATGTATTCCAAATCGGCCGAGCCCAGATCGAGCCGGTCACGATATTAATAAAGGTGAATACAACACCGATCTCCACCGACGCCATGGCGACCCGGTCCCAGCGCTGCCCGCCGCGAGCTAGATAAATCCCCCCAACGATAGCTGTGACGAGAAAGGCTAGCGCGCCCACCCATCCTGCGGCGACGTGAAAATAGAATACACGCTGTACATCGCCCATGATCGCCTCCTGAGGTGCCCAGAAGAGCACGATGTACAGGGCGGCGACGAATACCGCGCCGGTCAACCAATTCAACACTGGTAGAGCTTTAGGTCTGCGTTCCACGACACTCCTCCGCTGACTGTGTTTCACATTCCAATAATATAGATGAATAAATCCGTTCCAATATCAACCTATCCCACACATAGGCATGTTCCCTATTCTTCGACGACGAAATCAAAGACCATGAACGCAACCGCGATGAAAATCACATCGTAGGCGATCATTATATTTACCCAGGGCATGATTTCCGCAATCTCAAAACTCTGGAGGAAGCCATTGCTCGCCTTTACGGCTGCGAGCAGAAGCGGAATCAGCACCGGGAAAAGCAATATTGGCAGCAGCACGTCACGCGTCCGCGCCTGGACAGCCATCGATGCTAATAGCGTACCAACCGCAGTATAGCCAATCGATCCAAGAAGGATTACGAGGATCAAACCCGGTTGAAAGAGATTTACATTGTAGAGGACGGTGTACATCGGCAGGATGATCGCTTCGACGATAAGCATGAAGAACAAGTTGCCGATCGCCTTCCCAAAGAATATTGCGCTGCGATCCACCGGCGCAAGCAATAAACCGTCGAGACAGCCGCGGTCCTTCTCAATCGCCATCGAGCGGTTGAGTCCCAGCGTTCCTGCAAAAGCGAAGGTAACCCAAAGGACACCCGAGGTGACGGCCTCACGGGTGCGAATGTCCAACTCGAGGGCGAAGTTGAAGATCACGATCACCAGGGCAGCGAATACAAGCATCGCTCCAATTAATTCGCGGCTGCGGAATTCGGCAGCCAGATCTTTCCAGACGATGGCAGCAATCGAGCGCAGATACGCCCGCAGCGAACCATCCGCCCGGGACTCGATCTTCTGTTTCGTATAATCCGTCATAGGAGGTGTTTCAGACACGGGTCACCGACCGATAAAGTTCTGTGAGCTGCATGGGATCGAGAGCGTCTGTGCTCTCGGATGCAGCAAAGACACCTTTCGAGAGAATGTCCACTCGATCTGCGAGATCGGCGGCCCGGGAAATGTCGTGGGAGGTCATCACCACCGTTCGACCTGCGGTGGCGATCTCTCGTAGGACCCCATCGAGCATCGCCGCTGCCTCCTGATCGAGACCGGTATGCGGCTCATCGAAAAGCAAGATATCGGGCCGATGAAGGATTGCGCGGCCGATAGCTAGACGCTGCTGCATCCCGCGCGAGAATTCACGCACCAGATCCCGCCGGCGAGGATAGAGACCGACGAGATGCAGCACCTCACCCATCCGCTGATCGAGATCTTTGACGCCATACATCCAACTGTAAAAACGCAGGTTCTGCTCAGCGGAAAGATCGCCGTACAGTAAAGGTTGATGGGACACAACACCCAGCCGTCGTCGGACAGCCGCCGCCTCGACTGGCAAATGATGGCCCGCCACAATCACCTCGCCCATTTTGGGGCGGGAGAGGGTGGCAAGGATGCGCAGAAAAGTCGTCTTCCCGGCTCCGTTAGGACCCAGCAGCGCGACGAATTCGCCTTGCGCAACCTGAAAATCCAAGCCGCGCAGAACGGGTTTTGGACCGAACGTCTTTACCAGGCGCCTTACCTTAATCATGCTCCGACTCAATGAGTGCCGTTAAAGTACGCTTAAGCGCCTCGCGGCGTTCCCTGTAGGCAAGACCTGTGACCTCTCCTGCCTCATTCATTTCATCTAACGCGGCGATTGCTCGTATTAGCGCTTCGCGATCGCGGGGTTCTTCGGGCGTGATTTCGACATCGGATTCAACGGTTGCCTCATCTCCTCTTAACCAACTCCACCAGCCAACGAAGATGACAATCAAGACTAAACCCAACACAGCGGCTCCAATGATCAGGTTAGTTGTTGAAGAGGAATCTACCCGGGCAGGGTGCCTGCCCGAGAGGCGCAATTCCAGAGTTTCTCCCCGTTCTAGCGGGTCCATTCTGTAACTCTCCATGAAGATCCCGCCCATATCGCGCGCGCCCAATTCACTTAACCCATCGCCACTAATCGAGGGAGGTCCCTGAGTCTTCAATATGACGATCGCTTCAACTGGGTAGTCTGCCGGCTGCTGATAATCCAGGCTGCGTTCATAGGGCAACGTGAAGCTAAAATAGGCCTCGATTGCCTCCCCGGGAATGAATGCCTCGTGCATCACAAAACCTTCTGCGTCTTCTGTGAAGCGCATTAACTCAGAGGAGTCAGCGAAGCGCAGATTACTGAAATCCTTCGGCAGCGTCACTCTAATGTCATTAAGCCCATCTTGTCCGTTAATCGTCCGGTCACCGGTATTTGTCACCAACAGCAACTCGGAAACTTCAACGACGCCTTCAATGGAGTAATCGAAGATCAGGTGCAATCGTTCTACAATGATTAGACCATCATCCGTTGTGGTTTCATAAACCCTCAAGGGAAGTTCAAGTGTGCGTATGTCATCCAGCATATGTCCTGCTGTATTGAAGTACTGCACCCCTTGATACTCCGTTAACGCGGCAAAAATACGGCCCGGGACAATCTCCAAATCCTGGACTTCAAACTTGCCGTTGACGTCGACCGGGATTTCCCTTTCGAATACCATTTGATTCCCCTCGAAGGCGTAAAAGGTGACATCCAAGCCGTGTGGGAGGTCCGCTCCCTCCGTTCCATTTTCGATTGAACCGTAGATTGCCCCAGTGCTATCGTCAGAGGCGGGTTCCGCCGCTGTTGTGTCCTCGCTAAACGCGAGTGTCCGCGCATAAGCCGCTGCGGCCAAGCGCTCGCTCTCACTAAGCGTACCATCCAACGCATGCATTGAGCCTTTGCCCTTGGTAATCACTGCGTAATAATCATCGAGCGAATTGTTGGCGAAAAGCGCCACATCACCCAGGTCCACACCGGGTGCCAGGGCATCCCCGCGCTCACCATGACAATCGGCGCATGTCTCTTGATAAACAACCTCACCCTGCTCGAGCTGGTTCGGTGAGACGCTCAGCGATAGTGCATAGGCGACCACATCCCAACGCTGCGAGTCGCTCAAGTTCACGAAGGGAGGCATGAACCGTTCCATCCTGCCTTGTGTGACAGAAAGATACCAATCGGAAGGCAGCACGCCAGAGACGAACACCGGGTCTCCTAATGGAGAAGGCTGGACCTCCAGGTTCGCGGACATCACACCATCCCCCAACCCTGCAAGGCCATGGCACGCCTCACAGTTTTCCAGATAAAGTTGCTCCCCCTGGCTCAGATCCACTGGCCTCTCCGGGGGTGAGAGTTCTTCCACCTGTGTTGCCTGCGGTTCAGGTGCGGGGCGTTGCTGCGTCGCCTGAGCTAATTGTTCGGCGGCTTGACGAGTCGCCAAATCCGGGGGCGGCGTGATATCCTCGGCGAGTGAGCATCCTGTCAATATGAGAAGGATACTTAGGAATAGAAAGATATGTCGCTTCACGCTTGCTACTCCACTTCAGACAGCGTGTTGCCGCAGCGGATGCAGAATAAATCGCCCGCCTTTACTTCAGACCCACAGGATGGACAAAAACCGCCGCTCCTATCTTTCCTCTCGCTCTTGATTTGCGCTATGGCTGCTTCGATCTCGTCGTCAATGTCGGTCCCTTCGAGTCGCACATGACCACCCTCCTTCAGGGCATCGATCCGACGCAAGATGTTGGCTCCCTCCTTCAGCAAGGCTTTCCGCTGAACCCGGTAATCCTCCTCCAGGATCTTCCCCATATCGAAGTCTATATCCATCTCCTGCAGACTATCCAGTACTCGATCACGGCTGGCCTGGAGCTTAGATGACTGCCGTTCTGCCTCTGTAGTAACCTTGCCTCGATTCTGCAAAATGGGGAGGGCGACAAACGCCACTGTCAGCAGCGCCAACGCTAACCCAGCGAATATCGAGCCGATATCCATGTCTATACCTTCTCCTCTTTCATCTCAACTCATGCCCTTACTCATGCCTTGATTCCGCTTGTTTCGTGAAGGGAAACGGATACGTTCTCAAGGCATTATTCATTTCTGTTCAGCCATCACCGTTTCGATTTGATTGGCAATCTCGTCAAGTGATATATAGGGTCCAATCCTCACGGCTGCCAGTCGACCATCTGGACCGATGATGTAAGTCTCTGGCACCCCGATAGTGCGGAATGCCTGCGAGATCCGTGTCCCCAGATCGGGACCGTTCGGATAAGTAATCCCAAACTTCACCAGGTAGGCCCGGGCTTCAGTTTCCGTGTCCACGTAGTCCACTCCCAGGAAAACCACACCTTGATCCTTGTACATCTGGTATGCCTGTTCCAATTCCACGGCCTCTTGCTCGCAGGGTTTGCACCAGGATGCCCAGAAATTGACGACGACAATCTGGCCATGGAGATCGGCAAAGTCGATCTCTTTTCCTTCGAAGGTCGTCAGGATCAAATCGGGTACACGATCTCCTACACTGATTGAACCTCGTTGTGACCGCACTAAACCCAAACCAAGAACTGCAAGAAGTCCCATTACAAACACCCACACGAGGACAACGCCCCATTTCGGTCGCGCTTTCCCGGGTGATTCTTTGTAATTATCCGTTGTTGAGTTTTCGATACTATCCATAAGGCGAATCCTCGTCCCTATTCGTCCCGCCGGCGCAGCTCCTGCTCCAATTTGGCAATGTAGGGGTCATGACTTTCAACTTTCTCGGTCTTGGGTATAGGTTTCTCAACCCGCCAAGAGCGCACAACCCGGTAGAGGATGAACGCCCCGATGATAAACAAGACCGGGGGCAGGATGTAAACAAGCGCATTGAAACCTTCCGCTGGTGGCGTGGCAAGAACCCGCGGCCCATACTGATCGGCGAAGTAGTCCTTGATCTGATCATCGTTCCAGCCCAAAACCAGCTTCTCGCGGATGGTGGCGCGCCATTGTTCGCATGCTTGCGTCGGACATACATCCAGCGGTATGTTTTCACAAACTGGACAATAAAGCTCGCGTGCGATGGCGTTAACTTCATCATCCGTAGGACCGCCATCCTGAGCATGAGCGGGAGGTGCGAACGCCTGAGAGAATAGGATGAAACCAAGAGTAATGCCCATCGCTATTTGAAGCTTACGCATTAATTAACCTCCTCTCATGCTTGGGTAATTGCTGATGCAGGGGATGCCTTGCTCCACCGCCGTCGATCGCTGTTGACCCAAACCGCCACAACAGTTCCGATGATGAAGACAACACCGCCTATCCAAATTAAATTAACCAGCGGGTTGTGATAAACCTTGAACGTCGCATGGCTCCGGGAATCCGGATCCAATCCCACGAGGATCACGTAGAAATCATCCTCCAGCGTTGAGCGCGTGCCTGGTATGGTCACCGCCTGCTGCGAGTCGAAATAATAATCCTTGCGCGGGTATAGTTCATCCACAAGTTTCCCATCTTTATAAACAGAGACAACGGCGCGGGCAACGTTGCGACCGTCGTTGGTGTCAAATATCGAAAGGTCATCGTAGGTCATCACGTAGCTTCCGAGCGTAACTTGCTCACCCCTGGAAAGCGTCGCTTGAGTCTCGGTCTGATACACCTCAATTCCGATGATGCCGAATGCCATCAGGACCACTCCAAGATGGATGACATAGCCTCCATAACGTCGGCGATTCCTCCCCACCAGACGCCACAGCGCCAGTGGAAAGTTTTCGCCGTGCCGCCGGTTGCGTGCATTTGCCCCGCGCCAGAATTCGTAAAGCGTTACGAACGCGACCAATGCCGCCACTGTATACCCCATGAGAGCTATCGGATTTCGTATCTCTCCAAAATACAGGGTGATGGGAACCAGCAGAGAGACGAGAGCGGGCTTCCACAGTGCCCGTCCGATCGTCTTCCATGAGCTGCTTGCATAAGCGGAAAGCGGCGCAATAGCCATCAGGATTAACAGCCCGAGCCCTAAAGGTCCATTTGCCCGCTCGTAGAAGGGTGGGCCAACCGTGATCTTTTGACCCGTAATCAATTCGGATAGCAACGGGAAAATCACACCCCAGAAGGAGACCGCCAGGATGCCCATGAAGAGAAAGTTGTTGAGCAGGAAGAGCGCCTCGCGTGAAAACATCGAATTCAAAAAGTTCTCGCCCTTCAGCATCTCCCAACGGTTAATCAATAGGCTTAGCGAAACAAGAAATGTGACCCCAATGAAAATGAAAAACATCGGCCCGATCGCGGACTTGGCAAAAGCGTGCACCGAGGAGAGTACACCAGATCGAGAAAGAAACGTGCCGAAGATCACCAGAGCGTAGGTCAGAATGATCAACACCACATTCCAGTGCTTGAGCATGCCTTTTTTCTCCTGGACCATTACCGAGTGCAGGAAGGCCGTCCCCGCGAGCCAGGGTAGTAAGGCGGCGATTTCCACCGGGTCCCAGCCCCAGTAACCACCCCAACCGAGCACGTCGTAAGCCCAACGCCCGCCCAGGATTAACCCAAGTGAGAGGAAGATCCAGGCAACCAGCGTCCAGCGGCGGGTGATGCGTATCCAGCGGTCGTCGCTGCGGCGAGTGATCAACGCGGCCATCGCGAAGGCGTAGGGGATCACGTAGGCGACAAAACCCAGATAAAGCGCCGGTGGGTGGATGATCATACCCGGATGGCGTAGAAGAGGATTCAAACCGCGGCCATCAGGCGGATTGAGCGGAACAGCGCCTGTAGGTTGCAGCATCGCCGCCACTTGCTGGCCGTCCGCAGAAAGCCACAGTCGAGCAAAAGGGTTCTCAAAGAAGACCGTGAGGCTGATGAAGAAAGCCAGGGTGATCATCGTAACCATGATGAACCACGGAAGCAGCTCACGATCACGATCCCACTTGCGCAGGCTGGCAGCACTTGTAAACGCCGCCATCAGCCACGCCCAGAAGACCAACGAACCCTCCTGGCCACCCCAAAGGGCGGTAACTTTCAAGTACGTGGGCATGGAATTGCTCGTCACGGAGGCAACAAAGCCAATCTCGTAGTGACCCGTTGCGAGCAGCCATATGATCGCCGCTGAGGCGACGGTTAGCAGCGGCCATGTCAACAGCATCGCGTAGCGGCCGCTTTCAACGAATTCTGGCTTACGCTTGAGCGCACCGTATGCCGCCGCACCAGCGCCATATATCGAAACTAAGAAGGTAATTACCAGCGCATAATAACCAATGTTCGCAACCACGTCGTGTCTCTCCTCTTAAGACAGAACAATTAAATAGGGAATGCGACGCTCACCCTGAGGGTACAAGCGCCACACGAAATGGGCTTATCCACCTACAGCCTGTAATGGGACCTCATCTTCATAGCGGGTGGGGCACTTGAGAAGTAATTCGTCGGCATGGAAGATACCGTCTTCCCCCATCCTGCCAGTTACGATCGCCTGGGCTTCGTGGCGGAGCAGATCCGGCATGACGCCGATGTATTCCACATCTAACCGTTTACCCTGCGTGTCTTCCAGCGCGATGTGCAGCGCTTCAGCCAGGCCACCCGCTTCCTCAATCTTGTCCAGGTCCGCAGGTACGTTTGCTATGGTGAAACGAAGTGTTAGATTCTTGACATCGTACTGAATCGAATCGCCATCTACGACGCCCGAGATCTTAACATCTCGATCTCCTACAGCTTCTCCCTTGGCGAATAATTCGTCAATCGTCAAATAATATTGCGCGGTTGCCTGAGTCGAGGAGGCGATCAAATAAACAATCGCCGCGACGATCAAGAAACCTCCCAGGAGAAACTTCCCGCGACCCGCGTTCGCTTTTGGAACTTCAGTCATCCCTTTCCTCCAGATAATCGGCCGCTGTCCCCATTGCCCCGGGAGAGCGGCGGAATTGTAACACCGTCCACTTGTTATGCTGGATTAATATAGCTTTTGTAATTAATAGACGAACCAAGACCAATGTTATCAAGGGTCCAATTGCGTATCCTCTCACAAGCACATTAATGGCTTATGAACCTCGGACAAGAATTAGATGAGAGGCATAATCCCCAGGTGGGAGATACAAAAATGGCGATAACGTAAGATTGATCCAGCCCAGTAAGACCTTCGGGTAAGTGAGTGTCGCCCGAGGCCGCTCTCGTGGATATTAATGTGTAAGATAGCCTTGTGGAATCATAATCGTAGCTAGATTATTGTGGTGCACTATACAATATGACATTCATACTTCCCCGCGCTGTATCGTGTCAGAGCTTGTGAGATAAAATCAAAGTTCAAACTAATAGAGACTTTTCGGCCAAAAGACGGTTAACACCACAAAGGAGAAGCTCATGGCCGTAAAGCTCTGCGCAAGCGCTCATCCGTGCCGCGCCCAGCCTCCAGCGTGATAGCCATCCCCATGCTGAAAAAAGCCAGCCCATAAAAAAAGAAGATTATCGCAATGGTGGGGACGTCCATGAGACCAAGCGCCTCCTCGGATCAGATCATACACAGTTTAACATTACGGACGATTGCGAATAGTTGAGAAGGAATCATCCCTTTTTGGATGATTCCTTACGGAAACCGAGATCCCTAGGCGATATGAACCATGGGGTCTTTCATTACTGACGGAGTTGCGCTCCGCAGCGGCGGCAATAATGATCCGACGCGCCGGCCTGTGCCCCACAGAGATGGCAATAAACAGGCGAGGCATCAACCTCTTCCCGGTTATTGACAGTTGGCTTTCGCCGGCGCTTTCGTTTGAGCGGTTGTGAGGCCGCAGAATCCACCTGTTTGAAACGCAAATAAATGATCACGCCAGCAGTGATTAAAACCAGACCGACTGCACCCAGGATGTAAGGCAGCATCTTTGAGAGATCCGGTGTTTCACCACGCACCTCGTCTGGCCGATCAATACTGGGTTGGGCGTTGATCGTGAGTTCTGAGCCCTGTTTCTCGTACGCGAGGCTGATAAGCGCCTGCGCCGCGGCAGACCGCGGGCCATAAGGCGAACTATAATAAATCAGCCCATCGCTTTGAACTCCTGCTACACCCGAAGGTGTCACTTGAATGTTAGCCACACCCCGAGGTTGTTGAATTTCGTATTGAAATTCGCCAATATCTACTCCACCCGGCCAGAAAAACGTGAAGTTGCGTTTGTCACCCTCATATGTTAAATCAGCGTAGAATTCGATCCATATCCCGGCGCTTTCCGCCTCCATAACGATCGTCGCCCATTCCCCTTGCACCCGGCGCTGATAATCCGCCGCTAATAATTGGTCCTGTGGTCCTTTGATCGCTACGGCGGATGGTTCACCATACGCCGCTGGCACCGGGATCTCCACATGTGCGGGCAGTTCCACCGATGAGGACAACACGCCACGCAGGATCACCAGCACACCTGGCTGGTCATACTCCGGCCACAGCGCTACCTCCAGGCGCTCCAGGGGTGATGCGCTTCCAAGCTGGAGCCGGTCTGAAAGCAGAGTCGACGAGGGTTTACTATAGCTTAATGATATCTCCTGCTCGGCGCTCGCGGATCGCGCTCCCAGATCGATATATGTGAACATCAAACCATTAGCGGCCTCTTCAACTTTCCCCTCAGGCACTGTTTTAACATCACGCGCGCCGACCGGGTGCATGACCTCTAATGTCATGTCTGCGATCTCAACCCCGCCCGGTATCAGGATATCGAAGCTTCGGATCGCTTCCTGAACATCCAATGCAGAGTAGAACTCGACCCATACACCAGTCGTAGGGGTCTCGACATCCAGGAACGCTCGCTCTCCCTCTTGGACGATATGCCATTCCACGCTGTCATCCAATTGCCCATCCGGGTACAACGCCGCGACAGCGTGAGGAGCATCGACCATTTCCGGTAGCGGTAACCGGAGGACCGCCGGTGTTTCAGCCTCGGCGGATACGCGCGCTTCATACAACACGAGCACGCCAGGTCGATCGTACTCCGGCCAGAGTGAAACCTTCAAACTCTCCAATCCCGCCTCAGACTGCGCAATTCCTCTTGATGGTGAGAGTATCAACAAAAGGAGCAGAATAATCGTTACATTCAAGATTCTCTTCATATTTTCCTCAGTGCATACGATAATACACTATCAGACTTACAACAACCTGAATCCCTAAATTCGGTGAGTCGGGTCAAATAACTGTCCATCTCAACAATTTGTCTCTATCCAGAACGGTTGTGTGGGGCATCGGTGTCGACCCACAGTTAGGATGTTCACCGGTACTTCTTCGACGCCGACCGGACATCCTCCCAGCGGATGACCGGTGAGTACAGAGAATTCATGAGCCGCCCCTCACCAATTTCCGATCAATAACCACCAGAGACCGGTATAATAGCGACATGAATCCACCCCTTCTCCCCGCCCCACTACTCATCGAGAACCAGGAGAGCCTGAAAGAGATGACTGACAGGCTCGCGCGCGAACCCCTTCTCGCCGTGGACACAGAATCCAACAGCCTCTACGCCTATCAGGAACAAGTTTGTCTAATCCAATTTTCGGTTCCTGGATTTGATTACCTCGTCGATCCCCTCGCGATTCGCGATCTAAGATCGCTTGCGCCGCTTTTCTCAAACCCGAAGATCGAAAAAGTGCTACATGGAGCCGAGTACGATGTCATGTGCCTGGCGCGTGACTTCAACTTTCAAATCGTCAACCTCTTTGAAACCCGTGTCGCCAGCCGGACGCTGGGATGGAAGCGCACCGGCCTGAGCGACCTTCTGGAACAAGTCTTCTCCGTCAATATCGATAAGCGTTTCCAGCGAGCCAATTGGGGCAAGCGACCTTTATCGTCAGAGATGCTCGACTACGCTCGCCTAGACACACATTTCCTGCCCAAGTTACGGGACCACTTTCATCAGCTATTACTTAAAAGCGGCTGTCTGGAAGAGGCCCAAGAGCTATGCGATCGGATGACCGATCCACCCCAACGAGAGAACGGTTTTAACCCAGATGGTTTCTGGCGGATTGCCCACTCCCGTGAACTCTCCCAACGCAAAGCAGCCATCCTGCGCGAGCTCTACATCATGCGCGACCATTTCGCCCGACGACAGAATCGCCCACCCTTTAAAATCCTGGGCGACCAGAGACTCCTGGAAATTGCCAGGAAAGCGCCCCGAACCACTGCGGAACTTAATAATGTACACGGTTTGACAAGCAATAAAGTTCGGCGTTACAGCGTTGAATTCCTCGCAGCCGTTGAGCGTGGATTGAAAGCGCCGTTACCGCAGAAACCGCGCAACCGGGGGCAAGATGAAGCTACCCGTACGCGCTACGAGGCTCTAAGGGAATGGCGCAAAAACGCAGCAAGAAAAAGAAAGCTCGAATCAGACATCATCATGCCTCGAGAAGTGCTCATCGAAATCGCTACTCACACCCCCCGCGACCTGGCGGACCTGAGGAAAATCATGAGCCCATTGGAATCACGATTCACGAGATATGGTGAGGAAATCCTTAAAATAATTCACCAGGTGTAATCAAGAGCACGATCATGAACATCACGTTCCACGGCGCAGCCCAAACGGTCACGGGATCCCGTCATCTATTAAGCCTAAATGATCATCAACTTTTGCTGGACTGTGGTCTTTTCCAAGGTCACCGGAAGGAAACATATTCGCGGAACCTGAACTTCCCCTTCGATGTAACCGCGCTCGACGCGGTAATTCTCTCTCACGCACATATCGATCATTCGGGCAACTTACCCAATCTGGTCAAGCAGGGCTACCCTGGCTCTATCAACGCGACGGCCGCTACAGCCCATCTCGCGGGTGTGATGTTGCGTGACTCTGGACATATTCAAGAGTCGGATGCCGAATTTGTAAATAAACGGCGCACCAAGCGCGGCGAAGCGCCGATCGAACCACTCTACACGATAGAGGATGCCGCCATCGCTGCGGAGCAGCTCGTTCAGCGCCGCTACAAAGCACAATTTGAAACCATTCCTGGCGCGATCGCCACGTTAGTTGAAGCCGGGCACATACTCGGTTCAGCGGGCGTGATCCTGGATCTTGAAGAGAAAGGTCGCAAAGTCCGTCTGATGTTCTCCGGTGATATCGGCCGCGCTGACCTACCGATTGTTCGCGATCCGGTGCTTCCTAATGAAGTCGATTACCTCATCATGGAATCGACCTACGGCGATCGTTCGCATGACAGTTCGATGCAAGCATACGATGAACTTCAGGCTGTCCTGAGCCGTACGATCGAGCGGGGCGGGAAAATCATCATTCCATCTTTTGCTGTCGGCCGTACACAGACGCTTGTTTACTACCTGCATCAGATGATCGATCGCCACGAGATCCCCCGTATTAAGGTTTTCGTCGACAGCCCCCTAGCCGTAAACGTCAGTGACATTTTTCGTGATCATCCTGAGTGTTTCGACGAAGAAGCGACGAGTTTCATGCTCGCTGACCCGCATGGTTCGGCGCTCGGATTCGACCTATTGACCTATACGCGGTCTGTCGATGAGAGCAAGGCAATCAACTTCATCGACGATCCGGTGATCATCATCTCGGCTTCAGGCATGGCAGAGACGGGCCGTATCCTGCACCACCTGCGCAACAACATCGATGATAAACGCAACACGATCTTGATCACCTCCTGGATGGCGCCGCACACGCTCGGGCGCCGGCTGGCGGAGGGGAAGAAACGGATTAAGATCTTCGGCGAAGACCACAAAGTGCAGGCAGAGGTTGCCTCTATCAACGGGCTCTCGGCCCACGCCGACCAACCCCGTTTAGTCAAATATGCCCTTGCCTCGAAGGACACGCTTAAAGGCGTATTCCTGGTCCATGGGGAGGAAGGACCCGCGCAAGCACTTATGGAAAAACTTAAGCAGGCCGGCTTGAACGATGTTCATTACCCTGAATTGGGAGAACGTGTAGATATCTGACGCCCCGCGCGCTATAATGACGACACCCCGTGGAGAGGTGCCGGAGTGGTTGAACGGGGCGGTCTCGAAAACCGTTGTGGTCCTTTGGGCCACCGTGGGTTCGAATCCCACCCTCTCCGCCTGAAAAGGGCGTCCCATTTTGCGGACGCCCTTAATGCTTCCTCAATGACCACTGCGGAAAACTTCTCGGCCCCAAAAGATGTTGGGGTGAACGGCCCTGGTTCCCCATACGCTTGCCTCCATCGGGTCTGGCTGTTCACGTTGGCTCCAACACAAACTTAAATCGCTACCTTTCGCCAACGGAGTCAATGAAGCGGCGATACTGGCGGCGATATCTTGTGAAAGCCCGCCTCCCCTTCGCCGTAAGCTTTACAGAAGTGTTGGGGATTTTCCCTTTATAGCCTTTGGTGATTGCGACGTACTCCACCTCTTCCAGCGCCGACAAGTTCTTTGATAGTGTTCCTTTATTGATTTCGGTTGCGTGGAGCAGGAATGTAAAGTCGGCGCTCTCGCATCCAGCCAGAACAGCGATGATCGCCAAGCGGACCGGCTGGTGTATCATGCGATCGAACTTAGACGGAAGCGTGAAGTCAGTCATGATTCGCCTCAGCCATGTCCCGTCGGATTCTTTGAAGCGCATATAGGCCAGATATCAGCAGAACGGTCGTCCATATCGCACCAAATACAAGCCAGCTCCCTGAAAACGTCAAGGGGAAGAAGAAGAGGACGCCTGATAATAATCCCCCAGCGAAGCCCACATAGAGATATCGATTCAGCCGGAGGGTAAGGCCCATACCCAGGTACGTTATCCCTGTTGCCACACCTGAGGCGGCGACGAGCAGTCGCAGTATCGCTTCATCACCGCTTCTGCCTCGCAGCAAGACCCAGAGGCCAAGCGTCGTCAAGATCAAAAAGGCGGCGGCGGCGAGAACATGCACCCAACGATCCACACCCACGGCCAGCGGCACGATTTCACCGCGATCTTTCCAGATGTATTCTCTCCTCACTCGTGCGATCAGCCGGCGACTTCCGAAGGCTACAAGCAGGAAGCAGCCAAAGATGCCAACAAGTGCTACTTTGGTGATGTCGGGCTGGAGGATTAGAGCCTTGGTGAACCAGGTGAGCCCAGAAGCAGAAAAGAAGAAGGTCGCTGCTAAACTCATGACCAGGAACAAAGCGCCTACATGCAAGTCCGTGAGCCCATCTTCAAAATCAAGCCGGCGGGTCTGTCGAGTCAATCCTTCAAAATCGAGTCTTTTCTCCATCGTTAACTCCAATCGGGACATGATTGTGGTTAATATATCATAACTTGTTGCATTTATCAACCTGTCTCCTACCAGGAACTATTAGCGAGACGCTACATAGACAAGCGGACCTTTACCTTTCATCATCGTCCGCTAAACGCGAAAAGGGGCGACCCGGTGGATCGCCCCCAAAACCAACATCGTCGACGGCGTTTTACACTTGGATTTCGATCGCCTCCAATTGTTCCAAGGACCGTTTCACCACATCGAAACCGCCCTGCCAGAAAGTTTCCTTGCGCATGTCGATCCCCGCATTCGTGAGGATCTCTTCGGGCGAGGCTGATCCTCCCGCCGATAAAATGTCGATGTAGCGCGGGATGAAGCTCTCGCCCTCTTCTTTGTACTGCTTGTATAGGGAAAGCACAAGAAGCTGGCCAAAGGTATACGCGTAAACGTAGAAAGGGGCGAAGTAGAAATGCGGAATCGCCAGCCATTCAAATCTGAAGTCCTCGCTCAGGTCCAGCGAATCTCCAAACTGGTCCTTTAGATTATCGAGATAGATACCTGAGAGATCATCCACCGCGGCGCCCTCATGCACCCGCTCATGCGCCTGGCGTTCGAACAATGCAAAGTAGGCTTGCCGTATGATCGTGGCATAGGCGTCGTCCATCTGCCCGAAGAGGATGTCGCGCCGCACATCGGGATCTTCTTCGATCTCCAGCAGGTGATCAACCAGCAGCATCTCGGCAAAGGTGGAGGCTGTCTCTGCTAACGGCAGCGAAGCATGATGGGTCAACATAGTGTGTTGCGCCGCCAGCATCGAGTGAACCGCGTGACCGAGTTCGTGAGCCATCGTGGCCACATTGCGCGGCGTCCCATTGTACGACTGGAGAACCCAGGGCGTTAGATCTGGTGTAACCGTCGAGCAGAACGCCCCGGAGCGCTTGCCCTTACGAACTTCACTGTCGATGTGGTCCTGATCGAAGACACGCTGCACCAGTTCCACCAGGCGCGGGTCAAACTGCTGAAAGCTCTCGAGAACCATCACCACTGCGTCACTAAAGGGGTACGTCTTCTTGGACTTCGCCACGGGGGCGTAGATATCGTAGCGGCGGAGGCGATCCACGCCCAGCCAGCGTGCCTTCAATTGGAAGAAGCGATGAAACAGTTGAGCATTCTTGCGACAGACCTCTAGAAGCGTATCCACCACATCACCCGGAATATCGTTTGCCAGGTTGCGGATAGCAAGCGGCGCAGCATACCCGCGCAGGTCCACACCCTCGCTGCGCCAATCACGCACAATGGACTGGTAGATCTGCCCCAAGACGGGTCCATCCGCTTCATATATGCGGTAGAGCTCCTTATAAGCTGCTTCTCGCAGGGACGGATCTGGGTCACGGTAGTACACCTGGAGCTCCTCGCGAGAGAGTTCCTTCTCCTCGCCCTCCACTTCAAGTTGAAAGCCATAACGGTTGGTGATGGTAGTGTACAAGGTCACCAGGGCGTGAGTGCCGTTGACATCCTTGAGGTTTATGATTTTCTCCTCGGGTTCGGAGAGCGTGTAGGGTTTCTGCAGGCGGAGAGCTTCCAGCCAATAACGGTAGTCGCCGGAAAACCCCAGCAACTTATTTGCCGCTTTGTCATCCAATTTTTTCCACCACAGACTAAAGAACATAATGCGGTTATCGATCTGTGCGTCGAGTTGCTGCATTTGCGCCATAAAGGTCTGAATTTTCTGATCCTGCGTGTCCTCAGCAAAACCCAGAGATGCAAAAGCTCCCAGCCTGGATATCTGGCGCGTGATTTCTTCATAATTCTGAAGAATACCAACGAAGTTTTCCTCCGAGATATCCGCAGTGAGCTGCTCCCGGTATTTCTCAAAATCTACAACTGAAACCTCGAGTTTCTCGAGAGCCTGCTCGATCTCGGTGGTGCCGAGACCAGGGAATAGCTCATTGAGGCTCCAACCCTTTTGTTCATATTTCACAGCGACCATGTTTCACTCCTGAATAGCTTGAGAGATCTGAGAACGACGTTTAGATGATGTAGGCATTTCATCTTTGAAAATCAAACGTTAAAGCGGATATAGATCACATCCCCATCGGATACTTCAGAATTCTTCCCTTCGATGCGCAATCTTCCCTGGGCGCGCGCCTCTGCTATTCCACCAAGATCCACCAATTCATCCCATTGGATAACCTCCGCGCGGATGAAACCGCGCGCCATATCGGAATGAACTGTCGCGGCAGCCTCCAAGCAGGTTCCCCCACGCGGCAACATCCACGCTCTAGCCTCATCTTCATTTCCGGTGAAGAAGGAAAGCAATCCTAACGTTTCATACGAGGAGCGAATGACTCGCTCCCGACCAGGAACCTCGATTCCATATACCACCAGGAATTCAGCCGCCTGATCTGCAGGCAGTTGAGCGATCTCCATCTCTAACTTCCCCTGCAGTCCAAGCACCGCTTCTCCCACCATGACCTCGCCCATTTCAGAGAGCAGTTGATCCTCTCCCAAGTTAACTACAACAAGTATCGGGATTAGCGTGAGCAACCCAAATCCTGTCAAAAAGGAGCGATCCTCGGGGGAGAGATCCATGCGCCGAAGGGGTTGCTCTTGATTCAGGTGCTCCATCGCGCGATTGAAGATGGCTTGTTCCCGCTCGACTTGTGACCGATCACGTCCACCCTTCTGCCGTTCTTCCTGTAGCTTGTCCAAACGTCGTTCCATAGTGACCATGTCACTCAAGAGCAACTCACCATCGAGAGCTGCGGCATCTCGAGCAGGGTCAACATCCCCCAGCGCAGAGGGGATGCTCGGGTCTTGAAACGCCCGCACTACAAGCAGCAAGCCGTCCATTTGTCCAATTTGGTTGACGAGTGGCCCGGGAAGTCCTTCACGACCTGCACCAATGCTCATTCCACCAATGTCAGCGTACGTCACTTTAGCGTGGGTTGTTTTCTTCGGCTTAAAGATTTCGCTCACTGCTTCAAGGCGCGCGTCAGGGACGTCTACCGAAGCCTCATGAACATCCATCCGTCCACGACCGGCCATGGTGCCCGTTTCTAATTGTGCTCCTGTGAGGGCATTGAAAATTGTGGTTTTCCCGGAGGCCTCGAGGCCAATAATTCCTAAGCGCATAATGTATAAATTAAGCCCCCGGGCTCTGCCGCCGGGAGGCCATCTTGACCATCATCTTACACTTGACTATACTGTCCCTGCGCCGGAGTGGCGGAACTGGCAGACGCGCGCGACTCAAACTCGCGTTCCTTCGGGAGTGTGGGTTCGACTCCCACCTTCGGCATCAGCGATTATAGCATAGGCAGCCCCGGGTTTCGGAAGCCCTGTCGGGGCTGTCTCCTTTGTTGCAACCCTACCGCCTCTATGGCACAATGCTCGCCAGAGGACATCCATCGTATGAGAACTTCATCACGTTTGTTTGTTGGGATCTTCATCGGCCTGCTCATCGGCCTGCTCTTTGGCTGGGTAATCCGCCCTGTGGAATATATCGACACCGCTCCAGAGGCATTGCGCGATGATTTCCGATCGGATTACGTCCTCATGGTCGCCGAGGCCTACCTCGTCGACCGCGATCTGGAATTGGCAAGGGTTAGACTCGCCTCGTTGGGATCTCGGCCACCCTTGAACTTCGCCATCGAGGCCATCGACTTCGGGGTGGAAAACGGCTTCAATCAAATCGACCTTCAGACGCTGAACCAGCTCGCCGTCGACTTGCGCTCCATCCCACCTGCACCTGAGATAGGCTTACAATGACTCGATGGGGCAATTTCACACTCATAATCGGATTGCTCCTCGGTATTGCCGCGGGGTTATTTTACAGTTGGGTTATTAACCCAGTCGAGTATATCGATTCTGCACCGGACTCGCTCCGCGAAGACTTTAAATCCGATTATATAACCCTGATCGCATCTGCCTATGCCGCAACTGGAGACGCAGATCGTGCTCGTGCACGCCTCGCATGGGTTCAAATCACCGACCTGGCCAGCACACTCGGTCGATTGGCTCAAAATAGATTATCCACTGGACGACCGCAAGCCGAAGCACGCGCCATCGCACAGCTTGCAGCCATGCTAGGCGAACGTCCTTCGCCGTTGCTTGCATCGCCGACGCCACGCGGCGCGGCCACTGCGACACCAGCCCCTCCAAGCCCAACCTTCACACCTACAACCACCCCCAGCCCTACACCTACGCCCACCGCAACCGCGAGCGCGCCGTTTTCACTCCGCACCAAGGATGAGATCTGCGACCCCGCGCTGCAGGAAACCCAAATCCAGATCCTTGTCCTCGATGCAGCCGGGCATGGAGTGCCCGGAGTTGAAGCACTTGTTGTCTGGGACACCGGCCAAGACATCTTCTTCACCGGGCTGAAACCCGAACTCGGACCTGGTTTCGCGGACTTCGAAATGCAGGAAGGTATGACCTATTCCCTGCAACTAATTCAAGGTGATGGGTTGGTAACCGGCATTACCACAAGTTCTTGTACGGATATCGATGGCGAATCGTTCGCTGGCTCATGGCTGTTCACATATCAGCAATCCACCGCACCGTGAGCTGCGACTCTCCCGCTAATATTAAGGGATATTGATTGACTTTCTGGTGATGTGCTCTAAAGCTGTCTGTTAGGCGCTTCAAGGGTGAAACAAAATGAAAAAAATCTTACGTATAATCTGGGAAATTGACGTGGTCTTGATCTTGATTATCGGCTTGATGGTCTTGGCGATCCTCGGCTATACAGGTTACAGGATTTACAATGATGTCTTCCGATTACGAGAGATTTCTGGCATCGTCAATGTTGAGTCTGAGACAAACATTAGTGCTGAATGGAAGCTTGGAACTTTTGATCGAGTTGATGGGACAGATTACTTGATGGCTCCGGTCCACTCTACCCAGACTTTCCAAGCGTCTTATTACGAAAAGGGCACATCGGCTGTGCGCAACTATTTATTTGTTAACGCTGTTGATAAATCAAGTAGCTGGTTAGTGCCGCACAACAATTACCTGTTTCTTTCCAGACATAAAGAATGGCATAATCCTGCCGTAGGCAGCAGTGTTGTGAAGTGGCTCAGGTACGAAGTCGTCAAATCTGATACAAACCAAGACGGACGATTGACCAGTGAAGATCAACGAACCATTGGAATATCCGATCCAACTGGAGAAGGGTACGTAGAACTTATCCCCGATGTTGATCGTATTCTTGGCTACGAGATGCGTGATGAGAATAACTTACTCGTCTTCTACAGAATTGGTACAAAGAACTTTGTAGCGGAAATTAATATACCAGAGCGGCTTATAACAGCGATAAAAGAACTGCCAGAAATTCAACCTTAACTTCTGTGCTTAAGGTCATTGTAAACGCCTGCTGCGCCTAACACTGCATAAACGTGGACAGCGCTTTCGCCCTTGGGGTTACGTAGGGTCTGTTTCTTTCGCTAATGAATTTACGATTGATCCTCCAACCCGCCCTGCAGGTTATGCTATCCGATATGTAGAGCACCTACACAACCCTACACCTCCCCCTACACGCAAATGCCGAACCCAACATCGACATATTTCATCTTAGTCAACCCAACTTTCCACATCAGATAGCTACTCGGTTGCGTCGGTTGGCGCCTGGCGGCTAGAAATAATTACGGCTGACTAAGATCTCTTAGCCAGCCGTGAGCGATCTCGACAAACGATCGTGATTATTCCGCTTCTGCACTTTCCTGCCGTGCAGCATCTCCCTCTAGACCGTCATCGGTGGGCAACTCAGGAGCGAACCCCAGATCGAGCTGTTCCTCCATCCTGATTTTGCCCCGTAAAAACGCTCCCTCCTCCGTAGAGAAGGAGATTGTGACAACATCACCCCAAACCCGCCCCGTTGTGGTTATCTCCACTCGATGCGCGGTTATGTTTCCTTTGAGGGAACCCGAGATGACAACTGTGTTCGTGCGAATCTCCTCACAAGTGACCCGGCCTTGCTCGCCGATCACAACAATCCCGCGCACTGCGATCTCACCGTCGAACGCACCGTCGATTCGGACTCCCCCTGCTCCGCTGAGCTGTCCCTGCCAGGTAATACCCGGGCCCAAAATCGAATCCACACGCTCGGGCGCTTGCCCGCTCACGATTGGTTTATCCGTAGATTTTCGAAACATCAGCCGCCTCCACCAAGGCGCAAGACGATACCATTGGGGATCATGCGTGTCAATCTTCTAGGTTGACATCGCCCGCTGCAGGTAAACCGCCCAGCGATTCTGCCGCTCGCACCGCGCGTACGATCGCCTCTGCAACAACTTCTGCCGCATAGGCGCCGACGATATTCACATCGATGTTCTTCCCCGCGGTTGATAGTGCAAACAGGGTGTCGCCATCCAGCATTGTATGCGCCGGGCGAATAGCACGGGCGATGCCGTCGTGCGCCATTTGTGCGACCTTGTTTACTTCCTCTTTTGTGAGCTGGGCGTTCGTTGCCACAACGCCAATCACGGTATTGCCGCGGGAGGCAAATCGCAGCACCAGTTTGCCCGCCATTCCCTTCATCACCGCCAGGGTATCTGCGAAGCGACCTTCACCCCCGAACCGCATGGGACCCAGCTTGGCTGGGCGTGCTCCGGCAAGGATCTCGCCGCTCATCGGATCGATTACGTCCCCAAATGGGTTGACGGCGATAATGGCGCCAACAAACGCCCCTCCACCCAAATCATGACTTGCGCTCCCTATACCCGACTTCATCGCACCAGCCATACCAAGTATCTTCCCTACCGTAGCGCCCATCCCGGCACCAGCATTTCCTTCTCGTGGAGGGGCATCTGTTGCATTCTGACAGGCCTCGTAACCCATCGCCGCGTCCGGCCGAACATCCGCCCGGCCGATATCTAAGTCGAAGAGTATCGCTGCAGGCACGATGGGTACCTTGGCGACGCGCACATCAAAGCCTACTCCCTGCTCCTCGAGGAAACGCACGACGCCTGTCGCCGCGTCGAGACCGAAAGCCGAGCCGCCTGAGAGCAAGACACCGTGCACCTTTTCAACCAGGTGCATCGGGCGCAGGAGATCTGTCTCTCGTGTTCCGGGCGCACCTCCTCGTTGATCCACGCCACCCACCGCACCCTGTGGACAGAGTACAACCGTACACCCCGTGATCGCTTCTAGATCATGCGCATGCCCTACGCGAATACCCGGTACATCTGTAATGGTATTGTTCGGCACCATAGCGCTCTACTCCTTATCGCGCAATCCCGGTTTCACCCCAACTTGTATCCGAATTTCCGCAGCATCTCGATGCGCGCGGTGGCATCATCTTCAGTTTCAACACCCTTGGGCATATCGCCGTCGATCACGCCAAGCACACCCCGCCCCTTATCGGTCTCGGCCAATATCACCTCAACCGCATTCGCAGTCGCACAGAACACACGACAGACTTCCGGGACCATTTTCACGGCGTTGAGGACGTTGATCGGGAATGCGTTTGCCAGAAAGATGAGAAATGTATGCCCGGCGGCAATGGTCAGGGCGTTGGACTTCGCTAACGCGATCATCTCCTTCGATGTCCCGCTCGTCCGTACCAGCGCAGGACCAGAAGCCTCACAGAAAGCCAGCCCAAACTCAATCCCCGGCACGGTGCCAACAAGCGCCTCATGAATATCTTCCACGGTCTTGATGAAATGCGCCTGGCCGAAAATGACATTTACATCAGAAGGTTTTTCGATCTTCACCGTAAGCAATTCCATCAGGACACCTCCTGTACATGACGGCCGAAGTCGTTAGGGAGAGTAAGTATGGCTCGAAAGACGATTCGTCTCGGGAGCATACACATTGTAGCCCAAAAACATTTCGGTTCGGACGCTGGATGAATCTAAAGGTTGATCTGTCCCCATAGTCCTTGGGTATGAGACAAACGACTTGTTTAGATCAAGAAAGCATGGCCATTATTGCTCTGCCATGCTTCCAATCATCAAGATACGGCCCTGTAATTCCTGGTGAACCACGATTGGCGGAAAGACGCCGGGTTAGAAATCGGCCGGGGGCTCGTGGAAGCGCACGATGCTCTTTTCACGATCCCAGGTGGATTGGAAGCTGACAACTTCGAACCAGGTCTTACCCGGTCTCAAAGGCACCGGCGCTCCCTCTCCGTCATAGATCATCAACTCACCGTTGCGCGTGGACCACTTGATCTCGTAGACCCGGCCATCGCGGTAGAGCAAACCGAAGTGATCCCACACATAGGAGAGGTTGATTTCGAGCACTGTCGGGGAGAGATACGAATGCTTCGCCCACAACACAACCACGTTCTCAAACCCCAGCTGCTCCCCTGTCAATCGATCGATAATCGGGTATAGCTCCCCACTGCCATCCGCCTGATCCTGCGATCGCAGGTATATATGGCTCCCCGGATCGTATTCCCATCCATTCTGGTTGAGATAGTTGTAAATGATGCGTACAAATTCGGACGGCTCACCGCCCTCGGGTGGCGCCGCGTCAAACACCAACGATTCATACTTCAGAGGATCGACCGGGTAGTCGCTCGCAAGCTGACCAAGCGCATCCGCTCCAACCCCGGTGCTGTTGACACTTTCATCGCTCGACCCAAACACAGAAACTTGATTGGATAGCTGTGAGAGCACCTCCGGAGAGGCTCCAGCGGTGATCAGGAGCGCATGCGGATATTGATTTTTAATATCCTCAAAAGCTACCCGCCCAGAGCGAATTGGACCGATCGCGAAATCATCGTCATTGCCCTCTGCGAGCCGATTGTTAAGAATCTCCTGGAGATGCTCAGCATAGTCACCATAAAAAACCGCAGCATAGCGATTCATACCGAACCCGATGAACGTGGAGTACACATGCGATGCGAAAGACAGCCCTGCCTGCGGTCTCGCCGTTGGAGGGAAATTTGAGATCGATATGAGCAGGGGTCGCCGCAGGAGAACGCCCGGGTCATCCACGGGTAAACCCGTCATTGGGTTTACCGGCTTGTCTGGTTCAGGTTCTACATTTTGTGTGGGCTGTATCTCAACGTCTGTCGCCTCGGAAGCCGGCTCTTTCATCTCCTCTTCAGCATCCTCTGGCATCACCGTGGGCGGCTCCGATGTCACCGCCGGCTTGTCAATCACAACTTCCATTTTCTGCCCGTCCGGCTGAAGGCACTCTGGATTGCTGCTGTTCAAAGGCGGGATGCTGCACGCAGAAAGAAGGATAAAAATCAGGACTAGAGAGATGGCTCTAGTAAACCGAGTAGCGAATAACATCTTTACCTCCTCAAGAAAACATCAAAATTCACCCCCTAAATCTAACACTCCCCCGAACTCCTGACCATCCCACCCATGGGTTGTAGGACTTAAATCCTATGATTTGAATATTGAGAATTTAACCTGTGGAGTCGAGCAGCGATACGCAATCCGAAGCCATTATAAAAGGATGATTTCCCCACCCAGTCGCTTAATATTAATACTAAGGCGCGTTCAGATTCAAGGTCCTATTCGAGAGCGGCGAGAAAATGCTGCCGGTCAGCATCTTCGAGCTTCTTCGCGGAGAGCTTCAGAGTCGAACGTCCGTTGGCGCTAAGCTTGCTTTGAGCCTGATCTAACATCCACGTAAGCGCTAGTGCATAGTGACGTTTGATCACCTCCCGAACCGCCCAATCAACTGCTTTGCGGATGTATTTCTCACCATCCTCCAGTAGAGCAGCGCACATTCTCAGCGTTCGCTGATCCAGCTCCTTTGCTACTACCTCGGAGTACTTTGCCCTGCGGAGAATCACGGTTGAAACCAGTGCGGCTCGCCGGACCCAAAAATTGTCGTCATCTATCCAGGTCTCGAGCTGATCCATGTTGGACGGATCCTCGGCCAACGCCTGACCCAATAATGCGTGGCACATTTGATCGCACGTCTCCCAATCCTCGACATCGGGCAAGAATTCCATGCCCAATTCCCACCGGCGTTCCGGTGTCAGTTTCCTCATCCCGGCAAGGATAAAAATCGCGATAAGGCGGTGCTCGCGGCTCCCTTGCGCCCAACTCGCTTGTGTGAAGCTGTCGAGATCTCGCTCCTGGTCGCGATATTTCTTTACAAGCTGGTTCGCTATCGTGCGCAGTTGAGGTACACGGACACCATAGAGCTTCCCGGCTCCCGGAACTGCCATCCGTATCCCCTGGATGTATTCAGAATCATGCTCCTGCCCCTCAAGTGCCCTGGTTACAATTTCGAGCACTTCACTGACATCCAGCTCCTCTGGCAGGTCCCACTCCGGTACCTCAAGATCACGCATCATAAAATTCCATTGTCGCCTGTGTTCCTGTGTTCGACTCTTGGATATTTTCCATCAAGTCCACGCCAAGAATTGCCGCGAATTGACGTACACTTTCCGGGCTATGGCCAGCGAAGTGATTGTTAAAAAAGCCATACACGGTTACGCCATTTGCGAGGAAGCGACTCACCTTAGCCGCCCATTCCTCTAACTCCTGCGACCTATCGATCTGAATTTCGTCGAAGCGGGCGATGTCCTTGCGCCGCCCTAACCAGCGGACGACGGTGAAATCCGCCGTGATCCAATCCAGCTTCGGCATGTAATGAAGATCCTGCAGCACTAATGCAGCGTTGTGTTGTGAGAGCATCTCCCCGAACTCCGGTTTCAACCACCCGCGATTACGCACTTCAACAGCATAGCGCGTCCCTCCCGGCAGCGCCGCCAAGAATGAGTCAAGTCGATCCCGGAGATCAGGCGTGAAATTGTAGGCGAACTGCAAGACAAGAACGGCCAGCTTGTCACCCAATGCCTGCATCGTTCCGATGAAAGCCTCTGCATCTCCGAGCGCCCGGTCGAGTTTCTTCTCGTGCGTGATGAGTTTTGGGAACTTGGCCGCGAAGCGGAATCCGGGGGGCGTTCGCTCCTTCCACCTCTGTACCGTTGTCGCCCTCGGGAGACCATAGAACGTAGAATCGATCTCGACCGCAGGGAGTCGTTCGGCGTATTGCTCCAGGTATGCGGTTTTCGAGGTACCGGCGGGGTAGAAAGGGCCAACCCAATCGTCAAAGGAAAACCCCTGCGTTCCTAAATAAACTTTACCGCTTCGGTCAGCGTTCAAGATCGATCATCTGTAGCGCTCAGCAATTCAATAACTCTTTGGAGCACTTCCTCTGCCACCGCGGCTTTGGTCATCAGCGGCAATTCCTCGCTGCCCCCTTCTCGATCGAGCAGTGTGACCCGGTTGGTGTCGACGGCGAAACCAGCATCCACAGCGGTGATGTCGTTGGCCACAATCAGATCCAGCCCTTTCTCTTCGAGCTTGCTCTGGGCATTTTTAATCAGCTTCTGGCTCTCAGCGGCAAAACCCACGATCACGCGCGGCCATCCGGTTTTAACCTTGATCTTGCTCATGGCAGCCAGAATATCCTCCGTCCGCTCCAGTGTGATCTCGGAGACATTCTTCTTGCGTTTGATTTTTTCCTTTGCTGTCTCACTTGGTCGAAAGTCAGCCACTGCTGCAGCCATAAGCAGGACATCGGCGTTCTCCACGCTTTCTTGCGTAGCGTTAAGCATCTCCGCGGCCGTCGTCACATCAATCCGGCGCGCGCCAACAGGTGTCGGCAGCGTTACTGGACCGGCGATCAGCACCACACTTCCCCCGCGATCGATCGCCGCCTGGGCGAGTGAAAAGCCCTGTTTCCCTGAAGAACGATTCGCCAACGCACGCACCGGATCAACCGGTTCATGCGTCCCTCCTGCCGTCACGACAATCTTGCGACCATCGAGAGGGCCCGTTTGACCCAGAACCTGCCTCAGAACTCCCATCAACGCTGTAGGTTCAAGCATTCGCCCCCTACCCATCAAGCCGGATGCCATCCGCCCTTCGGCGGGACCTGCAAGAATAACACCACGTTCCTGCAGGATCTTCAGGTTCTCCTGCGTGGCGATGTTTTCATACATACCAACATCCATCGCCGGAGCCACAATCAATGGACAACGGGCCGCAAGCGCCGTGAGCATCAACAGAGATTCCGCCTGACCGGTGGCCAGCTTGGCGATGGTGTTGGCCGTTGCTGGCGCAATCATGAAAGCGTCGGCCCCCTCCACGAGACCAACATGCAATACATGCGCATCTTCACCCCAGAGGTCCGACTCTGTATAGGCCTTCCTTCCGGTGACTGATTGGAAGATGAGTGTGGTGACAAACTTGCGCGCCGCGGCGCTTAGGATCACATCCACCTGCATACCAGCCTGTGTGAGTTTAGATGCTAAATCCGCGGCTTTATAGGCGGCGATCGATCCGGTGACGCCTAATAGGATGCGGCGGTTCTCCAGTAGCGGGATAATTCCTGAAATTTCCATGAACACCTTCCTGATGATTCCGGCTGCTTGTACAAGCTTAATGCCCGGTCCGCTCTTCCGTCAACTCATCGCGCGGATGGCTGTTTCCCTTTCTTTATGGTTATCACGATCTCGCCGGATTGGCTGATCTTCGCCGTGTCCCCGTTCTTTAATCTCTCGAAATCCGGTGGGGAGAGCGATAGGATCGGGATGGCCTCATTGAATAATTCCTCGGCCACAATCGAGGCGAGTGCGTAAAATGTGTCAACGCCTATCGTCAGGATCGCGGCCGGAGCAGTTCCCCCGCGGATGGATTCCAGCAGCACGGCTGTGGTTGTGCTCGAACCGCGCGAGAAGGGCAGCGCGAGGATCTTCCCAGCGGCGAATTCGCCTGAAAGTGGATGACGTCGATCGATAATCTCTCCTGTGTTCGCGTCGTACCCACCCCAGAAACTGAGTGGTTTATCGCCCAGCAGGACCTCCCCCTCAGCAAAGCCTGCCACCAAGGGTCGGCTCTGGATCACGTACGCCATAGTGATTCGTCTCGAACAACACGCCCTTCAATGGCGGAAAGCACACAGTCCTCGAGCGCCCCAAATACCACCCGCTCATCAAGCATACCTGGCGCATAATACGCAAATTTTGCCGAATTTGTCATTACCGTTTCGACCTCGGGAGACAGCATTGGTGTTGCCAGAGGACAGGTATCTACGGTCACTGTGCCGCCGAACGCTTCCAAAGATCGAAGGTATCCTGCCTCATCCGCCAGCGCCCTCATCGCCCGACTCGAGTTGACGAGGAACTCAATACCCTTGTGTTTTTCTTTCCCATCGAGCAATCGAACCAGTTGCTCGAACTCCGCCAAAGAGAAATGCGGGCAGCCCAATACCACTAAATCCAGCTCTCGACCATCCGCGGTGGAGAGTTCCCACCAGGCTTCACGCAGGTGATCCATGGTGACATCAATCTCCCGCTCCGGTTCTTTGCCATGAAGTGCAGCTTCCAATGTGGGCGCTTCTGGCGTTATCCCTACCAGATGAAAGAGCCCGACCGTTCCGGATGAGGCAGCGGCGGCGCCGAGCGCTTTAAGTTGATCCCACCCAGGATGCACCTCCATTCCAACCACAACCGGGTTTTTCTCGCCAACGACTTTGCCCATCAAGTGACCGAGTACAGGATAGAAACTTTCATGTTTTTGAACTCGGTCTGGCACTTCCTTCAGCCTAAGAAGGACATGCCCGGCGCGGTTCTCCTGCAGATGCAGCCCGGCAGCGGGGACACGTGCAGTGATCGCCGCGCAGATGTCCAGCAGGTCGGGGTAGCGTTCTGTTCGCGCGCCGATGATGGAGTTCGCAAATACAATGGCGTTGGATTCGCCCCAGGCGATCTGCTGCCCGAACTTCGGTTTGTATTCGGTTTGATAAGGTGCGCAGGTCCACGTCGGGATGCATCCCATCTCCTCATAGGCACGCATCTGTCGCTGTGCTTTCCCCGCCCAATCCGGCGGGACTGACCAACGCTTCCAACCATGCTCATCGACACCGCTAACATTCAGGGTGCTTGGAACAGCCACCTTCGCTCCGAGATCGACCAACTTCTCTGCGAACTCAAGCGTCGCATCCCCCATGTAAATTGAGCTATCGATATGCGCCGCCTCGATGTCGATCAAACGCTCGGCGCCCAGAATCTCCGCCATGCGCACGATGATGCGCATGGCCATCTGCACCCCCGGACCACTTTCGCCAGTTAATAACTCGCGATCGTGGTCGCTCAGGTATAGATTACCGTTATTGGGTATCGACGACTGATTCACGCATTCATTCTACAACGGAAGTGCCCCGGTAGAACGAAAACCAGCCTTTGTGGTCTCGGAGTGAATCCGGATCCACTTCGTAACCAAAAGTGGTGTATGACTAGATGTTTCTGGATTTGTTAGAAGCAGGCTTGGGGGGGAGTCCGTCGGATGTATCTCTCATGCCCCACAGCCATATGAAAAGATGCGTCGATAGCGGTAAGAGCGGTGAATAAGTAGGGAAAGCCGCGCTCAGGCGCTCAACAACAGCCTCGAGCTGAGCAGCCCTGCAAAGCACCCCCCACTTCATTTTCCCACCTCGCGCAGGGTCCACTCCACCGAGACGTTAGGCAGCTCCTAATTGTTATTACCACCAAAAATATAACGTCCTGGAGCTCACAATTTGAGTGAGCCCATTGACAATGGCATGAGCGATAATACTCGGTGCGATTGACCTGGATCTCCAGGCTAATATCCCGAAAACGATCCCGGCAGTGGGCACCAATATCCAGAAGGAGAAGGCGACCTGGCCCAAGTAGTAAATGTGCGCCATCCAGAACAGAATTGTCTGTACAACTAGAATCTTGATATCGGTGAGGCCCCATTTCCGTAGATAACCCCACAGGAAACCACGAAAAAGCGGTTCTTCCATGATGGATGCGTTTACTAATTGAGCGCTTAGCAGAACGACGGCATTCGACAATGTTGCTGGCGGCTTGAGAATAACATCCCTTACACCAATTCGACCAAAATCACTGAACTCAATATACAAACCGTAAGCAAACGCCATGAACACCCCGAATATCAGGCTTAGCAGGATCCATTGAAACCGATCGTGGCTAAGCTTGATATCCTTTCGAGAGATAAAAATGAAGGCGGATAATACAATAGCAACAATTCCCACACTAATACGGAACAGATTAGAGTAGGGCCACTGAATCCACTCATGCATTAAGAGTGACAATAAAGGTTCCAAGATGGGTGCGCAGATAAAAAGAAGGAGCGATACACGTGTGATATGAAAATCTACTAAATGATCACGCTGCAGGTAAATCAGTGAGGCTGTCAGCAAATATGTAAGAAACATCTCAGAGGGGAGAAGCCAATCGGGATAATCTGGTCGAGTAAAAAGACGAATCCCACCAAGGTAGAAAATCCGGAGTCCCACGAGAGCTACAAGGATGAAGACAGACCATGGCTCTTGGAAGAAAGTGCGCTGAAATATTGGTGACTTATTTTGATTTATCCAGGTCATGCGGGAAGGCATAAGAATCAAATCAAAAAGCTTTTTAGCTGCTTAATGTCTCAATATATGGACGCAGCGCCAGTTCGTCAATCAACCCACCAAGTTCAGCATCGGTCAACGGTCGACCCTTCCCGGCGTATGCCGTGAGCGCTGCCTCCATCATGTTCACGCCAAAGGACCGGCCACCATAGCGCGGCGTCGTTGTGATGACCCGCTGCACTCCCCGCCCTCGAAGCAGTTCGATGTTCTCAGGCGTCGTCGTGTTGGTGATCACCCACTTCCCACGAAGGTCCTCGGGCGCGTAAGTGTAGATGTAATGCATGTCGCCCACAATGAGATCCGCCTCCTTCCAAAATCGGACGTGTTTGGGTTTGCGCTCCTCACCCTTGGTGCCGGGCGGGATGATGGCCGAGAGCGGGAGAAAGCCTACGATGGGCAGCAAAACCCTGGCCCAGTTATATAAGCTCGGGAGGCCGCGAACAGGAATGGGGATTCCAAGAGCGAACATTAAATCCCCGAAGATAACTTCATCGGCTATAGTGGAAATAGCCTCGGCCAAACCAAGGCGATCAATGCTGAAAGGCATGAAGGCTCGGCGGAAACGCGGCATGTCTTCCAGGGCGTCTCCAGCCAACTCGAATACCCGCCTCTCGAGTACATACTTGAGCGCTCTGCCGTCGACAACAGGGGTATCGCGCACGTCCTGGACAAGCTTCAGCCCTGCCCGGATAGGATACTCCCTCTTTCCCAGCCGGACGTACATATCCATCCCTCCCACACCGAGCGCGTCCACCTTCCCGTCCAACTCTGCAAAGAGTGCTCGGGCTTTCTTCGCATCCCCTCCAGTGCCGATCCGCTCAACCAGGACTCGTTCGCCGGCGAAATCCACCTCCACGCGCTTGTCGCGCGCGGGGTTTCCTAAACTCACACTCACCGCGTGTTTCATACCGTTTCTCCTTTTCTTCGGCGCGTCACCGGATGTCTATGGTGCGCTCGGAATTCCTTTATATTACTTTCTGAGCATTTATGCAGATCCCCTTATTAAAAGAACACGGGGCTCCAAAGCTCGGTTCGGTTCCGATCCAGATCCCCGCTGCAACCAACACCCCCAATGATTATCGGAAAGGCCAAGCAATCTCGATAAAAGGCTCGTATTGGCTAACTTCATCCTCTGGTGCCAGATAGATCTCACGCGGCGATTCAGTAATTTGATGACCGCTTTGTCGGATCCAATCATGCACGGCATCATACGCCTGCAGGATTTCCGGGAAACGAGCTTGCTCGACAGTCGTGTATGTGTAGGCTACAGGTCCCCCTTTAAGGGTTCGAATCGTGATGACATCTGTTGCCGTGGCTTCGCCTTCGAATGGAAGACATACTTCTAGCGGGCCATTGCTATCTTCATTGACTTCCCCATGGTATATCCCCATCGGTGGTCCAGTCACCTTGAGACCCCATTTCTCAGCAAACGCATACAAACTCGCAATTGAATGCTTAATGTAAGAAATCAGATCCTCGATCGATACATTTTCAGAGACCGCGATCACTGCGGTATCGCTTACTGCCTTATGGGCAACTTTGAAGGACATACGCATCTCCTCTCCGTTAAGAATTCTATGGATATGATCGATGACCCGGCGACCATGCTGCACACGGGACTCAACATCAATCCAATAATGCTCCACCAGGTTGGATGATGTGGATTTGGGTGCTGCCAACACTCCCTTGATCTTGTCCAGCGGCATGTCGATGCTGCGCAGCAAAAGGATCATCCGGGCACGCTCCAGTTGTCCCGCGTCGTAATAGCGATAGCCTGTCCGCGCGTCGACTCGATAGGGCTTTAAAAGATCTTTGCGGTCATACAGCCGCAGCGCCTTTAGCGATAATCGGCTTGCTTTTGCGAATTGCCCTATGGACATCAGATCATCGTGTTTCTGGTTCATGTTTAAATTATGCGCTCTACCCTTGGGGAAGAGTCAAGTGCCTCAATTGAATTGAACTGGAAAAACCTTTCGCATCGTCACTCTAGGATCCTTTAAACGAATAAATTTAGAACAAGAAGTCGTTATTCGCATGTGCATGATCGGTGTAAGGCACGCAGGCGTGAATAGCCCACATTGTGTTTCCATTCTGCAGCGAACCGGTCTAAACTTATTCGCCCATGAAAACAACAGTGCTCATCGATCCCTTTTAATTATTAGATAGGAGACAGTCATCATGGCAACGGTCAGCAGTTCAATAGCCGGAAACATCAGCGAACAGGAATATACACGACGAATTCGGGCTTGGACGATGTACGACTGGGCCAACTCGGCTTTCGCCACCACGATCCTGGCTGCGGTCCTTCCGATTTACTACAGCCAGGTCGCCGGGGCTACGCTCTCCAGCCCAGCGATCGCCACCGCCTACTGGGCACGCGGTCTGAGTATCTCGCTTTTCATCACCGCCCTTCTTTCGCCAATCTTGGGCACAATTTCCGATGTTATGCGCGGTAAAAAACGTTTCCTGTCCTTCTTCATCGGGATTGGTGTCCTGGGTACGGGTCTGCTAATCCTGATAAAAGAGGGGGATTGGCTCCTGGCCTCGATCCTATTCATCGTTGGTCGCGTGGGTTTTACCGCTGCAAATGTTTTCTACGACGCCTTACTCCCCCATGTAGCGCGTGAGGAAGACCGCGATAGCGTCTCAACGCGCGGATACGCAATGGGTTACCTTGGTGGAGGAATCCTGCTGGCGCTCAACGTCGTAATGCTCCAATTTCTGCCGGGAACCTGGGGAGCCAGGTTCTCATTCCTGAGTGTAGCTATTTGGTGGGCGATCTTTTCGATACCGGTTTTACGCCAGGTACCAGAACCCCCCGCAGCCACCGCAAAACTCTCCCCTGGCGAGACCGTTGTTTCGGTCAGTTTCAAGCGTCTTTGGGAAACCTTAAAAGAAATCCGTCAATACGCCGACCTCTTTAAATTCCTACTCGCCTTCCTCATCTATAACGATGGCATCGGAACAATCATCGGGGTGGCCGCGATCTATGGCGCTGAGCTCGGTTTTGGCAGCACCCAAATGGTTCTGGCGCTGCTGCTAGTGCAATTCGTCGGTATACCTTTTAGTTTGATTTTCGGTCGCCTCCCCAGCCGAGGAGAGAGCCGTCGCCCGCTTTACTTAGCCTTCATCGTCTACAATCTTTTCGCCCTACCAATTGCCGGCGTTTTTGGCGCACGTATGCTTCCCACAGACATGACCAGCAATATCGGGATCATCGTCGGTATAATCGTCGCTGTCGAAGCCATTGGCTTGCTTCTGGCTTTCCTCGTCGGTAATCAACTCTTCTCGGGAATTGCCGAAGCGATGGATACCAAGCGCGGCATCCTGCTCGCTCTCATGCTGTATGCAGTGATCGCGACCTGGGGTTTCTTCCTGAATTCGGTCATCGAATTCTGGTTCCTGGCCTGGATGGTCGCCGTCGTTCAGGGCGGCAGCCAGGCGCTCAGCCGCAGCCTATACGCCTCTATGTCTCCTGCAGCAAAGAGCGGGGAATTCTTCGGGCTATTTGGAATCATGGAGAAGTTCTCGGCGATTCTTGGGCCCCTACTCTTCTCCGCGGCTGTGACCTTGTTCAACTCCAGTCGACCGGCAGTGCTCAGCCTGATTGCCTTCTTCGTCATCGGCGGCGGGATCCTTATGACAGTCAATGTCGAGCAAGGGAGAAAGGTAGCACGCGAGGAGGACGCACAGCTGCTTCAAGCCGGGATGTCGGGATAAGGATTGGCATATTTAACTACACACTACACCGTGGTTCCTTAGGGGCCGTGGTGCTTTTTTCTTTATGACAATGCCACATCGCGAGATCGCGACCTGCTCCTGTCTCGAAAAACGCCGGCGACACCGAGCAGCACAAGCGCCGCTCCAACCAGCATTGTAGGTTGAATCGGTTCACTTAGGATTGCGGCACCCAAGATTACAGCAATCACCGGATTCACATAGGCATAGGTCATGGCCACGCTCATCGGCAGAAGCTGCAGAATCCGCACATAAGCCGTAAATCCAATCATCGAACCGAAGAGGACCAGGTATCCCCAGGCCAGCCACGCTTCGGTTGTCGGCGTCGGTCTTGGCTCCCCCGTCAGTAGAACCAGCACCATGAATCCCAGCCCGCCGAAAATCTGCTGGTATCCGGCGCTCACTTCCATGCTCAACGATACCGGCATCCGGCCCTGCAGCAGCGACCCAAGAGTCCAGCTAATCGAGGCCAGGACAAGCACCGCCAGGGAGGTGATATCCGCCGGATCACCGGTCTGCAGAGTCGGCAACGAGAGAAGCGCAGTGCCCCCAAAGCCGATGATCAAGGAGAGCACCAATCCATAGGACGGTCTCTTCCAATCCAGGATGGACTCCATAAGAACCATCCACAGCGGGACGGTGGCGATCAACAACGCTGCCACTGAAGAATCAATTCTTTGCTCCGCCCAGTTCAACAACCCGTTGCCCCCGGTCCATAGCAAGAGCCCCGAACCGGCTAATATAGCCAGATCTTTCCGAGTCGGGCGCATGGGTGATTTGCGTAAAGCAGATAGGAGCAGCATCAATATTCCGGCGAGGAGCAACCGCACCATGCCCAGTGTGAAGGGTGGAATCCCGGCACCGGGCCGCACGGCAATCCGAATGGCCAGGTAGGTGCTGCCCCAAACTAAATATACGATGAAGAGACTGGTGATCCCGCGCGCTTCAATCGACCGTTCTGCCAGCGATGATGTCATAAGTACGAGCTCATTTCATTCGTCATAAAGCCCTCTATCGTCAGGGAATGGAATTCTCACGCCTTCTTCAGTTCCTTTATCCAGTACGCTGCGTATGCGGGAGAAAACAGCATCCAGCATCTCCTGGGTTAGCCGGCCGGTTTGCGTGTTCTGCCGGCTTGGGTGGTAGCAGGCAACCAGCGATGGTGCGGGTAGTCCAAAATCATGCCACAAACCGTGCGTGAATTTTAGGCGGGGGATATCCAACCCCTGCCCGCGCAATGCCCGTAGATATCCGTCAAAGGCAATCTGCCCCAGCACTAGAACCACGCGCACCCGATGGAGAAGCGTTATCTCGCGCAGGAGGTAAGGCCGGCAATTCGTCAGTTCCTCTTCTGTGGGTCGGTTCTTCGGTGGAACGCAACGTCCAACCGCTGTTAAAAAAGCGCCCTGCAATTCCAGATCGTCACCGTTCTGCCGCGATAGCGGTTTATTGGCGAAACCAGCGCGATGCATCGCGCCAAACAGCGTGTCACCGGAACTATCGCCAGTGAACATTCGCCCGGTGCGGTTTGAGCCATGTGCCCCGGGCGCCAGCCCAACAATCAACAACTGCGCCTCAGGGTCACCAAATCCGGGAACTG
>Ga0315550_1000024_pt1 | contig 86085 bp, 83 predicted proteins | sample SalMarSW160190MG_2_FD_203100 | JGI IMG/M metagenome (GOLD analysis project Ga0315550, IMG submission 203100) | Salt marsh sediment microbial communities from the Plum Island Ecosystem LTER, Massachusetts, United States - Salt Marsh Sediment SW1601-90 ...
AGGCCTTGGCAGGAATATCTCCCATCTCTATTACCTGTGTGGTATGAACGATAGTGAAATGAGAAGGATCTGTTTCCAGGTCTTTCAGTTTCCCGAGTATTGAGTCTTGATCTCCTATCAGTACCAGCTGGTCATCAACAGATACATGGGGTAAGGAATCAACAGCGCCTTCAATGATCGCTTCAGGTGCAAAATCACCACCCATTACATCTATGCCGATTCTCATTGTGATTTTGATTAGTTACAAAGTATCATGCAGTCGTTTTTTTCTCAACAGCAGGCTTGCCTCTGTAAAAACCACACTCGGGACATACTCTATGGTATTTCACTGATGCCCCGCAATTTGAACAAACTGCCACCGTCGGAGCAGTAGCTTTGTAATGCGTTCTGCGTTTATCTCTCCTCGTTTTTGAGTGTTTACGTTTAGGATTTGGCATGTTTTCAGTCTTAATTAATGTTCAATAATTTTTTTAATTCATCCCAGCGAGGATCTTTTCCATTTGCATCACCTGCAATATGCTCCTGTAGTTTCTCCAGCATGCCGGGGTCACAGGTGCTGTTTCCATCATCATCATCAGGATGAATTCTTTTTATCGGCAATGCAAGGAGAATATATTCAAATAAATACTGCTTCAGATCCAGGTCCTGCTCTTCAGCAGGTATTGTAATAATGTCCGGATCATCTTCATCACGGACCTTCCCCAATTTAACCAGAAGCCTGTTTGTGCAGTCAACAGGCAGTGAAAATATCCCCAGACACCTGTCGCAAGAAATGCTGACCACGCCCTGTATCTTTATGACAAGATCGATATGGGAGGTTCTTTTATCCACATCAACGACTGCAGTAAGCTTCCCCTCTTTTATTTCCGATTCCTCAAACTGTTCAAAAAACTCTTTGTTGATCTCAAAATCAAAATAGTTCTGTCCCTCTTTTAACCCGCTGACAGGTATGGTATAAATACCGGACATCCTTTTAATTTTTGGTTTGCAAAAATATGAAAGCTTATTCAATTAAAAAAATTATATACAAAAAACTACCCCTGAACAGGTAATTCTGTTAACAATGAAAAAGATACTTCACTCCGCTTCATTCCGTTCAGAACAGGCAGGTTGCCGATAAAAATACGCAATTCACCGATTTTCATTTAACATTGAACAAGACAAGTATTATTTTTAAATCAAATTAAAATTATTCGGGACATGAAACATAGAAATCATTATTTAAGGAGAGACAGCGAACATCATCCGCAAGTTAGTATCGGCCTTTTTTTTATTATCCTGGGGCTTGCTCTGCTTGTTGCAATCAATGATATGCTGCATCTTGGTGGTATAAAGGAATACTTTACTTGGGAAACAGCAATGATATTTGTCGGAATTCTTCTTCTGGTTAATCTTCATTTTATACCGGGACTGCTCCTTATGGCCGGGGGAGCCTGGTTTATGATAGATAATTTTTATGGTGAAATTCCTGCTTTGATAAAAACTGTTTATTGGCCGGCGGTAATTATTTTGACTGGTCTTTCATTCATAATTTCCTCATTTTTTAAGAGAAAATGGCGTAGTAATTAATTCAGAAACATATAAATTTACAGACATGGAAACAATTAATGATTATAGTGATGATGGACGTAAGCCATCAGGTCGTGAGAGCCATCGCCTTACAAACAACAGGGCTATAATAGGAGTAATACTGGTTCTTGCGGGATTGTTCCTGGTTATAAGAAATACAGGGTTCTTCCCCGATTTTATCGATCATGTTGTATTCAGCTGGCCGATGCTCCTTGTTGCTATCGGACTGGTGATGACACTCGGGGCTAGTGAAAAAACAGCAGGGATAATTATAATGGCTGTGGGAGGATTTTTCATGATACCTCTTCTTTTCAGGGAGACATTCCACATGTATAACATGTTCTGGCCTTCGATCTTTATAATTATCGGCGTCATATTTATTGTTACAAAGCGAAAGGGCTGGAATGCGGTTTCATCAAAGGGGATGGCAACAGATGATGTAATCGATTATGTATCAGTTTTCAGCGGAACCGAACGCCAGGTAATTTCACAGAATTTCAGGGGAGGCAAAATCTCTTCAGTCTTTGGAGGTATTGACCTTGATCTTACAAAAGCAAATCTGGCACCCGGCAGAAATGAACTTGAAATTGCTTGTGTATTTGGAGGATCAACAATCATTGTGCCCGAAAGCTGGTGGATTACCATTGAGGTAACTCCTGTCCTTGGCGGCTTTAGTGATTCCCGTAAACTATCCCCGGGAAGAGCTGTTGACACAACCAGTCAGCTGGTAATCAAAGGAGCCGTCGTGTTTGGCGGAGGAGAGATAAAAAGCTATTAACCTTCAGGATTAATGAAGCATCCTGTACTTGGCAACAGGGGACGTCTTTTAGCATGGTGGCTGGTCTGGCTTTTTATAGCGCTGGGCCAGGCGCTTTTATACTATTATGCCTATGGCAGTTTTGTGAATATCAGCATACCCGATGCCATTCTGTCGCTGCTGATATATTCCGGAATTGCATTGTCTCTATGGTATCCCTTCAGCTTCTTTAATAAAAACACGGTAAAGTCTCTTTCTCTTGTTCTCAATTTCATTATCACTGGCGTTATTTCTTTAACTTTCTGGATCCTGATCACAAAACTGGCATTGCAGCTAATACTGCCTGAACAAACAAGTATAGATGAATACTGGACTGCCACCTTCCCTTACAGGATAGGCACAGGTGTCTTTATTTACGGATTAATAATCCTCACCTATTACCTGTTTGTCAGCCTGACCAATCTGTCGGAGAAAAAAGCCAGGGAAGCGAGACTTGAAAGCCTGGTCAAAGAAACCGAGCTAAAAATGCTTCGATCACAAATCAATCCTCATTTCCTGTTCAACAGCCTCAACTCAATAAGCTCACTTACAGTTACCAACCCTGATAAAGCCCGGCTGATGGTAATAAAACTCTCGGATTTCATGCGCTATGCTCTTTCCGGAAAAGATGAACAGCCGGTCACCCTGCAGAGTGAACTCGAAAATATCCGCCTCTATCTTGATATCGAAAAGGTGAGATTCGGCGAGAGGCTTTTTATCGAAGAACAGATTGACCCCGGGTGCCTGAATGTTAAAATACCTGTTATGACACTTCAGCCTTTATATGAAAATGCAGTTAAACACGGGGTCTATGAAAGTATTGAAAAGGTAACAATAGCCACCTCTGTTTCTTCCTCAAATGAATATATTGAAATGGCCATAAGCAATAATTTCGATCCGGAAGTCATTTCAGCTAAAGGTACCGGAACAGGTCTTTCAAACGTATCTCGCCGCCTTGAATTATTATATGGCAATAAAGCCCTGTTGAAAACCGAAAAACAAAATTGTATATTTACGGCAAGATTATTTATACCGGTAAATCCTTAGATAAATAATTATAAATTATTCAGGCTTATATATCTTTATCCGCCAAAATCATTGTTGATCTGCGCGATATTAAGGAATCTAAGTAATAACACACGATTATTTAACATTTTGAGGAAAATGAAGAAAATCAAGACTGTAATAATCGAAGATGAGGCTCCTGCAAGAGAATTGTTAAAATATTATCTTAAAGATTTCAGTGAAATCGATATTATTGCTGAATGTGCTGACGGTTTTTCAGGCCTGAGGATAATCTCATTCTCAAAACCAGATCTTGTATTTCTCGATATCCAGATGCCACGGCTTACCGGTTTTGAATTAATTGAAGTGATGACTGAGAAACCGGCAATAATTTTCACTACAGCTTATGATCAGTTTGCTATTAAGGCTTTTGAGCTGAATGCTGTTGATTATCTATTAAAGCCATTTCCCAAAGAACGTCTTCATGACGCCGTAAAAAAAGCAATTGAAAAGATTGGCATATCTAAAGATGAAGAAAAGTCTGCCCGTAGTATTATTGAGAAATTTCCCAAATCCCAATCACCCTTAAACCGTATTGTAGTAAGAAAAGGGAATGCAATAAATCTTATACCGGTCAGCCAGCTCAAATATGTTGAGGCACAGGATGATTATGTAATGATTTACCATTCAGCAGGAAAGGCTCTGAAACAACAGACCATGAAATATTACGAGAAAAATCTTCCGCTAAAGGAATTTGTCAGAATACACCGCTCATATATCGTCAGTGTACAGGAGATCAACCGCATAGAACCTTACGGAAAAGACAATCATGTGGCGATCCTTAAATCAGGAGAAAAACTTCCCGTAAGTCGTTCCGGTTATAAACATCTTAAGGATGAGCTTAATTTCTGAATTGTATAGCTGCTGAATAACTTATATTAATCTTGGTATTACTTTGTGTCTTTGTGTCTTGGTGGCATTTTATTTCTTGCCACAAAGGCACTAAGGCACCAAGGTTCACAAAGTTGAAATAATTGAAGTTGTGTTTTATCCCGGTTATCTTTTCAGACGATTTTCTTTTTTATATCTCCTGACAAGTGTAATAAATGGACGATAGCGCCGGAATCTGAAAAGAGGAACGGGGTCATAACCATGGGTTCCGCCGGGCCGGCAGCGTAATATTCTGTTTGTACCCAGTAAAAATCCGGTAAAAGGTCCATGAATCCTCAACGCATCCAGCATGTACTGTGAACAGGAAGGAATGTGACGGCATGAAGGCCTCACAAAAGGGGAAATGGCATACCTGTAAAAATAAACAGGCAGCGAAAGAAATATTGAGAATATCCTGTTAAAAAGTATTATCATACTGCAAAGATAACAATTGACCATGTCAGGTTATCTTCCCTCCACCTCAAGCCATCGGGTTAACTTATGGATCAAAAAGACTATCAGCCAGAGACCGGCAGCCCCGGCAAGTGAATATATCCAGACCGGCGTGAAGAATAATTTTCCTGTGAGTATATAATTCCTGCACACATCAAGCATTGTAAATACTATAAATATATTCACAATACTGTTATACTCTCTCTTGAGAACATTTCTTACTGAGAAACTCAACTTTGGGGCAATATATTTGAATGTGAACGGAATGAATGCACATACTTTCTCTGACCATTTGTCATAGGCCTCACCGAATTTCCTTCGTAAAAACTGTTCTTCGGCAAACATTATTCTTTCATAATAGAGCCAGTAAATAAGAGCAAAAATCACGGCAAACCAGGCTGATTTCAAAAAAAGAACAGGTCCAAGCCACATCAGGAAGTTGCCAACATAAAGAGGATGCCTTACAACAGAGTAGAGACCGGTTATATTCAGTTCTTCGGCAATCTGGCCGGCAGCAGTATTCCGGCCCGAGGTATTCTTTGGTGCATATCCCACAGTAATTATCCTTATCAACTCTCCACAAAGGCTGATAGCGAGGAATATCATTTCATCGCGTAAATCAAATATCAATGCCTGCCTGTTTCCAAGATACATCATTATGACTCCGGCGACAACCAGAATGACGGGAAGCCATCCCCTGCGCTTAAAAAGCCAGTTGCCGCTGTTTTCAAATTCATGCACCAGTGCCATAGCAGGAATTTTTTAGGTTACTGCGGCAAAAGTAGGAAAATTCTAGAAACTGTATTTAACCCTCAGGAATCCGAGGTTCATCCTGGTCTTTGATCCTCCCATCTCAGCGTCAAAATGCTGCCAGATAAGTGAAAAATCAACATTTTCAGCAATGGAATAGTCAAACGAGGGGCCCGCAAAATAACCTTTGAGATCAGGGAACCACATTGCTGACATGGTTATATTCACCAGAGGAGTAGCTGCCCACGTGAACTGCCCGAAAGCCGAGAATTCTGAAAAAGCAAGATCCTTAGCCGAAAGGTTTCCCGAGTAGAAACTTATGATATTATTCAGCTTAAGCGGATTATTGCAGTACATCGCCTGAACCTGTACCATTGAGTTCTTTTCAAAAATCTTGTCAAAACCTGCTGTAATAATTGCTGTCCCTGTGGTATCCTTAAAATTTTCAAGCGGACGAAACCACGAACCTTCACCCCTGAATGATATCGATCCTATTGAGCCCGACCATCCTGTACCTGCAACAATATCTGAGCTGTTTGAGTATCCCGCCAGGAACTGGATATCATAACCCCATTTACTGAACCTGTACAAACCTGCAGCTGTTACATCATCTTCGCTGTCGATTTTTGCTGCTATCTCAATGGCCGATGAAAAGGAAGGATAATACTGCAGTCTTACAGCATCGCTGCCCGGTCTTTCTATATAATCAAAATCGAAGAATGAATATGCGTTGAAAATGTCATTTGGATTCCATACAAAAGTCTGTCCCCAGTTTATCCTCTGACGGCCAATAATTGCCTGAAACTTATTGAAATTAAGATCGAGCCATAGCCGGTCAATTGTCGTATTCAGAAAAAATGAGCTTTCGTCGACAATATTCCATGACATGTCAATCCAGCCTTCATCAGTCGCGATCATATCAGAATAACCATAATATGACCTGACCATGTCACCTGTAAAAAGCCGGTTTCTGAATTCAGCAGCCAGTGTTACGTTTTTATTGATATATCCTTTGAAGTTGAGCCTGTTGTGAAGGAGGTTCTCATAAAAGACCGGACCGGAAAGAGTATCAAACATTGCGCTCTGCATTGTGGTCAGGTAACCGTTCAGCTCAAAGGATTTTGGTTTTCCCTCCTGCGAAAAAAGAGAAGAAACGGTAATGGAAAAAACTGTTATAAATACTATTGTCCTTTTCATTCCTTACCTTCCGGGATCAATTACTTCATTTGTTCATCTGAGACTACTCTTCCATCCTCAAGTGTTATGACCCTGTGAGCCATTTTTACCACCCTCGGGTCATGCGTGGAAAAGATAAAGGTTATCTTTTCTTCATGGTTAAGTTTTTCCATTATTTCCAGCAGAGTTGTAGCTGATTTTGAATCAAGATTTGCAGTCGGTTCGTCTGCCAGTACAAACTTTGGTTTCGAAGCCAGGGCTCTGGCAACGGCGACTCTTTGCTGCTGTCCGCCTGATAGTTTTGCCGGCCTGCTTTCAGCCCTGTCGGCAAGACCAACCGCTTTAAGCAGTTCAAATGTACGCTCATCCCTTTTCTTTGAAGCTATCTTCTGGAGTGACATTATAAATTCAATATTCTCTTTGGCTGTAAGGACAGGTATCAGGTTATAGGCCTGGAAAACAAATCCTATATTCCTCATCCTGAAATCAATAAGAGCTGAGGATTTGAGTATTGAAAGATCCACTCCGTCAATTAGAATCTGACCTGAGGTGGGATAGTCAAGCCCTCCGAGAAGATTCAGAAGAGTTGTTTTACCTGATCCTGAAGGTCCCACAATTGCTGCAAATTCAGCTTCCTGGAAATCAAGCGTTACTCCGTTTACTGCATGTACCTTGACTTCGGTTGAATTATAGATTTTATTCAGATCTTTTATTTCTATGACTTTCATGACTCTGTGTGTTTTCTGGTTATTATTCAGTACGTATCGCTTCAATAGGATTTAGTTTTAATGCTTTTCTCGCAGGGTAAATCGCTGCGATTATACCTGTCAGCACAATAAGGATAGTTGTAGTAACAAAGAACTGGGCATCAATTGTCGGATAGAGATTCGCCGAATATCCCATAGCCTCCAGACCTTCTGAATATTTTACCAGATTAATCCCTGTTTTCGCTGTAACAGCAATTACAGCCTCACTTACTGCCATACCTGCAAAGCCACCCACAATTGAAAGGAATATTGATTCCAGCATTATCATTATAAATATTTTCCTGCGGTTCATCCCTATGGCCATAAGCATTCCAAGCTCGCGGGTCCTCTCAAGCACGGCCATAAGCATGGTATTCACAATTCCGAATGCCAGGGCTGCAAGAATTATTACCATGAAAACACTGTAGATTTGGCCCATAAAATCAGCCATCATTGCCAGGTCGGGCTGAATCTCTTTCCAGTTAAGCACCTCATAATCAGCCAGCTTTTGCCTTATTTCAGAAGTAGCCTTATCAGTAATATCATTATTCTCGAGCCTGGCTATAACCCTGTGAAAGGTACCATCTTTCATTCCTGTAAGCTGCCTCAGCTCATCAATAGGAACAAACAGCGATAACGATTCGAACATATCATTGTTTGTCCTGAATATGCCGCATACCTTAAATGCCGCTCCTGTCTGGCTATTGTTAATATCAAGAAATGAAAGAATGATTTTTGAACCCTCCCTGTATGACCAGGCTGCTTCCTTTATCTTCCATCCGTATTTCTGTATCTCATTGGGTTCCAGTATCTCTTCGTATGCTTTTACAAACTTTTTTTCTGAGGTAAATCGTTGTCCCTGAAGCGTTTCAACTTTCGAAACAGTTTCTGAAGTCATACCTTCTTCCCTCAACGATGTTATAGCTTCCGGGGTAATGATATACCTGATAATATTCAGTTCTTTAGCTAGTTTTTCCCCGATAAATACCGAGTTGAATTTAGTATCTGTTTCAAAATAGCTTCCCGTTCCGGGGATAAGCTTTTCGGATAATGTGAATATTTCTTTTTCTTTCCCAACGTCAATTCCCGTTATCTCGACACCTGTGCTTTTGGTGGCCGTGGAGGCAATGCCCCTGATAATGATCCTGCCGGTTATGTTTGTTACACCGGGAGTGGATTCAAGTGCAGAGACAACTTCCGGATAGTTGCCAATTATATTTTGAATATCCGCGCTGCTGCGAAAATCCTTATTATTCACCTGGATATGGGAAAGCTCTTCATTCACGGCAGCATCAAGTCTCTGCACAACCGAGCTGTTTATTGCGGCCATTGAGAAAATTCCGGCAAAAACGCCTATCGTTACAGCAGAGATAACGATCAGGCTTCTTGTTTTGTTTCTCCATACATTTTTCCAGGCTATAGCTGTAATCATCTTTTTTTGTTTTAAGCTCTCATTGCATTAATAACATTCATTCTGAAGATCTTGCGTGTACTGAATATAATTGCGATCATAAGAATAATCAATACAATCACAATCTGCCACAGGTAAAAAGTATCAGGCAGCATTGTGGGCATTACCGGTTCAAATCCATAGTCCTCATACATACGGGCATACTCTCCTGTAAACCTCAGAGGATGCATATTTCCGTAAAATACAATCGGCAGTGATGCGGCAACCCCCGCAGCAACGCCAAGAAAACCAATAAGAAGCATCTCCAGGGAAATAATCTTTGCCAGCTTTCTTTTCTGCATGCCAATAGAAACCAGCATTCCGAATTCTTTCTTTCTTTCAGCCATCATCATAAGAACTGTACCAAAGACTCCAAAAGCAATTACCAGATAAAGTACGGCTATCATTATCATACCGCTCCTGTTGTCTGCTTCCATCTGGTTAACCAGAAGTGCATTCAGTTCCTGCCATGTCTTAATAATCATTGGTTCAGAGACAATATCTTGCAGGCGGTTTTCGGTATGCAAAATATCATTATCGTCGTTGCTGTTAAGGCTTATTACTGCCGAAGTTGCCATACCGGGAGCTGCATAAAGTTCCCTTGCAGTTTCAATCGGAATATAAACGATAACATTATCTATATCCGGTGTAGGCAGCTTGATAATTCCCTTAACCATATATTTACCTGCTGCTGTTGTTCCATGATAACCCTGGCCCATCAGAACAATAGTATCTCCTACACCGGCTTTGAGATATTCTGAAAGGCCGTCACCAATTACAACATCTCCTGATTCCGTACCTGTCAGAAAAGAATTGCTGAAAGAAGCATGTTTACGGAATAGCGGCAGAACCGATGCAGTATCTTCTTCACTTATACCCAGATCAAGTAAAAGGCGTGCCTCGCTGGAATAAGCTTCATTGGCGAAAATATCCAAAAGCTTTTTCGTACGGTCCGGTAATGAATCATTTTTTAATGCTTCAATCGTTTCGGATGTCAGTTTGTATTTGACCAGTTTATTGCTGATATTCAGGACTTTATTTTCACCTTCCGGATCAATTCCCAGAACTATAACCCCCTGCGTATGACTGCCTGAAGCTGCCAGTGCAAAAGATTCAAGTCTTGGTACAACATCATTTACATTAGGATCTTGCTTTATCTGATCAATGAGACTCTGATCGATTTCAAAGCTGTTATCAAGATTCGGATCATCAAAATAATCTATATGCTGCAGCTGTAAATACCCGCTATATGATTCAATGACGTTTTTGAACATCCTGTCATATGCTCCAAGCTGGAATGAACGCATAACAAGTGCAAAAAATACTGCAAAAAATACCGAGGCAGCAGTAATCAGAGTTCTTCTCCTGTTTCGCCAGAGGTTCTTCCATGCCAGCTGATAATCTTTCATCTGTACGGTTTTTTTATTCTAAAACAACCTATCTGATAGTTTTCATATTCTGCTGTGAGAAGAAACTATCTTCCAGTTTTATATTGAACTTCATTTCAAGAATCCTCAGGACTGTTTTTTGTCCCTCAGCATCTGCAGGTACCAGCTCAAGATATGCAGGAAGCAGCCTCCCGTCCATAATCTTGAGATCGGAAGCAGTTTCAGACCTCACAAGGTACCCGTCTTCATCATACAGCTCAGCCTTAAATGTTATAAATTCTTTTTTGCCCACCCACCAGATCTGGGATCCCCAGAGAATGTCTGCATCTTCCTTTGCCAACAGCTTGATCTTATAGCAGGGATTACCGTCAATTGTCTCTTCTCCTTCCAGGGTATGAATGTAATCATCAACTACCGAGGATTCCCTGAGAATATCATCATTTGTATAGTCAGAACCCATCCATCCCTGTGACATCATTGAAGGGGGCAGCTTTATCAGCCTGTTTATCGTCGGATTCCAGCTCCACATTTCATTTTTGCGTTTCAGGAATGTCTGGCCTTTTTCCCGTGCCGGTGCAGTGATGAGAGTCAATGCATAATCATCCTCTTTTGCCCATGATTTGAATTCGACTGTCCTTTCCCATGTCGGTCTTACAATGGTCATTGACATAACGCTGTAGCCAGTCATTTCACCCTTGAATTTTTCGTCAGCTTTCCTGACAATTTCAGTCGCGGACAACGGCTGAGCTGACATTATTGATCCATTTCCGAATATAAATGCTAAAAACAAACACGAAATAGAATTAATTCTCATGATAAACTTATTTATAAAGTTCTATAATTCTGTTTATTGTTTTATTGTAATAATTATCATCAACTTCATCCTGGTATACAGTAGCCAGGCCAAAGCCCTCAATGGTATAAAGGAACATATTCATATCAAGTACAGGATCATAACCAGCCGGCATTCTTTCTTTTTTCCTGACAAAATAATCATTTAATATTTCTGTCATCATGATCAGAAATGTACTGTTTCGGCCAGGATAATGCGTTTGTTTTGAACCGGCATGACCTATATGTGAATGCAGGAACATTTCCCGGACATCTTTCTGCATTAAAAACTGGTAAAACAATCGCCAGAATGATAATTTCTCCCTCAAAATAAGAAACAGCTTCCGGATAAAAAGTTCAAATTCCTCTTCTGTAAGATATCCATCCCTGTCAGGATCGAAATACTTTGAAATCTCCCCGGTAGATCTGTTGATGATTTCCGACAACAACTCTTCTTTACTTGCAAAATAGTTATACATCAGGCCTTTTGATATTCCTGCATGCTTTGCTATTTGGCTTATTGTAGTATTATGATAACCATCTGTGGCAAAATGCTTCAGGGCAACGTCCATTATAAGGGTTTTCTTTTCTTCCCTGATCTCTTCATACTGTCGTGGCGTCCTCGGTGACATTTTTTTGACTGAACGTTCATTCAACAATAAATTCCAATAAAAACCGTTTTTGATTGAACGGTCAGTCAAAGATAAATCATTATTTATATTAATTCCAAATTTTTTTCGTGTTTTTTTCATATGAATCTACAAAATGTGATTTCTCCCCTGCAAAAAGCACGACTTGTTATATATCCTGAATAGTCCCGTCATTCCGGGTCCCGTCCCGAGTACTCGGGATCGGGACGAGGAATCTCTGCCTAAAATATTATTAATTCACGATACTCGTTTTAATAATTAAGAAAAGATTTTCTATCTTTATCAGTTGTACTTAAAATAAATATGTAATGGCAAGTCTCAAGTTTCTTCTGGGATTGATCCCCTCAACTGTTAAAATTGAACAGGCTGAACAGGATCTCATAGCTGAATTTAAAAAGCTAAATGCTTTTTCCGGTTCCGAAACCCTTAAAAAATTTACAGAGTTGAAAGAGCTGGTCACCTCTTCCGACTTTATCGGAAAAAAGAAAGAGATAGAATCACTCAGCTTCAAGAATTCTGAGGAATATACAAAAGAAAAAGAGTTTCTTTCTCTTCAGAAAGCAAAAGATCTTAAACTATATTTCAGGACTTTGGCGGGTTCAGCACTTAAGAAATTTCAGGAGCTTGACGGCTCTGCAAAGATCACAGGATATGAATCACTGGAGAAGCTGGCAGAATCTACTGAATTCAGGGAAAAGATGAAAACAAAAGAATTCAAGGGATCGGATGATGAAAAAGAGCTGCAGGAATACAGGCGCCTTAAAGCTAATCCTGAGATCAAAGAGTACTATTCATTTAAGAAATCAAAAGAATATGCCAATTTTCTGAATACTGACGGATCAACAAAGCTTGCAAGGTATAATGAGCTAAAAGATTCTGTGGCATCCGATGAATTCAAGGATAAAAAAGCATATCTCCTCGACAAAAAAAGATTTGAAAAAACTGAAATGTTCAAAGAATTGCAGGAGTATGATAAACTGGCAAAGGATGAAGATATACTCTGGTATTTCAAGGTAAAGGATTCAAATAAATTTGATGTACTGAAAAACAGGGAACTTATTTTCAGTGATGAATTTGAAGGGGAAAAACTTGATGTAAACAAATGGCTTACAAATTATTACTGGGGCGATAAACTGCTTAAAGACAATTATACAGTAGGCAATGACCTCCATGCATACACTGAAAATGAAAACTTTGAAGTGAGTAACAGTCTTCTTAAGATCATTACCAGGCCTCAGAAAAAAGAGGGTAAGGTGTGGAGCGCTAATGGTTTTAAAACAAAGGAATTTGACTTTACCTCAGGAATAATAAATACCGGTAAGAGCTTCCGGCAGAAATATGGCACGATCTCTGCAAAGATCAAACTCGGAAATCCGGCTGCAAAAAGCGCATTCTGGATGCTTGCCGATAAAATAACACCTCACATTGACATTTGCCGCACTGCAAACGGGAAAGTGCAGTTTGATTACTATGCTGCAGTTGAAAAAAAGGTAAAGAGCTCAGTCGGATCAAAATATGCCAAAGATTTTTTTATTTATACCCTGGAATGGACTCCGGACAAGCTGGTCTGGAAAGTAAATGATATTGAGGCATTTGTGCAGACAACAGATGTTCCGCAGGATCCGATGTATATCCTGTTTTCAGGAGGCCTTGACAAACCCGTCAGCAGTATAACTGCAATGGAGATTGACTGGGTGAGGGTGTATCAGCTGAAGGAATAACCGCCGTCCCGCCAGGCGGGACCGCCCCCTAAAGGGGGCATTATCAACAATTCATTGTATTCATTCCCCCTTTAGGGGGATGCCGCTTTAGCGGCAGGGGGTATTATACTGTAACATTTTACTGATAAATTCGTCTTTGCATTGTTAACCGGTTTATGACAGTAGAAGAATATAACAGATCTGTTGAGGAATTTGCCGATTCGGTGTACCGGTTCATCCGTGCAGATATAAAGGATGAAGACCGGACAAATGACATCGTCCAGGATAGTTATGAGAAGCTATGGATACATGTGACTGAAATAGAATATGCTGTCGTAAAATCATGGCTGTTCTCAACAGCTTACCATACCATGATTGATATTATCCGCAAGGAAAAGAGAATGACAATGGTTGAAGAATACATCGAATCAGATCTTTCATATGAATCACAATATACCGATCTGAACGAAATACTCCACTCTGCACTTGAACGTCTGCCGGAACAGCAGCGATCGGTGATCCTGCTGCGTGATTATGAAGGATACAGTTACAGAGAGATCGCTGATATAACAGGATTAACCGAACCACAGGTAAAAATCAACATTTATCGTGGAAGGGTCGCCATAAAGAATTATATAGGTAAAATTGAAACAGTTTTATAACCATGAAGCCTGGCAGATCAAATTATGAAATATGGCTTATTGACTGGCTCGACGGTAATCTCGACAGCGAACAGGCTGAACTGCTTATGGCCTTCCTTAATGAGAATCCCGACCTTAAAGAAGAGGCTGATTCACTGGCTGCTGCCCGGCTTTTACCGAAAAAGGATAAATCTTTCCGAAAAGACCAGCTTAAAAAAACCACGGCGGACCTTTCTTCCTCCCAGATTGAATATCTGTCAGTTGCTTACCTCGAAAATGATCTTTCTGCTTCTCAGGTTAAAGAACTTGAAGAGAATCTTTCTCAAAATTCAGAAAACAAAAAATTGTTTGATGAAATTCAGAGAATCAGGCTGAAGCCTCCTGCAATTGCCTGCAAACATAAGAACCTGTTAATGAAGGAGCTCCCGCGAAAAAAGATTTTGCGCCTCACCCTGACAGCTTTAAGTGCAGCAGCCGCAGCTGCGATACTGATTATAAGCTTTATTGTCCTGCCCCGCTTTCTGACTACGAATAATGAGGAGATTGTCATTAATTTACCATCGGACACTATTTATCTTCAGCCGGGAGCAATTATAGTATCTCCTGAAAATATTATTGATGCAGATCGTCAGCAGCTAGATGAGAGTAACATAGCTTCCCGTTCAGAGATCACCGTCCGGGAATCCCATGAAATAAATATTATGCCTGAAATTGTTGTTTTGGTTGATTCTGTCATTTTACCGGCAAGAACAATGGAATATATGACAGCAAAGGTTCCCGATTTTTCAGGTGTTGAGATAAACAGGGAGCTGCCGGTTGTTTCACTGGTTGAATCAAATATTGCCGTCAGGGAATCTTTTGATTATGATTACGGAAGGGGCAGGATAAGCAGGTTTATTGCCAGCACTTTTCGTGAAAAGATACTTAAAACCGGGGAATTTAATGATTCTCCCATTAAAACATATGAAATTGCCGAGGCAGGGATTGACGGTTTAAACAAATTGCTTGGCTGGCAGATGGCCCTGGTAAAAACAACCGGTGAAGATGGAGATCTGAAATCATTTTATTTCAGTTCAAGGATGCTGAAATTCAACGCTCCTGTCAGAAAACCAGAACCTTCATTGTAACTTTTAAAGTTTGCTTTACGTCACAGCATCAGAAACATTTAAAAAACAGTCATGAAAAGAATAGGTATAATATTATTGCTTGGAGCATTCTTAGGCCAGGGATTCAGCCAGGGAGAAGATGTTGTGAACAGGGAACCGTTACCTGAAAAAGTTCTTTCGGATACAAATGGTATGACCAGGGTCATTATTGGCAAGGATCTTATCGTCATTGAAGACGACGAAGATGCCACTAATATAAAGGTCGGCAACCGGGGAGTTACAATACTGGAATCTCTTGAAGAAGGAGAATCAAAGGTCAATTTTGAAAAATATGAAAAGGAACAGAAGGATTCATATCAGGAAAGTAACGGGGAATTTGAATACTGCAGGGATCAGGATAAAGACAAAGAATATGAGAGGGCCCGCCGGAGAAGTCATTTCAGGGGTCACTGGTCGGCGGTTGAAGCAGGTCTGAATAATTACCTTACATCAGATAACAGCCTGACCCTGCCGGAAGAGATTGATTACATGAATCTCCACTCATCAAAATCAATGAATTTCAACTTCAATTTTTCCCAAATGAGTCTTGGCTTTACAAGGCATTTCGGGATAGTCACCGGACTTGGCGTGAGATGGAATAACTACAGATTTGACGGAAATAACAATATTCAGAAAGGAGTGGACGGCATAATAGAAATGCTCGATCCGGGTGATATACTTAAAAAATCAAAGTTATCCACGGTGTATCTCAGCCTTCCTTTATTGCTTGAGCTTCAGATACCTGCCGATTATCATCGTCTTAACATTGCCTTTGGGCCGATTGGTGCTGTAAAGCTTTATTCAAGCTCAAAAATGATCTATGAAAATGGTGATAAAGTCAGCTCAGACAGTGACTTCAGTCTTAATATGCTTCGTTATGGCGCCACCGCCCGCGTGGGATTTGAGAACTTTCACCTTTATGGTACCTATTATATGACTCCACTCTTTAAACCAGGCAAGAGCCCGGGAGGAGTCGAGCTTTATCCGTTCGAGGTAGGCATCGCATTTACGGTTAACTGATAATCATTTCATTCCCTCTCAACATACGGGTAGAAACACAATTCATTGTGTTTCTACCTGTTATTTTTATTACCATGATTGTACACAAAATATTTGCGGTAAAATTATTTTAAACGAAATTATTGTTAATAAGCAATTCAACCAACCTGCAGAAGTCCGGCCTGGTGAAGATTTATCTTTCCTTATTTAACTGAAGGGCTCATATTCATTCAAATAAATTACCTTTGTTTGCTGGTTATTAACTGCTGTAAGGCAGATTTAATGGTTGGAATATGAGATTATTCTTTAAAATACTGAAAATAACTGCTGTTCTGATCATTATATTTATTCTGAGTCTTTTTACTGCATCAATCCTGATGCAGGATAAGGTTGCAGGATATATTCTCAAATCCCTTAATAAAAGCATATCAACAAAATATGAATTCGAATCAGTCAGACTCTCTTTACTGAGGCAATTCCCAAAAGCTTCTCTTGACCTCAAAAATGTTATTGTTCACTCTTCTCCCGGTTTTGATAAAACAGGCTTCACCGGACTGAATACTGATACTCTGCTTGCGGCTAAAGTGGTATTTATTGAATTCAGCATTGCTGATATTTACAAAGGTATTTACAATATTGAAAAGATTGGAATTAAAGATGGTATTCTAAACCTGTTAACCGACCGGGAGGGACTAGTAAACTATGAGATCTCCGTTAAAAAGGCAGAGGTGCCGGAGAGTGATTTTACAATTGATCTCAGAAGGATCTCACTTACTGATCTTGATACAAAATATAACAACCTTGCAACAGAACTTATTATCGAAGGATTGATAGAAACCGGACAACTTAAAAGCCGGATCACAGGGGAAGAGATTGACTTTACTGCCCAGTCTGAGATGCGGGTCACAAATTTTCGTCTTTACAATACTGTTCTGGCTGCTCCTCTTTCAGCCAATATTAATATCAGCCTCAGCAGCTCAGACAGCGGAATTGTATTCAATAAAAGCTTCCTTGATATTAATGCTTATCGTTTTGGGTTGTCCGGCTCAATATCAGCAGATAATATACTGGATATGTCCCTTGCCGGTGTAGATCTTGATATTGAAGAGATTAAGAAATATTTCCCCGCAGAAATGCTCAGGATTATTTCTGACTATAATCCCTCCGGGCTATTACAGGTTGACGGCAATATCAGAGGTCAGCTTACACGTACCTCTTATCCCGTTATCAATGTTAACTTTCTTCTTAGTAAAGGTTCGGTAACTCTTGGCAACAGAGAACTCAACCTGAGTGATCTCTCTTTTAGCGGCAGCTTTACCAATGGAAAAAAGAGAGTTCCCGAAACCAGTAAGTTAGCTATAGAAAATTTCAGGGTAACTTTAGGTTCAGCACAATATACTGGATCATTAACTGTTTGTAATTTTGATTCTTTATATGGAACACTTCAACTGAAAGGAGATGTAATTTTATCTGAGATCAAAGATTTTTTCAGGCTTAAAGCAATATCATCATCGGAGGGATTTATTGACCTTGACCTCAGTATGGAGGGGGCCCTGCCGGAAAAAGGCAAGTATGCTTTTACGGATATTATGTATCTTATTACAGAAGCAAACCTCACCTTTAATGATTTCTCACTCAGCATTAAGGACAACAAAATCTCTTTTGACAATATAAGCGGAAAGGTTATTGTTTCGGATTCTATCATGGCCGAAAATCTTAATATCCGTTATAAAGATCACGGGTTCAGGGTGAACGGCATCTTTAAGAATCTGCCGGAATGGCTGGCAGGCAAACCTGAAATATTGACTGCATCCGCCGGTATCTGGTGCGATAAAATGGTCCCTGAATTATTCTATCCTTCACTTAATAAGTCTGACACTGCTGCCAAAAGGGACAGAGCTTACTCTCTTTCCGGGGATATTATACTTGATCTGGATTTTATCATTGATACTTTCAGGCTCAGGAAATTCATGGCGGAAAATATCGACGGAAGTCTCAGTTATAAGCATGGACTTATAAATTTTAAAACCCTGAATTTAAACTCCATGGGTGGTCTGATCTCCGGTAATGGTTTTATTATTCAGAAAACTGATAAATCTTTTACTACCCGGGGTAATTTTGATCTTGAAGGAATAAATATCAAATCAGCATTTGTATCATTCAATGATTTCGGACAGGATTTTTTGAAAGCGGAAAACATAAACGGAGATCTTTCAGGCTCTATGTCTGTTATTATTCCTTTCGACTCCCTTCTTAAGATTGATATTAAATCTATTACGGCTGAAGGGAAATACCTGATTGTCGATGGGGCTCTTATAGATTTTGCCCCTGTTAAACAGCTCTCTTCATTCATTGAGCTGTCAGAACTTGAAAATATACGTTTTGAGAAGCTTGAAAATAACTTTTTCATAAGGAACAATGCCCTGTATATTCCGCAGATGGATGTAAACTCTTCAGCAGCAGACCTCTCTGTAAATGGCAAGCATGGTTTTGATAACGACTATGAATACCATGTCAGGATCCTCCTCTCTGAGATTCTCAGCAAGAAATTAAAAAAGCACAGGCCCAATACTACTGAATTTGGTGCTGTTGAAGATGACGGACTCGGACGCACTTCTGTTCTTTTGAAGATTGAAGACAAAGGGGAAGAGGTAAAGGTTGGATATGATGTTAAGGCGGCAAGGAATATTATCAGGGATGATATCAATGCTGAGAAACAAACACTCCGGACAATCCTGAACGAAGAATACGGCTGGTTTAAGAATGACACACCTGCTGTTGGGAAACCTGCAGCAGGAACACCCCGTTTCAGAATATTATGGGAAGAAACTGACACGGTAAATATTGAAAATGAGCAGGAGTTTCCATCGGAAGAACGGGAAAATCCTCTGAAGAATCTGTTCAGGAAGAAAGATAAAAAATTATAAAACATTGACAAGTTTACGTTATAAAACCCCCTGGATGCTTCTTCTTTTCCTGTTTGCAATTCTGACAGGACTGGGTTCTCTTGTATATACCCGTTATCTTGTCAGTATTCTTAAAACGGAGGAAAGAAAAAAGGTTGAACAATGGGCAGAGGCCACCAGGCTTATAACCCAGGCCGATTCGAGTCAGAATATCGAATTCCTCTATTCTATTATAGAAACTAATACAACTATACCGGTTATACTTACCGATGAGACTGACAGTATAATAAGTTCAGGTAATTTTGATGAAATACGGTTGCGTGATCCACTGTACCTGAGATCACAGCTTGAGAAGATCCGGAATAAAAACGAGCCTATTGTCATTGATCTGGGAGAAAACCATGCAAACCTGATCTATTATAAAGACAGTATCATTCTAACCCAGCTGAATTACTACCCTTATGTCCAGATGAGTATTATTATCCTGTTTATTCTGGTTGCATACCTTGCTTTCAGCTCATCACGAAAAGCTGAAGATAACCAGGTATGGGTAGGTATGTCGAGGGAAACGGCTCATCAGCTTGGTACACCCACATCGTCACTGTCAGGATGGGTTGAAATACTTCAGAGTAAATATCCTGATATCTCGCTTACAAAAGAGATAGCACTCGATGTAGAACGTCTTGAAAAGATAACGGAAAGGTTTTCGAGAATTGGTGCAAAGCCTGTTCTCTATAACGAGAATATCGTTGCAATTATTTCACGTACAGTTGATTACATTAAATCCAGGACATCAACAAAAATCAGGTTCCACTCTGTTTATAATGAATCAAATGAGATCTTCGTGCCTGTTAATGCAGCCCTTTTTGAATGGGTGATAGAAAATGTATGCAAAAATGCAATTGATGCCATGGAGGGCAGAGGTGATATAAAGATACAGATCGCAGAAACAGAAAAATATGTGTTTATCGACATTTCCGATACCGGCAAGGGAATTCCTAAAAGTGCATTTAAGAAAATTTTCAATCCCGGATATACTACCAAGCAGAGAGGATGGGGTCTTGGTCTTTCCCTGGCCAGAAGGATCATCGAGGAATTTCACCAGGGGAAGATATATGTGCGAAACTCAGAAGTTGAAAAAGGATCATGTATAAGGATAATCATGAATAAATAGCCCGGCAATGGAGAGGAAAGATATTGAGATAACGGCGCCGGCAGGATCTTATGAATCGCTCACAGCTGCAATACAGGGTGGAGCTGATTCAGTTTATTTCGGTGTCGAACAGCTCAATATGAGAGCCGGCTCAGCAAATAATTTTACCCTTACCGACCTGAAGAAGATTGCTCAAATCTGCAGGAAGAACAGATTAAAAAGTTTTCTCACTGTCAATGTTGTGGTTTTTGACGACGAGATAAGCCAGATGCATAAGATAATTGATACTGCTGTATCTGCCGGGATATCAGCAATAATTGCTTCCGATCTTTCGGTGATTACTTATGCTTTCCGATCCGGTATCGAAGTACATCTTTCAACCCAGCTGAATATTTCAAATGCCGAAGCATTGAAGTTTTATTCACAATGGGCCGATGTTGCGGTTCTTGCCAGGGAGCTGAACCTTGATCAGGTAAAAAAGATTTCTGATACCATCCGAAAACAGGATATGAGGGGCCCGAAGGGGGATCCTTTAAGGATTGAAATGTTCGTTCATGGAGCTCTTTGTATGGCTGTTTCCGGAAAATGCTATCTCAGTCTCCACGAAAATAACAGGTCTGCCAACCGGGGAAACTGCTACCAGACCTGCCGCAAATCCTATATTGTTACCGAAAAGGAATCGGGATACCAGCTTGAAATAGACAATGAAAACATAATGTCGCCTAAAGATCTTTGTACAATAGGATTCATTGATAAAATAATCCATGCCGGTGTAACGGTATTAAAGATAGAAGGACGGGCACGTTCTGCAGAATATGTAAAGATTGTCTCGTCATGCTATGATGAAGCAGTAAGAGCCGTAATAGAAGGAACATATAACGAAGGAAAAATAAATGGCTGGAAAAAGAGGCTCTCATCCGTATTCAACAGGGGATTCTGGGATGGTTATTATCTCGGACAAAAACCGGGAGAATGGAATTCGAGCTACGGATCTGCAGCTACCAGGAAGAAGGTCTATATCGGAAAAATCACCAATTATTTTACCAGGTTGAAAGTGGCCGAGATAAAGGTGGAAGCCGGCAACCTGAACAGGGGTGATACCATCCTGATAATCGGTCCCACAACCGGAGTTATTGAACATACAGTCAGTGAAATACGAGTTGATCTTAAGGAGACTGAAAAAGTGCTGAAAGGAGAGCTCTGCTCAGTTAAAATACACGATTACCTGAGGAGATCTGACAGGATATACAAATGGATCAGCAGAGAGGATCCCGGCAAAGAGTAACTAATATTATTTACCAGACAATATTTTTTGCAGCGTTAAGTACCAGATTGGCATTAACTTCAACATCATCTGTTACAGTTTCAATAGAAATAAGTTTTTTTGTATTCTTTCGTTTGATGCCATATAAATAGGCCTTGTCATAATATTTCAGAACAACTTCCACGGCTTTTGCCAAATCACCCTTATCAACAGCATCCAGTGTATCTTTTGTGTTATCTCCTCCAAGCCGTTTACTAATCTTCATTATTGAATCTTTCAGTAATTCAGGAGGATATGTTGAATATTCTTCCATCAGCCTGGGTATTCTTTCTTTTATTTCCATAAGCAGAATAATCGTTGGAGAATCCTGCAGATTATTATAAAAACCATCCGGCATGAATACATTTCCTATATTACGGCTTTCATCCTCAATCCATACCGGAATATCGCTGTTAATCTGTTTCCATTCATCGAAAAGAAGGTTAGCAAAATGCTCTGACGATGGCTGCGAGGGTTGTCCCAGCGCCCCGAAGGCTGAGCCTTTGTGATTCGCAAGTCTCTCAAGATCAATGATCTGTTGTCCTTGTTTTTTCAAGTGTTGCAGGATAATCGTCTTGCTGCTCCCGGTCATACCGCCGAGGATAATTGTTTTTCGCTTTTCCGATAGAGCAGTAAGAATATAGCTGCGGTATGCTTTATAGCCCCTGTCGAGTATTTCGGTATCTATATCGCCAAGCGAAAAAAGCCAGGCCATTGTTTCAGATCTCATCCCGCCTCTCCAGCAATGTACCAATAGTTTGCCATCCTTTGCTATTTTAAGGGCATAACGAAGTTTCAAATGCATCTTCGGACCTGTAGTTTCAATCCCGGCGATGATTGCTTTGCTTCGTCCCTCTTTCTTATATTTTATACCCACACTTTCGCGTTCCCTGTCGTCAAACAGGGGAATATTGAAGGCACCCGGAATATGCCCTGAATTGAATTCCGACGGGGATCTGACATCCACCACCGGTATCTTTTCTGCAAGATCCAGGAACCTGGAAATATCAATTTTTTCAAGGGGAGCAAATTTCATAGATGAAAAGAAATTAATTGCCCGGTCAGATATTTTTAAAATATTTTGCAAAGATCTTTTTCAGCTCGTCGATCCTTATGGGTTTGGCAATAAATTCTTTAATACCTGATAATTCTGCTTTTCTCCTTGTTTCAGGCATATTGTCGGCAGTGAAGGCTACTATCAGGGTTGACGGGTCAGCTACAAGTATTTTCCGGGCTGAATCGTAACCATTTAACTCGGGAAGCATCAGATCCATGAAAATCAAATCGTAGTGCTTTTCTGTAGCCTTTTCATATCCTGAATAACCGTCATCGGTAATATCACTTGAATAGCCAAGTGTTTTAAGCATTTTGACGATCACCATCTGATTCATTTTGTTATCCTCAACAACCAGTATTTTAATATCACTGTGAATATCACTTATCTCTGACGAGACCTGGTTAGTATCAACATATGGAAAGCTTTCCTTTATCACTTCAGTCATTTCGCTGATATTAAATGGCTTAACCAGATAATGATCTATCCCCATTGTGTGACATTTAAGATAATTTCCCTTCAGGTCGTTTGAGCTGATCATCAGTATTATTATCCTGTCCGACAGTTTATTTTCCCATATTGTCCTGGCGACATCGAATCCATCAAATTCAACTTCATCAAAAATTACAATAAAGTTATACCTTTCGTTCGTAGAATTTATATTTGTCTTTATCTGCGTTACCGTCATCTTCTGGAATGTTGTAACAGAAATATCAAGTCCCAGCTTATGCAGGAGGCTCAGTATCTCTTCATCCCTGTTTTGTGATCCGGTAACAATAAGGGTCTTTATATTTTCAAATGATCTGATATTTTCGTGGTTAAGGTTTTTAACAACCCTGTCGTTAGAATAGGCCGTTATGTTGAATTTCACTTTTGTGCCGGCATCACCTGAAATTCCTGAAGGGCTTTCAGCGATAAGTTCGCCGCCCATTAATTCGACCAGCTGTCTTGCAAGTATGGTGCCGAAGCCCGATTCGTCACTGTTTTTGACAGGTTTTGATTCAATATTCACGAAGTCGCCGAAAATCTTTTTCAGGCTGGCTTTATCGAATTTCATTCCCGTATCGAGCAATTCAAACCCCAGAGTGATTATTCCGTTCTTTTTATCCCTCATCAGGCATTTCAGCCTTATTTCTCCTTTTTCAGTATTACTGGAAGAATGATGGATAAGGTTTGTCAGTACCTGCCTCAGCCGGTATTGATCGGCAATTATACTGTCCGGAACTCTCTCTTCAATTGTATATGAAAACCTGATATTTTTCCCCGTTAAATAGGTTTTGGCCAGGTCGGCACAATAACCGATTTCCTCCCTCAAATCAAACGGGATCTCATCAAGGATCATTTTGCCTGTCTCTATTTTCGAAAAGTCAAGAATATCGTTGATGATATTCAGGAGAACCTCAGTTGAGCCCCTTAAAAGTGTTACAATTTCTTTTACCTCCCCGCTAAGTTCATGTTTGTTTATCACATCTGTCATTCCAATAATCCCGTTCAGCGGTGTACGGATCTCATAGCTCATTCGTGCAAGGAATTCAGATTTAGCCACATTGGCTTTTACTTCCTGTTTCCTGGCAGACTCCAGCATGGTCACATCTATTAGTATCTCCATTTTTGCCTCTTCGCCCATAAACACTACCGGGATACTGTTCCTGTAAAGGATAATTTCTCCTATCTCCTTTTTGATTATTACGAACTGATCGGGATTAAACGGGGCGCCAACGTTCTTTGAGAAATAATCTCCTAAATCCGGGATGGAAGTTTCAGGAAATATTTTTCCCTTCATCTCTTCCTCATTTGAATAGGAATAGAGAGTTGCAGCTACATTATTCGCTTTTATTATTTCCCTGTTCCTGTTATGTATTATAACCCCGACAGGCATCTCTTCAATAAGTGTAAAGAGCATTTTTTCCGAATCACTCAGTCGTTTTGATTCAGATTTCTGTGACCTGATATAACGCCTGAAAACATATATTATAGCCTGGATAAGAATGAGTGTCCAAAGTACGATAATAATGGAATTCCTGATAATATATTTCTGAAAGAATTCTGTAGGTGCAGAAAATACAATACCTATTTCTCTCTGCAAAAGCTGTGTGGAATAATAGGATGATATTATTTTTTTTGATTTGCCGTCAATATCGGCTCTGTGTACCAGGTTATCGACTGAACCATCCTCAATAGCGGTTGTGATCACGTTAATCTGCGAATAATTCATTCCCCGGCCTGCATTATCATAAATCAGATCTCCTGAGTCACTTAAGACCCACTGCCACTGGTAATCTTCAAGATTATAAACCGAGAATATTTCATTGAAATATTTCTGGTAATCGACAGAAACAACAATATTGCCCACAGTTTCATTGTCTTTAATAACAGGCAGGTAATATTCAAATTTTCTGTTCTCCTTGATCAGTTTTTCCATATCCAGGATCTTGCCCTGTACATGCAGGATAAATTGCTGTTCAAGCCATTCGTCGGTTATGTCGCTTGACTCATCTTTTTTAAGGGTAAATTCATTCCGGTTATTATCATACAGCTTTATCCCTGTAACAAAATTCTGATACTTTGAAAAAAATAATTTCATTTTTTCAATGGTTCTTTGCTGGTCATCATGATTGCTGAAAAACCTGAAAAGATCCTCTGAAAAGATGATCTCATTCATGTCGCTTAGAAAATTATTGTTGGTATTGTCAACTGAGAGTCCCACTATTTGAACCTGCCGGTTCAGCAATGTAATAATGTAATTTATCTGTTTATTATACAGATTTTGATAATAGATATAATTAGTCAGCACTATTAAAACGAATGCTGAATAAACCATAATTAATATCTTCTTCATCTGATACAGCTATTTAACGGCAATTGGTATAAAGATAATGAATTATTAAAATCAGCGGTATTTGCGATTCTCGTCTTCAAGGATATTGACATAACTTCTGTATCGCAGGGGGTCAATAATCCCTTTTTCAACTGCTTCTCTTACAGCACATTCCGGCTCATCGAGGTGAAGGCAATTATAATAACGGCAGTTTTTTGAAATTTTGAATATCTCGGGGAAGAAATGGTAGATCTCACTACGCTCCATATCAACCACACCAAAACCCCTTATTCCGGGGGTATCAATAATAAATCCTCCAAACGGCATCCTGTGCATCTCGGGAAATGTTGTGACATGCTTTCCCTGCCTGTGATAATCCGAAATCTTTTCTGTTTTAAGATTGAGCGAAGGATTGAAATTGTTTAATAACGATGTCTTGCCAACTCCTGAGTTGCCTGCCAGCAGGCTTATTTTATCCTTCATTATTGTTTTTATTATATCGATCCCGGTATTGCCGGTCACAGAGAGCCTGAAGCATTCATACCCGATTTTTTCATACAGAGATATCAGGTATTCCATTTTCATATTTTCTTCATGTCCGTAAAGGTCTGTTTTATTGATTATTATTATTGCCGGGATACGATAAGCCTCTGCCGTTATCAGAAACCGGTCAATAAATTCTATGGGTGTGGACGGAAGAATAATGGTAATCATCAGGAATACCTGGTCGATATTAGCTGCAATTATCTGTGATTCTTTCGACAGGTTGGAAGATCTCCTCAGGATATAATTCTTCCGGTCGAGAATTTCAGTAATAACTCCTGACTCTTTACTTTTATCAAATTCAAAAAGTACATTGTCGCCTACAGCTACAGGATTTGTTGTCCGAAGTCCCTTTACCCTGAATTTTCCTTTTATTGTACATTCAGTGATCTCTCTTTCACTGTAAAGAACCCTGTACCTGCTGCCGGTAGATTTTATGACAATACCCTGTTCCAAATCAATTATCTGAAGCCATCAGCAGGAATGGTTTCATTTCGAAACTGTGATAAATTGGTCTCAGTCTTTCCGTATTATACTCTGATAATTTGACAATCTTCTTGGAAGATGTTACAACATCTATTGGTACATTGTCATAGCGTCCGTTCTTGAGAACCACTATTCTTCCGTGTACACCTTTCAGAATAAGGTCAAGGGCCAGGTTTCCGTAAGCCATCGGCACTATTGAGTCGAGGGCATCCGGATCTCCGCCGCGAACCATGTATCCCAGTTTTTGATTGATTACATTTATCGTTTTACCTTTGTTGTATTTTCCTGAAAGCTCTTTAAGTTTTGCAGAAACTACATCTCCGATACCTCCAAGCTTTGCATGCCCGTAAGCATCTCTCTCACTGTCAGCGAAGATCATCTCTCCTCCTTTAAACATAGCTCCTTCAGAAACAATAACCACAGAATATTTGCTTGGATTCTGATTCCTGTCTTCAACAAGCAATCTGGTCAGGAGGTTAATGTCAAATTTATATTCTGGAATCACACATCTGTTGGCGGAGCCTGCCATTGTTGGAAGCATTGCCGTGAATCCTGCATACCTTCCAAAAACTTCAAGGACAAGTAATCTCTCATGCGAGCCTGCTGATGTTCTCAGGCTGTTTGTCATCTGTATGGTTCTTGTAACACATGTGCTGAAACCGATACAATAATCTGTTCCCGGAACATCATTATCCATTGTCTTGGGTATTGCAACAACATTTATTCCTTTTTTATACAGATGAACCCCATAGCTTAAAGTATCGTCGCCGCCAATAGGAATAAGATAATCAATGTTGAGCCATTGAAGGTTTTTTATCACTTCGGGAGTCAGGTCATTCATTTCAGCATTGTATGTTCCCTTAAGATGTTCAGGAACACTGTCTTTTGACATATGGCTCGGCCTTGTTCTTGAAGTATGAAGAAATGTTCCGCCTGTACGGCCCGCCTTGTTGACTATATCATCTGTAAGGGGGATGAAATTATTGCTGTTATCGTACTTGGGGTCCTTTATGAGCTCGGTAATTCCGGCCCAGCCTCTTCTGAGGCCTATAACCTTATATCCTTCACGGTTTGCACGTATCGTTACTGCACGTATGGCGGGGTTTAGTCCCGGTACATCTCCGCCACCGGTGAGTATGGCAATTATTCCTTTTGTTTTCTTGATATTTGCTATTCCGTTCTGTTTTCTTGATGTTGCCATTGTCGTATTTTTTGAGACCACTAAAGTAAGATATTTTGATTTTAATACAAATATCTGTTTTGATACTAATATTTAAGGTCGTTCATTACCGGGGTTTTAATGAATCCATCCCCCGGCCTCCCGCTATCGCGGGACAGGCTCTTCCCTAAAAAATAAGGGAAGCCGTATATCTTCCGGTAAAATAATAAAAACGGGCTGGCAGTTTACATTTGACAGTCTGGATAAGGCTCTTAAAGATCTGCTTAAACCGTGATCCCGGCAATTATTTCCCCCCTATCTGCATCTCAGCTACTCTGAATGTAGGTGCTGTGTTGGTTCTGTTCATATCGATAGAATTAAGAATGTCAAATGCGTGGCCGGCTGTTGTAACACCCTTTACAGGGTGAACCAGTTCCCCGTTTTCCATCCAGAGGCCGCTGGCGCCTCCGCTGAAGTTTCCATTCACTGAGTCTATTCCATACCCCGTGACCTCCAATAGGAGCAGTCCTTTTTTAGTTGCTGCAATTATCTCGTTACGGGTATGTGTTCCTGTAGATCTGTTATCATTATTTGATTGCCGGATTTGTTAAATTGTCAAATTTCGGCCTTCTTTATAAACCAATTTCCAAAAGGAAAATAAAAGGTTTGCTTGTTATGTTTTATAAAACTGATTATCATATACATACAAGTTTTAGTGATGGGAAAGCCGCACCTGAAGATTACATTGCTCCGGCTATTTCGGCAGGATTATCAGAAATTGGTTTTTCCGAACATCTTTCATTGTTCAGAGAAAATCAGGACTGGGTTATGCATCCTGAAAAGGTCAATGAATATATTGCCCATATTGATAATCTGAAAAAAAATGTAAAGAACATCACTGTCAGAACCGGTCTCGAGATAGATTTTTCCCCCGGCAGGGAGCAAGAGCTTAATTTATTTCTAAGCCGTTTCGACCTTGATTACAGGATTGGATCGATTCATTATCTCGGAGACAAGACTGTTGACCTGGAACCGGCATTTTATGAAGGAAAAGATATCAATAAATTGTTCGAATCATATATGGAGTATGTTATGTCGGCTGCCTCATCGGGACTTTTCGACATTATTGGTCATTGCGACCTGATAAGGATATTCGGGCATAAGCCTTCTTTCAATCCTGAACCGCTCTACAGGAAACTGGCAAGAACCATGAAAAAGCATGATGTTGTTTTTGAGCTTAATACAAACGGAAGAAACAAAGCTGTTGGTGATTTTTATCCCGACCGCCGTTTTCTGAATGTTTTCCGTGAAGAAAATGTTCCGGTATGCGTGAATTCCGATGCACATATGCCGTCCCGTGTCGGCCAGTTTTTCGATGAGGCATACAACCTGCTCAGGAAAGCCGGTTTTACAGATATGGCTGTCTTTGAAGGAAGAAAAAGAAGATTGAAGCTTTTATAGTCAAAAGGCACATTTTCAAACACTTGTTGTACTGAACAACACCGCATGAGAGAGAGACAGCAAATGTATCGAAAGAGAGTCCTGTTGCTATAGCAAATATTGAAATAAAATCCATCCGGAAAGTATAACACGGCAAATATAATATAAAACACCTTTTCGGACTTTTTAAAATTTGATTGCATATATTTGCAGACCTGAAAATAGTATGAATGAGAGCTGTTATTCAACGTGTAAGCAGGGCATCTGTAACGATCAAAAATGAGATCAGGTCTGAAATCGGCGATGGATTGCTGGTGTTTGTCGGCATTGAAGAATCGGATAATGATTCTGATATTGAATGGCTTGCAAACAAGATTGTCCAACTTCGTATTTTCAATGACAGCGATGGGGTGATGAACCTTTCTGTTATGGAAACAGGAGGGGATATTTTGGTCATCAGCCAGTTCACACTTCATGCAAAGACAAAAAAGGGAAACAGGCCTTCATATATTAAAGCTGCTCCGACGGAAATTGCAATTCCACTTTATGACAGGTTTGTTTCAGTCTTGTCGGGTCTTCTCTGCAAGCCGGTTGGAACAGGGGATTTCGGGGCCATGATGATGGTGGATATACACAACGATGGGCCTGTTACAATAATCATTGACACAAAAAATAAAGAATAATAACTGATGCAGGAAACAATCCGACCTGTTGATGAAAAAACATTGAAAAGATCTGTTCTGATCGTAACTGCATTTGCAGCATTTCTCACTCCATTTCTTGGCTCAGCTGTTAATCTTGCGCTGCCGGCAATAGATAAAGATTTCAACACCACCGCAATAGAGCTTGGATGGATACCAGGCAGTTTCATCCTTTCCTCAGCAATGTTTTTACTGCCCTTTGGCAGACTTGCAGACATTGTGGGCAGAAAGAAAATTTTCACCTATGGTATATTTCTTTTCACTATATCGACTTTCCTTATCATTTTTTCATGGAACATCGAATCCCTGATAATATTTCGCATAATCCAGGGTATTTCAGGGGCAATGATCTTTGGCACCAGCCTGGCAATCCTGACTTCTGTTTTCGGGCCGGGAGAACGCGGCAGAGCAATGGGAATAAACATCACTGCCGTATATGCAGGTCTGTCAAGCGGTCCTGTCATAGGCGGACTGCTGACACATTATTTTGGCTGGAGGAGCATTTTCGTGTTCCTTGTTCCGCTAGGAATAGCTTCCCTCTACCTGATATTCAAAAAGATGAAGCCGGAATGGGCAGAAGCGAAAGGTGAGAAATTCGACTGGAAAGGATCAGTAATCTACGGGGTATCAATCGCTTCATTCATGTATGGCTTTTCAAAGCTGCCCTCTGCTCAGGGTTGGATCTTCCTGAATGCAGCTTTAGTATTTGCCATACTCTTCCTCCTTTTCGAAAAGAGGATCAATAATCCTGTTTTTGACGTCAGGCTCATTCTGCGTAACAGGGTTTTTGCATTTTCAGGAATAGCTGCGTTGATACATTATTCGGCCACATCTGCCACCGGTTTTTTCATCAGTCTATATCTACAGTATCTTAAAGGCTTTGATGCCCAGACGGCCGGATTTATAATGATATCACAACCCGTTATTATGGCATTGTTATCGCCTCTGGCAGGAAAGCTTTCCGATAAATATAATCCGGGAGTTATAGCATCATGCGGCATGGGGCTTACTGCAACGGGATTGATTATGCTTTGCTTTATAAATGAAATGAGCCCGATATATCTGATTATCATCATGCTGGTTACTATGGGTATAGGCTTTGCACTTTTTTCATCTCCCAATTCCAATGCCATCATGAGTTCTGTGGAGAAGAAGCATCTTGGTGTTGCTTCGGGTGTTGTCGGTACTATGAGGATGGTTGGCCAGATGCTCAGCATGGGAATAGCAATGATGCTCCTGGCTCTTTACCTGGGACATGATGCCATTGTACCTGAGACCTACCCCGGTCTTATAGCCGCAATGAGAACAGGATTTATAATATTCTCGGTATTGTGTATACTCGGAATTTTTGCTTCGCTTGCAAGAAACAGGAAGCTGAAAGTGTCATAAAGCTTTTTACATTTCCTCTTTACCTGACATTTCTGAAAAATTACTGTCGGTTTTCATTAAAATATCTGAAATTCGGTTTTCCTGATTTTCATCAAAACTAAAAATTAGTGTATAAAAGTGTTATGAAAACAAAAAGCATTAAATTGACACCATTCTTTCTGTTCATGATATTTGTATTGATTTAACCTGAATACTATGACAAAATTATATCAAAAACAAATCAAATCATGTCCTTCTGATAATGAAATCAGGAAGGGACTTAAAGATGTCATAGCTTCCATTCCCGAAGTACCGGAAAAAAGACTGTTCATGAAAATCCTGAATCTTATTGATCTTACAAGCCTCAATACCACTGACAGTAAAAGCAGTATTATTCATCTAACCGGCAAAGTGAACAGTTACCAGGGCAGGTTCAGCAATATTCCAAATGTGGCAGCAATATGTGTTTACCCTAATTTCGTCTCCGTGGTAAAGGAAAAACTTGCGGACAAGAATGTTAAAATCGCGGCTGTTGCCGGTTCTTTTCCCACATCACAGACCTTCAGGAGCATTAAGATCGCTGAATGTAAAATGGCTATTGAGGCTGGCGCCGACGAGATTGATATTGTGATGCCCCTCGGATATTTCGTGGTGAACGACTATGAAAAGGTAGCGGACGAGATACGGGAAATCAGGGAAGCTGTTGGTGAAAGGCTGCTTAAAGTGATAATTGAATCGGGGCTGCTGGGGAATTATGAGCAAATTTTCAGGGCATCGCTGATTGCCATGGATGCAGGTGCTGATTTCATAAAAACCTCAACTGGGAAAGTAAGCATATCGGCAACCCCTGAAACGGCTTTTGTAATGTGCAGGGCAATTTCGGACTTCTATTCCGAAACAGGTATAAAGGTGGGATTCAAGCCTGCAGGCGGTATTGTAACTGCTTGTGATGCTTTGCTTTATTATCATATTGTAAGTTATTGCCTGGGCGAAGAGTGGCTCAATAATAAATTATTCAGGATCGGAGCAAGCCGCCTGGCAAATAATATTTTATCCGAAATTGCCGGTGAGCGACATGATCATTTCTGAACAGGATTCGATAAGACATATTTCAGATACTTCGGTCCGGCAAATTGATGTTTCTGCCGATTCTCTCACGGTATCCGATACCATTGAGGCTTCCGGTGTTTCTTTCCGGCCGCTAAAGAAAAATCCTGAACCGGTTGATACAATATCTGATGGCACAAGACCTGTAATTACTTTTTACGATACAGCAAATTTTATTCTCACCTCTGAATTTCAGTACTTAAACAGGTTCCCTTTTGTTTTTACGGAAAAGAACTGTAAAAGTGAACTCAAAGCCGGTGAGTCATTAAGTAAAACCCTCCGGGAAGGAAAAGAGCTGCCCTCACAGCCGCTGAGGGAAGACTGGTTAATATTTGTAGTATTGGCTGCTTCGGTGTTATATGTTTATATCAGCAGCGTTAATAAAAGATTTTTCCACGAGATGAAAAGGTTCTTTCTCTTCCATGGAGTTGGCGATCCTGCATCACGTGACATGCAGGTATTGTTTCACTGGAAGTCAACAATCATAAACCTGGTCTCATTCCTGAATATAGGATTGTTCGCATATTGTATTGCTGATTTCTATGAATTTATTCCTGATATTATTCCCGGAATTCTTTTCTGGTTCATCTGTTTTATTATTACAGCCGCCGCCATTACTTTCCGTCATCTTTTATGTCTCATTACCGGGAATATCAGCGGGGAGATGGATATGTTCAGCGAATATATAATTACAATATACCATTCATACAGGTACCTTGCAGTAATATTATTTATCATTGTCATACTTGTATTATACACCAGCTTCTTTTCTGTTAAATCACTGTTTCTTGCAGGATTGTTTACTCATGCAATCACTTATCTGATTCGCATATTCCGATTCTTTTTAATTTTTCTGAAGAAGAATATTTCAATTTTCTATTTGATTTTATACCTTTGTGCGCTGGAATTTTTACCTGTTCTGGTTCTGATCAAATACATTACAGGACTGTTTTAGAATAATAATGAGAGATTGCTTGAAAGTTAAACTAAAACTGTAAACCATTGAAAATAAGGAAGATCTTAGTATCTCAGCCGGAACCTTCGGAGGTGAAATCTCCATATTATGATCTGGCAAAGAAATACAATCTTAAAATAGATTTTAAACCTTTTATTCAGGTTGAAGGAGTATCCATAAAAGATTTCCGGCAACAAAAGATCAATATACTTGATTTTACTGCCGTAATATTTACAAGCAAAACCGGCATAGATCACTTTTTCAGGATCTGCAATGATCTTAGAATAATGGTCCCCGACACAATGAAATATTTCTGCATCACAGAGAATGTTGCATTTTACCTGCAGAAATATATTGTCTACAGGAAAAGGAAGATCTTTCACGGAAAGGCAAAATTCCAGGATCTCATTGATGTAATCTCTAAGCACAAAGAGGATTATTTCTTTGTGCCTCTTGCTGACCCTCATAATGCAGAGATTCCCGAACTGCTCGATAAGAGCAACATCAAATACATGATTGGAACTCTATATAAAACTATCAGTAGCCATTTCTCCAACATCAATGACTTTGAATATGACATCATTGTTTTTTACAGTCCTTCGGGGATAAAATCGCTCAAAGAGAATTTTCCTGATTTTGTCCAGGGAGAGATTAAAATTGCAGCTTTCGGTCCAACAACAGCCTGTGCTGTGGAACAAGAAGGACTCAGACTTGATATAAATGCTCCGAATCTAAAAGCCCCTTCAATGACAATGGCTCTTGATATTTACCTCAAAGAGCATAACAGGAATCAAAAGTAAGATCATTTACAATAATCACCCGGGTGAAACCGTGCTGAAGACCTGGCTGGTTTTTAAGGTCAGGTTCTATTCATGAATGCCACAAGAGAAAAATTTAAGAAGTCCGAAAGACTCTGCAGCCAAAAGATCCTTGGCTCGCTTTTCGATGAAGGAAGAGTTTTTTATTCAGATTTTTTTAAGGTTGTCTGGGACATAAGTTCCGTGTCACTCCCATTCCCGGCACAGATTGCATTCAGTGTCTCTAAAAAAAAATTCAGGCTTGCCGTTACAAGAAATCTGCTTAAACGCAGGATGAGAGAAGCATACCGTAAAAACAAACATATTCTCTATGATCTCCTTGAAAAAGAAAATATCCAAATTGTATTTATTGTAATTTACAGAAAGGAGGTAATTTCGGATTTCCCGGCAATCGAAACAGCAATGAGAGAAATAATTGACAGATTCAGGGTTATGATTTTAGAAAGAAGCAGAAAATGTTAAAGTTGTATTAATTATTTCTACATCAGACTCTTTCCGGAATATTCTTTATATTTTCACCGTTTATAATAAAGTTGCAGTAAGAAATGAAAAAAACAAAAACAATAAGAATAACAATTCTGTTCAGCATATTGATTTTTGCGGGGATAAGCACCGGGTTTCTGTTTATGCAGGAATCGCACGACTTCCGGATAGCAAAAAACCTCGATATCTTTTTCTCTCTTTTCAGGGAGCTGAATGCTTTTTATGTCGATGAGATTGATCCCGATAAGATCATTAAATCGGGAATCGATAATATGCTTAATACTCTTGATCCATATACTGTTTATTACCCTGAATCGGAAGCTGACGAATTTGCTTTTCTAACAACCGGAAAATACGGTGGAATAGGATCCCTGATACGGAGGGGGGATGAATATGTTGTAATAAGCGAGGTATACAAAGATTTTCCTGCTGATATTGCCGGTATAAAGGCTGGAGATATTCTAAAAAAAGTGGACGGTGTTTCTCTTAATGGTCTCTCCTCAGAGATGGTGAGTGAAAAGCTGAAGGGAAATCCCGGTACAGATATTACAGTAACTATCGAAAGAAATGGCACAGAATCGGACTTCCGGATGAAAAGGGAAAGAATAATAATTCCTCCTGTCCCATATTATGGAATGATCGATAGTGAGACAGGTTACATACGCTTTACCAATTTCACGCAGGATTGTGTTCAGGAAGTTAAAAATGCCTTTGTCTCCCTAAAAGAGAATAATCCCCGGCAGATAATACTTGATCTGAGAAGCAATCCGGGCGGACTGCTTAAAGAAGCAGTAGGAATTGTAAATCTTTTCGTCGGACCCGGTAATGAGGTTGTCTCCACAAAAGGGAAAGTGAAGCAATTTGATGAAGTTTCTAAAACCACAAAAGCTGCCGTTGATGAAAATATACCTCTTGCCGTACTCATAAACAGGAGCTCTGCCTCAGCTGCCGAAATAGTTGCCGGAGCAATACAGGACCTGGACAGGGGTGTAATTGTCGGACAACGTTCATATGGTAAGGGACTGGTTCAGATAACCCGTCCTTTAAGTTATAACACACAACTTAAAGTGACAACCGCAAAATATTATATCCCAAGCGGAAGATGCATACAGGCTCTTGATTTTTCACACCGGAATGAGGATGGAAGCGTGGGAATAATACCCGACTCGCTGATCTCAGAGTTCAAAACAAAAACTGGCAGAATAGTCAGGGACGGAGGAGGAATAACTCCCGATGTTGAAATAAGTCCTGATCCTCTTAGCCAGGTGGCAACAGAATTATACCTGAGATATTTTATCTTCGATTATGCCACTCAATATTACTGGCAACATCCTGATATAGATTCCATTACAGGTTTCAATTTCACTGATAAAGATTATACCGATTTCCATAATTTCCTGGTTAAACTTAAATTCAACTACAGAACTTTCACAGAGGCCTCCGTCAATCAACTTATTACCAATGCAAAGAAGGAAAAATACTATGACCTTCATAAAGATCTCTTCTTACAGCTTGAAAATGAGATAGTCCACGATCTTGATTACGACCTCACATTGTTCAGGAATGAGATAACGGAACTTCTTGAAGAGGAGATTGTCAGTCGTTATTTCTACGAGCATGGAGCAATAGCCTGGGGAATAAGGAAGGATGAGCAAATACAGAAAGCCCTTGAAGTACTGGATAATAAAGAGTTATACAGTAATATACTCAGCGGGAAAAACAGCTCCCCGCTCATTACCAGGCACGATAATAACGGGGAGAGCACAGACAGTCAATAAGAATTCTGTTATTTGATCAATGCGCCTCCAGCCAGTTTCTTCCCGTGCCCCAGTCAGCCTTGAGAGGCACCTCGAGACTGGCAGCATCGGACATTTCATGTAAAACCATTTTCTTAACATCCTCAAGTTCGGGTTCAAACACTTCAAAAATAAGCTCGTCATGAACCTGCAGGATCATTTTTGATCTGTATTTTCCGGCTTTAAGCTTTTCATGTATCCTTACCATTGCTATCTTGATAATGTCGGCTGCAGCACCCTGGATTGGCGCATTTATTGCATTTCTCTCGGCATTACCTCTTACTACCTGGTTTCGCGAATTTATATCACGTACATATCTTCTCCGGCCAAACATTGTTGTAACATATCCTTTACCCCTTGCTTTCTTTATACTTTCATCCATATATATCTTCACCCCGGGATAAGAGGCGAAATAACCGTCTATAAGTTCTTTGGCTTCTTTTCTTCCAATCGTAAGCCGTTCGGAAAGACCGAAGGATGATATGCCGTAAATGATCCCGAAATTTGCTGTTTTTGCCCTGCCTCTCATTTCCCTTGTAACATCGTTAATGTCAACTCCAAAGATCTTTGATGCCGTAGCTGCATGAATATCATTTTCCGACAGAAAATCGGAGATCATGCCTTTATCCCTGCTGAGGTGTGCCATCAGCCTGAGTTCAATCTGGGAATAGTCGGCCGAGAGGAAAATATGTCCCTCCCCGGGGACAAAAGCCTTCCTGATCTCTCTTCCCCTTTCTTCCCTTATCGGGATGTTCTGCAGGTTCGGATTGTTGGAACTTAATCTGCCCGTGGCTGCAACAGCCTGGTTGAATGACGTGTGAATTCTTCCTGTTTTCCTGTCAACCAGCCTGGGAAGAGCTTCAACATAGGTTGACAATAATTTTCTTAATCCCCTGTATTCCAGTACCTTTTCAACAATGGGGTGCTTATGTGTCAACCGCTGAAGTATCTCTTCGCTGGTAATGAACTGTTTAGTCTTCGTAACTCTCGCCTTATCATCCAGCTTGAGCCTGATAAACAGTATATCACCAAGCTGTTTTGGTGAGGAGATATTGAATTCTGTTCCTGCAAGTGAATAGATTTCTTTTTCAAGGCTTATTATATCATTTCTTAAGGTTTCTGCTATAATGTCCAGCTCTTTAACGTTCAGGATAACTCCGTTTCTTTCCATATCGGCCAGCACATTTATCAGGGGCATTTCAATGCCGGCGGCCAGTTCCGACAGACCCTCATCATTTATCCTGGGTTCAAAGATGTTCTTCAGCTGAAAGGTGACATCGGCATCTTCCACGGCATATTCTTTGAGCTGATCGGCCGGCACTGACCGCATGTTTTTCTGGGATTGTCCCTTTTCCCCGATCAGTGATTCTATATGAACCGGGCTGTATGACAGATAAATTTCCGACAGGAGGTTCATATTGTGCCGCATATCCGGTTCCAGCAGGTAATGTGCTATCATGGTGTCAAACAGAGGTCCGGAGACTTCAATCCCGTAATTGCCGAGAACCTGGATATCAAATTTCATGTTCTGCCCTATCTTCAGTATTTTCCGGTTTTCAAGAAGAGGCCTTATTATTTCAAGGATTGCTTCTGTTTCCTGCTGCGATTCCGGGAAAAGGATGAGGTATCCGGCACCTTTTTCCCATGACAGTGCAAGAGCAACGATTTCCGAATTAAGCGGATCTATGTTGGTCGTTTCCGTATCGAAACAAAATTCTTCTTGTTTTCCTGCCTGACTGATAACCTTCTTCAGGTCTTCTAAACCATTAACCAGTACATAATTATGTTTTACATTGTCAATTGTAGATCTCGCCGGTGTGGTGGTTTCCTCTCCCGTTTGAGAGAAGAGGGAGGCTTGTACCGGTTCTGCCGTTTGCGGTTCCTGTTTTTCTTCCTCGGATTTTTCCTGTAAACCTGCCTCAGGTAAAATCCGTGCTGCTATTGTCCTGAATTCAAGTTCATCAAAGAGTACTTTGAGCTTTTGTACATCCGGGGCTGTGGCGGCAAGCTTCTCCTCGTCAAATTCAACAGGTGCGTTAAGAGCAATTGTTGCCAGTTTTTTGGACATCTCGATCTGTTCCCTGTTGTTTTCAATTATATCTTTAAGCTTTCCCTTAAGATTATCAGTGTTTTTAAACAACTCCTCAACGGAGCCATATTCCGAAATAAGTTTCATAGCTGTTTTAGGACCTACACCCGGGGCTCCGGGTATATTATCGGATGAATCACCCATGAGGGCAAGAATATCAATAACCTGTTCCGGTCGCTCTACCGAAAATTCTCTTTTTATATCCTCAACACCCCATTGAATCGATTCATTTCCGCTTCTTGCGGGTTTAAACATGAGAGTGTTTTCATCAACAAGCTGTGCAAAATCTTTATCGGGAGTCATCATATAGGTTTTAAATCCCATCCCTGTGGCTTTTTTTGCCAGCGTGCCGATCACATCGTCAGCTTCAAATCCCGGGCAGTCTAAAGCTGAAATCCTGTATGCCTCAAGAAGCTTTTTAATATAGGGAACCGCTTTTTTTATGTCTTCGGGAGTTTCATCTCTGTTGGCCTTGTAATCACTGAACATTTTGTGCCTGAAGGTCGGCCCCGGTGTGTCAAAAACCACTGCAATATGAGAGGGTTTTTGTTTATTGAGAACCTCTTCGAGAGTGAGCAGGAACCCGAAAATAGCAGATGTGTTTAAACCTTTTGAGGTTATCCTGGGATTCTTAATAAAGGCATAATAGGATCTGAAAATTAATGCATAGGCATCAAGAAGAAAAAGTTTCTTAGTCGGCATATTGTTCATTATGTAACTATTTTATTCTTTGAACATTAGCCCCCCTTCAGGGGGGATGGGGGGTTATTCATTATCTGCCGCATACCATTCGGCATACGATCTTGCCGTTTCAAAAAGCTTCAGGCTGTGTAACTTAACTTTATCGGGAATCTCTTCTTTGAGCCGCTCTGCAAAGTCAGCAACAAGATTCTCGCATGTTGGCTGGTAATCAACAATAACGGCATTCCCGAATGCCTTTGTAATCATATGCAGTTTCTCCCTGTCATAATCCCTGCTTACAACTACGGAATGATCAAAAAGACTTATTATTTTTTTCAGAACAATCTCCTTCAGTAGGGTGAAGTCAATTACCATACCGTTTTTGGGATTACGGCTGTCATCAACCGGTACTCCTGTCAGTGTTACAAACAACTTGTATGAATGTCCGTGCACATTGCGGCAGGGACCGTCATAATCCTTCAGTGCGTGAGCCATTTCAAAAGTGAACTCACTGGTTACCCTTATAACCGTGCTCATAATTCTTAAAAATGAATAACAATATCCAAAATTAGTTATTCCGGCGGATTATATGGCAATTGGATTGTAATGCTTTGATTTTAACATAATAAATAATCGTTATTTTTCAATCTTAATTATTATTATAAATACTTTTGCGAACTTTGTAATCAAAAGAACCGGTCAGATGGAAGAAGAAAAGATTAAACTCACATTTCCTGCATTATTTGATAATACAGTACGGAAGCATGGAAATTCCCTTGCATATTCCTTTGTGGGGGAAGAACCGATTAACTATGCCGCAGCCGCAAAGAAAATCAGTGCGCTGACGGCATTTCTTGAAAAGGCAGGTGTTATCCCGGGAGACCGTGTGGCTATCCTGAGTGCCAATATGCCTCAATGGCCGCTTGCATATTTCTCTATCACATTCATGGGAGCCGTAGCAGTGCCTGTTCTTCCTGATTTTTCAGCCCCGGAGGTATTCAATATTCTCGAACATTCAGAGGCAAAGGTAGTCTTTGTATCCTCTTCACTGCTGCACAAAATTGAAGGCCCACGGCCCAAAACCCTTGAAACAGGTATACTGATTGAAAATTTTTCAGCTATCTTCCCGCAAAAAGGTTTATCTCTGTTTGATCCGGATGCTCAGCCTTCAGTAAAATATGAAGTTGAAGAAGAGGATCTTGTATCTATTATCTATACATCCGGAACCACCGGACGATCAAAGGGAGTGATGCTTACCCATAAAAACATATCATTCAATGCTTTAAAAGGAAAGAGAATTCAGCCTTTGGATGAAACTGACAGGTTCCTGTCGGTGCTTCCTTTATCACATACTTATGAGAATACCCTTGGCCTTATACTGCCGATGATCAGCGGTGCATGTGTTTACTATCTCAGGAAACCACCCACGCCGCCTGTATTGCTTCCTGCACTGGAAAAAGTAAAACCCACAATAATGCTGACGGTTCCCCTGATCATTGAAAAGGTTTACTTCAACAAGATCCTGCCAGCCTTCGACGAAAAGTTTATACTCAGGCTTCTATATAAAATACCATTCATTAGGAAGATATTAAATGCTGTTGCCGGTAAAAAACTAATGAAAACTTTTGGCGGGCATCTTAAATTCTTTGGTGTAGGCGGCGCCAAGCTGAACAGAACCGTGGAAAAATTCCTTATTGAAGCAAAATTTCCCTATGCAGTAGGTTACGGCCTTACTGAAACGGCTCCTCTTCTTGCCGGGGCAAGTCCGAAGGAAACTGTTTACGAATCAACGGGCCCTGCCATTGAAGACATTGAGCTTATTATATACAATCCCGATAAAAAGACAGGTGAGGGTGAAATTTGGGCAAGGGGGCCAAATGTTATGAAAGGCTATTATAAAGAACCGGACATGACGGCTGAAGTATTATCCCCTGACGGCTGGTTTAAAACCGGGGATCTCGGGATTTTAGATGATCAGAAAAATCTGTTTATAAAAGGCCGGCTTAAGAATATGATCATCAGCGCCAGCGGAGAAAATATATATCCTGAAGAGATTGAATCGGTGATCAACAACTTCCGCTATGTGGTTGAGTCGCTTGTGATCCACCAGAAAGGTAAGCTGGTGGCCCTCGTTCATCTTAACATTGAAGAGTTTGAAAAGAAATATGAGCATCTGAAAAAGGATATGACCGAAAAATTTGAAGATAAAAAGGAGGAATTACTTGCCGAACTAAAGGATTATGTTAATTCCCACGTGAATAAATTCAGTCGTATTAATAAGGTTATCTGCCAGTCGTTACCCTTCCAGAAGACGGCGACACTGAAGATAAAGAGATTTTTGTATACATGACCCCCCGTCCCTGACTGTAAACGTCAGGGACTGCCCCCTAAAGGGGGCTAAAATCCTATTTATTAACAAGATTCCAATACATCCGTAAATTAATCGCGGAGCGACAGGTGGTATTATTTCAAAGCTTCTTTATATCTTTCATTCACAACATCCCAGTTCACGACATTCCAGAATGCCTCAACATAATCGGGTCTTTTGTTCTGATACTTAAGATAATAAGCATGTTCCCATACATCAATGGTTAAAAGCGGAGTACCTTTTATCGGTGAAACATCCATCAATGGATTATCCTGGTTGGGGGTACTGCCAACAGCCGGTTTTTTATCGGGAGTAAGGTAGAGCCATGCCCAGCCGCTGCCAAAACGGGTCCTGGCCGCATTACTGAACGTCTCCCTGAACTTATCAAACGAACCGAAAGCTTTTTCAATAGCAGCCGTAAGCTCATCGGAAGGTTTTGAAGACTTATTCCCCATGTTCTCCCAGTAGATCACATGATTGTAATAACCGCCTCCATTGTTTCTAACTGCATCACCGGCTTTTGAAACCTCCGCAAATATCTGTTCAATAGGAGTATTTTCCATTGCGGTTCCTTTTATGGCATTCACAAAATTGTTAAAATATGCCCTGTGATGCCTGTCATAATGAATTTCCGTTGTCCTGGCATCGATATAAGGCTCAAGTGCATCATATGCATATGGCAATGCCGGGAATTCTTTTGTGCTAATTTTTTTCATATCTGTATTCTTTAAATCGTTAACTTGTCCTGACAGGGTAATTACCGAAAATAATGCAATTGAAATCCCTGCAATATTGGTTTTTCTAAAATTATTCTGTTTCATTATATTGTTTTTGGTAATTAAACAAAATAGAGAAAATAATGTTCAATTCCACTTTTTCTGACAAGATAGTTAAAACAAAAATATTATTTATTATGCAACTTTTAGCGTATTTTTGTCGTTATTAGATTAACTAAATCCGTATACTTATGAAAAAGACGCTCATATTATTATTATCGGCTCTTCTGATTGCAGGACTTCTGACCAGCTGTAAAAAGAAGAAGGGGGATCCTCCTGTCTTGCCGATTGAGGAGTCAATGATCATAGATTTCAGCAATTTTGAAATCGGTAAATCGGCAGATTTTTTATCTCTTGAAAAAGGTGTTGAAAACAGCAACTGGGAATTTGCAGCTATTGTTGCAGGATACTGGAGAGCAATACTTACCGGTACGCTGATCGTTCCTGTCACAGCATTTAAACTGGCCGTTGACCAGACACCGGTATGGCTTGAAGAAAAGACATGGGAATGGAATTATTCCGCAAGTGTTTCCTCTGTTGCCTATAAAGCACGGCTGGTGGGGCAGATAAGGGCATCAGATGTACTGTGGACGATGTATATCACCAGGGAAGGAACCGGCGGATATCCGGAATTTGTCTGGTTTGAGGGAACCTCGGCTCTTGATGGTAACAGCGGCCAGTGGGTGCTCAACCACAGTTATACCTACCAGGAATCTGTACTTCAGATTGACTGGACAAAAAGCGGAACTTCCATGGGAACAGTTAAATATACGTATGTGAGGACTCTTAATGATAACCGGGAAACAGATACTTTTAACGGCAGTTATATTGAATACGGAAAAACAAGCAATACCCTTGATGCATATTACAGTATACATTACTACAGCGCCGACTATCAGACATTTGGGGATGTTGACGTGGAATGGAGCACAGTTAGTTACAATGGAAGGGTTCAGTGTTTACCCTGGTTTGGCGACAGTAACTGGCACTGCTGGAACAGCCAGCTGGTTAATGTTACCTGCGATTAAGTATTAATTCACTTATTATATGTAGGGTGTCGTTTCCAGATACCCTTTTTTGTTTATTGTCATTGAAATTTTTGCTATTTTGCACCGCTTAAAAATTGCAGATGATACAAATGTCGGCAGGTAAAAAATCCTTATTGCTGATCGCTCTCCTGCTTATTGCTGATCAGATCCTTAAGATATGGGTCAAAACACATATGGTACTTGGTGAAGAGATTCATCTTTTCGGAAACTGGGGTATGTTTCACTTTGTTGAAAATAATGGTATGGCCTTTGGAATGGAGATGGGTGGAAAACCAGGAAAGCTGATACTCAGTGTTTTCAGGATTCTTGCTATTTTCGCCATAGGATGGTTTCTTCACTCAATTATTATAAAGAAGGTGAATCTGGGTTTGATCCTGGCTGTCAGTGTTATTTTTGCGGGTGCAATAGGTAATATTATCGACAGTGCCTTCTACGGAATGATCTTCAGTGAAAGTTATCTTCAACCGGCAGTCCTGTTCCCCCCCGGAGGCGGATATTCCTCATTTCTTCATGGCAAAGTGGTCGATATGTTTTATTTCCCTGTTTTAAATACCAACTGGCCCGACTGGTCGCCATTTCGGCCCGGGGAATCATTCATATTTTTCAGACCCGTATTTAACATCGCAGACTCGTCAATTACCTGCGGAGTAATATCAATAATCCTTTTCCAGAAAAGGATGTTCAAAGATTTTAGCTAATATTGTTTTTCAGAAAATAATAATATCCGGAAGGTCCCGATAAAAAATCCGCAATCCGAAATCCGCAATCCGAAATATTAAACATCCTAGTCCCCGCAGCATTCCCCTATATCTACAAGCAGGTCTTTAAGTTTTTCATATTTCAGATAATAATAGATATTTTTCCCCTCCCTTTTGCAGGATAACACCCCCCTGTCCTTCAATATAACAAGATGATGCGATGCGGTAGATTGCCCGATGCCAAGCTGTTTATGTATTTCGGTAACGGTTCGCTTCCGGCCGTCCTCCAGGCTGCCGAGAATAGAAATTCTCACAGGGTGTGCCAGTGCCTTAAGCATTCCCGCTGCTTTTTCAAGTGTTTCCGGACTCAATTTATTCAGTGCCATTATTATGATGTTTATTACAAATATATATAAATATGTAGATATGTTGCCATGTAAGTATAAAACAGATAATTTAACCATGTTGCCCTGAAATTGTTATATTTGAATGAAATAACAAAGGATGTCTGTACTCAGCGATATTAAAAGGCCTGTTGCAAAGGAGATGGATGAATTTGAATCCTACTTCAGCAGGACCATAAAAAGCAATATTCCCCTTTTGAAAATAATTCTCAATTATATCCTCAGGCGTAAGGGAAAACAGATGAGGCCCTTGCTGGTTTTCCTTACCGCGAAACTCAACGGAACTATATCTGAAGCCTCTTTCGTGGCTGCAACCTTTATCGAGCTTCTTCATACGGCATCGCTGGTGCATGATGATGTTGTTGATGATGCACATGAACGCCGGGGAGCATTTTCCGTCAATGCTTTATGGAACTCTAAAATTGCCGTTCTTGTGGGCGACTACATGCTTTCAAAAGGTTTGCTTATAAGTGTCGAAAAAAACCGTTACGATATGCTGGAGATAGTCTCCGAGGCAGTAAAATCAATGGTTGAGGGGGAGCTTCTGCAACTCCAGAAATCGAGAAAGCTGAACATTAAGGAAGAGGATTATTATAAGATCATTATCAGCAAGACCGCTGCGCTGATAGCGGCATGCACGGCAACGGGAGCAAGATCTGTAACGGAAGATCCGGATACTATCCATCTCATGAAGGACTTTGGGGAAAATATCGGCATCGCATTCCAGATCAGGGATGATATTCTTGATTATGAGGCAAACGGATTAACCGGAAAAACCGTGGGAAATGATATAAAAGAGAGGAAAATCACCCTTCCGCTGATCAACTCGCTTGAGCTTGCAACATCCCTTCAAAAGAGACATATCCTGTCAATTGTAAAAAGGAAGAAGAAGACAAAAAAGGAGATCAACGAAGTAATAAGTTTTGTTACCTCCTCAGGCGGATTGGAATATGCTGAGTTAAAAATGAATCAGTTCCGCGATAAAGCACTGGCAATTCTTGATTCCTATCCCGAATCAGATGTCAAGGATTCTCTTAAAGGTTTTGTTTATTTTACTACCTCAAGAGAAAAGTGATTTTATTCATTAATCAGCTGCCTCCAGTTCTATTTTGGTAACCTTCTCCATATCTTTATTATAATATCTTGACCCTAAGTAAAATAGTACAGCGCCAATAACAAGCATAAACGGCAGGATCGAAAGTGCAGTTTCAATATTTGATTTATCATATATCAAGCCCACTAACATGGGAGCCATTGCAGATCCCAGAAGGTTCTGCACTATGACTGCAATAGCATATGATGTTGCTCTTAACCCGGGATGAATTACATCCTGTGTAACCGCTGCCGCTCCGGCAATAAAACCTATTATGAGAACACCCATTATCAAAAGAAATATATATTGAAGAGTTCCGGGATGCAGCTTCAGGGCAATAAACAGTACAATTGCTGTTGCCAGTGTTGATAGTGCCGGGTAAAGGAGTCTTGCATTCGCCTGTTTTTTACGCCATGCATCTGTCAGGTATCCGCCAATCGGGGCCCCCATCAGTGCAAGAACCATCACAACACTTGCCTTCATACCAGCCTTATCCATGGGCATTCCTTCAACATTCTGAAAATATGTTGATAGCCAGGTTATAAGAGCAGTTGTTACAAATACTACTGCAGCCATTCCAAAATAGGAAAAAATAACTGATGGTCTTGTCATAAACTCCCTGACCATGTCTTTTTTCTCCATTTTAATTTTCTTTCTGGTCGTGTCAACAAATGCGAGATCTACTGTTTTATAGTCTTTTAAAAACAGGAACAGCAATGCGACTATCAGTCCAGGTATGGCTACAATTCCAAAAGCATGCTTCCAGCCTAAATGAACTGCAATTACTCCTCCCAGTAAGTGCCCTATTGCAGTGCCGAGAGGGATGGATGCATTCCATATACCCATCATTCTTGATCTTTTTTCATGCGGGAATAATCCTGAAATCATGGCGCTTCCTCCCGGAGCATAACCGGCCTCTCCTATCCCGATTAAAGCACGGGCCATAAATAGTTGAACATAATTACCTGTCAGGGCACACAGGGCTGTGGCAAGGCTCCACATGATCGCCATAATTCCTATTGTTTTTGTCCGGCTCCACCGGTCAACAAGCAAAGAAATAGGAAACGTAAGCAATACTATTGCCCAGTAAACAGCAGAAACAAGCATTCCTTCCTGCATGTGAGTAATCCCCAGATCCTTTCCTATTGAGGGCCACATGGATGTAATAACCATCCTGTCGATGTAATCGAACATGTAAAGGAGGAACAGCAATGTAAAGACGTAATACGAATACCTCTTAGAAAAAAGATATCCTTTTTGTTTCTCGGTTTTTTCCATATGGTTTTCGGTTATCTTCCTGCCAAATAAATAAAATTTATTTCAGTTGACTATTTTTATTGTATTTTTAAGTCTTTATACTTAGTGTAATGATATAAAACCTGCTTTATTTTAAGCTCTCAGATAAAAATACTTATAGGATTATGGTAACGCTTAAACAAATTGAAGAATTCATCTCTGCGGAACCAATCGCAATGGTTGGTGTTTCGAGAAATCCCAAAAAATTCGGATTTACTGCTTTCAGGGAACTGAAGGAAAAGGGAATGAATATTATTCCGGTTAACCGCAATGCTTCTGAAATAGACCAGGTAAAGGCATATCCAAACATAATGACATTGCCGCCGGATGTGAAGGGGCTGATACTGATGACACAAAAAAACCAGACAGCTGATGTAGTAAAGGAAGCCAAAGCAAGAGGATACAAACAGATCTGGATACAGCAGTTTTCTGAAAGCAAAGAGGCACTGCAGGAACTCAAGGATACAGATATTAACTATATAACAGGACAATGTATCCTGATGTATTATAAACCTCACAGCATTCATAAATTTCATGCAAGACTGAAGAAATTCTTCGGGCGATATCCAAAATGAACTCCTGACCTGCAACCATATGGAACCATCCCGCTATATTTTTAGTACAGAATTTGCTGTCAGAGATTATGAATGTGACATCCAGGGAGTTGTGAATAATGCAAATTATCTGCATTACCTGGAACATGCAAGGCATGAATTTCTTGTTTCAAAACAGATCAGCTTCATTGAGCTTCATAATGAAGGAATAGATCTTGTTGTAACAAAAGTTGAAATTGAATATAAATTTCCCCTCCAGGGCCGTGATAAATTTGTTATCAGGTTGAATCTGATCAGGGAAGGTAATATAAGACTGGTTTTTATACAGGATATCTTTCGGCTTCCCGATGAAAAACTTATAGCCCGTGGCAGGGTTACCGGTGTGGCAACAAAAAACGGGAAACCTGTTCCTCCGGGAAATCTTATTTCAAAACTGGGATTGCAATAAAGCAAAGCATAATTTTACATATTTATTAAATTATTAATCCGCATATCATGAACCTAAAGAAATTATTACAGGTATTTGGCACCTTAGTTGTACTTCTTTTTCTTACGACAAATGCTGTATTATCACAATCAATTGAAGGTGACTGGTACGGCAAGGCTGAGATAGAGGGTATTACTCTCCGCATCTCGATTCATGTAACACCGTCCGGTGAAGGGTATACATCAACCTGGGACAGTCCCGATCAGGGGGCTTTTAATATTCCTTCCACTACGACAGATTTCAGTTTTCCCGATTTTTCATTTACACATGCAGGTGCAGGATTTAAATATACCGGCCAGGTAAACTCTGTATATGACGAAATTAACGGTGACCTTAAACAGGCCGGACGTTCAATTCCGATAAAATTCGGTCGTGATCCCGTTGCTCCTGCATCCAACAGCCCGGAAGCCATTAAAGAGAAATATGATAAAAAAGAAGTTTATATAACCATGCGTGACGGAGTAAGGCTTTTTACTTCTATTTACACACCAAAAGATATTTCCGTGGCCCATCCGATACTTATGTCACGAACACCTTATAATATTGAACCGGGTGGGCCCGATCAGTTTAACTACTTTGTACAGGGCTATTCAAGATATATTGAAGAGGAATATATTATGGTTTTCCAGGATGTAAGGGGAAGATATATGAGTGAGGGCGAATTTGAGGATATACGTCCGGTCATTCCTGTTAAGAAAAACAGTAATGATACTGATGAAACAACCGATACCTGGGATACCGTGGAATGGCTAGTTAAGAATGTAAAAAACAATAACGGCAATGTAGGAATATTCGGTATTTCTTATCCCGGATTTTATGCTACAATGGGCACAATCGATGCTCATCCCGCAGTTAAGGCAGTATCTCCACAGGCTCCCGTAACAGCATGGTTCATAGGTGATGATTTCCATCATAATGGTGCCTTTTTCCTGCTTGACTGCTTTCCTTTCTATTACAGTTTTGGACAACCCCGGAGGTCGCCAACCAGGAAGGATAATCCCGGATTTAACTGGCCTGTCCCTGATAATTATGAGTTTTTCCTGTCGCTGGGTGCCATCAAAAATATAGCGCCAAAATATTTCGGCGACAGCATAAAGTTCTGGAATGATGCGTTTGCGCATCCCGACTATGACTATTTCTGGAAAGCAAGGGATCCAAGGCAGTATCTTAAAAATGTATCTCCGGCAGTTATGACTGTTGGAGGATGGTTTGATGCCGAAGATCTTTATGGAACCCTGAACACATACGAAGCAATTGAGACACAGAATTCCAGAGATCTTGATAATTATCTTGTTATGGGTCCATGGTCGCACAGCCAGTGGGCCGTGGGCGAAGCAAATAAACTTGGAAATATCTATTGGGGACTCAATGCTAATGAGAGGTTTTTTACCCTGGAAAAGAATTTCTTTAACCGCTATCTGAAAAACACAACGGGTCCTGAAATAGCTGAGGCAACAATTTTTGTCACCGGCTCCAATGAATGGCGTGATTTTGATGTATGGCCTCCGGAAAATACAACAGAAAAACAACTTTTTTTCCATGCCGGGGAGGTTGCTTCGTTTGATCCGCCCCCGGGAAAGAACAGCTTTGACGAATATGTCTCCGATCCGGACAATCCTGTCCCCTATACTGAAGATGTACACGCAAACAGAACGGCAGAATATATGACCGACGATCAGCGTTTTGCATCACGCCGCCCCGATGTTATAATCTACCAGACAGATATTCTGGATAATGATATTACATTTACCGGACCATTGACAGCTGATCTTTTTGTATCAACAACAGGAACTGACGCTGATTATATTGTCAAACTCATTGACGTATTTCCGGCAGATACAATGGAAGGTGATGAACAAGATGTTGAAGTGCCTCTTGGTGGTTACCAGATGCTTGTCAGGGGAGAGGTACTCAGGGGAAAATACCGGAACAGTTTTGAAAAACCCGAACCTTTTGTCCCCGGCGAAGTGACCGAAGTAAAATATGAAATACCTGACATCGCACATACATTTAAAAAGGGTCACATTATTATGATACAGGTACAGAATTCATGGTTCCCGCTGGTAGACAGGAATCCGCAAAAATTTGTCAATATTTACCAGTGTTCCGACAGTGATTTTCAAAAGGCGACACACAGGATATACCATGATGCAAAATATCCTTCACATCTGAACGTGAGGGTTCTGAATTAATAATTAATGGAAAATGATCTGAACAGAAAATTTCTTTTATTTGTTAAAGTTATTAAACCGATAGTAATAAACTTATCATTATGGGAAAAAAGAGTCTGACACGAAGGCAATTTCTTGCGGTCATGAGTGCTGGAGCAGGTACTGTCCTGATAGCTTCTGCTACATCTGCCAAACATCCTGGAAAAGTATCTTCTTCTTATGATCCTTTTCAGACCGTTATTCTGGGCAATACCGGAATAAAAACCACCCTCCTGGGCATGGGAACGGGTTATAACGGATATAACCATTCCTCTGCAATTACAAGGGCAGGTACAGCAGAATCAATGATCAGGTATGCCTGGGACAAGGGTATACGTTATTTTGACTGCGCTGATTCCTACGGCACTCATCCATTTACTTCAAAAGCACTTAAGGACATTCCGCGGGAATCATATACTCTGGGTTCAAAGATATTGGTATCGCCGGGAGGTATTCCCGAAAAGGATCATACTGATGCCGATATAGTCGTTGATCGTTTCCGGAAAGAATTAAATACAGACTATATCGATATAGTGCAGATACACTGCATGACAAGCGCTGACTGGACAGATGAGCAGAAAAGGCAGATGGATCTGCTTGATACTCTTAAATCAAAAGGGATAATCAGGGCGCATGGTGTTTCCGTTCATTCATTCGAAGCTATGCAGGCTGCAGCAGCAAGCCCCTGGGTTGATGTAATACATGTAAGAATAAATCCTTTCGGGGCAAATATGGATTTGAAAGATTCCTCGCAGGTAATTCCGGTGATTGAAAAAATGCACAAATCAGGAAAAGGCATTATCGGAATGAAACTTATCGGGGGAGGCAATCTCCGTAATAATCCTGAAAAAATTGATCAGTCACTTAAGTATGTTCTTGGTCTGGGAACAGTTGACATGATAATTGTCGGCTTTGAAAAGCCTGAACAGGTTGACAACTACATCTTGAGGGTTGAATCGGCCCTGAAAACTTTAAACAGCTAATATCGATAACAAAATGATGATGAGATTATTCCGCCTTGTAATCATATTTCTTTATGCATTCTCTGCAATTGTATCAGGACAGGAAGATGGACTGGCGAAACTGATAAAGTCAGGAGAGAAGCTGGAAAAACTTGCTGATGGATTTCAGTTCACCGAAGGACCAACGGCTGATGCAAAAGGTAATGTTTATTTTACCGATCAGCCCAACGACCGTATCTTGGTCTGGGATCAGAAAAAGGGGCTCAATATATTTATGGAGCCCGCCGGACGTTCAAATGGTCTGTCATTCGATAGCCGTGGCAACCTTTGGTCATGCGCTGATGAAAAAAATGAGCTCTGGCGGATAGGTCCCGGTAAAGAGGTTGAGGTGGTTGTGGATAATTTTGAGGGCAGACTTCTGAACGGACCCAATGATCTCTGGATTTGTCCCGATGGCGGAGTATATTTCACCGATCCATACTACAAACGATCATGGTGGGCTCATGACGAAATGCCTCAGGAAAAGCAATGTGTCTATTACCTTAAACCTGATCATAAAACCGTTATCATTGTTGAAGCTGATCTTCAGCAGCCTAACGGAATAGTTGGGACACCGGACGGAAAACAGCTTTACGTGGCCGATATAAGAGGCAATAAAACATGGTCATATTCAATAACTCCCGATGGAACTCTTTCAGAAAAAACCTTATTTTGTGAAATGGGATCTGACGGGATGACAATGGATTCCGAAGGAAACATATACCTTACCGGGCGGGGAGTTACCATTTTTGATAATCAGGGCAGGAAGCTGGGAAATATTGCCGTCCCTGAAAACTGGACCGCAAATGTTTGCTTTGGCGGCCAGGATTTGAAAAGCCTGTATATAACCGCAAGCAAAGGATTGTACCGTATCAGGCTGAATATCAAGGGTAAATCCGGGGCTGATAAATAAGTCTGTTCATATTTTCCAGTCAATTTGTAATAACATAAAGCATTAATGGTTATGGAGGGAACTTATCCAAATCACCCTCATGGGATCAAAGTAAGACTGGAAAACGGACTTATAGGAAGAATAAAACAGATAATCAGTCCCGATTTTTGAATAGTTTGTTGTTTTAATCATGCTGGTTATTACGATTTCTTATTTGTCAATCATTCAAAAATTTAACTAAATTTGCAACGGATGAAAAATAATATTTTTCATTTCCGTCATTTATTAATTCATCTTGAGAAAATATGAAATCCACATGTAATTGAATACTCGACCGAGTTTGCGAGTTCAGCGAAGTTAAACACAATATTATAATAATCAGCTATATGTGGGTTCTATCATACAATTAAAAAAAATTATTATATGATGAAATATGAGGATTTTCTGGTTTCAACGCTGGGAAACGGGAATGTAGTAACGCCTCTCAAACAGAGCCAGCGGGCAGACAGTCCGGTATATAAATTTGTCAGTGATGATGAAAGGATACTGTATGATGTGTCGCTTGAACATTTTAATAAGTACAGGAAGGGTGACAAGGTGCCGGTTTCATTTGAAAAAGCCGGACCGAAAGAGAATCTGTTTTTTGAACCGGCCAAGACGAAGGTCGGCATTGTAACCTGCGGAGGATTATGTCCCGGAGTTAACAACGTAATACGCAGCATTGTCAATCAGCTTTATTACAGGTATGGAGTAAGCAGAATACTTGGTATCAAATACGGATATGAGGGTTTAATATCGAAATATAATCATCCTGTTGTTGAGCTTACTGCATCCATGGTCAGCGATATTCATAATTCCGGAGGAACATTTCTCGGGACATCGAGGGGGAATCAGAATGTTGAAGAAATGGTTGATACACTGGAGATTCTGAATATCAATATTCTTTTTTGCATAGGAGGAGACGGCACCTTGCGCGGTGCACACGCAATTCATGACGAGATATTGAAGAGAAAGCTGAAAATAGCTGTCGCAGGGATTCCCAAAACAATCGATAATGACATAGACCTTATACAGAAATCTTTTGGATTCGAAACAGCATTTTCTATTGCCAATGACATTATCCGCAATGCACACAATGAAGCAGAGGGTGCCCATAACGGAATAGCCCTGGTAAAACTTATGGGAAGGGACTCAGGATTTATTGCTGCCAGTGCTGCGCTTGCCATCCAGGAGGTGAATTTTGTGCTTGTTCCGGAAATCTCTTTTGATCTTTACGGGATCAGGGGATTTCTGAAAGTACTTCGTAACCGTCTTGAAGAGAGACACCATGCAGTGATAGTAGTGGCTGAAGGCGCCGGTCAGGATCTGTTTGAATCAAAAGATCTTGTTAAAGATGCATCGGGTAATATCAAGCATAAGGATATTGGCATTTACCTCAAGGAAAAGATAAAAGAGGAATTCGATGTAAAAAGATTTCCATATTCTATAAAATATATTGACCCCAGCTATATAATCAGAAGCGCTCCGGCAAATGCCAACGACAGTAAATTCTGTAATCTTCTTGCCCAGAACGCTGTGCATGCAGCTATTGCAGGAAAAACTGATTTTGTTCTGGGATACTGGAACAACGAATTCACTCTCCTGCCAATTCCTATGGCTGTAGCCAAAAGGAAGAAAATAGATGTAGAAGGTGAATTGTGGTGGAACGTTCTGGAAGCAACAGGTCAGCCCATAAGCATGAAAAATCCCTGAGATGATCAGAAACATTATTTTTGATCTGGGGAATGTTCTTATCAGCTTCAGACCTGCTGAATATCTCGAAAGAAATAATTATCCGGATGAGAAAAGGAACACTATCCTTAAGGACATCTTCATGAGTCCTGAATGGCTTTTGCTTGATAATGGTACAATAGACACCAAAGAAGCTATTGACAGAATTGACAATAAGTCCATTCTAAAAAGGGCAGAAATAGTGTCTGTTTTCAATAAAAGAACCGGGATAATGTTTCCCCTTGATGATAACGTAAAAATGCTTCCTGCGTTAAGAAAAGAGGGTTTTAAGATATATTTTCTATCCAACTTCCCTCTTGATTCTTTTAATGAGATAAAAAACAGTTATTCCTTTTTTAAATATTTTGATGGCGGAATTATTTCTGCTGAAGTCAAACATTCCAAGCCTGATCCTGCAATCTATTTGATCCTCATGGAGAAATATAGTCTTAAAGCAGGTGAATGCATTCTTGTTGATGATACGGAAGTTAATGTAATGTCGGCCGAAGATCTTGGTATAAAGGGTTTTTTCACCGCAGGATCAACCTGCATTTCAAAGGATTTAATGAAATTTCTCTCAAGCGAAACTGATTTTGCTCACCTTGGCGCTAGTATCTGATCGTCTTTGATCTTGCAACAGAATAGAATCTGAAGCCCCCCGGCCGTTACAATTTAAATATTCGATCCTGATAGAGTTAATACAATAAATTGCCCTGTGTAATGTGCTGTTATACAGCCATTTATAAAGTTATTACTAATATTATTCCACGTGGAAATAAACACTATTCTGTAAGGTATTTATATAAAATTGAGGCTTTCTTTGACCCGATCAGCTTTTTTAACTTTTCAAACGGTGTTTTCCGAATCTTTTCCATGGAACCAATTTTTTTCATCAATACTTCCCTGGTTTTTTCCCCTATCCCATTTATTTTATCCAGCTCTGTTATTGTTAACTCTGATGATCGTTTGTCCCTGTGAAAATTTACCCCGAACCTGTGTGCCTCATTTCTTAACTGCTGAATTATTTTCAGGCTGATTGAATTCTTATCAAGGTATAGTGGAATATTATCTCCCGGAAAAAAGATTTCTTCAAGCTTCTTGGCAATACCAATCATAGCAATCTTTTTATTGAGATCCAGCTTTTTCAGGCTTTTCATCGCCGAAGAGAGCTGGCCTTTGCCGCCATCTATAATTATCAGCTGCGGTAATTCCTGTTTCTCCTCCAGCATTCTTTTGTAACGCCTGAATACAATCTCTTCCATTGATGAGAAATCATCAGGTCCTGTGACAGATTTTATATTGAAGTGTCTGTATTCTTTCCTGCTTGGCAGACCATTCCGGAAAACGACGCATGCGGCTACAGGATTTTTACCCATTATATTTGAATTGTCGAAGCATTCAATATGCACCGGCAATTCAGCCATGTGCAGGTCATTCTTCAGCTTATTGAGATTTTTTGATGTTCTGTCTTTTTTTGTCCCCATCGTCATTCTTTTTTTCCTTTCCAGCTTATAATAGAGGACATTTCTTTCAGCCAGCTCAAGGAGTTTCATTTTTTCTCCTCTTAAGGGGATCGTATATTTTACCTTCTCAATTAATATATCAGGCATAAAAGGTGTAATTATTTCAGGAGAATCGCTTAATAATTTTTGTCTGATCTCTGTTATTGCAAATCCCAGCAGGAATTCTTTTTCTTCATCTATCCTGCTCTTCATGTCAAGTGTAAATACCTGAATTACAGCACCATCTATAATTTTCAGAAAACTTACAAAAGTGTCGCCGGTATCCTGGGTCAGACCATAAACATCCGCATTTCTTACCCTGTTGCTAACTACAGTTGAGCGTGTCCTGAACCTTGACAGTATATCAATTTTATCCTTTATCATTTGTGCCTCTTCAAACCTGAAGTCGCGGGAACAATTTGCCATAAGTTGTTGTAAATGTTCAATTACCGATGATATATTTCCTTTCATAATATCTCTTATCTGCTTTATACCTGCCATATATTCCGCCTCATCCTGCAGCCCGACACATGGCGCTTTACAGTTACCCAGATGGTATTCGAGACATACTCTGAATTTCTTTGATTTAATATTTGGCGCTGTAAGGTTCAGGCTGCATGTTCTCAGTTTATATAGCTGCCTGATAAGATCAATTAACGTTTTAACCATTTGTCCTGAAGTATACGGACCATAGTACTCCGATCCGTCCTTTATGTTGTTTCTTGTGCTGAATACCCGTGGAAATGGTTCATTTTTGACACATATCCATGGGAATGTTTTATCATCCTTAAGAAGAATATTGTACCTGGGCTGATGTGTTTTAATAAGGTTATTCTCAAGCAGCAGTGCATCTGATTCATTATCCACCACTATATGACTCAAGCCGGATGCTTTTTTAAGCATTACGTTGGTTTTCCCTGACTGGTTTCTGCCAAAATATGAGCTTACCCGTTTTTTCAGATTTTTTGCCTTACCGACGTATAACAGGTTTCCTGATGAATCCAGAAATTGATAGACTCCCGGTTTTTCGGGCAGAATTGAAATTATTTGTTCAGGGTTTATGGACATCCGGCAAAAATAATAAATTTATCAGGATTGCTTCGTTTCGCTCGCAATTGAGGGTGTCTTAAAAGACAAGAAATTACCCCCAACCCCCCGAGGAGGGTGTTATAAAGTATTGATAATAAGTAAGTCCCCCCATGAGGGTCCCGAAAGCTTTCTGGATAGGGGTAAGACAGGAAAAGAGGCTTTTGAGACACCCTCTAAGCAATCTATATCCAATAAAGAAAATCCTTAAAACTGATTATCTCCGTGGCAAGCCACGTGGATTTATTTAACCAAATGATAATTATTATATCAGTTCTATTCCACAAATAACGGAACATGACAGAAATTCTTTCCATCAAACAGTCCCTTGTCACTAATTTTAAGTTCGGGGATTACCAGGAGTGCCATAAATGAAAGTGTCATAAAGGGAGCAGACATTTTGCATCCCAGGTTCTTCACTGAGTCTGATAATTTCTCATATTTTGAAGCCACCTCTGCACATGGTTTATCTGACATTATCCCGGCAATATTGAGTTGAAGAGAATTAATCTTACCATCAGCTGCAATTGAGAGTCCTCCTTTAAGATTAACAATTTCATTTACAGCTGCAATAATATCCCTGTCGCATGCACCCGCTGCTATAATATTATGGCTGTCGTGTGCAATCGAGCTTGCAAATGCTCCATGTTTAATTCCAAAACCTTTAATAAATCCCACTGCCGGTTTTGCATCATTATACCTGTCCTTTACAATAATCTTTAATATATCTTCTTCGGGTATCGACTCCACCACCTCATCCGGTACTGTTTCTCTTATCATTTCCTTTGTAAGCAGTTCTCCATCGAAAGCATTTATCACCCTGAATCTCCTTCCAATATTTTTTATGCTGATATCCTCCTCTGATATTTTACTGCATTTAAAGTTGTTAATAGGTTTTCCAGGTCTGTACTTAAACAGCACATTCCCCCTGTCAAAAACTCTTGTTCCCTCTATCCATGTTTCCATTACATTCATTTCTTCCAGGGTGTTAACCATTATTAAATCGGCCAAATCGCCTGGTTTCAGCATACCGGCATCCAGATTATAATGTTCAGCCGGATTTATAGTTGCACTTCTTATGATATCGAACGGGTCAAAACCTTCAGATATCAGTTTAGCAATTATTTTATCAATATGTCTTTTTTCTAGCATTTCCGGATGCAGGTCATCGCTGCAAAGCATAAGCTTTTCCGGGTCTGTTCTATAAAGTTCTTTAAGTGAATCAATATTTCTTGCTGCACTTCCTTCCCTGATAATTATTTTCATCCCCATGTCCAGCTTTTCTTTTGCTTCTATTATTGTACTGCATTCATGATCTGTTGTAATTCCTGCTTCTATATATTTTTTCAAATCCTTACCTGATAATTCCGGGGCATGTCCATCAACAGGCTTACTCATTCTTTTTGCTATTTTTAGTTTCTCCATTATCTCTTTATCTTCTGACAGCACACCCTGGTAATTCATCATTTCAGAAAGATGTGTTATTTCTTTCTTCTTTAACAGATACTTAATGTCTTTACTGTTCAATATAGCCCCGCTTGTTTCAAGATTTGTTGCCGGTACGCATGACGGAGCACCAAACCAGAATTTCATCGGTACTTTATTCCCATCCTTTATCATATAATTAACTCCCCTTAATCCCATCACATTGGCTATTTCGTGCGGATCCGCTACCACACCTATTGTTCCATGTGGAACACTTGCCTGAGCAAAAGCTCCGGGATTCAACATTGAACTTTCTATATGAATATGTGCATCTATTATTCCCGGCAAAATATAATTCTTCGTCTCCTTTTCTATTCTTCTAATCTCTTTTATTCTTCCACCCTCTATGTGAATACATGCAGAATATATTTTCCTTGTATGTATATCAACCAGCTTTCCCTCTATTTCTTTAAATATATTTTTCATAAATAATATTTTTGTTCCACGTGGAACACTTTACCTGCCTAAATATATTAGCAATATATTAACATCCGATGGTGAGACTCCGCTGATTCTTCCCGCCTGTCCGATATTCGAAGGTTTAATTCTTTTAAGTTTTTGCCTTCCCTCCGTTGATATCGATACGAGTTCGTCGTAGCTTATATCATCTGGTATTACAAGATTTTCAAGCCTTTTTATTTTATCTGCTATTATCTTTTCTCTCTTAATGTATCCCTCATATTTAATCTTTATTTCAGCTGATTCTGCAATTTCATTATATCTTTTTGATTTTTCTATTTTTAACTTCTTTTCACCCTTTATTTTTTGTAATAATTCTCCTGTTTTTATTTGTGGCCTTGCTGCTATGTTTATTGCTTTTGTTTTCTGCTTTATACTGCTTGAATTTCTTTCTTCCAGGTATATGTTAATTTCTTCTGGCGCAATGCTTGTTCTTTTCATATATTCTATTACTTCTTTTGTCATGTTTTCCTTCTCTTCAAGGATTCTTATTCTTTTTTCATCTGCCATTCCTATTTCGTATCCTTTTTTTGTTAACCTTTCATCTGCATTATCCTGTCTTAGCAGTATCCTGTATTCCGCTCTTGATGTAAACATTCTGTATGGCTCATCTACACCTTTCGTAACCAGATCGTCAATTAAAACCCCTATATAAGCTTCATCTCTTTTTATTACTAATTCTTTTTCTCCTCTCATTTTTAAAACTGCATTTATTCCTGCCATTATTCCCTGTGCTCCCGCTTCCTCATATCCCGTAGTACCGTTAATTTGTCCTGCGAAATACAAATTCTCAATCTTTTTTGTTTCCAGAGTATGTTTTAGTTGTGTTGGCTGAAAGAAATCATATTCTATTGCATATCCTGGTCGGAATATTTCTATTTTCTCCAAACCTTTTATTTTCCTTAAAGCATTAATCTGTGCTTCTAGTGGAAGGCTGCTCGCAAATCCGTTCACATAATATTCAATTGTATTATTCCCTTCAGGTTCTATAAAAAGCTGATGTGCATTTCTTTCTTTAAATGTTACTATTTTATCTTCTATACTTGGGCAATATCTCGGTCCTCTTCCTTTTATTCTTCCCTGAAAAAGAGGGCTGAATTTAAGTCCTTTTCTTAATTCATCGTGTGCTTCTTCATTTGTATGTGTTATGTAACAGCTTTTTTGTCTTTTTAATCCTATACTCTTCGATATATAAGAGAATTTCCCCGGTTCTTCATCTCCTTTTTGTTCTGCCAGTATTTTGAAATTAATTGTTCTTCCATCTATTCTCGGACTTGTTCCTGTTTTCAGTCTTTCTACTGTGAAACCCAATTCTGCAAGCTGCTCACTAAGTCCTGTAGAAGAAGCATCTCCTGATCTTCCTCCCTTAATATTTTTGAAACCTACATGCATTATTCCATTCAGGAATGTTCCGTTTGTTAATATTATTGAATAAGCATTGAACCTTGCTCCAAATGATGTTTCTATCCCTTTTACATTGTTATCTCCTATTATAAGCCTGTTTGCTTCCTCCTGCCATATATGCAGATTTTTTGTTCTCTCCAGAGCCTTTCTCCATTCAATTGAAAATTTCTGCCTGTCGCATTGTGCCCTTGGACTCCACATTGCTGGTCCTTTTGATTTATTGAGCATTCTGAACTGGATCATGCTTTTGTCTGTTACCAGGCCGCTCATTCCACCAAGTGCATCAATTTCTCTTATGATCTGACCTTTTGCTATACCACCCATCGCAGGATTGCATGACATTTGTGCCAGCTTTGTCATATCCATTGTTATCAGTAATGTTTTTGCTCCCATCTTTGCGGCAGCATGTGCTGCCTCACAACCAGCATGCCCTCCTCCTACAACTATTATATCATATCTTAAATCCATTCGCACTTAAATTTTTGCTTTTAATAGCCATTCATTTTCTTTTCTTCTCATTACATACATTTCTTCTTTACTTTTATCATTATAGCCGCATAAATGAAGCGTTCCATGTATCATTACCCTTAACATCTCCTCCTCTAAACTAACTTTATAGTTATATGCATTTCGTTTGACCGTTTCTTTGCTTATATACACCTCTCCGTTTACCTTTTTACCGACACTATAATCGAATGTTATTACATCTGTTAATGAATTTCTTTTTAAAAATTCTCTGTTAATTTCAATTAGTTCTTTATCATTCGTTATAATAAAATAAAGGTCACCCGGAATTTTTGATTCCTCAATGATGACCTTTTCAATTATTTTCACCTTTTTTCTGCTCTTTTTCAGCCTGTATTTAATACTGTCATAAAATATATCTATTCTCAAGATTTAATGTTTTTAAATTTCATTTTTACACTGTTCCCTTTTTTGTTGAATCGTATGCCGTCAGCAAGCTTGCTCATCAGGAAAATACCTCTCCCGTCTATAGCCTCAATATTCTCAGGATCTGTTGGATCAGGAATTTCCGCTGGCATAAAACCTTTTCCTTCGTCTGTTACTATAATTATTAGTTCATTCTTACTTAATTTAATCTCTATATCTACTATTTTCTTTTTGTCTGCTTTGTTTCCGTGAATAATAGCATTATTAACTGCTTCAAGTGTTGATACAAGTATCTTTCCATAATTTTCCTTGTTTATCCCCGCTTCTCCTGTTATATTATCAATAGCATTTTCAACAGCCCTGAGGTTGTCAATTTTTGATTCTATCCGTAATTTTTTGATCATTTTATTTTTAACGGCATTTTCTTTATACTTAATTTGCTCCATTTTGTTTCACTATTCCCTACATTTTTGCTATCCATTGTTCCGGATCCAGGTATTTCTGATCAAAAATCATAAACTTCATATTACAATTTTCATCTCCTGACGGTTTCCTGAATACTTCTCCAATTTCCTGTTTTGTTTCAACTTTATCTCCTGTTTTTACTTTTACATTTACCAGATTGTTATATACTGTCAGAAAATTTCCGTGTCTTATTATTACTGTCATATTAGCGCCTGAAATTGGCAATATAGATGTTACTTCTCCTTTATATACACTTCTGACTGTCGTTCTTCCAGAACTTGTTATTTCAATTCCTAAATTATTCTCTGTTACATATTTCAGAACAGGATGCTGATGTACTCCGAACTTGTTTGTTATTATTCCCCTTTCTACAGGCCAGGGTAATCTTCCCTTGTTCTCCGTAAAATTTTCACCAATAAGCTTCTGTTCAGGGGTCATATCCGTTGCCCTTTCTTTTTTTCTTTCTTCTGCAATTATTCTAGCAATTTCATCTTCTATTTTCTTTGCTACTCTCTTTTTTTCATTCAGTTCCTTTCTTAATTGCCTCTCTTTTGTACTTAAATTTTTTATTATTCTTTGTCTTCTTGTTCTTTCCTGCTGTAGCAAATTCTTTTGTGTTTCTTCTTTTTCTTTTAAATCTGTAATTCTGCCAAGATCTTTCTTTAGTCTGTTTTTTGTATCTTCGATTTGTTCTTTAAGCTCCATTATTATTTCAGCTTCATTCCTGCGGTATTTTGATATCTGCTGCAAGTATTTGAGTCTTTTATATCCCTGGTTAAAGTCCTCTGCCGATAGAATATACACAATATCCGGGTAACTTTTTTTTGATTTATATAAATTGTTTATAGCTTTTGAATAGTCCTTTTTAAGCCTTATGAGATCGTTTTCCATCATTTCAATGCCCAGTTGATTTATTTCTATTCGTTCTGTCAGCAGGTCCATTTCATCACCCATTCCGCTTATCATTGATTCTCTCAGATTTAACTTGTTTCCCAGAATTATTAATGCATTAAGTCCTTCGCTCTTCTCTTTTTCTGTGTTTATTAACATATTGTCCACATAGTTGATCTCCTCGAGTGTTTTTTTTCTTTTTTCTTCAAGTTCAGCTTTATTCTGCCCTGATAACATTACCGGGAAAATTAAAATCACGATAAATAATGTTGCCACCTTTTTCATTTCAACAATACTTTCTCATATTTTTTACCCGGTATAAATGTTATATCATTTTCCACTCCCTGTTCAAATTTTTCAATATTTACTTCAATCCTTTCATCTTCTTTGCTGCTTTTTATCGTTATCTTCCTAGCTAAATAACAGTTTTTATACTTTTCAAATTTCTTAAAATCAATTGCAAATTTTCTTTCCGTTATTTCATCTTCAATAATTACACTTGTTACTTTCATCTTTTCGCAATCGACTGTGAAATGTGTTTTCTTTCCCTTTAATTCATTATCAATGTAAGCAGTATTTTTATTACATTTCACGATCCTGTTATCACCATTTACAATTATAAAATCTCCTAATATTATCGGTAATATTTCTGTTGTTATTCCATATTTCTTATTCAAATAACTTGTTGATCCATAATATAGTTTCTTATTTATCCGGTCATTAACCAAAATTGAATCTGATGTTATTAATATTCTGGCGCCCTCAATACCAGACCGGTTTCTTATACTGATTAAATATGTCTCCGTGTTATTATATTTAATGTATCCAAGCAGTTTTTCGTTTTCACCTTCTGTAAAAATATTTATTTCTGCTTTTATTATATTGAAATTATTATTTGTGATGTTCAAAGACTTTATCTCCTCATAACCAATAGCTTTATTTCCGCCTCCATCAGGCCTGGCTACTGTCTCTTTTTTTACAATAGCACATCCTGTAATAAAAGTCACCAGGAATAATATTAACGCTTCTTTCTGCAATTTTCTATTTCTTTTAGCAATTTAATTTTTGTATTGTCCAGTTTCAATGCTTTTTCCCAGTTTATAATAGCTTGTTCACACTTTTTATTCTTCATTAAGATATATCCGAAATGTTCATAATATTCTGCATCATCGCCGCCGCTGTCAATTATTTCCTTAAATATTTTCTCTGCTTCCCTTAGTTTTCCTCTTTTATACAGGACCCAACCGTAAGTGTCAAGATATGTATTATTATTTTCTTCTGTTTCAATTACTTTTCTTGCCATTGTTTCAGCTTCTTTCAACCGCTTATTCTGTTCCGCCAGATAATATGCGTAATTATTAAGTGTCATCATGTCGTCATTATTTGTTTTCAGTGCCTCTTCAAATGTTTCGAATGCTTTTTCATATTCCTTCATCCGGTAATAGAGGTCTGCTTTCATTGAAAGAATTTGCATGACCATCTCCTGATTGTTACCTGCCAGTATAGTTGCTTTATTCAATTCTTCATTTGCTGTTTCATAATTTTTGTTTTCCATTGCACCTGTTGCATACAATACTTTAGCCAGAAATGATCTGTTAAATTTTGTTGCACATTCTTTTCCTCTTTCCTCCAGCTTTTTATAGTTCCCTGTATCGAGATATAACAGCAACAATTTTTCGAAAGCAAAATAATTATCCGGTTGTTTCATAATTATCTCTTCAAGCAGATTTTCAGCTTCATTGTAATTATTCTTCTGTATCAATACTTCCGGTCTTAGTATCTGTACAATATGATCATTCTTATATTCTGCTTCAAGGAGCAGCAATGCCATCTGCAGCCTGTTGTTGTTTTCTTCGATAAGCTTCGGTATTTCAATCATTCTCGCAAATAAAGTAAGTTTATCTTCCCTTCTGATATTATCATTCAGAATCACCTTGTTAAGTATTATAAAAAGTTCATTATAACTTTTCTGATTTATCAGAAAATCACATAATGAAAGTTGTGTTTGTGGATCTTCAGGATAGTTTTCTATCATCTTGTTATAAACATCCATTGCCATATTATTCTTCCCTTGTCCCCTGTAAATTTCTGCAAGAAGTCCGTTATATAATATTTCGTCCGGGTAAATCTTAAGCAGCATTTTAATTTTTTCAAGTGCCTCATCATATTCTTCTGCCCACATAAGATTTTTAACTGAGGCAACAGTGGAAGATTTATTTATTCCATATTCTTTATCTATATTTTCAAATATCCTGTTAGCCTGATCAAACTTTCTGTTTTCTGAGTAAAGGTTACCAAGAGTCATTTTCATCTCGGTTTTTTCAGGGTAATATTTTATTGCCTTTTCATAGTAAACTATAGCACTATCAAGCTTTTTTTCCTGATAGTATGTACTGGCAAACAACATTAGATACCATAGATTTTCATGCTCTATTTCAACAGCTTTCTTAAGATATTTTTTTCCTGATTCGATATCTCCTGTTGCCATTAATATCTGTGCCATCTGGTAATATGCGGCATCGTTTTCAGGATTTATTTTTACACATTGTTCAAAAAACTTTAAAGCATCCCCGCTATTTCCTGTCAGTTTCAGTTTTATCCCTTCAACGTATAAACGATCAAAAGCCAGTGAATCATATTCCTTAATCTTCCCGGTTAATGATGGAGTTATTCTTTTTTCGCATGAACTTATTATAACGACTATGCATATAATCGGCAAAATATAATACTCTATTTTTCTCATAATCATTTTTTCCTGTGTGTCCGAATCCATCTGCTTCCCTCTTTGTAGTTTTTAGCTCCTTTATTTCTATCCATTCTTCCTTTTCTTGTTTTGAAATAATTATCTGACATATTCTCTCTCCATTTTTAACAATAAATATCTTTTCCGACAGGTTTATCAGTATTATACACACCTCTCCACGTTAATCTGCATCTATTGTTCCGGGGGAATTAAACACTGTGATGCCTTTTTTTATTGCAAGTCCGCTTCTCGGTCTTACCTGGGCTTTATAACCCACAGGTAATTTAACGAATAAACCTGTTGGTATTAATGCCCTTTGCAGGGGTTTCAAAATTATTACTTTATCTATATTGGCTCTAAGGTCCACTCCTGCAGATAATTCTGTAGAATATTCTGGAAGAGATTGTTTTGACTTATTTATTATCCTAATTATCATTATCAGCTCTTCTTAAAAAATACACTTATAATTTTATCCCTGTACTGTGCATACATGATAAATATTAATATTAAAAATGTATTAATAACAAGTTCCCAAAACAGGTTTCTGTATTCTATCAACCTGCTGAACACAACCATTCCCGTAGCAAGTGCAAAATAAGGAATTAGTTCTTTCATATTATATTCAATCTTATAATGTTTTTCTGCAAATATAAATGACATTATTATCATAGCTCCGTATGCAGCAACGTGTGCCCAGGCAGATGCCATATAACCGTAAACAGGTATAAGTGTGACATTTATTATTACCGTTATCACACTTCCAATCAATGTAATATATATTCCATATTTTGTAAGATCATTCAGTTTGTACCATATGCTGTGATTCAGATAGATCCCATACAGCAAATATCCCATACTTACAATCGGGACCACAACAATGGCTTCTCTGAATGATTCTCCTATTATTAGCTTTGTTCCTGATATATATAAATTTATAAGCAGATAAAGAATTAGCATAACTATCACAAAATACTTCATTATGAATGCATAGCTCTGTTTTGCGTTTTCCTTCTTTGCTCTTTCAAAAAAGAATGGTTCTGCCGCAAACCGGAACATCTGAATGAAAAGAGCCATCAGTACTGCGATTTTATATCCTGCACCGTATTCTCCGACTGTTGCCAAACCGTTTTCCTCGCCTGTCATTCTTCGCAGTATTACCTTATCCAGAGTATCATTTATTGATCCGCTGAGTCCTGCAATTAACAGCGGCATTGAATATGTAAGCATTTTCAGCCATATGATTCTGTCAAACACAGGCTTAATCCTTATTATAAAGGGCAACAGCATAACCATTGTTGCCAGGCTTCCTATAAGATTGGCAATGAATACATATCCAACCCTGTAATCAGGATTATAAACTGATCTGAACCATCCGTCGCTTTTTTCATAAATCCCTGGTGCTGCCAGGAGCAAAAACAGTACTGTTGTGATAATAATAATAACATTTGCTATTTTAATAATACTGAATATTACAGGTCTCTGTTCCTTCCTCAGCCATGCAAATGGTATTGCCGTAAATGAGTCTATTGCCACAATAGCGGCAAACATTCTTATGTAATCATGATTGTTCCTGTAATTCAGTACTGCAGAAACCGGTTCTATAAATATATTGACAAGAATAAAGAACAGCGATGATGTCACAAGGAGGCTTAACAGAGTTGTGCTGTACACCCTGTCGGCATCTTCCCTTTTCTGCGTAAACCGGAAGAAACCGGTTTCCATACCATAGGTCAGCACTATCAGTAAAAACACCATCCATGCATAAAGTTCAGTAACAACGCCATATTCTGCTTTATCAAAAATCCTGGTGTAGAAGAAGGTCATAATGCCATAATTCAGAAAACGCGGCACTATTGTTCCAAACCCGTATATGGCTGTTTGTTTTGCTAATATCCTGACTTCGTTCACTTTATATTATTTCGGCAATCTGAATATCATCAATGCTTTCCCGGACAAAGATCGGAAAACATGAAAAATATCATATTTTGAAATTCATTTCTTTCGCTATCGTTCAAAGTTAAATATCTTTGCTTTCAGAATTGCAGAACGTTATTAACCAAAATCCACTATTCATGAACAATACAACTACCAGGATATTTTCATTGTTATTCCTGTTTCTTTTTACTTCCTGCAATGCTCCCGGAGGTAATGAGAATACTATAGTTCTTATGAAAACCACGCTGGGCGATATTAAAATAATCCTTTATGATGACACTCCCTTTCACCGTGATAATTTTATCAAACTTATCAATTCTGGTTTTTACGAAGGTATTTCTTTTCATCGTGTTATCAATGGCTTTATGATCCAGGCCGGAGATCCTGTAACACGCAGTGTTCCTATTGATATATCTGCAGATTCTCTTAATACTTATACCATCCCCTCCGAATTTCTTCAGCACCATTTTCATAAAAAGGGTGCTCTGGCTGCGGCCCGTGAGGGTAATGATGTCAATCCTGAAATGAGGTCCTCGGGTACTCATTTTTACATAGTACACGGCAGTAAATTTACTGATGCAGAGCTTAACCAGGCTGAACAGATGATAAACAGCAATATCAGACAGGCATTATTCAACAAATATATCCGTCATTTTACTGATAGTGCAATATTGTCCGGCGTTCCTCTTTCCGACGGTGAAGTACAGGAAAAAGCATCAGAAAAGATATTTAATTATTTTACTACTGAGGATTTTTATAAAATACCCGATGATCAGCGTGACGTTTACAAAATAACAGGCGGGGTTCCGCGTCTTGACGGTACTTACACTGTATTCGGTGAGGTGGTTTCAGGACTGGATGTTGTTGATAAAATCGCAGAAGTAAAAACCGACCAGGCTGACAAACCTTTAAGCGATATTAAAATCCTGAAAATGAAAATTGTAAAAAAATAATTCCATATTCTTTAATACTTCTTTTTCATGCTGGAAAAAATTGACCATCTACTGACTGAGATCTCATCATTTTCTGCAAAAACCATCGAAGAACTTGAATCATTCCGCATTAAATTCCTCAGTAAAAAAGGTATAATTTCAGATCTTTTTGAGGAGTTCAGGAATGTTTCCGCTTCAAGTAAAAGGGAGGTGGGCCAGAGGCTTAATGAACTGAAACAGAAGGCTCATGATAAATTTAATACACTCCAGCAGGAATTACAGTCGTTTGATGTTCAGTCTGTTACAAGCGATCTGACACGGCCCTCTTATCCATGGCCAAAAGGAACACGCCATCCCATATCCGTAATCAGGAATGAGATAATAAACATTTTTGAACGTATCGGTTTTACAGTTTCTGAAGGTCCGGAGATCGAGGATGATGATCATGTCTTTACCAGGCTTAATTTTTCTCCTGAACATCCAGCCAGGGATATGCAGGATACTTTTTATATTTCAAGATTATCTTCTGAAGATTCTGATCCACGCGATATTGTTTTGCGTACCCATACTTCTTCCGTCCAGGTTCGTGTGATGGAAAACCAGAAGCCGCCTATCAGGACAATCTCTCCCGGACGTGTATTTCGTAACGAAGCTATTTCTGCAAGGGCTCATTGTATTTTTCATCAGGTTGAGGGTCTCTATATTGATGAAAATGTATCTTTTGCCGATTTGAAGCAGACTCTTCTCTTTTTCGCCCGGGAAATGTTCGGTAAAGAGACAGAAATACGCCTGAGGCCTTCATATTTCCCTTTCACGGAACCTTCGGGAGAGATGGATATCTGTTGCAGCATCTGCGGCGGCAGTGGTTGTAATGTTTGTAAATATACAGGGTGGCTGGAAGTTCTTGGTTGCGGAATGGTCCACCCTGCAGTGCTGGAGGCATGCAATATCGACAGCCGAAAATATACAGGATTTGCCTTTGGAATGGGTATTGAAAGACCTGCCATGTTAAAATACCAGGTTAATGATCTTCGGCTCTATTTTGAAAACGACATCAGGTTTCTTGGACAGTTCAGAACTGCTTTTTAAATATTTGAACATTTATATTTCATCATATAATAATTTAATTTTAATGGTATGATGGAACCCACATGTAGCTGATTATTATAATGGCGTTTAGCTTCGCTGAGCTCGCAAGCTCGATTGTGTATGTAAATACATGTGTTTTTCATTTATTGTTAACTGTTTATAAAAAACATTAAAGAGAAATGAAACAAGAGGAGGTTTCGGTTCCGCTTTGTGACAGATGTTCAGCAGAGACCGGTGCTATATTCAGGTATCTCACACCTGATGAAGTCAATCTGATAAATTTTGAGAAGGAGTTCCGTCAGTATAAACGTGGAGAAATACTCTACAACGAGGGAGGCAGGATAAGCGGATTCTATTGCATACACAGTGGTATAATAAAAGTATTCCAGACCGGTTTTGACGGAAAGGAACAGATAATACGTTTCGCAAAACCGGGAGACATAATAGCTTACCGCAGCGTTCTTAGCAACGAGCCTGCATGTACCTCCGCCAAGGTTATTGAAGATTGCCAGGTATGTTTCATTCCTTCCGATATTCTTATTTCACTTGTAAAAACCAACTCTATTTATGCTCATGAGCTTCTTAAACTGGCTTGTCATGAGCTTGGCGAGGCTAACTCTTTTATTACTGATATTGCACAGAAAACTGTCCGTGAAAGGCTTGCAGAGATTCTTCTCCTTCTTGTTAAAGACTTTGGTCTGGATGATCAGAATTACCTGAAGATATCACTCACGCGTGAGGAGCTGGCAAATATTGTTGGTACAGCCACCGAATCGGTGATCAGGCTTCTTTCTGAATTTAAATCAGACAAGTTTGTAGAGCTCAACGGCAGAAAGATCAAAATACTGAATAAAAAAGGGCTTTTTAAGATCAGTAATGTTTTTAACTGACAGTTACCTTATGTTTTAAAAAAGAGAGCCTGTTTTATTGTCCGGTATCTTCCCGAGATGTCTGTATGCATGTTCTGTAGCCTCCCTGCCGCGAGGAGTCCTCTTAAGAAATCCCTCTTTAATGAGGAACGGCTCATAAACCTCTTCAATAGTGCCGCTTTCTTCACCCACGGCTGTGGCTATGGTATTTATTCCCACAGGTCCTCCGTTGAATTTATCGATTACGGCAGAAAGGATCCTGTTATCCATTTCATCAAGTCCATACTGGTCAATATTCAGTGCACTAAGACCGAATTTTGTTATTTCCTGATCAATTTTACCTGTTCCTTTTACCTGGGCAAAATCTCTTATTCTTCTTAGTAAAGCATTGGCAATCCTTGGTGTTCCCCGGCTTCTTTTTGCTATCTCAACAGCAGCGGTATCTTCAATTTTCACTTCAATTATCCCGGCTGATCGTTTTACTATTCCCGTCAGAACCTCATGATCATAGTATTCCAGATGAAATTTTATTCCAAACCGTGCTCTAAGCGGACTGGTCAGCAGACCTGACCGTGTTGTGGCGCCAACAAGTGTGAATTTATTAAGAGAGAGCTGTACTGATCTTGCACTTGGCCCCTTGTCTATCATTATATCTATCTGGAAATCTTCCATTGCCGAATAGAGATACTCTTCCACGACAGGGCTCAAGCGGTGTATCTCATCTATGAAGAGCACATCTCCCTCTTCAAGGTTTGTTAGCAGGCCGGCCAGGTCGCCAGGTTTATCAAGTACCGGTCCGGATGTAACACGTAATTTTACCTTGAGTTCATTGGAAATAATATTGGCAAGTGTTGTTTTTCCCAGTCCCGGCGGACCGTGCAGCAGGACATGATCGAGAGATTCTCCTCTTTGCTTTGCTGCAGTTACAAAGACTATCAGATTGTCAATTACCTGTTTCTGCCCTTTAAAGTCATTGAAGCATAATGGTCTGAGTCGTTTTTCAAATTCCCTGTCAACTACAGAAATATTCTCTTTCCCGATAATGAAATTCTCTTCCATGAAGCAAAGTAACTATTTTATAAGCTTGATATCGCTTTCCGGAAGATTAATTTTTACACCATTGATACTTATTTCAACATCATCCTTATATGTAATGGTCAGAACAGTGTTTCCCTCTTCATCATATTTTTTCCATGTTCTCTGGCGTATTCCCGTCTGGTAATACTGTACTTCCTTTACCCTGCCTGATCCATAATAATAAATTTGCTGTTTGTCAGGATTTCCCTGCACATAATTTCCTCTGTACTGCAATGTTCCGTCAGGATAATAGGATTTCCATTGTCCGTCCTTTAAGCCTATAATGTAATTACCCTCCTCAGTATAATCACCTGATGTGAACTTCCAGGGGCCGTTTCTTTCTCCGTCAGAGTACTGGCCCGTAACAATAACACTTCCTTCCCTGGAATATTCTGTAAATGATCCGTCACGAAAGCCCTGGAAATATTCTTCTTCCCTGAGGATTGATCCGTCATTATAATACCATTGCCATAAACCATCAGGTCTTCCGTTATTGTAAGATCCTGTTTGTTCCACTTTTGATAAATTATTATAGAACTTCCACAAGCCTGAGCGTCTGTTGTCATTATAGGTTCCCTCAGCTTTAATCCGCCCATCGGGAAAATAATCTTTCCATTTACCGTTCAGGTTTCCGGATTCATCAACAATGCCTTCAGATAACAATAATCCATTATCATTGTAGATAAATGCATTGCTTACCTTACCGTTGTTTCCATATTCCCTGTGTACTCCAACAGGGACATTATTCCTGTATGGTCCGTTGTATATAAGCTTTCCGCTGCTATCATACCTGTTAATGATCTCTATATCCGGTTCATCCTCGACTCTTGATTTAACAATAGCCCCATTGTCATATAGCATTGTAAGAACAAGCATGCCTTTTTTGTCATATTCTTTATAGTAACCGTGAAGCTGATCATCTTTATAGGTCTTTTCCGTTTTTATTGTTCCTCCCGGATAGAATTCCTTCCATTCTCCCTGTTTCAGGCCCTTGTTATCCGTTCTGTTTATTCTCTCCCGGCTTATCAGAAAATCATTATTGTATTCAAAAAGAGTGATAATATTGCCGTTTTTATCATATTCTTTTGATAATCCCTCTTTTTTCCCCGAATTATAGGTATATGTCTGCTTTATTTTCCCGTCAGGGAAGTAGATATACGCCGTTCCCTCTTTTTTGTCTCCGGCAAAAAGCTCTTTTGACCAGATGTAAAGACCCTGTGACGGGTCTTTTTTATATTTATAATAGTACCCGTTCTTTTTTCCGAACAGGTAACTTATTTTATCTGTCGTATCACCAACCTGGTCGTAGAACAGCCAGATACTGTCAAGCATTAAGTTTGTATATCTTCCTTCCGACTTTTTTATACCTGTTACATAATAACTTTTCCAGAATCCGTCAGGTTTTTCGTTTTTTATTATTCCTTCGCTTGAAGCAGTGCCGTTTGGATATTTGAATACATGGTAACCATCTTTAATTATTTCACTTGTTTGTGCGGTTACATTTATTCCGGTAAAGACTATCAGAAATATGATAAGTATTTTTTTCATTATTTAAAGACCAAGCTTGTTTGATATCTCTATCATTCGTTTAATCGGTTTCCTTGCTTCTTTTATTATATTTTTATCTATAAATATTTCAGGTTTTTCATTTTTAAGGCAATTATAAATCTTTTCAATTGTTATCATTTTCATGAAATTACATTCGCTGCAGCCGCATGTTGAATCTTTTGGAGGTGCCGGAATATATTCTTTTTCAGGATTTTTCTTTTTCATCTGATGAATAACTCCCGGTTCTGTTGCCACAATATAACAATTGCCATTATCTTTTCGTGTAAATTTAATCAATGCTGTTGTTGACCCTATGAAATCGGCTATCATTCTTACAGGAAGTTCACATTCAGGATGTACTATTACTTTAGCCTGAGGATTCTTGTCTTTTAAATTTAATATAGCTTCAAGTGAAAATTCTTCATGTACATGACATGATCCGTTCCATACAACAATATCTCTTCCTGTATTATTTATTACATGGTTACCAAGATTTCTGTCAGGTGCAAATATTATTTTTTCTTCTTCCGGTAAAGAATTTACAATCTGTATAGAATTTGATGAAGTACAACATATATCAGATAATGCTTTAATCTCAGCTGTGGTATTGACATATGTTATAACCGTTCTTCCCGGATTATCCTTTATGAATTTTTTAAAATCTTCCTCTTTACAGGAGTCTGCAAGAGAACAACCTGCATTCATATCAGGTAAAAGTACCTTTTTACGAGGAGCAAGTATTTTCGCTGTTTCAGCCATAAATTTTACACCGGCAAAGAGAATTATATCTGCATCATTCTGTTCTGCTTTCTGAGCTAACGCAAGACTGTCACCTGTAAAATCCGCCAGATCCTGAATATCACCTGTCTGATAATAATGACCAAGAATAATAGCATTTTTTTCTCTTTTCATTCTTTCTATTTCATCAATATATTCCTGATTTGTCATTAATTATTTATGTATAGTTAACATCATATATATAAAATATTTTATATAATTACTTATTATGATGATATTATTATCCTGTTAATAGTGTTTGTAAAATATTATGAATTTTGTTGTAATATTTGAAATTATTATTGAAAGAACATCTTTTAAACAGATAAGAAAACATATTTCTTTTGTAAATCAATTTGTTAATTACAATATTAACAATTGTTAAGATCAGTTTATTGATAAATAAAACAGGGCAAATGTATATATTTTAGTGTTTATTGGCGGTTTAGATTATGATATTATTTAATGATAAAATAATGATTAGAAAAGTAAAAACATAAAAAACATAAATATCATGGAATAAAAGACCAGTTATTAATTTTAATTAACATATTTAAAGACATAAATAACAAAAGAAATTAACAACTGGTTTTACTTAATAGTATTAATTTATATCTTAAAAGAATATTAAAATAAAACAAAATGATAAAAAAGAAGAAAATTGCCATGGTTTGTGATCATGCAGGATTTTTTCTTAAAAAGAAGCTTATTGCCTTTTTTAAAGATAAATATGAAATAAAGGATTTTGGAACTTTCAGTAAGAATCCTGTTGATTATCCGGATTTCGGACATCCGATGGCATCTGCAATTTCAGCAGGTGAATATGAATTTGGGATTACAATATGCAGCACCGGAAACGGCATGAATATGACAGCAAACAAACATCAGGGAGTAAGAAGTGCATTATGCTGGAATGAGGAGATAAGCCGGCTGGCACGGGAACATAATGATGCCAATATTTGTGCATTACCCGGCAGGTTTATCAATGAATCGGAAGCATATCTGATTGTTAAGACTTTTCTCGAATCATCATTTGAAGGAGGAAGGCATAAAAAAAGAATAGATAAAATACCTTTAAAAATGTATTGAAATGCTTTCAAATTCATGCAGATATGGTATCAGGGCAGTAATTTACATTGCGAGCCGGCAGGAAAAAAATAAAAAAACAGGATTGACACAGATTTCAAAAGATCTCAGTCTTCCCGCACCATTTCTGGCAAAAATCCTGCAGCAGCTTGCGCGGCAAAAGATACTCAATTCATTAAAAGGTCCTCATGGAGGATTTTCATTACAACGGGAACCTGAAAAAATTTCCCTGTTCGACATTGTAATTACTATTGACGGCGATGGTATATTTACAGATTGCTTAATTCATAATTGTAAATGCGGGAATGTGAATGATGAAAACCGGGAATGTCCGATTCATGCTGATTATGCTGAGATAAGAGAAAAGCTCCTGCAACTGTTCAAAAACACAACAATATGTAATCTTGTAGAAAAAGCAGAAGACATAAAAAAGATAATTATCTGATTAATTCTTTTCGTATCGGTTTTATTACCAGACAAACAAAAACGGAAAATACTATTCCTGCCAGATTGAAAAATAGATCTGCCAGACTACCTGTTCTGCTAACAGTCAGCCACGATTGTAAAAGCTCCATTAATGCCCCGTAAAAAAGAGGAATAAGCGAGACAAGAAACAGAAATCTTATTTTATTTATCCCTTTCCTGTGTTCAAAAACTATAACTGACATGAAAACAAAGTACATCAGAAAATGTACTATATAATCAACACCCGGAAAACTGAAAATTGTTATTCTGTCATATGTTTCAGCTCCCGAGAGACTTAGATATAAAATACCCAGCGCCGCAAGTATTGAAAAGATATTCTTTTTTATCATTCTTAATGTTTGAAACAAATTTAGTAATTGAAATAGTAATTTATTTCTAATTTCGGTATTATATTTAATAATAATGGCCGGTATATATGTTCACATACCATTTTGCAAAATATTTTGCAATTATTGCGATTTTTATCACATTATTTCACCCGGTGATCATACTGAATTCATTAAGACTCTTCTTCTTGAAGCAAAAACAAAGCAGAATTACGCCGGGAATGACCCTGTTTCAACTATCTATATTGGAGGGGGCACTCCGTCTGTATTATCTGTAAAAGAGCTGGAAACCGTTCTGAATTGCCTTAAAACATGGTTTTCTATAGAGGATGATAGTGAAATAACAATCGAATTAAATCCTGACGATGTAACTTACAATTATCTCAAGAAGCTGAAAAAACTTGGATTCAACAGAATCAGCCTGGGTATTCAATCATGGAGTGACGAAGATCTTAAAATGCTGAACAGGAGACATACTTCAGCACAAGCAGCAACTGCCCTTCAGGATACCATTAAGGCAGGATTTGAAAACATATCAGCAGATCTTATATACGGGATACCTGGTATGGCAGTAAAAGAATGGGAAAATAATATTAATAAAACACTTGGTTACAATATTAAACATTTATCTGCTTATCATTTAACTATTGAACCGGGAACGGTTTTTGGCAAAATGAAAGACGAGGGACTGTTAAAAGAGATCGACGAAGAAGAAAGTAACATGCAATTCAATATACTTCTTAAAAGAACAGAATCGGCAGGTTTTATTCAGTATGAAATCTCAAATTTCAGTAAGCCGGGTTATTTTTCTGTTCATAATTCAAACTACTGGAATCAGGTACCCTATATAGGACTGGGACCATCTGCACACTCTTTCAACGGTTATTCCCGCCAGTGGAATGTATCTGACATGAAAAAATATATAAAACAGGTAAATAACGAAGAACAATATTTTGAAAAAGAGGAGCTGAATGCCAAAACAAGGTTCAATGAATATATTATGACATCTCTCAGGACAATGTGGGGAATAGATCTGGATTATGTGGAGAGGACATTTGAAAAAGAGGGATATGATTATATAATCAACCTGTCGGGTAAATTCATTGATTACGGACTGATGAGACGGGATAATACAAATCTGGTCCTTACGAACCAGGGTAAAATGATATCAGACAATATTATTTCAGAATTTATGATGCCGGAAAACCGGTGATCATCTTTTTGTCAGCATGAAATTAGCCTGTCCTATCATGCTGCCTTCAAGGTATAATTCGACAGTATAATTACCGATAATAAAATCCCCGGTGTTATCCAGATATATACACATCTCAATATCCTGGTTCATATAATCTGCGGTCCGGTTTGCAGAGAAAATCAGCAAACGATCTTTGTAACTGAAAACATTATCGGGACTGTTTGTTATCACCAGAGAATCGGGGCGGATTACTCTCATATAAATCCTTTTTGGCCCATCTTCGGCTATGGGATTTTCACGAAGGGTGAAACAGACCCTTAATTTATCGAGCAGATTGATCCTGGTAGTTTCCTTTCGTTTCCTGTTGAGAGCGGAAGCAACTATGTCCTTTGCCTGTATCACCGAGGCTTTTTCAACTTTGGTGCTTAATTCCTCCTTTACTTTCGAAAGCTCTTCATTTGAATCCTGAACCTTTCTTATTTCCTGTCTGAACTGTACGTTTTCCGCAACAAGAATCTTATTCCTGGTGTTGAGAGAGTCTATCTGGACTATATAGCTCTTCATTATTTCTCTCATTGTAGATATTTCGCTCCGGTATTTTTTTATCAACTGAACATTGGACGCGTTTATTGACAGCAGCTGTATTATTCTCTGTTTTTCTTTTTCAAGTTTTGCATTCAGGGTATCATTGTTTGTTTTAAGCGTGTCGAAGCTGTATGCCAGGATCCTGAGCTCATTGGCAAGAGAGTCCTTTTCATGCGTAAGTACGGTTTCCATCTCAATCATTTTGTTTTTCTGATCGAAATACATTACAACAAGGAATATAAGAACTCCTGCAAGAATAATTGAAACAGCTATCAGGCCGACAGGAACACTTTTTTTATTCTCCTGTAAATTTTGTGCCTCATTGTTTGTGTCCGTCATTCAGTTGATTTAAAAAATTTATTGGTGTGCAAAAATAATAATATCTGATATAATAATAAAATGTCCGATTCAATGATTAAATTTACAGAAGGGCTCTAATATACTAACCGGTTAATAATCAACAATATGAGTGGATTTTATGGTGTAATCTCAAAGCATGATTGTGTTAATGAAGTTTTCTATGGAACTGATTATCATTCGCATCTTGGTACGAAACGGGCCGGCATGGTCTTTATTGTTCCTGAAAAGGGATTCCGTCGTTCCATTCACACCCTGGAAAATTCATATTTCAGATCAAAATTTGAGGATGAGTTAAAAAATTTTGCAGGAAATTCCGGAATTGGAATAATAAGCGATACGGATCCCCAGCCAATACTCTTTAATTCACATCTTGGCCGCTTTGCAATTGTTACTGTCAGCAGACTTATAAATATTGAAGAGCTCGAAAAAGAATTCCTTAACAGGAAAAAGCATTTTACGGAAAACTTTGAAGGAAGTATAAATCCGACCGAAATGGTTGCAAACCTTATCTGTGAAAAGGAGAGCTTCGTTTCCGGTATTGAAAATGTATTGGACAACGTTAAAGGATCCTGTTCGCTGATGATCCTTACGGAAGAGGGTATAATTGCAGCCAGGGATAAGCTTGGAAGGACGCCGGTTGTGATCGGCAAAAAAGAGGGAGCCTATGCTGTCGCTTCCGAGTCCTGCTCTTTTCCAAACACCGGGTTTGAACTGGAGTATTATTTGGGACCGGGGGAGGTAGTTCATGTTACTGCAGACGGCTATACACAGCTCAGAAAACCAGGAGATAAATTGCAGATTTGTGCATTTTTGTGGGTTTATTACGGTTACCCGCCATCTTATTATGAAGGTATTAATGTTGATGAATGCCGTTACAGATGCGGAGCTCATCTTGCCCGCCGCGACAATGTGAAAGCTGATTTTGTATGCGGTATTCCCGATTCGGGTATCGGTCACGCAATAGGATATGGAAATGAAAAATGTATTCCAAATATGCGGGCATATTCAAAATATACGGCAACCTGGCCCCGCAGCTTCCTTCCCTCATTCCAGGAACAACGAGACCTTGTAGCCAGGATGAAGCTTATTCCCAATAAAGCGATAATAGAAGGTAAGCGGATGATCTTTATTGACGACAGCATAGTGAGAGGCACCCAGCTAAAGGATAATACAATTGATATGCGCAGAGCCGGGGCAGCTGAGCTGCATATGAGAATTGCATGTCCTCCTCTGTTGTATTCCTGTGATTTCCTTAATTTTACGCAATCAAGAACCCCCATGGAACTGGCGGGACGCAGGGCAATACATGAACTTAACGGGTGTGATACCGAGCTTAAGGAATATTCCGATCCCGATTCTGAAAAATATAGAAAGATGGTAGCCAAAATAGCTGAAAAACTTGATCTCGATTCCCTGGTATACCAGCGTCTGGATGACCTTGTTGAGGCAATAGGACTGCCGAAAGAAAAGCTGTGTACCCACTGCTGGGACGGAAGCTCCTATTTTTGAAATGCAAAAGAAACAAGAACCGAGCCGAAGGCGAGCTCGGCAAAGCCAAACAAGAAAAACCAGCCAGCCTTCGCTAAAGCTACGGCTGACAAAGCAACCAGAATATGAAATACATAGGCGCACATGTAAGTGCTGAGGGAGGTGTTCAGAACGCGCCCGTGAATGCAGGTAAAATAGAAGCAAAAGCCTTTGCATTATTCACAAAGAACCAGCGGCAATGGTTTTCCGCACCACTGACACAATCAGCCATTACTGATTTCAGGAAAAACTGTGAGAAGTATGACTATAAACCTTTTCAGATACTTCCTCACGACAGCTATCTTATAAATCTCGGCCATCCCGAAAAAGAGCCGCTTGCCAAATCGAGAGCTGCTTTTCTTGATGAAATGAAAAGATGTGAACAACTTGGTCTCGACAGATTGAATTTTCATCCAGGCAGCCATCTTAAATTGACAGGGATAGAAGAATGTCTCAAAATAATAGCAGAATCAATAAACATTACCCTTGAAGAAACCAGCGGAGTAATAGCAGTGATAGAAAATACGGCCGGACAGGGAACTAATTTAGGGCATACATTTGAGCAGATCAGGTTTATCATCGACCACGTTGATGATAAAACAAGGGTAGGAGTGTGTATCGATACCTGCCATGCCTATTCATCGGGATATGATGTCAAAACAGAATCCGGCTTTGTCGAGACGTTTGTCAAATTCGAAAAGATAATCGGATTTGAATATCTTAAAGGAATGCATCTGAATGACACAAAAAAAGAATTCGGTTCCCGTGTCGACAGACATGAGACTCTCGGAAACGGCTTGCTGGGTGTAGAACCATTCTCATTTATAATGAATGACAGCCGTTTCGACAACATGCCCCTTATCCTTGAAACACCCGATGAATCGCTCTGGGAGGCAGAGATAAAGACACTGTATTCACTAATAAACCCCCCAACCCCTCCCGACTTTCAGTCGGGACAAGCTCTAAAGGGGGGCTAAAAAAGCCATACATAAATAAATGTAGTTCGGGTTTTAAGCCCCCTTTAGGGGGCAGGCCATCAGCCAATTGGCTGATGGCCGGGGGTCATGTTCCCCGGGGGTTTTTCACTCTCAGGGGGTGGACCTGCTGTGCGGGACCGAAGATTTCTACCCCATCTTTTCTGAAATAACCTTCTGTACTTCCGGATCTTTCAGTATTTCTTTGGTTTTCTTATAGCCCATATCAAAAATTGCATCTGCCTTTTCGACTTCGAGTATGCCAAATTTTGTAAGCCCGGAAGGAGCAATGAGAAAATCAAATCTTTTCCGTTTCTCCTCAGCCTCTTGTGCCTGGTTGAGCATGAATGTCCTGACAGCAATTGTAATAAGTCCGGAAATAGTTGCTTCATATCCTACAGGATTTACAAATGAACCAATGAGCAAGTTGCATTTATTTTCGACGGGCTTTATTGGAAGATTATCAAGAACTCCGCCGTCTACATAATATATATTATTGATTATCACGGGTTTAAACATTACCGGGATGCTTGAAGATGCTATTACAGAAGTAATAAGATCACCTTTTGAAAAATAGACCGGCTTGCCATTATTGAGATCTGTGGCACATACAATCAACGGTATTTTCAGATCTTCAAATTTCTTTGCATTCAGATTAGCCTCAAGTAACTTATTGATACCGGAAATCTCCAGAATTCCGTCACGGGGCAATGCAGGACGCATGTAATCAAGCTTACTGTTCCGATTCATAATTTTAAGGATCTCCCGGGGAGAATGGCCGTCACAGTACAGAACTCCGGCAAGGGCTCCGGCACTTGTTCCGGATATTATATCAGGATAAGTCCCGGCCTCATTCAGTGCCTGAAGAACCCCAAGATGAGCAAAACCTCTTGCTCCGCCGCCGCTTAGGACAAGACCGGTTTTGTATTGTTTATTCTCCATATCTTAAGCCCTCTGGAAACCAGGACAAATTTAATTAAAGCGCGGCAAATATCGTTAGAAACAAAAAGAATAAATTCTGTAATCTTATTGTTTAAATTTGAAAAATAACCAGAACATAAAATACAAGCCAATGCAATTTCTTTTAATAGCATATGATGGAACTGACGAAGGAGCCCCGGAACGCAGAATGAACAGCCGGCCGGAACATCTTGAAAAAATCGCTTTGTTAAAAATAGCCGGGGAATTTCTCTGTGGAGGAGCTATTCTCGATGATTCAGGAAATATGATCGGTTCAATGATCCTTTATGAAGTAACCGACAGGGCAACATTAGACGAACGGCTGAAAAATGAACCTTATATTTACAATAAAGTATGGGAAAAAATTGAGATCAGGCCGTTTCGCATGGCTAAAATAGAATAGTGTATTCTATTCCCAACCGTTCTCTATTCCATGTTTTGCTATATATCCTATAGCCTCTATTTCATTTATTTTCCCATTCCGGATCTTAAATACATGTGCAGCGGGTAAATCAAAGGGGCCATAGATATTAGGTCTTTCTGTAATACCGGGAACTCCTGTAATTTTCATTACCCTGGGTTCTCCATTATGCACGAATATTGAATATACAAAAACCAATCCCATTTCTTCATCCACAGCAATAAAACGGCGACGGTTAATATCAGTAATATAGCTCATCACTCCGGTACTTAACTGGTCACTGCAGGACATCTTTCTGAATACTGAAAAATCGTCTTCCTCTGCCTCTTCCGGGGTTTTAGTCTGATCATTGGCAGTTATGGATCCATTTTCCCTTCTTTGTGATTCTTCAGCAAAAGGGCATATCTTTCCATCCACCACCTTCAGCCTTGCACCAAGGATAGTGGATTTATTATTTTCCTCTATAACCCCATGAATCCGACCTGTCCCTCTACCGGGTCAGCAACAAAAATCTTAAATTGTGTTGGCCCGCCGGTAGCTGTTTCCCAGAGACCTTTACCTATTGGGATTACTTCGGTATTTTCAATTAACTTAACATTGTATGCAAGCAGAACAGAAGAAGGATCATGTTTTGCCAGAGCATCTAAATACTGTTCCATAAGAGCAACCAGTGCGGGACGATCAAATTTTTTACCACCTGAGCAGGAAAACAGAAAACCGATAAAAAGGGTAATAACCAATATTTTAAACTTCATCTGTATAATTATTATAAATTATGATTTCACTTTTTAACAAAATTAAGACTTTAAGGAACAAATCTATAATGCTATTGTTATAATTTTACATAATAAATCTGCAAAAAAATGACATTTACATTACAACCCGGACAAAAGGCTATAGATTTCAGACTTCCTGCAACCGACGGAAAAGAATACAGCATGTCTGATTTTGATGAATACAAATACCTGGTTATTTTCTTTACCTGCAACCACTGCCCTTATGTTATTGGTTCAGATGATGTTACAAGAGCAACAGCTGAAAAATACATAAGCAAGGGAGTGAAGTTTATCGGGATAAATTCAAACAGTGAAAAAACCTATGAGGAAGACAGTTTTCCAAATATGGTGGCAAGAATGGAAAAATACAGGTTCCCATGGATTTACCTGTATGACAGGGATCAGAGTATTGCCAGGGAATATGGAGCATTGCGAACCCCCCATTTTTATGTATTTAATGAAGAGAGGATTCTGGTTTATACCGGCAGAGGCGTAGATTCTCCGAGGGACACATCAAGGATGACAGTCAATGATCTTGACAGGGCTCTTGAAGAGCTTTCTTCGGGAAAACCTGTATCGCTACCAGTAACGAATCCCATCGGATGCAATGTAAAGTGGGAGGGAAGGGATGCCCACTGGATGCCGCCTGAAGCCTGCGACCTTGTGTGACTTAATTAAAATACCGGAATTATTTTTTAAAAAGCTTACTGATATGGGGGTAAAGGAGTTGAAACCGCAAGAATACAAGGAGCTTACAAATTAAATGTCTATCTTTAAGAAATTATTATTAGTAACAAGCAAAATGAAAACGACCTTTTTTATCTTATTAATTATTTCAGGATTAATGGGATTTTCATATCAGCAAAATGTCAATAAAGACCAAACAGAACCCGAAACAACTGTTCAAACTTCTGACTATCAGAAAATGATAACTGCAAAAGTCTTTATTAAAGCAGGGAAAGAAGCTGATTTTATTTCGACAGCACGGAAGATAATAGAAAATTCAAACAAGGAGGAAGGCTGCCTCGAATACATGCTTTATCAGAACCCGTACGAAACGACTAATTTTATTTTTGTTGAGAAGTATAAAGATCAGGCTGCTATAGATTTTCACTTTGAAACCCCATATTTTAAAGAATTCGGTACAATTACGGCAGATATGACAAGCAAACCCGCGGAGATCAAAATTCTGGATATAGCATGTGAAAAATAAATATTATCCGAATATAATGAGAAGAAGCCTTTAAAAATGAAATTATTAATATAAGAGGGAAAAATCATGGATGATAAAGTAAAATGTAATGCATCGGGAGGTGCTGTTTATGGTTTGGGATTTATAGGAGCAGCTATCTATTTTATTTCAACCGCAACAGGTTTCTGGATAGGTGTATTGGGTTTTCTTAAAGCTATTGTATGGCCGGTATTTATGGTTTATGAGGCATTCAAGTATTTAGGAGCCTGATTATTCGGTCAATACTCAGGGTTCTCAGTAATTGCACACTCAAAAGGCTTAATGATATTTGCAATTTGATTATGGTATAGGTATTTTTATGATCTTTTATCATAATCAATTGATCTTAAATGTTGAAATCATTAATTGTATTAATCTGTTTAAGCTTTTCCCTGATTACATTTTCCCAGAATAATCCCCCGGTTGCTGATCCGGGATATGAGTATTATGGTACAAGGAACGGAGATAGTCCTGTTCCGGTGACTCTTCACGCTTATGATTCTTATGATCCTGATATACCGGATGATGAGATTGTTAAGTATAAGTGGGATACGGATAATGACGGTCTGTTTGGTGCAGATGATAATGATGGATCTATGATGTATGGTGGAGATTCAGATGCCGAAGGAGTTGAGGTTGAGGTTGTTTATGATTGGCTTCCCGGTAATTCATATCAAATATATCTCATAGTTGAGGATAGCCATGGAGCAACATCAACTGCGGCATCAACAACCATACATATTTTACCGTATAGTACTGCAATCCCTATAAATATTATTAATCTTACTTATGATGGTTATGTAAGTGGTGACGGATTATTTAAACTTAAAATAATACATCCTTATGCAGATGCTCAAACATTCGATGCATCTTTCATAATGTATCCAGATGACATGACATTAGATTGTTTTGACGGGGAAGATAATCCTGTTACTCAACTTAACTATCCCGGAGGAAACGTAAAAACAGAATATAATATATACTATAACTCAACCGAATTTGAAGATGCTATAAATCACTACAGCCTAAAGTCCATACTTACAAAGACAGGCGAAGTATACGAAGTTGTTAAAATAACCAGGCCATTTACTATTGATAATACACCACCGGATATTACCTGTCCGGCCAATCAGGTCAGGCCTGCCGGTGAATCAGATATATATACTGCAATGGGAACAGAATTTGATCCGGTATCCGCAACTGATAACTTATGTGATCCGGAGGTGTTCAATGATATAAACCTTCTTGAAACTCTTGACGGATATTTATTTAACGTGGGAACAACAACAGTAACATGGACAGCAGAAGATCTCGCCGGTAATATCGATCAATGCAGTTTTGATGTAGAAATCAGTCCATATACTGATATTCTGGATGAAAAATCAAATACTTTATGTATTTATCCGAATCCGGCAGGAAATTACCTGGTTGTTGATCCTGGTAGTAATAATGTGGGATCAATAATATTAATAGATCCGGCCGGCAGGATAGTAAAAAGAATCAAGGCAGAGGAGAATGGAATTAAGATGCTGGATGTCGGCAAATTAAAACCAGGTTTATATACAATCTCTGTAAAATTCGGAGATCAGAGAACTACTGTTCAGAAAGTGGTGATCAGTAAATAATCTTCCTTAGATAAATTATAATCATAAGAAGCTTTAGAGGGACTATGAATGATAAAAGAGGCGAAGCCCTCCTTCGCTAAAGCTTCGGAGGGCGAAGGTGGGCCCAGTTGGGATCAGGACCGAGCGTTAAAAAATTGCCCGGTGGGCAATTTTAGCGATGAATGAAAAGTGACAAGATCCAAGATAGGATAATCCAGGAAAATAATATATTTTTATTAGGTAAAGACAGGAGGTAAAACATATACTCTGGTATTGTGAAAAAATTAATTTTTTCTTCATTATTTATGGTCCTGTGTATCCTGACAATAGCACAGGTCCCTGAATCCTTCAACTATCAGGTAATAATACCGGACAAGACCAGATCGGATTCTTATAAATGGGAGAAACAGGATATTATTCAAAATCAAATCCTTTACAATGGAAGGGTCTGGAGGAACCTCTATTCCCGGGTAAGAGGCAATCAATTTCTTTTTACCGAAATGTTCATGCCAGGTACAGTGTCAATCAGCGGCAAATTATTTACAGAACTCGAACTCAAATATGATATTTGTAATGATGAATTGCTGATCAGGTCAAATCAGGGGATAATTCTGCGGCTTAATAAGGAAATGGTAGATGGCTTTACGATAGAATACAAAAGCCGGAGATATGATTTTCAGAAACTTAAAGAAGATGCAAATGAATCAGGTGAAGGATATTTCAATATTCTATACAAGGGCAGATTGGAGCTTTTAGTGAAGTATAAAAAGGATATACAATTACTTGCCATTGATAATACCTTTGATCTCTTCGATCAATACCACCGTATTTATCTGAAAAAAGATGGAGAAATGCATTTGATAAATAAGAAGAAGAACATAATTAATCTTTTTGGTGATAATAATAAGGCTATCATGAGTTTTATAAAAAGCAGGAGGTTGAAGGTGACAAGAAAGGATCCTGACAGTTTTATACCGCTTATTGAGTTTTGTGATAATCTCATTGAAGGAAATTGAGAAGATGAAATTCAGAATAATAATACTGTTGTTACTGTTCCCGGCAGGGGTATTGTCAGCTCAGGAAGGGATAAAAATAAATTGGGATTATAGCGGGCTCACTTTTAACGAATTTGTTGAGAAAGCAGAGAGTATAGATAGTATAAGGTTTTTTTATAAGGATGAATGGGTAGAGGATCTGAAGCTTGGAGGATACAATGGCCCTGTTTTGTTGTCTGATCTTCTTAATTCTATCTTCAGGGGAGGTTCTCTCTTTTATTTCACAGATGATACCCGAAAAATTTTTATAACAAAGGATTTTGCTGTCAAGGTTCAACATAAAAAGAGTGAGGAAGTAAAAACATACCTGACTCCAACCGACTACGAATTGGAGATAGCCGGCCAACAGGCCGGGAATATTTTCTTCGAAATTGGAGACCCTGCCGATATTAACAGACCAGGTTATGTAACACTTTCCGGTTATATTACCGACAAGGATACAAAAGAACCGGTCTCCGGTGCTACTGTATATATTGAAAAGATTTCGACAGGTACTCATTCAAATCGGTACGGTTATTATTCACTTGCATTACGGAGGGGATCTCATCAGGTAAGATTCTCTTTCATTGGAATGAAGGAGAAACTGATCAATGTAGACATATTCGGAAGCGGAGAGATGAATATCGAAATGAGCAGCACACTTGTCCCGCTAAGGGAGA
>Ga0315550_1000025_pt1 | contig 83072 bp, 63 predicted proteins | sample SalMarSW160190MG_2_FD_203100 | JGI IMG/M metagenome (GOLD analysis project Ga0315550, IMG submission 203100) | Salt marsh sediment microbial communities from the Plum Island Ecosystem LTER, Massachusetts, United States - Salt Marsh Sediment SW1601-90 ...
CAGCTACATCGAAAATATAGTTACTCGTTCCAATTGTAATAGTAGGCAGACGTGCTAATACAATATCATTTGGGTCATTTTCCTCTGTAAAATGAAGCATTTTACCCCACCACATAAAAGAATCAACGGATAACATACTCGCTTCATCAGTGGTAAAAGCTTCATAAGGTACATCGACAGGTACAGTATCCCAAACTGTTAAATTATATTTAGCTAAAAATTCATCACACGTAAAATAATTACTAGAAATAAGAGGAGAAGATTCTATAGATTCAGCATCGATAAATCTGATACTATTAATTAAAAATAAAAGTGATCCACCATTATTTACAAAATTGTAGACATCATCAATTTCTTGAGTTGTAAAGTTCAATTCTGGATCTGAAATAACAAGAATATTAACATCTGTGAAATTATATGCACCTCCAGAATGAGTCCTGACTCTGAATCCTCTATCTTTAAGAATTCTAGCTAAATGCATATGTGTTCCATATGGTGTAGAAGCATCAAACCACTTGTTTGCAGTATCATTCTCATGTGAAATATCAAAGAGAACAGTTCCACCTAAATATCTTGTAATAATGTTAATGAAAAATGAATCTCCATAACGACCTGGCCACTCAGTATTTCCTTCAAAACCTATGCTACCTTGAATGTAGCTCATCTTTGTATCAGCAGGAATTGTTACTGAGAAATTAATGTGATTCCATCCTTCATAGATATCGATTTGATTAGCTATATCAATATAATTTTCTGGATAAGGTAGAAAACCAAAATATAAAGTTGGATAAATGGAACCTGTAAAAGAAGATATTAATTTTACTTGGAAAGTTGTAGTTTCACCAGCAACACATTCATAATAATACTCATTTCTATCATCCATAAATCTCGGAATAATTGCAGACATGTTCTGTTGGTAAGAAGCTGTAAGATTGGTATATGCTGCATAAGGATTGATCATCCCATTTCCTTGATAAACAGCAGGAAGAGAAAGAACATCTGTAGAGCCAAGTAGGGCAGCTTCATATTTGTGTATGTTTAAATCTGGATAAGCCCCTACTAGTAAGGCAAGAACTCCACTTACAATTGGAGCTGAAACTGAAGTTCCAGAAACCCATCTAGAACCTCCATCTTCTGCATCACTACCTTGTATCGCCATCCCAGGAGCTAGAAGATCAACTGCTACAGAACGATTTTGATTTAAGCCTACAGAAGAGAAAATTGCTAAATCATCGAGTCCATCTGAAGCTCCGACTGAAATCACATGATCCCAAATTGCTGGTGCTCCAACAGAATTACCAGAAGGACCATAATTTCCAGCTGAGGTAACAATAAGTATGTTATTTCTAGCTGCTTCATAGACTAGCTCTTCAATTGGATCCCCAGTTTGTGCGAAGGTAACTGAAGTTAGACTAGCGGAAATGATATCAGGAGATTGAGCAATAGCTTCATCAAAACCAATTATTAACCATTCATCTTTACCATAACCAGTTTGATTTAGAACTTTAATGTTAATCAACTGAGCATCAGGAGCAATACCATAATCATCAGTTTGTTTAACGTTTCCCTTATCATCTCTATACTTACCATTCCCTGCTAAGATAGTAGCTATGTGAGTACCGTGACCACTAAAATCCGCTTGATCCTCTAAACCTGGTACAGGAGTAATATCCAAAATTACTTTTTCTCCTTCGTAGTTTAATAAGCCATCTAATGCTGGAACTCTTGAAGTGTTTAATCCACTATCTAGAATAGCAACAGTAACTCCATAACCTGTGTGATTCAAATCGTGAATAGCATCTATTTCTAAAGCTTCTCTGAGTTTAGCTAAATTAACTAGAGTAGGAAATTCCATATCAATATTCGCAGGAGTTGTATACTCATAGGTACCTATATGGTAGGTATATTTAATCTTGTAATTGTTGAAATCTATTTGATTAAGATCAGAGTTTTGATAACTGATTATCACTGCTGGAATTGATTTAAGTGAACTATCTATTTCTACCCCTTGTATCATTGCTTCTGTAATGAAATTTTCTTTCTCTTCTTCAGTGAAAAATGATATCATAGCTCTCTTGTTATACATTTTAAGATTTGATAAGACCACTTGAGTTTCCATAGGTTTTACCCATCTCTCATCATGGAGGACATTTTGAGCTTTTACTATAGTGTAAGGTTGTTGTTCTTGTGACGAAGATTTTAGCAAGTCGTTATTTATTGAAGATATTGTGTTAGTATTATCAGCAACTAACATCTTCATAGTAGGAATGGGTAAAGTAAGAGAAAGAAGAAGCATGAAAACAAGTGGCTTACTTTTCATAAGTATAGGATAAGTTTTTGACTTTTAGATTTTTCTCTAGTTTTACTAGTGCTTTATTGATTTTTGTCGGAATGACTTTAATTCTCTATTTTCTTCTTCTTAAATACTTTGAAATGGAAATGCTTATATTCAAACAATTGGGATGGCTTCCAAGGTGAAATACTATGCCTTATCAATGGTTAAAAAGGTCTCGTAGGAAATTATCAGGTGGCCTCATTCGACGCTCATCCTCAAAAAAGAAAAGAGATATGGGCAGATATCCAGCTGAAACTCAAATTGGTCCAAGAAAGTTGAAGCATATTAGAACAAGAGGTGGAAATACTAAACATCGTGTTCTTCAAGCTCAAGAAGCAATCATTTTAGATCAATCAACTGGTATCAGTCAAAAAGTCAAAATATTAAATGTATTAGAAAACAGAGCTAACAGGGAATATGCCCGAAGAAGGATTATCACCAAAGGCTGTGTTATTGATACTGATTTAGGCAAAGCACGTGTTACCAGCAGACCTGGGCAACATGGTGTTATTAATGGTATTTTAATAGAAAAGAAGGAAGAAGAGTAAATCTTCCTAAATTTTAAATAACTAATTTACTAAGGCTATATTATGCTACGTCGAAAACGATACTTTGTTCTTTATCCAGAATATTTTGATAAACGACTCACTAAGAAACAAGGTAGAAAAGTTCCAAAGAATAAAGCGGTTGAAGATTGTACATTATCAAAAATTGCTTTTGCATGTAAACATCTTGAACTAGATTACGAGATTGAAAAGGATAAGAAATACTCTAAAAACTGGTGGGGAAGTGAAGGACGAATCATAGTTAATCCAGAGAGTATAATAAATAAAACTGAGCTTATTCGAAGGGTAGCAAATATTTCTAGAAAACTTAAAAAAGTTGAAAAAACTTCAGACAGTAAAAAAGGCAAATCTTCTGCTAAACCAAAGAGATAACTCTATCTGTAGGGGATTCAATTGGAACGAGAAAAAATAAAAAGACTTGGTAAAATTAGCTTCTTTTCAGATTTAGGTTTAGCAATAGTGAAAAATCCACCTAAATTACCTAGCCTTAAATCTAATGTTGTTAATGAAAAAATGGAACACGTTGGAATTGTGTATGATATCTTTGGACCTGTTAAAACTCCATATATAAGTGTAAAAATAAAAAATCAATACAAAGAGCTTCTTACTACTGAAGATGTTCTTTATGTTCTTGATAAACAAGATAGAGATGTAAGGCAACAAAAAAAGAGATATGACAAGAAGAAGAATTCTTCAAACAAAAGATAGAATGAACGAATTCGGAAAAATAACTATTTATGTCGATAAATAACTCCTTTACTAACTTACATTATTTGTCATCTTTTTATGATAAAAAATTGAGCTGTATTAACACTTAAATATTCTATTACAGATATATATATTTAGACGATTAGGTTGTTGTTTGTGAACTCATTGAAGTAGTGATGAGATTCTAAAACAACCTGCTGGTGAGTGATTATATGATTCCAAAACAGAGAATTAAAAATGAGAAAAACTATAGCACTGCATTAGGTGATGAAATTATTGAACTTATCGATAGAACAGCTAATAAACAGCTGTTGTACAGAGAAGTTTTGGATATTCTAGGAGATCATGATTCTATCAAATTAAAGATTGATGAACTGCTTTATACAAATAAAATTCTTAAAATTCCCGTAGAAATGGGAAATGTAAGAGATTATGTTCTCACAATCCCAAAGAAAAAAGAAACAGGATGGATGACACTAATATGTCCTTGTTTTACTTGTGACAGAATCGCTGAATGCTCAGTTAATAATCCAGTTAATCCAGTTTCATGTCGTTTGTTTAATGAATGGTTAATGGAAGAAGATGAAACAGATAAAATCAAACCATTCAAGTTCATCGAATTTGATATTTTAGAAGATGATGAAACACTTCAAATCCCTCTAAAATAATTTTTTGCATTTTATCGAGGGTCAATATTTTTATCTAATAGTTATTTAACATATTTTCAAATAAATTATCGTGAGTAGATTGAGCGAAGACTTTTACTATAGAAGGGCAAAATATTCTGGTTTTCGTTCGAGAGCATCATATAAATTGTTAGAATTAAATGATAAATTCAAATTTTTTGGTAAAGGTCAATTTGTTGTTGATCTTGGCGCAGCTCCTGGAGGATGGACACAAGTAGCAGCGAAAAAAGTTGGCAAAGAAGGAACTGTTTTAGCTATAGATAAAGCGTATATTGAACCTTTCAAAGAAGACAATATTATAGTGTTTTATCAAGATATACTTAATGAAAAACTTGGAAATATTATTAAAGAGCGATATGGTTTAATTGATGTTTTAATTTCAGATTGCGCACCAAATATCTCAGGGCAATATGGACGAGATCATGCTATTCAGAATATGCTAGCAGAGAGAGCCTTACGATTAGCTCAAGAAATACTAAAACCAGATGGAGATTTTGTCTGTAAACTCTTTCAAGGCAGTGAAACACAAGAGCTTATTAAAGAAACACAGCAGATATTTAAAATAGTTAAATTATTCAAACCTAAAGCTTCTAGAAAGAAGAGTTCTGAGCTCTACATCTATTGTCATAAATTTGATAATAAAAATGAATAAAAATCAGTGATAGAAGATGACAAAAAAGAAAATATGGAAGGAAATTGAAGAAGGTAAAACCAAATTTCTTACATATGATGATGCTGAAAGAATTTACGATTCTTCTGTCTTCTATAATCCGAGAATGGTAATAAATAGGGATTTTACATTACTGATGCTTGAAACTATCAAAGAAATAGAGAACAAACCATTAATTTATGTTGACCCGCTTGCTGCAACAGGGATTAGAAGTTTTCGAATTATAAATGAACTATCACCTGATTTGATAAAATTACTCATTATCAGTGATAAAAATCCCAAAGCTGTGGAAATTATTGAGAAAAATGCTACTGATTTAGCAAGATTGAATGAGATAAGAATACAACGAGCTGATGCTTTTGACCTCATCTCCCAACTAATGAAAGAAAAAATCTTTCCAAATGTTATTGACATCGATCCATTTGGTTCTCCTATAGATTTCATCGAAACTTCTCTTCGAGCTCTCAGAAGAACTCAAGGTTATTTTTTTGCCACAGCTACTGATTTACAGGTTCTTTGTGGTAGATATGCAGATGCTTGTTTTCGAATTTACAATGCTATCCCAACCAGATATCATTTGTGCCATGAAGTAGCATTGAGAATTCTTCTTTACAATGTTTTAGTTAGTGCTGGTAGATTAGGTTTAGCTATACAACCTATAATCAGTATAAATCATGAACACTTTCTTAGGATAAAAATAAAAGTACTTGAAAACAAAGAAAAAGCAAATATTCAACATAAAGAACAAGGATTTGTTCATTTCTGTAAAAAATGCTCTCATTACCAAATAACTAAAATTAAGGAAATACTAGAGTCAAATCTCTGTCCAACATGCCAATCAAATTTAGAAATAGCTGGTCCTTTATGGTTGGGTTCTCTTTATGATAAAAATTACATATCACAAATGTTGAATACATTAGAAAATATTGAGTTACCTTCTAAGAAACAAATCAAGAAAATACTTGATTTAATTCTTGAAGAAGAAGATTATCCGTTTTTCTATTTCATACCATATCTATTACGACATATTAAAAGAAAAGGCATTTCTAGGGAACAAGTTATAGAAGGATTGAAGGAAAATGGTTTCAAAGCATCAAGAACAATTTTTGATCCCGAGGGATTAAAAACAAATGCCACTTTCTTGGAGATTGTTGATGTAATAAAGAAGTATTAATTAAAGATGGTGAAACAAATTTCGAAGAATAATATAATTGTAGGGATAGATGAAGCTGGAAGAGGACCTGTTATTGGTCCAATGGTTTTGTGTGCTTATGCGATAGATAAGAATTTAGAAGATGAATTAGTAAAAATAGGAGTCAAAGATTCAAAGCTTTTATCACCAAAAAAACGCTCTGAATTATATTCAAAAATAGAACAACTCAGTACTAAAATAAAAGTTAAACACCTTTCTGCTGCTGAGATTGATGAGTTACGAAAAAGATTCACTCTTAATGAAATTGAACAAAAAATAATGATTAAACTTGTAAAGGATTTAAAATTTATACCTAGTGAAATCTATATAGATGCTGTTGATGTGAATGCTAAAAGATACGGAGACGCATTCAAAAAAGAATTTTCTCAATCTAAGATTATATCAAAACATCAAGCAGACAAATATTACCCTGTGGTTTCAGCAGCATCTATTTTTGCTAAGGTCCAGAGAGATCAAGCTATTGAAGAAATAAAACAAAAAATAGGGAAAAACATTGGTTCAGGGTATCCTGCAGACCCTCAAACTAAAAAATTTCTTCGTTCATATTATGCAAAAAACAAAAAATTCCCTCTGTTTGTAAGAGAATCTTGGGATACAATAAAGAAACTAAAAAAGGAATTTGCACAGACAAAAAAATTATCTGAATTTCTGAATAAATAACAATCTATTCAGAATTATGAGTTCTTCTTTTTTTGAAAATTATAGGAAATATTAATCCAGTTACTAATCCTATAGCGTGCGCTAATACATTAGTATTAACTCCAGCTGTTATAGAGAGGAAAATGACACCAATCCCTAAGTATATCCATAGTTTCTTGTCTCTTTCTTCTTGATAGATGATAGTGATATCTGCTCCCAATAATCCAAATATTCCACCACTAGAACCTGCTGAGATCGTATTAGCTCCAAAAGTTAAAGTAAGCAATCCTCCCATTAAACCAGAGATTATGAAGACAACATAGTATTGCCATGAAAGTAAGTGATCTTCTGCTTTCAATCCAAATATTAGTAAAAACAAACTGTTGGAGATTAAGTGGAGCCAGTCAATATGTACAAAAATCGAAGTAAACAGTTGGTAAACATATCCTTGATAAACCAAGAAATTATATTGCCCTACCTTACTTAGGAGGTCTTGAGATATATAATAAAATGAATCGAAATTTATGACTGGAGCTTGTATCATGGTAATTATCCATAATATAATGTGTACAACAACAATTACTACAAGAATATTTCTTGTAGGTAGATTTGTTTTCCAAAAGGAATTAAATGAATAAGTTTCAGTTTCTTCAGTCACAAATATTCTTTAATGATGGATGTTAAAATCTTATTGTTTTTCAAGAATATTCATTGTAACAATACTTTTATTGACTAAAATAAGCATTTCCCATAGTGAGATCTTCATGGATATGAGTAATGTTCCTTTTGCTAAGATTGATGAGCATGGGAATATAACTATACTAAGGCACATTTATTTCAAATGCACTATGTGTACAGATTGTTGCAAACTAAACAATATCCCTGCAACAGATAGGGATATGGATAGGCTGATGCAAGCAGGTATACCTATAGATCAAGCTATTGAAGAAATGAGTCCTGTCCTTATCGCAAGTAAAGATCTTGAAAAAGGATTTGTCAAAGCTTATATCTTAAGAAAAAAACCATTTGTGAATGAATGCGCATTTTTAATGGCAGATGGGTTATGCAAAGTACATCTGGTTAAACCTATAGCTTGTCGATTATATCCATTTTCAATTAGGAAAGATGATGACAATGGATATCTTGCTACAGTTCATCCCAAAAATGTTTGCAGATTTATTGAGTTAGATGTAGATGAAAATAGATCAAACACATTAGCTATCGTTGAAGATTTATTAGCCATACTTTTCGAATAAAATACTACATCAAATGCGAAAACTTATTTGATGTAGTTGACATTTTACCATCATGAGCTTGTTTAAAACAAATTTCATGAAACTGGTTGAAGCTTATCTAGAAGATAAGGGCTTCAAAGTGGAGATGTGTAATATTTATACACGAAACGTAGATTTTTTCGAAAGTTATAAACGAGTAATAATGTGCGCATACAAAGATGATTTACTCTTATGTATTCGTGCCAGAAGCGGGGAAGCTTCAGATCCTTTTAGGGGAACTGATGAACAAATAGAACAAAAGCTACAAGAACCAGCATTGAAATTGTTAAGTTGCGTTTTAGCCTTGAATTCAGGAATAGATTCTATTTACTGTGATAAATTTAGAGATTTGAAAGCAGTTCCAGTTATTATTATGGAAAAGTCATCTAGAAATCATCCATTGTACTACTATTTTGATGGAGATGCTAGAGAATCAAAAGCTTGGTATAAAAAGAAAAATGTTGTTTATTTACCTTGGAATTGGATTAAAGAATTCTGGAATGAGGATTTTGAATCATCTCTTAGGGATCAGGGTTATGAAGTTAAAGAACCTTTACCATATGATCCTGAACCTCATATTAAACAAGCTATAAGTGAAATAGAAGAAACACTTGCTTCTAGAAGAATTGGTATAATAAAATCAGTACATCTAGATAAGCCAACATTACCTCCGCTAGCTCTTACTTTAACACAGACTGACCAAATGTTGATTTTTGTCGTTGATGAAGAAGACGATGATATCCACCCTAAATTGATGGATTTTGCTATTTACCACTTTGGAACAAAGACAAAGAAATTTCCAACAACAGTAAGAGCAGTTTTCTTCAATATAATAAGTAAAGACTCTGATAAAAGTTATCTACAACCATATGTTCCAAAAGATAATGCTTTTGTAAAAAATCATTTTGATGATCCGACAGTGATTAGAACCACAACAAAAGCTATAGAACTTCTCTTGGAAACAGCCACTTTAGAAGAAATTTCCGTATTAACTAAATTAAGTCCTATCTCAAGTATGGAGTTACCTAATCTTCTAAAAGAATCATCAGGATATTGGTTCTCAACAGTTTTTAATGAAGCGAAAAAGAGATTGAAAGCTTTGTTTATTCCCAAGTGTCCTTTCTGCAACAATACTAACATCCTTCATGAAGTACCAGATTATGTTACTCAACATTTAAACTTGGATTTAAAAATAGATAAAGAGAATTCTTATGTTACATTCTGTGATGTTAAAAGAGGTGGATGTGGTTGGGGTTTTGTAATTACGAAGGCTATATTTCAAGGAGGAGTTCATGGATTCTTTGTGGGCGGTGATCAGCAGTACTCACATGAATTAGAGAACGTAAAATCAAAAATAGACAAGATAGGTCTTGTTACACATTCTTTTTCTCATTTCAAAGAATAATTTATCGGTACAAATTTAAAGCCGTACCGTATCAATCCTTCCTTACTATCTTTTCCTATTATTCTTAGTACCCTTCTCACTAGCATATCTTTTTTAATTTCAGAATAATCAATATCTACTATCTGTCCAGTTACTTTAATACCATCTTCAAGTTCTATGATTCCAACAGCATAAGGAACATTAGACATCATTTCTTTAGCAGTTTGATAAACTTGTGAAAATTGAACAATTTTTCCTTTTTCTGATATCTGATATTCAGTAATGTTTTCTCCACCACATTTTGGGCAATGGGTAGAATACGGAAAAGTTTTGGCAGAGCAATCCTTACATTCTATCCCTATTCCTAGATATCTTTGTCGTTTTTCTCTCCAGATTTTTGGCGGCTCCATTATGCTTTAACCTCCGCTTGAGTGAAGATGTTTACATAAGATGATGCTCCCGTTCCAGAAACATTCTGTGTAAGTCCATATACAACATCATCCACCTGTCTTTTATCTGCTTTACCTTGCAGTTGTTTTATAATTTCAATAATTTGAGCAATACCTGTAGCACCAAAAGGATCGCCTCGAGCTTTTAATCCACCACTTGTGTTTATGCTAATTTTAGCATTTATTTCAGTTTGTCCTGTTTCTGTTGCTATTCCTCCTTCTCCTCGTTCAAAGAAACCTAAATCTTCTATAGCAAGAATCTCCCCAATCGGATAAGAATCATGAACTTCTGCTACATTAATGTCTTTTGAGTTGATCCCAGACATAGTGTAAGCTTTTTTAGCTGCGATTTTTGTAGCTTTCAGAGTTGTAAGGTTTTCCCGATGATGTAAAGCTAAATAATCCGAACCCTGACCTATTCCTATAACTTTCGGCAGTAACTTTTCTTTTAGGTTTTTTAGTACAAAATCAGATGATGCTATTATTAGTGCTCCACTTCCATCACATTGTGTAGCTGGATCAAATTTTCCAATTGGATCAGCAATCCGTTTTGCGTTCAAGAATCTATCCAATGATAACTCTTTCTGGAATTGTGCATATTTATTATGTGTGCCATTTTTGTGATTTTTCACAGGAATCCTAGCCAATTGTTCTAAAGTTGTATTATATTTTTCCATGTGTTCTTTAGTCATAATAGCATACAAACTAGAAAGAGTTGCTCCCATTTCAAATTCCCAGGAATAATCTATCGTTGTTCCTAAGATTCTTTCTATTGTACCAGTTTTGACATAGTCGCTAAGATTCTCCACGCCTACAACAGCAATACATTCAAACAATCCACTTTTTATTGCTAAATAAGCTTGTTGAAAAGCAGCAGCTCCACTCGCTGTTCCTGCCTCAATCCTAAAAAATGGAAGTTGTAAATTACTTTCAAACATACTTAAATGTCCTACCGAAGGTTGACCATTGGTGTTTGTCAACATCGAGCCAAAATAGATGGATTGTATAGAATCCTTTGGCAACTGTGAGCTTTTTATAACTTCAACTAAAGCTTGAGCTGCAAGATTACCTGTATTTTTATCGTAAAACTCTCCAAATTTGGTTAAGCTGTGACCTAATATGAAAACATCTTTATTACTCATCTTTTTCACCTCAGTACTCCTTTAAATCTCGCATAAGTACCATAATCGATGTATTTCTTCCTATTTAGATAATAATCCACATTATAAGGATAAGTTTTCATATTTTCAATTAACTCTGTAACAAGAAATGAAAAAGCATCACTTCCAGCTCCACTACCATAAGAAGTAACGAAAATTCTATCACCTGGTTCTGAATGATTTAATATTTGTGCAAGACCAATCATAGACGATGCAGAATAAGAATTTCCTACTTCCTTACATACCAGACTTAAATCAATTTGCTCCTTAGAAAATCCCAACATCTTTGCAGCAGATAAAGGAAACTTGGTATTAGGCTGATGAAATGTAACATATTTGTAATCACTTGGTTCTGTTCCTAATTGCTCCATTAATCTTTTTGAGGCTTTTATAATATGATCAAAATAAGCAGGAGCACCTGTAAATCTGTTCCCGTGTGAGGGAAATTCAGCACCTTCTCTTCTCCAGAAATCGGGCATATCTGTGGTGATTGAAAATGTTCCTTCAAGTTCTGCGATAATTCTTTCTTTACCAATCAAAAATGCAGCACTTCCAGCTCCTGCTGTGTACTCCAAAGGATCTCTTGGTTGTGCTTGACTACTATCTGCACCTATTGCTACTCCATACTTTATCATATCTGATTTCGCTAGACCAAAGCACATTTGCATACCCGCTGTTCCAGCTTTACACGCAAATTCTAAATCAGCTGCAGTTAAAGATTCTTCTGCATCAAGAGCAGCTGCAACAAATGTTGCGGTAGGTTTGACTGCATAAGGATGAGATTCACTCCCTACATAAATTGCTCCAATTTCTTGACAATTCCCCCCCCATCTATTTACTGCATTCTTAGCAGATTCCACTGACATTGTCACAACATCTTCATCTGGTCCAGGAACTGATTTAGCATTTACTTGAAGTTGTGATAAAATTTCGTTAGAATCTTCTTCCCAGACTTTTGCAGTTTCTTCAATTTTGATCCTATATTTTGGGATGTATGTACCATAGGAAACTATTCCGACTTTACTCATTTTACAACCTTGATGAAATCGATTTATCGATGTAATAGAAATTATATTAGTCTCAACTATAACCTTTAGGACAAGTATCAATAACTCATAATTAAAATTTCCTACCTATCTATTTCCAAAGTAGCTATGAGTTATCTGCTTCATCAGCATTCTTTTTTGGTTTTTTAGAAATAACAACTCTAGCAGGTTTGAGAACTATGTTGTCTAAAATGAATCCCTTACTTGTGACATCTACAATTTTATTATTAGGGAGTTTATCATCTTCTGAGATATATATGGCTTCATGAAACTTAGGATCGAAAATTTCATCTTGAGGATCAATAATTTTTACTCCTAAATCTGATAATGTTTCTTTCATGTTTCTATATACCAATTTTAGAGCTTCTTTAATCGATTTGATATCAGAATCTTTTTCAGTCTGAAAATCAATTCTCTCAATATCTTCATAGATTGTGAGAAATTTCTGTAAAATACTTGCTTTATTTCTGTAATTGGCAAATTCTTGATCTTTATATACTCGTTTTTTATAATTCTCAAACTCAGCTTGAACTAATTGAGCAGTATTGAGATATTCTTTTTTGAGTTTAGTTTCTTCAGCTAGTAGTTTTGAGAGATTTTGATATTTTTCTACAAGTAAATCAATTTTACTTTTCTCAATTAATTCAAGAATTTCTGTTTCTATCTTTTTTCTCTCTTCCTCTGCTGGGTCAATCATTGTCTCTTCAATTTCAATAGTATCCTCATCTTCACCAGCATCTTCGTCCTCAACATCTACTTCAATAAACTCTTCTTTTTCGGATGGTTTTTCATTATTCTTTTGCATGAGAAACCCCTCTTTTTATTATGTTTCGCAGTCCTATTACTGACATTTAAAATCTTCTATCTAACCAAGAATTTTATTTAGAGATATAACTGAAGAAATTTTGTGCAAAGTAAATATTTAATTGTAAAAAATTTCCAATTATCTGGAGATATCATATATTAGAAATTGGAATGATAGTGAGTTGGTAGTTATGCATGAAATAGTAGGAAATAATTCTTCAAAAAATAAAGAGGAAATTAAAAAACTTATTAAAAAATTACATGCTGGAGAAGATCCAGCTGTAGTTAAAGAGGAGTTTAGAGATTTAATCAAAAATCTAACACAAGCAGAAATTTCTCAAGCTGAAGAGCAATTAATTAAAGAGGGGATGCCTGTTGAAGAGATACATCACATGTGTGAAGTTCATTTATCTGTTTTACAAGACAAACTTATTGAAGATCAAAATCTTGCTCCAAAAGGTCACCCCATACACATCCTGATGCAAGAACATGCTCTTTTGTTGGAAAATGTTAACAGACTTCGAGATTTATATTCAGAGATTAAGATTAAAGCTGATTTGAATGAAGTAAGTAAAGAGTTAGATGAAATAAAAAACATTGTTAAAATGATAAAATCTTCGGAAAATCATTATCTAAGAGAAGAAAATGTTCTTTTTTCATATGCTGAAAAATATGGTTTAACTCAACCTCCAAAAATTATGTGGATGGAACATGATAGAATTAGGGATATTGAAAAACAACTCTTCCAATTAATGGAAGATAAAGAGGATATGAGTTATAGGGATTTTCTTGAACAATATCATCTTCACGTTCATGGTTTAGCTGAACTTTTAGCTAGTCATTTCTCAAAAGAAAATAAGGTTCTCTTTCCCACATGTATACAATTGTTCAAAGAAACAGATTGGGTAAATATAAGAAAACAATTTGATAAAATAGGCTATTTCTTCTTAACTCCTGATACTGCTATTCTTGAAGAAAAAACTGAAAAAAGTTCTGAAATTATTAATAAAAGTTTAGTGGATTTAGGTTCAGGGAAGCTTGATTTAGAGACATTGCAACAAATATTCAAAACATTACCCTTTGATACTACTTTTGTAGATAAAGATGATATTGTAAGATTCTACAGTGAAGGAAAAGATAGGATTTTTGTAAGAACTCCCAGTGTTATTGGAAGATTGGTTGAAAATTGTCATCCAAGAAAAAGCGTTGATAAAGTCATGTCAATAATTAAAGGCTTTAAGGAAAATAATCTTGATAAAGCGGAATTCTGGTTAACTTTAGACGATAAATTAGTAATGATAAGATATTTCCCAGTAAGAAATTCAAAAGGAGAGTATCTAGGGGTTCTTGAAGTTACTCAAGATATCACCAAAATACAGAAACTAAAAGGTGAAAAAAGATTACTATAATCCTTTAGTTCTTTTTATGCACCATTGGTTTTTTAAAGCTATATGTTTTATTATGTTTGGCCAGAGTTTATCATAGAACTCTTTGAGCGATGCTATGGCTAGCAGTGATGAGAGTATGCTCTCTGGCCAGTTAAGTATGGTGAATTAAATGAAAATAGTAGTTCTCTCTGGATTGCCATTAAGTGGAAAAACAACCTATGCAAAGATTATAGGACCAAAATATAAAATGCCACTGTATGAAACTGGTACTGAAGTCCTTGAAGAAGTAACAGGAAGAGGTTATGATTTTACTCCTGAAAATATAAAATTAGTAACAGATGAATGTAAGAAAATATCAGATAGTTTCTTTACTGAAAGACTTATGAAAAAAATAGATAAACTCCCTGATGATGTTCCTGGAACGTTTATTTCTGGAATTAGAGCTGTTTCTGAAGTCGAAATTCTCAAAAAACATTATGGCATTGATAATGTATTTGTTATTGCTTTTCACACATCAATGAAGACAAGATTCAAACGTTTGAATAATCCTGATCGTATCGAGGAAACAAAAGGTGCAAAAGCAAAAGAAGATGAATTGCTTAGAAATTTTGATAATTTTCTAGCAAGAAATAAGAAGGAACTTGGTTATGGTGTAGGAAATGTCATGGCTTTAGCCGAATATATGATGAGTACAGAAAACGAAATCTGGCCATATATATCAGTGGAAGAAAACAAACAAAGTTTTGAAACTATTCTAAGAGAGATATTGAATCTTGATTGATTTTTCAATGATTCAACACTTTATTTTCTTTGCTTAAGACTCATGAATAAGTTTATTTGTTTTAGTAATTACATACTACTAAGGTGTAAATGATGGTTTTTAATCCATATGACAATGATGATTCTATAGACGATCCAAAAAAAGCTAAACTCCGAAATCAAGCTCAACAAGATTTGATTACACAATTACAAAAACGTATCGCAGACCAAACCTATAAGATTGAACAATTACAAATTGAAATCTCCAAACTAAATGAAATAATATTAAGTAAGAATCAAGAAATTGAAAATTACTCTCTAAGAATGCAAGAGGCAAGGGAATTTTTTGAACAAGATAAGAAGGTTAGAAGTGATGTAGAATACGATCTAAAAAAACAGCTTCAACAAAAAGAACTTGAACTTAAAAAATCTCATGAAGCTCAAAGTAGTCCTTCTTACCCCCCTACTCCAATTCTAGCACAAACCGAGGAAACAGCTACTAATCAAGTTGAAAAAGTATCTGATGTGGATCAGTATGTTGAAAGTTTAATGGCTTATTATAAAAAACCAACTAACGAAGTTTTTGTTAATTCACTCAGAGACATGATAAAATATTGTAGTACTAATGGAACAGTAGATCAACAAATACTTGGATACCTTCTAAAAGCTGACAAACCCCTAACAGATGAAGAATTGAAACAGAAATTAAGTGTAGATCCTCAACAAGTAAGTCGAGCATTATTTAGGTTGAGTCAAAAAAATCATATAAAGAAAGTTGGAAGAGGTTTTACTGTTATTTCATCAGAATTTGCTGAAATGACTGATATTTCAACTAATTGGGGAGGTTTAACTACTGAAAGAATATATGAAAATCTTCTTTCGGTTGTTTATGTAGAATCTAATCCTTCTGAACTTATTGTTGCATTTACAAAAGCAAGAGATGCACTGATGGAAATGGGTGCCTTGTCAACCATTAAGAGACATGAAATGAGTCAAATAATTGAGAAACTTAAACGTCATCCAATTACAAGTGATGAATTAAAAAACATGATTTTAAAATGGAAAGAAGAATAATTAGAGAATAATCTTCATACCAAAAGGTCCTCTAAAGATGAATTTTCCTTCCTTCTCGTTTATTTCAATAATAAGGTCAACTGGAAATCCATTAATTGATGATTCCTTTGAAATTGATACTTTTGCTAATCCATCATAGAATTTAATTTGTCTTCCTGGGCTTATATCATAAGAAGAAAGTTGTATATTTATTATTAGAGCTATTCTTGGAGAGAAGTAAGGATTCTTCAATAAAATATAGGTAAATACCTCTCCTCCATGTATATATTTTCCACTGTGGTACATATAAAACCAGTCTTGAAGAATGACATTTAGTTCATTTACAGGAACATATTCTTTTGTAGTTAAGCTATGTAATTCAGTAATATCTGCATAACTGATAACAGGTAATTCGTATACTCCTAATTCTTTCAAATCTTCTATACCTTGATAAATCTCTTCAGTACATCTTTCCTTTATTGAATAATGCAGAATAACTAACAATTCAAGTGTGTCTTTTGCTAATATTTGGTCTTTTAAGTTAATTGCTAAATAAAGTGATTGTAGTAGAATAAGTAAAGCAAGTTCAAACTCTTCTCTTTGTAGTAAAATATATCCTATTTGTATTAGCAAAGATATTTCGTCTTTACCGTCCATAACTGCTTTTTTATCGATTAGACCACTTTCCATAATTGTTGAAGCAAGAATTACAGCTCTAGTTAATCCTAATAAATCAAGTCTACCTTGTCTTTCACACAAAAATAGAAATTTTTCAGAATAGTAACCTCTGAGTCTTTCATGGTTATTTGTTACAAGGAAGTAAACCATTCTGAGAAAATGAAGATCCATAAAAATATCTGAAACCAAAGATGGAAAAATTGCTGATATCTCAGTTAGAGTATTCAAATGTCCATCAAGTTTTTCAAAATCTAATAATGTAAATTCGACTATACTGAGAAGATATAGTATTCTTGCTTTTAATCTAACTGATAATTCTTCAATATAACTCTCTTTTTCTAGTAAAGCAATTCGCAATTCTAAAGACAAATCAGATAAAATGATATAAGCTTCCTCCAACTCGAATCTTAACGATTCTAAATTTCCTGACTCTACTTTTTCAAGATAATTAGGAAATTCAAATTCAATCTCATTCATCATCTCAATTAATTTGTTTTCTTCTGGTAATGTGTGATATTGTGCAGTTTCTTGTTTAGGAGAAATTTGATCTACCTGTGTAAATTTTTGGAGTACATTTATAGCATGTTCTTGTATCTTCTTTATTCTTGTAACGGGGTCATACATTTGACTTTTTTCTACAGAATGACGGATTTCATCTGAGAGAATTTCATCATGGATTCTATCTAAAACTTCATTATATTCAGCTTTAAGACTTGTATTTCTTAGTAAGAAAATAAAAGAAGAACTAATTAAAACAGGTACATTTACAGATTCACAAGTTTTAACAAGTTTAAGGTCACTCGAAACTACTATTCCTGATATGTTCTGTGCAGCAATTATGTTAGAAAGATCATTAATCTGAGGAGCTGACAAATTGTTCTCATCTAAGCTACTTTTGAACTCTCTAACATCTTTGATAGGTATTCTAAGAACCTTAACTGGTTCCTTTATCCTTCTTCGAAGATACCAACGAATCTCTTGTAAAATATTACTTGTGACATAGAGTTCAATCCCCATATCTGAAATGATATTTAGAAAAAGTGTGAAATCAGAAGGATTTTTCTCAAATCCACTAATAAAAAAATTAGTGTCCAATACGAATTTATTAGATTGAACATTATTGGTACTCAATCTTTCTCCTCTTCTTCTTACTTTTTCTAAGATACAGATACGTAACTATTGAATAAAAAACTATCTGCAAAATAGAGAGATTAGCACTTGTTTCTTTAATTGCAGTGAAATGAGGAGCAGTCATATTCCCTGTTATTGATTCTAAGAAATAATCATAGTAATAATTATCGAAGACCTCAATGATTGAGAGATCATCATAATCTTGAAGATAAGAATTGTATGTTTCACTAAAATAAAAAGAAAATCCTTCCAACATTCCTGTTTGGGAATATGCTAGCCATCCTTCTGTTTCGAAATTAATATTAGTAACTGCATAACTTGGTGTAACCTTTCTTGTGTTATTACTCAAATAATCAATTGCACCATACCATAATAATTGATGAAGACCATTGTTGAATTGATACTCTAAATGGAGATTGGCATATTGAAGAGTGTATAAAGTACTAGTAATCCCTGAAAGGAAAAATGCATATCCATTTATATCATCTTCAAGTTGATTCCAAATACTATTAATTAGTTTTATAACACCTTTGTAACCTTCCCAAATAGGTATAACAGCTGATGGAAGAAATGCAATCCAAGAATCATGAATTGGCGTAATTTGGGAATAAGATTCTGTTGACTGATCATAGATAAACATTGCAGATTCAAAATCCAATCCTTCAGTAGTGTAAAGATACTTTAATCCCATAGTCTGATTTAATTGATCAAACCATACTTTCCATTCTGCGAGTCTCTGTTCTGTACCAACGTCTTCATAAAATACCTCGTAATTAGCAGAGCTATTAGAAATGAAGAAATATTTGCTTGGTTGAGTTATTGGAGATTGTATCTCTTCATAGTTGCTTAATGATATTATGAAAACACTACTTTTATTCTCATAAACAAAATGAAGCGAAAGTGAGAGCAATAATCCTGATTGCTTATCCCAAGTAGCTTTCATTTTTATCTGTGATTCTAAATCTAGATCAAGAGATACTGTAAATTCTTCTGAATCTTGATTATAGATGTTGACTGTAAAAGATTCATTCAAAATCAAACTAGCAAACTCAGCTTCGTATCTGTTAAAATTATTGCCAATAATAAAAGGCAGAAAATCAAAATAGTTCATGTTTTTAATTAATCCACCAAAATTAGGGCGACTTATATTAGTAAATATTTTAGGTAAATAAATTACTGAATCTTCAGGAAGCTCTGCTTCAAGTGATTTCTGCTCTACAGGGTAGTAGTTGAAACCAATTAAATCTGTCAAAAACTCTCCATCAGTTTCTATACTAGCTACTAATGGCTCTCCAAGTTTAATGAAACTCTCATAAGAATAAACAGGAACTTCAACTGTTTCAAAAGTATCAGATTCAATGTAATAAATCTCTCTATTTTGGGTTATTCTGTTTCTTAATAGAATGTTAAATTGACTTCCTGTGAACAGGCCATTCACATCAAATCCTAAGTTAGTAAACATTTCATTTAGATTTTCCCCCTGTATTACTTCGTAATGAATTAAGTAACCTCTATTGTCGAAACTAATAGTTCTGAAATCATCAGTTGTGTTTGCAGTGATGTTATGAGGTATTGTAGATACTAAAAGTATTAGAATCAATGAAAGAAATTTATATTTATTCAGCATCTTTGTTACCTCTCCTATCTAATCTCTTTTTCATCTTGGATTTTTTCTTTTCCTCTCTGAAAGAAACAGCTATTGCTGGTGGTACAATGAATAATCTTGAAATAAATACATCTATAAGTATCCCTATTCCTAATCCTAAACCTAGTTGCTGCATATGAATAGAAGACGTGAATACTAGACTAAAGTATGTAACAGCCATAATCAAACCTGCTACAGATACATTATTCATTGTCTGGTGAACTGATTCTACAATGGATTCGCTAGCATCTTGTTTTTGCTCGAAAATATCAGTAAAGATTCCTAAGAACAAAACATCAAAATCCAATCCTAAAGCAGTTAGAACTGCATATAGCATCAGAGGAACAATCCAATAAACTTGTCCTCCTAAAAATAATAAAACTAGAATACTGAAAACTCCAAGACTGATACCTAAGGACATAAGGATGGTTACAAGAACTCTGATAGACATTAAGAAATCTCTTAGGAATAGAAGTAACAAAGAAACAATAGCTAAGGAAGCAAATACAAAAATCAAATCAAAATCAAGAGAAATTCCTACTTTAGAATCATAAAGAGCAGGAGCAAAACCTGTTACATAAGTTTTCCAAGTGAGTAAATCTCTTTCAGTAAGCTGATTATGTATTGTTTTTCTAACAGTTTCAATTTGAACATCAAGTCTATTATCTCCTTCAACAAATTGTGAACCAAAAACTTCAATTGCATATTTACTGTCTGCAAGTACAAAATTTTTCATTAATATCTGTAATTCTTCATTAAGAAATAAAGAACTATTCTCCATACTTTCATAATATGGCGTTCCTAAGGGATGACTTAAACCAGAAATGATGCTGAGATTAGCTTGAATTCGTACTGCCTCTGTAATAGCAAGAACATTATTTACATTTTCAAAATTCAAGGTTTGATTTTCGAGTAAGAAAGTGTTGTTTTTATCAGTCTGAAATAAGATAATAACTTGACTAATTTGTTCAACTCCCATATGTTGATTGATCGCGTCTAATCCCTGTCTAGAATCATAAGATTGAGGGGCTGTAGATATCTGTGCATAATCAGTTGGAACAATAAAGAAAATTGTAGCCCCTACTAGAGAAATAATTAGTGCGATAATCAAAATCTTCTTGGGATTTTGGACTGATTTTCTTACAGTATTTATTATTGAATATTTCCTGTTCTTAAACAACCTAAAGTTAATTCTCCATTTTGTTAAGATGTCAGCTTTAATTAGAATTAATATTGAAGGTACAAGTGTTAACGACACTACCATACTAGTTAGAAATCCTATTGTTCCACCAATTCCTAAGCCTGTAGCAATTGCAAATCGACTAATAATTAAAGCACCGAATCCACAAGCGAGAGAAATTGAGGAAATTACGATACTTTTAGATGTTCGTTTTAATGTGGACTTTAAAGCTTCTATTTGTGTTTTGAAATTCTTTAAATTTTGTAAGTAGTCACCCATCAGAAAAACACAGTAATCTGTTGTTGCACCAAGAAGACTTACACTTAGAATCATTAAACTCGTAGATCCCAAACCACCAATACTTGTACCAATTCCTATGAATATTAACCGTGCAACACTAAATGAAATTAAAAGAACAAAAATCTGAAGAAAAGGGAGAATTGGTGATCTATAAACTAGAAGAAGAATAACTATAATGGTTATAATAACAATGATATCTGTTTTTTGTAATTGTGTTTCATAATCAAGGGAGATCTCAACTATGAACATATCAATTCCTGTTGCGTAAATTTCAAGGGGTAAATTCTCTTCTTGAATTTGAGGTAATAGTTTTAGCAACTCTAAATATACTCCTTTCCCTTTCTCAGTTAGATGATTTAGTGCAACGTTGAATTTTACAATGGTTGCATTAGTTTCATTTATGTTACTTTCAAAATTGGTATATTGTTTTAGAAAAGTTTTGACAATATCTTCTGTTATCGGAGGTATGGTTTGTTCTAGTCTTAAAATTGGTAAAAGATACTTGTTTTTTGCATCAATGTAGCTTTCTAAGTCTCCATCTCCATATATCTCTTGAACAAAATCTAAAACATCCGTAGTATTAGAATTGAATAAAAATTCAGATATTTTTTGGTAACCATAAGTGAAATTTTGCCATAAACTCTGATTGAAGTTATTGGATATAAATAACAAAAGTTCTTGTTGTCTATAATCAGATGTAATGTCTTCAAATAAACTGCTGTTATTTTTGATAATATTCTTGGAAAGTAGAAAAACTTCTTCTAGGTTATTAGGTGTAGAACTATTTGCTACGACTTTGAAAATATCGGAGAAGTGATTGTAGAATTGCAAAGCAGAATCTATGTATCTTGATTCATTATAGCTTTGAAGTGTATTTTCAACATAATTTTTCGTTAAGGTTTTCGCAATTTCAGTTGAGAATTCAATATCGTTTGAAGCATTATATTGCACATACCAAGTATTACAAAAATACTCTAACCCTCCCCAGACAAAATGTATTGAAGAAAATGCCATCTGTGTTGCAAACCATTGTAGGTTTAAAATCGATCTAAGTAAATTATCAGCATCATCAAATATCGATGAGTAAGGTTGACTCGGAGAAAGAAAAGGACCAATATTAGGATTATGTGAGATATTGTAAACTAAACTAGAAATGATAGAATGTATTTCCTCTGTTAAAACGCTTCCATTAGGATTAAAGATTAAAATTTGAAATGAACTGTTCACTTCGCTGAAAGTTGACAATATCTCTGTTCCGATAGAAGATTCTGAAGGTCTTGAAGTAGAAAGATTTGATCCTTCTTCTTCAACATAATCAGATACATTCAAAATCTTTCCAATATTTATTGAGACAACTAGAGACCAAAACAGAAGAATACAGATTGCTATGATTTTTGGTTTCTTTAACAAGGTGTCCCAGAATTTCACTATCCTCAACATTACATAATCTGCACTTTATATTTATATCTTTATTTCTAATTTCCAATTGTTTGAGATTTAGTCGACTTAAATAAACTTTTTTCTAAAATTGGTCCTTCTAGATTTCTATCATCGAGAATTTTAAAAACATATTAGATAAGATGTATTTGAATGAAGTGAAAGAGCTTATAAAACGCACTTTCTATAAACTTCGTTTTAAACTTTCTAAGTGAGAAAATGTCAAAGGAAAGCGAAATAGATAAAGAGAAGATTGTTAAAGATGAAAGCATAAAAAATCTAGCTGATTCTGCTGACAAACCTGTAATTATTTTATCAATGGAATTAATGGCTAGCAATTTAAATGAAAACATCAAACACATGACTGAACATTATGAATTTGTCCAGCAAGTGAGAGATAGACTAATGTTAGATATTCAAACCAAAAAGCGTGTCTATATTCTAGCAAGCGGTAGAAGTGCAATGATCGGTCAAATGTTTCAGACTCGTTTAGAGCACTTTGGTGTAGAGTGTCGTTTTATAACAAATACTAGATCAGTTCCACGATTAAGAGAAGATGATACAATCATAGTTATCAGTGGTTCTGGAACAACACCAATTGTAAAAGCTATGCTGGAGACTTATCTTGTATATAATCCATATGTTATCGTTATCACTAGTTTTCCCAATAGTGTGATTGGAAGATTAGGCGATGTAACTGTGAAGCTGAAAGGACGAACAAAATCAGATCTGGAAAGACGAGATCAGGGTTTAGATAGTACTTTAGCTCCTGAAGGAACTGCTTTCGAGCAAGCTGCTTTAGCTTTTCTAGATGGAATAGTTGCTGAATTAGCTGTTTCCTTACATAGAGATGAAAAAAGCCTTTATGACGAACATAATCAAGCACTTTGATAATTCCTATCTGAAAATATTATTAAGCTGAGACCATAGTAAAGTTTAATAGATTTTCATAACAATAAAAACATATACTACAAAGAAAAAGATTTTATAATTTCACAAAAAAATCTTATTAAACAAACTCTTGGCGGCCAATTACATATGTCAGGCAAATTAACTATAAAGGATATCTTCAAAGTTGATGGTTCAGGTGTTCCATATTTAAAACTCGTAATATATGGACCTTCCTTATCAGGTAAAACTTCAATGTTAACTGTATATAATGTTCTTAGAAAGGTCGAAGATCCTGAAACAATTTATTCATCGCTTAAAAAAATTGATGACCCAAGTGGTAGAACAATCTTTTATGATCAAAGTACTTTTGAACTGCCTAAAGGTCAAGGAGTAAGTGTTCCTAAGCTACGTTATCAAGTTTGGACCGTAGCAGGGCAAAAAAGACACTATATTCAAAGAAAGGTAGTACTTGAAGGTGCTGATGGATTGATCTTTATGTTTGATCCAAGTAAAAATATGTGGGAAGATAATGTTGAGAGTTTGGTAGAATTAATCTCTCTCAAAGGAGATACTTTAGGAAAATCATTACCATTTCTTATAGTTCTCAATAAAATTGATTTACCTGTTGAAGAGAGAGTTCCTACAGAGAAGTTTCTTGATTTACTTATTGAAAAGAAATTATCAAATAATAAAGGTGAAGCTTACATGAGAGTTGTTGAAACTTCTTGTCTTCAAGCAAGAAATGAATTAATGACTCTTCTAAGAAGTCCAGATATCAAATCAAAGTTAGATGAATATGGAAGACTCAAGAGAGGTGCTAGACCCCTAAGTGTTCAAAAAGTTGCGCAGCCAATAGAGCAACTTACTAGAGAAATTGTTATTCAACGTGTTAAATCTGCTAAAGACGACTAGTTCAACCAGAACTTTAAAAATTCCAATCCTCTTTTTCTATTTGTGAAATTAGACGAAGCTAGCCGTGTAATTCTTAGTCATATTTTTTCAACAAAGGAAATCGCTATAGATAAGCTCGATTCTACAACTAAACAAAAATGTGGTAATATTTTCTCCTCTCTTGGTTACGATATAACCAGTTTTTTTGATAAAACTGAATTTTCAGATCATCTTAAAGGTGAAATTATGTTGAAACTTGTTGAGAAAGGAACCGATATCAGTTCTATTTTTGCTTATTTAGATTGGAAAGGATTTGAAATAATTATCTCTTCCATCTTCGATAAATTAGGTTTTACCATTCTACAAAATTTTCGCTTTAAAGACGAGTTCACTAATTACGAAATTGATGTGCTAGCATTCAAATTTCCCTATCTATTCATCATTGATTGCAAACATTATAAGAATCCGTCCTCATCAATAATGAAAACGGCAGCAATAAAACAAAAAGAAAGAGCAGAAGTATTACTAGACATGTTTCCAATATTATATGATGAACTTGTTTCTAAACTAAACCTTCCAATAAAAAGACAAATTTATTTGTATCCTTTATTGATCTCTTGGAGAAATCATGATATTCAATTCTATCAAAATGTTCCTATAGTGGCTTTTTCTCAGCTTTCAGGTTTTTTACATGAAATCGATGAATTTCGCTTTAATCTATTTTATTTAGTTATGAAAATAGACTAAATGTATTTTTAATTTCTCTGTTTTTAACTGCATATCTGAAAAAACTCTTATATTCAAAACTCTAAATATCAACTATAAGAAAAGCTTTGAGCTGAATTAAATGGCAGTAGAAACTGAAAGTCCCTTTAATATTGTACGCTCTTTAGTAAAGAAGTTTCTAGGCGAAATGAGAGTTATACGAACAACGTCAGAGGAACAAGCAAAAGCTAGAGCTGAAGAAATTAAAAGTAATTCATTAGCTCCAGGAAAAGCTCAGTACTCTGTTTCTGAAGTTGATAATATAATCCGCAACTTCAAAGATAGCTACGTTAGCCTTTTGAGAGATATTCACCTAATGATTGTGACAGAGAGTACATCTAAAATAAGACAAGGTATTGAACAAGGTTACATTGATGGTAAACTCATTACACAAGAAATGCTTGATGAACTTGAAAAACTAAGAATTGAAGTAGCAAAAATCCCAGGGCTTGAAACTAAAATCCAAGACGATGCTCTAAAAATTGATGAGTTAAATGATTTAATTGGTAATCTTAAAGCAGAAACAATTTCATTACAGAATGAACTTACTGATCTACAGTCTGTACTTAAGAGCAAGGATCAAGCAATAGGAGAATTATCTGAAAAGGCTACAACAGTAGGTGTAGATTCTACTATTATTGAAGCAAGAGATCAAATAATAATGGATAAAGATAGGACTATCCACCAACTAAGTCTTGAGAAAAACAATCTTCAATCTGAATTTAATAGATTGAAAATTGAAAGAGATGCCATGAGTAAACACGTTGAAGAGATGGAAGTAAGATTTAGATCTATGTCCTCAGAAGCAATGTCTAAAGAAGATCATTTATTTGAAGATTTACAAAAACAGTTAGACAACGCTAGACAAACAATCTTCAATTTAAGAAACCAAATTGCTGAACACGAAGATACTGTTCGTAATCAAAAAATCGATATACAACAAAAATCATCACAAATTGATACTTTGAAAAAACAGCTTCAAGAGCTTCAAGATCAAGCTGCTGGAAAAGCTGAAGACACTGAACAAGTATCTGAACTGAAACAACAATTACACCAGAAAGACTCTGATATGGAAAGATTAGCTGAAACAATGGTAGATCTCCAACAAGATATTAGTTCAAAAGAACAAGAATTGCATAACCTCCAAAATCAAGCTGACGAAATGATTTTACAATTTGCTGAAAAAGAAGCTGAATTAAAAGAATTACGTGAATTAGCTGATAAATCTGTTGTCGAACGAGAAAAAGTTGAGGAAGAAATCTTGGAAAAACAAGATACCATAGAAGATTTGAAAGCAAGGCTTGATGAAACACACAAAGAGCTAACATCAACCAAAGGCACTCTTGAAAAAATGGAAAAGCAAGGAACAATTTCCTCAGAGGAAAAATATCAATATGAGTTGGATATTCAACGATTCAAGAAGAAGATAGACACATTAAGTAAATCCTTGAAATCTGTAGAAGCATTCTTGAATACTGATCCAAAATACCGTATTCTATACTTATTGAATGATTTCCAACGACCTCTAGCTAAAGAAGAATTATCAAAAATGCTAAATGTTCCAGATGAAGTTGCATCAAAATATGTGTTTGAATTAGATTACTTTGGTTATATTAAACAAAACATTGAATCAGGAAAGACCTTCATTGAATCAACAGCGCTTTTGACTCCTCCTCTTTCTTATGAAGAGGAAAAAGAAGAAGACGCTTGATAAGATTAGTTTTTCTTTCTTTTATTCTTTTATTGTGATAGTAATGGCCGAAATAGATGAAGAAACAGTTGAAGAGCAGAAGTTAATTGAACGAATTACAAAAAGAATCATAAGTAGTTCTTACATACAAAATTTAAGACTGAGAATCTCGAGTGAGAAAAAAATAGCTGTTTTTGTTGATGGACCAAATTTTCTTAGAAAAATCAAGAACAGAAATATAAAACTGGAAGAAATTGATGAAAGAGTTAAGGATATGGGTACCACAGTTGTTAGAAAAGTTTTACTTAATGAGTACGCAACTGATAGTCTAATACAAGCAATTACTAATAGTGGTTATGAACCAATTGTAAGTCCTCATGACACCTACATTCTTATGGCAGTTGAGATAATAAAAGCAATTGACAAAGGCATAAAACCTGATGTAGTAGTTATAGCTTCTAGACATGCAAAAGTCTCACCAATTTTGCTGAAAATAAAAGAAAAAGGTATAGAAACAGTTGTTATTGGTTTTGAACCAGGTTTTAGTGTGGCATTAAAAAAGACCGCTGATTTAGTTTTTACAATTACCTAGTTAAACTAAATCAGAAATACTTTCCAAGCGAACATGTGTCTCTTTTTGTTCAAAGCTTTTCATCAAATATGTGTCAGCTAACGTTTTTAATTCATCTCTTAATCTGTAAAACGCCTTCCTATTTACCGTTCTCTTGAGTACATAGCGTTTTTCCTGAAGCTGTTTCAAATGGTGTGAAGCAGATGTTTTTTGAATACCAAGATTATTTACAATGTCATCATAAGTGATACCAAAGTCATAAGCAGTAGATTTCATCGAAATTAAAGATAAAATAAATGTCTGTGTATTGTCATTCAATGTTACAAGATCGTAAAATTCTCTATTTACATCAATACCAAGAGAAGATGTACTATCATTTACTAAAGAAACTGAAGCTGTATCTAAACCGTTGTAAAAACATTCTTCACAAACTCTGGAACAAATTTTAATTGCATTAATTAAACTTCCACTTGCATTTTTAGAAATTGCCTTGAGGATATTAAATGAGAATGGATTCTGTATCTCATCATTTTTTGATAGTTTTAAGATCAGTATTTCGAGTATTTCGTCATCATTCAAAGGACTAATCTTCTGGCTTGGAACCATGTGATTAATTAGATCATAATCGGAAAAAGCAAGTTCGTTTTTTAATCTAATCCACCCTGATTGTGAAAAAATGAAAACAATCGGTACATTCTGGAAATCTCTTTCAATACTATACCTGAAATCTTCAAAGAATTCAACTAAAAAATCGGCATGATCTATTATAAGAAGTGGAACAGCATCTCCTTCAACATTCTGTCTCCCAATATAATTTCTGAAATTCTGGAAAGTCTTAGCAATTGAGTACAGATTATCTTCAAATTCTACTAAATCATAAGCATCTGCATAAACTGCTTTTGATAGATCTTCATGAACTCTAATCAGATATTGGTATGCTAGTGAAATTAAGGTACTCATACCCGATTGTTGAGAACCAAAAAGAACTCCATCCATTATACTATCCTCCGTTTTCTTTGAATTTTGTGTTTCTTTGAAACTATTGTAAACCTTGTTAAAATACTTGATAACAACTCGAAATCTAGATTCAATGCATTTCTCTTTTTGTAACTGGTCTATATCTGTTTCGAGAAAGGGATTGGCACTAAAACCGAATGAGGCAAAAGGATCCTGTGGGGTGTAAGTGCTACTCTTACTTTCCTCTATTGCCTCTAGAGCCAATTTCTCGAATTTATCCATTAATATCACGTAATATTATCTAGACAACATCTGAATTGTTCGAATATTTGAACTTTTCGTAATATTCGAATTATTCGAATTTTCGACAAAAATGTTTTTTATGAAAGCATTTAAAAGGTTTTTCTGGTCAAAGAAAAACGCTTATAGGTGTATGTAGGTGTTCTGAAATTAATGAAGAGAGATAACAATGGTTTAAAGAAGTCTAGACGTTATCTACTGCAAAATTTCTTTCTTACAACAAGGTCATTTTACAGTGTATTATTTAATTCTAAAATGGAAGACATGGTGTTCTACCAGAAATTGATGTTCACTTTACTTTGGTTTTTTTCTCCTGTTATTATTATTATTTTACCTTTGGTGGATTTAATTACAATATTCTTTTTACCAGGATTACATTTATTCAAACCTCTCTTCAAAGCTGGTTGGAAATATGCTTTAATCTCTTCGGTAGGAGTAACTTTAGCTGTCTCTGTAATCACTCAATATGTGTTTTTTATTTATTCTTATCAGTTCCAAGCTTTTGATCTCTATTTAGCTGATGAAGATAGAAGATATGTTCAAGTGGAAGTAGATACTGTAAATATAGAAGCTACTTATGACCACTATAACAGTTTCTTGAGAATTGCAGAGCTTGCAATTGATTTTGCTAATGCTACTGAGCGTGTCCCTCAGATTGACCTTTATTTCAGACGGTCAACGTTCACGCAAACGTTTGATCCACTCGCTAATACCTCCGTTCTCCCAAATATGCCTTTATATGGTACTCATGGGAAGTTGTGGACATATATAGAACAGAATATCGACATGGGCACAGCTCCAGAACCATTTTCCAATGATCAAGCTATAGTTTTAATGACACATGATTTTTACAATCATTCATCTATAAACCTTTATTCTCCTCTTAACCTCTATATTCCGGTCTCTTTAGATATTGAAGATTCTCTAACAGATCCTGGGGCTCAAACATCTGTAAATGTGACTGGTATTGTTTTTCTTGATGACTTACAGAAGTATAATGTTTTAGAATACAAATATGGCATTCCATTAGAGACAGTTCTTGGATTAACTGATTCTGCAGCAGTAATCTCTCTCTGGCCGATTGCGGGTAATAGACTACATGATATATCTAAATCTGTAGATTCTGGAGATATTACGGAAGATCTGTTTTATGATGTTACACTTATTGATGCATTTAAATTAAATGATGAAATTAACACACTTAAAATTCTTGGAAACAAACTTAAAGAAGCATACCTTACATATGCTGATTATCTTTCTGTTAGGATTACTTCTCCATTAATAGATTTGATAGAGCAATTTCGCAACGAATATAACCTTTATCAGACATTTATGCTAGCATTTTTAGCTCCTATAATTGCTTTAACTGTTATTCTTACGATATATGCAGCGAATTTAGTGAGAAAGAAAAGAGATAGACAATTAACAATTCTTGCAGATAGAGGAACAGGCAGAGTCGAAATTGGATCTTATCTAGCTCTTGAATCGTTTATTGTAGGAAGTATATCACTAATAATAGGTGTTGCAGGAGGTATCCCTATAGCTTCCTTACTAACTAGAAGTTCAGGTTATCTATCCTTCAATAATAACTCCATCCCGCTTCAACTACAGTTATCTTCAGTATCTGTAGCAGTTTTTGGAAGTATAGGAGCAATAATTCTGATTCAGTTATTCAATACTATCACTCTTTTACGTAAAAGAGATATTGATGATTATGGTAAGGTTGAGAAAAAATTACCAACGTTCTACAAATACTTTGTTGATATCGCAATTTTAGTAGTTGGAGTTGTTATCTGGATTATTTATAAAACACCTGCACTTCAAGCATTCAGATATCAAACAGCTCGATATATAGGTATTCCTGCTATTGTGTTGACGATATTTGGGATGATTCTAGTTGCACAAAGAATTCTACCTTTGTTTGCTAAATTGCTCATTAAATTAAGTATTAAATTAAAATGGGACATACCATCTCTTAGCTTAAGGGAGATTTTCAGATATCAAAAAAGCTATTCACGTTCTTCTATAATTCTGTGTTTATCATTCTCACTAGTTGTAGCATCCATTGTTGTACCTTATACTTATCAAGATTTCAATTATGAAGGAGCACAATATGATCTAGGATCCGATATCCTACTTAGAAACTTTCCAATTGAAAATACGATTCTTAGAGATACAATAGAAAATATGACTCAAATAGAAGCCACATCTATAGTTCGATTTGTAAATATTCGTGATCCTCAAGGTGTATCTACGATAGTCTCGGTTCTAGCTATAAATCCTGATACTTTTAAACAAGCAGCATATTTTAGATCGGATTTCAGTGAATCATCACTGGATAAATTGTTAGCTGATGTTGCTTATGCCCGTCAAGTAAACTCTACTTTTGTTATAGGCCAAGTTGACGAGCTTTCCTTATTCAAATATGATATAGGGAGTAAAATGACCATGACTTATTGGGCATATAATGAGAGTCATAGAGATGAATATGGGTCTCCATTTTTTTATACTGATGTAACATTCAAGTTTCTTGATACTTTCAATGTATGGCCAAATTTCTTGAGATCCTTAACATTGGATAATGTGAGATCAACTTATTTCCATTTTGTTGGTCCAGATAATATTATGGATTTCTTACAATACAATTATTTGAATTCAATAAACTATCTTTATATTAAAGTAAAAGAAGGATTTGATATCTCTGATACCGCAGATCAAATAGAAACTTTAGTAGGAGGAGGAGTTCAGGTATATAATGTTGAAGGAGAATTATTTGTAAAACCTGATAGTCCTAGATCTTCTATACTTTATTCAGCAATAAATTCCACATTGCTTATGTCTTTTGCAATAAATGCCATAATATTAGGTTTATTTGCTTCAATACAGCTAATAGATAAGAATAAAGAACTTGCAACAATGAAAGCTATCGGAATATCCTCTGGACAACTCAATAAATATTTCTTGTCAATCTATACAACGATGCTCTCATTTAGTTCACTACTTGGTTTAGTAGTTGGATTTATTGGATCAATCATGTTAATGTCTATATTATCTATCAATCGTAATGTTCCAACTTACCATATGAATTTCCCAATTGGGCAAATAGCAATAGTATTAGCAATACTTCTTGTTGCTTCACTTGCTGGAGCTATAATACCTACTATTAGTATCTCCAAAAATGAAGTTGGTACAGAATTAAGACAATCTGCATAGGTGAAAAAATGTCATATATAGAAATAAGAGATTTAATCAAGGTTTATCAAGCTAAAGAAACTTATTACAAAGTCCCAGCATTGAGGGGAATAGAGTTGGAAATAGAAAGAGGGGAATTCATATCAATAATTGGACCCTCTGGAAGTGGAAAAACAACTCTTCTTCTCATACTATCTGGAATGGCAGAACCTACAGCAGGATTTGTTCGTATTGGTGATATTAGATTGGATCAATTAAATGAAGAAACTCGTAATATTTATCGTAGAACAAAAGTAGGTACACTCTGGCAATTGCCTAATAGAAATCTTATCTGGGAAATCAATGTTCAGCAAAATATTGAGATACCTCTAAGGTTAAGTGGACTTCAAAGAGAGGAGAGGATTAAAAGAGTAAATAGTTTATTAGACGAGGTGGGATTATTGCATCGAGCTAATCATCGTCCAGGACAACTTTCTGGAGGTGAAGTGCAGCGTGCTGGATTAGCTTGTGCGTTGGCTCATGAACCAGAATTATTGTTAGCTGATGAACCAACAGGTGAGCTTGATTCTAAGACCTCAGGAGAGTTATTGAAATTTTTTAGGAGTTTGAATGAATCACATGGTATAACAGCAATTATGGTGACCCATGATTTCGATGTGGCAAAATCAACTGATAGACTGATACAAATTGTAAACGGTAGAATTTCTGGTTTTGCTCCAACAAAAGATCTGAGAACAATTAAAGATATGCATCAAGTGTATCTTGATAGGTTTGGATCTGTTCAACTCCCTAGACATATTGTAGATAATTTGAAAGTACAAAGAAGAGTAAATATTGAACAGGAAGGTGGTAAAGTAATTCTTTCTCAAGAAGAAGATCTTTCACCATGTGACTAAATCAACACATGTTAATCTCTAGCTTTCTTACAGCAAATCAAAACTATTAAATAAATCAAAGCATTAGAAAAAATATCGTGGTTCTATGAACAAATTGAAACCTCCAAAAACAAAATCAAAGCCAGATAGACAATTTGATGTTGTCGTTTTTAAAATGATGGCAGCTTTAGCTGTTAGCGTATCTCTATTATTTGGAGGTGGTACTTTATTAGTCTATTCTGTTGCAAGAAAATTACCTATCGAGGGATATTCTAGTACAGTAGGAGCTGTATTTGGTATACACCTTGCAGCATTGATGGTTTTCTATGCTTTTGCATTGTTCAAGTATATAGTAAGTGATTAGGATGCGTTTCTCATTTTTACACAGAAAAGAGGATAAAATTGACTATCTTAGTCTCACCTTTAATGATAAACTAAAGAAAATAGGCTGGTTCTGTTTAAAATGGGGAGGGATAATCCTTTTAGTTGAAATTATTATGTGGATATTAGTAGATACTTTAACTCAAGCATCGTTTACAGAAATTGCAGGTGTTTATTTTTATACAGGAATACCAGCAGTTTTTCTGATTATTGGTGGCTGTATGGGTGGTTTAAGTAGATATAATATTCCACCAAAAATGAGGATTGTAGAGCCAGATGATCAATCTGTTACTCCAGAAAACTTTCAGATTCGTGTAAGATATGATGTAAAGAAAGTAGAAAAAGAATCTATCCAAATAATGGTCAATGATAAAGCCATTCCTCAGAAAATCGATGAAAGAGAAAGTTTTCTGATAATACCTAAAATCTTCAAAACTCCTCCTAGTAAAGCAGTTTCACTAATAATTTCAGTAGTAGGAAGAGATATTCAAGGAAAAGAGATAACTGACAAAATAAGAGTTATTTGTGACCCTGAATCTGACGAGGAAGATTATCAGGATTATTGGCAATTCAAACGTGAAGATGAAACCTATTGGGGGAAAGAGATGGTTTCAGCTCAAAAACATGCAAAAAGAAATCTTACAGCTGGAAAACTTATCTCTCTAGCAGTCATGCTTTTTATAACAAATTATTTACTTACATTAATTTTCAAAGCTGTTATTATAGCTATATATGTGGGTGTTTATTCAATCTTCTTTTTTAACACGACTCCAGCAAATATAGCTGCATTTTTTGGTTTCCTCTGAAACATCGATTTTTTTGCTAATTTGTTAACCTTTTTATTGATTTGTACACGTAGATAAAATAAGAGGTTAATTTAATGTTTAAGAACTCTAAATTTCCCATCTATTTACTCGTTTCCTTCTTGTTGATATTAACAATTAGCAATTTTATTCCTAGTACTGGATTAAACACTCAAGAAGCTTCTAACTCGGATTATTATAACAAATTAGCTGATATTTTATTTGAACAAGAGCCTACAAATCCAACTCAAATTTTGAAATATAAGTTGTTAGCAGAACAACCTAATTTGATGGATGAACAACCTACTATTAAAAAAGAAGTATTTAATGAAGAGAATATTGGAGATACAAGAAATTTCTATATTATTGAATCTTTTGCAGTTACAAACTATCAATATGTCCAAAAATCTGCAACTATGCTTGCTAAAGGAACAAATTGTTATGTGTATGTTTTAGATAGTATAATCTCAAGTTATGGCGAATCAAGTGCAACAGCTAAAGCTGAGTTGTGGCAAAATCAATTTGATACTGATATTTATCCACATGATGTCCAATATTTCGGTAATCCAGATGGTAATCTTGGTGATATTGATGGTGATCCTCGAGTTACTATTCTTATGGCAACTTTAGATGGTGGAGTAGCTGGATATTTTGATATGAAAAATGAGGTAGTTGCTACAAATTCTAATCAAAGGGAAATGGTTTATGTTGATTACTCTACAACCTATGGTGTTCTCGCGCATGAATTTCAGCATCTTATTCAGTTTAATTATGATGTTTACGAAAGATGGTGGGTAGATGAAGGTTGCGCTGAATTTGCTAAATATCTTTGCGGATATGATGTAGTTGATAATTTAACTCTATTTGCTAGAGATAATTTTGCTCATTATCCTGACACTAGCTTATTATACTGGAATTACTTAAGCGAAGGAGGAAGAGATGTCAGAAATGACTATGGTTGTTCTTATATGTTCATCTTTTATTTTGCTGAAAAGTATGGTGTTAATGCAATAAAAAACTTAGTTGCTCAAACCTCTGTAGGTGCACAAGGTGTAGAAGATGCTCTAAGTTCTATAGGTGTAACTATTGCTTTTAATGATCTTTTCTTAAATTGGGCTACAGCTTTATATGTTGATGATACCTCTTTTGATGGGGGTTTATATGGTTTTGAAAACCTCGATATAGCTATGGACTATGATCTTATAACAACCTTTCCGATTACTAAGACTAATAGGGTGAATAGATATTATGGTATTTATTCAGCTAAGCTGAACTCACCTCTTGATAAAATGATGTTAGAAACAGATTCTGTTGGTAGTAAGTATTTAGGAATCTCAATAGCTATACATGATCTAGATGGCTGGTCAGTAGCAACAAGTGTTCAATCTGGTTCAATTACTGAGTTTTTAAATGGAACTATAGTTGATAAAGCATATATCATCACTAGCATTATGGATTCATCTACTCCCTATGTTTCCAATGACGATCAATTTACAGTAGGAACTATTTACTATGTAGATTTTAGCCTAGCTCAAGGAGCAGCTTTGTATATAGATTCTCATGTTTTCTCATATGACAGCAATACTTGGAATTTTTCATTAACAAATGTAGTAATTTTAGATGAGAATGATACAGAAATAACCAATGAAACAGGTGTAGAAGTGTATGCACAATTCAGATATGAAGGGACTTCGATAGTTTATGATTCTATAATTATGAATTATTCAGTAGTATTAGATTGGTATTTAGAGTTTTCATTACAGTCCTTTACTGAAAATACTTACGAAGTATACGTAATAGCATCAAGTTCAACACAATATGGTCGAGAATTAATAGATGTATTAACTGTAACTCAGATTTTAACGGTTGAAAAACCTGAAGTGTCTTTAAACGTTGATAGCACCGCTTTATATGTTTCTGTAAATGCTAGCTATACTCAGTTAGGAGGTTGGGAAGCCTTTACTGAGAATGTTCAAACAATGATACTCTTATATGATAAAAATGGTGATACAATAAATTCTTTCTCTATAAATTATAATTCTGTAACAAATGACTGGGGAGTAGGTTTTGTAGATTTGAGTACAGTAAAAGGAGAACATTATATTAAGGTTAGTTTTAGATATGCTGATAGAACTGTTAGATCTCCAGAATCAGACCATTTCATTGCTGAAGGAATTCCAACTTCTAATACAAATACAGGTTTTCTTGATTTTTCACCTTGGTTTCTGATTCTTTTAGCTATCTCAGTAATATCTATTCCAATTTTAATCAAAAAATATAGAAAATGATAACTCTGTGAGGGGAAAATATTTTTTTCTTATAAGAAACCAAAATAAATTTTATATACAGAGTTATTGAATGAATATTCATGAGTCAACTAGAGCTATCTGACATTTTTAACGTTGATAGAGAAGGGAAACCAACCATTAAAATCGTGTTATTTGGACCACCCATGAGTGGGAAGACCAGCATGCTAACAGTTTTTAATGCACTAAGAAGAATGGAAAATCCGAAGACAATTGTGTCTTCCTTGACTAAAATACAAGATGATTCTGGTCGAACAGTATTTTTCGATCAAGGTGTCTTTCAAACACCACCTTTTAGAGGAAAGAAATTTGATAGATTAAGATATCAATTATGGACAATTCCAGGTGAAGAAAGACATAAAGTTCAAAGAGACATTGTTATGAAGGGAGTAGACGCTGTTATTATCTTTTTAAATTTCGAAAATGTAGCACAAGGTCAAAATGAAAAGATTATCGATGAAGCTAAAAAGATGATAGGAGAAAAATTTGGAACAAAAATACCAGTTGTTGCTTATATAAACAAATCTGATTTACCAGCTGAAGATAGAATTGATAAAAGGGAACTTATCAAATTGTTAATTGATGCAGGAGCAATTCGGGACGATAAAGCTGCAAATCTTGTAATGACTGGTAGTTGTTTAAATGCTCGAAATGATCTGCTTGCTCTTTTAACATCACCTAAAAGAGAAGAGTTCTTTGATGAAAATAATAGACTGAGAATTGATAAACGCCCCGAATCAGTGTGGTTAATTGTTAGACCTATACAAAAACTGACTCAACTAGCTGTAGAACAAAGATTGGAGTATGTCCAAAGTATGTAAGTAGAGCACTATATCAACATTCATACTTGGATTTTAAAATTCATTACAATAATTGGATTGAATTTAGTTAGCTAATAGCAAAAACCGATATAGAACTTTCCAACAATTGAGATGAGAGTTTAGAATTGGATTACATTATCCAGACTAATTTTAGCCAGTTCGTAAGGAGTATTTTTAGGAATTTCTACTAATCGGAGTTCAAAATTGGTTCTACGGAAATATCTATCTTCAAATTTGAAATACTCATCCATAGTTTTTCTAAGCATCCGATTAAGAGATTCTGTGATGTCTCTTGTTCCTATTGGTTTGGCGTTAAAATACTTATCTTGTACTAATCTTATTAATTCATACTTGCTTAATTTAGTTTGATCTCGTATTCGCAACATTTCTAGTGTTAAAGCAGCACTTACTTGACCACTATAGCAATTGAGTCTATTGATGATTCTTTTATATCTAACTGGATGAGCACCTTCTAAATGAAAACGATCAAGACTCATAAAAGAACCAGCACTATAAGCAATAATTAACCCCATAACAGCATTAAATTCTCTAAGGCGTATAGCTTCATTTAAACGAACTCTTTTACCATTCCCAATGGTAAATAGTTGAGCTGATTGTCGTAGAACGCGATCAATCTGTGCCCTCACCTCTAGTTCGTCCATATCTTGCTTAAACATTTCTAACCACCAGGGTTATGTATGTGTGTGTGCTAGCATTTATATGGCTTAAGCATTTATATACTTTTGCCAGATTAAAGCTTCTTATTATGTTTACGGTTTTGAATCCTTTAAATCTATTTGTTTAACAGATAATTGAATATAAAAACAGAATTTTCAGTATATATTTAAACTTGACTAATTTTGTATCAATTTCATCTTAATTTTATCACCGAGCTTTTATATCATTTCATTTATTATATATTGAATATAACTGTCTAACCAGTAACAAGAATCTTTCTTGTTAGAGTCAAACAGTTTATATAATGAAATCATGAAAAAAAAACAGTGGTGAATTATATGCCTATCGCACCCATGACTAACGCTGTAGGAATAGACTTAGGAACAAGTACAATCAAATTAACTTCTGGAGATCATCATTATCGAATACCTTCAGTTATCGGTACTCCCAATCCTGGATGGCAAGGGATGTCCTCTGATAAAAGCTGGCTGAACAATCTCATTATCGAAGATTCAAAAGGTCAAGAGGTGTATATTGGTGAATTAGCAAGACTTCAGAGTGAAATAAGAAAACCTCTTGCTACTGAAGGAAAAATGAAATCAATTGAAAATAGTCTACTTGCATTAAAAGCAATTCTTAGCCTCATTATGAATTCAAGTTATGAGCAATTCGTTGTTGCTACAGGAGTACCAATAGCAACTGGAGTAGAAGAAAGCAGACAGTTAAGTAGAGGACTAAAAGGAACCCATGAGATAAAAATCAGAAATGATGCTACTGGTGAAGCTAAGCAGATGAAAATTCTCATTGAGCAGGTTTTCATTGCCCCTGAACCATATGGTACTTATTGGCATTCGTTAAAAACTAGTGGAGTTCAAACAGCAGTTGATTCGATAATAGTTGATATTGGACATGGAACTACTGATATTTTGTGTATGTATAAGGGGAATATGATGAGAGCTGCTTCTGGTTCACTTGAAGAAGCTGTTGATAGTCTTACAAATGCACTGTCCAGAGCAATCCAAGAAAAATCTGGTAAAATTATCAGACCTTTTGATTTGATGATGGCTATCGAACAAGGAAAAAAGAATATTCTTGTTGGAGGTAAAGCATTAGATATAGGTGGAGCTATGGATCAAGCTGTTGGTTCTATTGCAGATGTAATAGTAGATGAAAGTAACAGACTTTTGAATAATCTGCCACCTGACGCATGGATTGAAAAAGTTATCATATGCGGTGGTGGTGCTTATGTATTTGGGGATTATCTTAAACAAGCTTTCTTTGAAGCTAACATTGTCAAAAACGTTGATGAAGTTCTTTTCCCTGAAAATGCAGTTATGTCTAATGCTTATGGTTTTGAACAAATCGCTTTAACAAAATTGAAGAAACAATAATATCTCTTTTTATTCTTCTTTTTCATCCTTTCTAGTTATATCCAATTTTTTCTCTAATTTCATTGCATATCCTGGACTTATTGTAAGATATATTACCATTAAAGTTGCAATAATATAAGCAGGATATATCATTAGATTAGTTGGGGAAAAAGGAAAGATGGCAAATAAAAATACAGATATAGCAGTTGTTGCAATCCAGAACCAATCAAAAATTGTTGGGACGCCTTTGAAAGAGGGAAAGGGTATCTTTGATATCATAAAACCAGAAATAATGATTGTCGAAACCATCATTACCCAAGGTTGTGTGTTTGGAAAAATTACTAAACAAGCGATAACCATTCCAGCAAAAGGACTTGGTAGTCCTGTAAAATATGGTGTATGAAGAGGATCTCTTTTAATGAACCTAAATAAACGAAACCATACTGCTGTTAAGAAAATTAAACCTGTCAATACACCAATAACTATGTTCCAAATTCCGATATTTTCCCATTTAGAAACAGTATAACCGATGTAAATAGCAGGAAAAATACCAAAAGAAACAGAATCTACAATTGTGTCTATATCTACAGCTAATTTTCTACTTCCAGCTATTCTAGCTAATTTTCCGTCTGTAAAATCAAAAATTGAACACACAGCCATAATTTTCGCAAACCAAAACGCAAAATTGTCTGGTTCTACAAATGTAAGAACTATTCCAGTTATTGATAATGCGATACTTCCAAAAGTCATAAAATTAGCTAAAATTAGAGCTGATATTCTTATCCATTTTTTCTGAAGAAAAGATATGTCTTGCCAATCCATTCAATCACTGTTATGGTTGCTTTCAGCTAGAACAGAAACTCCTGCTCTTACTATGTCCATTATTTTGTAGTTTAGTATATATTTTTTGTCGTTTATTACCTCTATACTTGTTATAGAACCAAATCTGATCGTTCCAATAACTTCTCCTTGTTTTACTTTATCTCCTACCTTAACATATGCGACTGTTCTACGGGCATATATGCCAGAGACCTGAGTTACAATTGCAGTTGTGTTCTGTTCTTGATTTCTTATTGTAATTTTATTCCTCTGATTTTTCTTTGTATATTTGGGAAAGTATGCTGGCCAATGAGAACCTTTCTTAAACTCAATCTCTCTTACCTCTCCATTAATTGGACTCCTCGTCATATGAACATCAAAAGGAGACATTCTGATAACATTGTAGATTCCTTGCTCTCTTTCTTCTATTTCAACTATTCTTCCATCTGCTGGAGCAAGTATGTGAGAAGAATCAGTTTCAATCTCCCTTGGTGGATCTCGAAAAGTCCAGAGAATAAAAACAAAAGCTATTACAACTAAACCCAAAATAATAAATTGCCATGTTATATTATAAAGTATCCAAAATAGGATTGCTAAAATGAAACTTACAGCTGTAATACTTGAAATTATGCTGTTAATTAAAGCTGTTCCTTTAGCAATTACCACTAGTTTCTACCTCAAACTGTTTTAAATGTAATAAACTTCATTGAAACGAAATTTAAGGATGTTAAAAATCTTCTGATGAAAGAAAAAAGGAAAAAAAGAGATATTATCTCTTTCTTCTAATTACAAAAACAGCAACTGCCATAGACATTAAACCAATTAATATGCCTATTAAAGGTAAAGCTCCTTCACTAGTTGGGGTAGTTGAAGTTTCCACACCACCTAGTGGAATAGTGAAAGTAGTTAGAAGTACATTGCCATTTTCGTCAGTCGCATAGACTTCTAGATAATTCATTTCATCTGCAATTAAACTACTTGTAAACACACTAAATGTTCTTGTTTTACCTGAACCAGTCATACTATAATCTGTAACACCATTTGCTTTCGCATAAAAATTAACAAGATTCGATGTTGCATCTTGTATGACAAAATCTAGTCTTGCGCCTGCAGGAACAGTATTGTTGACCCAATTGGTTGACTGGACTTCTGGTGGTGTAACATCATAGAGTATCTCTCCGACATATTTGTCATCAGAACTCATCACTCTTAAAGTGTAATAATCTTCTGCAGCATAGGTCAGACGGTAACTATACATACCACCACCATCATCAGTTAAAGTAGCTGAACTAGTTGATGTACCTACTGTTAATGTTGCAGTTAGAACTGCTCCAGGATTGAGAGATTCAATGGTGAAATCAGCTCCTGTAGTATCTTTTACATAACTTCCAGTGATTTTCTCTTTCGCAGTCAGCCATTTAAATAGGTTCTGAGTGAATACATCATTAGCTGTACCTGAATTATACGAGTTCTTATATCCTGAGGAGTCCATGAAGAAATTCGTGGATATTACAACTACTCGACCACCATTACTATTTTCATGTATAACTGTCGTTGCTTTATTGTTATATGTTACCAATACTTCAGCATTTGCACCAGCATAAAGATTTGTACCATACTGATCAATGTAGTCAACTCCATCTGTTATTGCATGTGCTTGGATAACTCTTGCTTTTTGAGCACTAGCAAATACATATGGATTAGCATTGGCTGAAATATCAAAAGGTGCAATCAGTTCATTCAATCTGGTGATATTATTGCCATCTAGAACTGTTATAGCTCCTGATGTATATTCGGATAATCCAAGGAATTCTATGAATAGACCTCCACCACCTGAAACAAAGTTTTGAATCGCTGTTATCTCACTATCCGTGATTTCTGTATATCCTACTAAATCAAGATTCACATCAAAGTGTCTATCAAATGGATCAGCTAGCCAAATTGCGTCATAGTCACTAAGCAAATCTTCTGTAATAACATTAGCATCACCTGTTATATTCCACCATTTGTATTCATTAATTGCATAACCCCTATCTATTAGGTCTGTGATAGCAGTGCTAAATTGACCTAGAAGATTGTCAATTCCCCAAGATGTAAACATCTTTGCATACAAAATTTTACCTTTTCCTTCAGTAACGGTGAATTTAAGATAAGTCTGAGCAGTAACTCCACCAGCTGTTTCGAAAGTGATATAACCATCATAAACACCTAGGGTTGCATCATCTGGAATGTCGATTGCCAAATAATAATTCTTAGTCCATGGTCCAGTCCAAGAAGTTGTATTCAAGTTAACTATAGTACTTACATTCCCTGTTATTACAGGTGGGAGATCATTCCATGGAGTAGATGAAACCGATTCTACAAATAATTCTGCATGAAAACCTTGAGGAATTTCTCTGTAGGTTACAATCGGATAATTAGGAATCGCCCAAATTATTGCGGGAAAACCACTTCCATTTGTAGGAGCAGCTAGTATCCTCTGATATGCATCATAAAAATCTGGTATACCAGCACCATAACTTAAATAAGACATTGTTCCAGGATCTGCTGATTTCATCAGAGCTGCTTTAATCAGACCAGGATCATAGGTGATTCCTTGATCTTTAAGAGCATCTATTAAAACTGCAGCCCCACCTGCTATATGAGGTGCAGCCATAGAGGTTCCACTATACATAACATATTGTGAAGGGCCTGCAATAGAACAACTTATAATATCTTTGCCTGCTGCAGCAACATCAGGTTTAATGTATCCATCTGCAGATGGACCTTTAGAACTTGGGCCATATCTTGCACCATTTACATCAGTTCCAGCGACACAAATAGCGTTTGGAGCGGTACTAGGTGCACCTACTGTAAAGAAGCCACTTTCTCCTTCATTACCTGCAGACACAGCAACAACAACTCCTTGACTTATAAGTTCTTCAACAGCAATTTCAGTAGCGCTCATACCTTCACTGTCACCACCACCCCATGAGAGGTTAGCAGTATCTATACCGATTGTAGGTCCATAATCCAAGGCAGCTAATGCAGCTAAAGTGTAAATCTCAGGACCAGAACCACCGACTCGAGCGACAAGAATTCCAGCTTCTGGAGCCATACCAATATATGATGGATTACCAATACCTGCACCGGTTGCAATTCCTGCAGTGTGAGTACCGTGACCATTGGAATCATCAATAGAAAGGTCATTACCGTCGTATCCGTAGATATCAAGCAGAAATGATTTACTATTAGTAGTGTCAATTCTTCCAGTAAAGTCAACGTGTCCAGTATAAATTCCAGAATCAACATCGTAAACTACAGTTGTTCCACCTTTATACCCTAAATCCCATAGCGGTTCTAAATTGATTAAATCTCTAGATGCAATGGTATCCATACCAATGTCGTTTGTTGTGGAAACAGATCCTGTGAATTCCATTTTTGAGTTAGTTAAATCAAAAACACGATCTACTCCCTTGATTTTATTATATTCATTTTTCTTGCTTAACAAATCTTGTTCTACTACCATTTTTAAGTTTTCAAAAACTAAGTAAGGTTCATTATTAGCTACGTAATTATTGAACGAAGCTTTATTTTTGAAATGTAAGACTAAGGTTCGAATTGAGTCAATTATGGGCTGTTCTTGTTGTGATGTAGCATCTTGAACAATCTCAATATCAAATCCTTTTTTCTCTTGTGCTACTGATGTTAAAATCATCATGGAGCTCATTTGTAGCATCAAAATGGAGAATAGAAAGACAGTTGAAACAATAATTGCTTTTCGTTTCATAAAAGAACTATATTGGAATACTTCATAAATTTTTTTGAACCTCAGTTTTTTCTTTATAAGAAAATGTATTGATACTGTAATTTTTAAAATAGTATCAGCTTACTTTTTCATAAGTGAGTTTATGGAGTTAAAAACAGATAATATATCGTTATATCAGGTTGATGCTTTTACCGAAGAAGCTTTCAAAGGAAATCCTGCTGCAGTGTGTGTCTTATACGATGAATTCAATGATGAAATACTTCAAAAAATAGCTGCGGAAATGAACTTATCAGAAACAGCTTTTGTTAGAGTAAATAGAGATATTCCTGTTATTGAACAAACTGTTTTCTCTCTGAGGTGGTTTACCCCTGAAGTGGAAGTAAATTTGTGCGGACATGCAACTCTAGCCACAGCAGCGATTCTATTTTACCAGCTTGATGTGAAAGCTGAGGAAGTTTTTTTTGACACTATGAGTGGAAGACTCTCAGCTAAAAGATTCAACAATAGCATAGCACTTAATTTTCCTAAAAATGACCCAGAACAAATCTCAGTTCCAGATAAGTTATTATCTGCCTTAGGCATAGAAAAATACGTAAGTGCTGGATATGCTAAAGGTGTAACAGATCTCTTAATTGAAGTTGAAACTGAATTAGAGGTAAAATATCTTAAACCAGATTTTTCAAAACTAAAAAAACTCCCTTTAGAACAAGATATTAGAGGAGTAATTGTTACAGCAAAGAGTACATCTGATGTAGATTTTGTTTCACGTTTCTTTGCACCTTGGGTGGGAATAAGTGAAGATCCTGTAACAGGTTCAGCACACACTATTCTTACTCCTTATTGGTCAAAGAAGTTATTTAAAACCGAGATGAAAGCAAGACAAATTTCGTCTAGAGGTGGAGAAATAAGTGTCAGATTGCTTGAGGATGAACGAGTAGAAATAGTTGGGAAAACAAAACTTGTTTTAAAAGGAGAATTGTATCTGTAAGTAAATTATTCTTCTGAGTTTTCTTCAATTTCCTTTTCACTGGACACTTCTAATTCTTCTTCTTTTTTCTTCTTGGACTCAGCAGTATATTTCTTAAGGTTATCAATCTGAGAATCGATCATTTGATTTATTTTAGCTGCTTTTATTTCTGTGTTTTTCATTGGATCACAAGGAGGTTCAGCTATGTGCAAAGGACATGTTTCACACAATTCTAAGTTGGCACGTTTTCCTCTAACGATGGTAAAGAGAACTAATTCAACTGGAATCAATAAACCAAGAATTAATCTGATCCACCATGTAGGTCCTAGTACTATAATAGAAATATACGCACCAATTGCTAAACCTAAAATACCTCTAAACAAAGCTTTGAACCATTTATTTTTTGGATGTAATAATAAATGTAGACCTAGTGCAATAATACCTGCACAATAGACAATAGGAAGAATAATAGCATTATTTAAGAAAAAATCATAAGCTGAGAAGAAAGCTATTAGAAATCCTCCTAACATTGAATACAAACTTGTGCAACCAACACATAATTTGATTCTTCCTAAGTTAAAATAATGATTCTTATAAACACTACAAGTCGGATGATGCGCAAAATTTTGCCATGAGGTTAGTTTAAACATAGCCCAAATTACACGTAAAGGAGTGATTTTAGCCAGATGTACTTCCTCAGATAAATAAGGTGTTTCTATTTCATCGATGTCCATTATCTCACCTTTACTCTCTATCTTTTTGATTATAATAAAACAACTATGTTATATTTATTTGTATAAGGAAAAAAAATAAAAAAAACGAAAAAAGTATTGATTATGCTGGTGGGAACAATGGTGGAATATCGTCTGTAGCAGCTAAGAAGTACATGTATACGTGTCCTAACCATTTTGCTATTCTCAAGACGAAATCATAATGCAGTTTGAATCTCTTACCCATAATCAAAACGGTAATACAGTTAATGAAAAATGTAAAACCAATTATGATTCCAAAGAGCCACATTACTAGCATTATAACAAAACCATATACGATTTGCAGTAACCACCTTATAATACAGAAGTTTACTCTGCTTGCTTTTTCTTTAAAAGTAGGTAGCGACATGGTATTATAAATTAAAACTTGCTCCTATATAAAATTATGTGCAACGGAAAACACAGAGCCTATAGTGTTTTTGTGGTTTGAAAAAAAACAAAAACACTTTTCTATTCTTTATAAATACTCAAATGAAACCTTTCTTGAAATTCTCATAGCGTGTAAATACAATTCTAAAATCTTGTAATTACGGTTGCACTGAATATCTCATAAGTGTGGAGAACAGTATTAAATCATGAAGGTTCTAATAACTGGGGCATTTGGTAATGTAGGTCAGAATGCTGTTGAGATTCTGATAGAAAGAGGATATTCAATTCGATGTTTTGATTTGAAAAATTCTAAGAATGTACGAATAAAGAATAAATTACAACGAAAAGGAAATTTTGAGGTTGTTTGGGGAGATATTAGGGATTCTAAGATGATAAGGAAAATTATACAAGATGTGGAGTTTATAATTCATCTTGCTGCAATTATTCCTCCTTTAGCATATGAAATCCCTAAACTAGCATATGATGTTAATGTGAAAGGTTCAATTAACCTAATTAAAGTAGCAGCATTGATGAAAAAACCTCCTAAATTTGTTTATGCTTCATCAATTGCAGTTCATGGAAATAGAATGGCTCATATACCTCCGACAAAAGTCGATGATCCACTAAATCCGCTAGAATATGATAACTATGCTCATCATAAAATAGAAGTAGAAAAATACTTGAGACAAACAAAAATACCTTGGACTATTCTCAGATTTGGGGCAATAACACCATATGAGCTAGGTTGGACAATACCTGAAATAATGTACGAAATTCCGCTAGATCAAAGAATAGAGGTTGTTGATTCGAGAGATGTAGCATTAGCTTGTGTAAACGCACTATCTGCAGAAACTATAGGTAAAACTCTTCTTATTGGAGGAGGAGAAGGAAATCAACTATATCAAAGAGATTTTGTTTCATTGATTCTAGATGCTATAGGTGTAGGGATGTTGCCTGAAGAAGCTTTCAGGAAAGCTAAAAATTTAGATGATTATTATCACTGTGACTTTATGCAGACAAAGGAAGCACAAGAATTATTACATTTTCAGAGATTTACATTCAAAGACTTCTTAAGAAAATTTAGAAGAAAAGTCAGTTTTAGAAGATTTATAATAATTATATTCAGACCGATTGTTAGAGCAATAATGCTATCTAAATCTCCTTATTATGAAAAAGCTAAGAAGCAAGTTAAGAGCGATAAAAAGAAAAAACATTCTGTTTCAATATAATGAAATCATTTCAATTCGCTTTTACTTTTATATTTTTACAACAAAGAAATACACAGAGAAAAAAGTGTAGAATTTAGATAATTTATTTTTTAATAATGGTAAAATATATATATCACTAAATGACACCTTCAAACATAAAAAATAGCTTTCGAATAAGCTAAAACATAGTGTAAATAACTTAATCCGACTAGGTGATTTTATGAGTGAAAAGACGAAGAAAGAACTCGTTGTTGGTATAGATTTAGGAACTACTAACTCTGGTATTGCTTACATGGTAGCAGGTAAACCTGAAATTATTCCTAATGTTGAAGGAGGTAGATTAACTCCTAGTGTTGTCTCATTTAATGAAGATGGCACAAGAACAGTTGGTATCCAAGCTAAAAGGCAAGCTATTGCTAATCCTGAACACACCATTCGTAGTATTAAACGAAAAATGGGTACCAAGTTTACGTTCAAAACTTATGATAATGAATATCGACCTGAAGAAATTTCTGCAATGATTTTATCTAAAATGAAAGAAGATGCTGAATCCTATCTAGGTCAGAAAATCCACAAAGCAGTTATTACAGTACCTGCTTATTTTAGTGATTCACAAAGACAGGCTACTAAAGATGCTGGTGAAATTGCTGGTTTAGAAGTTCTTAGAATTGTAAATGAACCTACTGCTAGTGCTTTAGCATATGGTCTCGATAAAGAAGGTGCAGAGAGAGTCCTTGTTTTTGACTTAGGTGGTGGTACCTTCGATGTTTCCATTTTAGAACTCGATGAAGGTTTATTTCGAGTTGTTGCTACAAGTGGAAATAATCTCTTAGGAGGAGATGACTGGGATCAAAGGGTTATAGAGTGGATGATTGAGGAATTTAAGAAAAAGGAAGGAATTGATTTAGCAAAAGATCCTAAAGTAGTTCAAAGACTCAAAGATGCTGCAGAAGAAGCGAAAATTGAACTTACTACAAAACTAAAGGCACATATTAGCCTTCCTTACATTACTGCTGATGCCTCTGGTCCAAAACATCTTGACCTAGAACTATCCCGAGCAAAGTTCGAGGATATGACACAAGATTTGGTCGAAAAATGTGCAGAACCTTCTAGGCAAGCAATGAAGGATGGTAATATTAAACCAAGCGATTTAGACCAAATTATACTAGTAGGTGGAGCAACAAGGATGCCAATGATTAGAGACATGGCGAAAGAACTCTTTGAAAAAGAACCTCATAAAGGTGTCGCACCTGAAGAGGTTGTTGCACTAGGTGCTGCAGTACAAGCTGCTGTATTAGCTGGAGAAGTTAAAGATATCTTGCTTTTAGATGTAACCCCACTCACTTTAGGTGTTGAAACCTTAGGTAATGTAATGACTCCTCTAATTGAACGAAATACTACTATCCCAGTAACCAAGAAAAATGTTTTTACTACAGCTGCAGATATGCAAACTTCTGTAGATATCCATGTTCTTCAAGGTGAAAGAACTATGGCTGCTGATAACATAACTTTGGGAAGATTCCAATTAGTAGGAATTCCTCCTGCTCCTCGCGGTATACCACAAATTGAAGTTTCTTTTGATATAGATGCTAATGGTATACTTCAAGTATCAGCTAAAGATTTAGGAACTGGTAAAAAACAGAGTATTGTTATTCAATCTTCACATCTTTCAGATGAAGACATTGAGAAAATGAAAAATGATGCAGAGAAATATAAAGAGGAAGATTCCAAGCGTAAAGAGCTTATCGATGCAAAAAATACTGCAGAACAAGCTGTTTATTCAACTGAAAAAACCTTGAAAGATTTAGCAGATAAATTAACTGATTCGGAAAAGAAAAACCTTGAAAGCAAATTGGAAGGACTCAAGAAAGAGATGGAATCGGAAGACTCTAAAAAAATCAAAGCTAAAACTGAAGAACTGATGCAAGAAATGATGAAATTTTCTCAGAGAATCTATGCAGAAACAGGCCAGGCACCTGGAGATTCAGGTCCTCAACCTGGAACTTATAGTACTGGAGCTCCTACAGACCAAGATCAAACAAAACAAGATATTGATGAAGAACAAGTAATCGATGTTGATTATGAACCGGTAGAAGATGAAGATTAGATCTTCATTTTTCTTTTCTCTTATACCGATAATATTTTTATTACTTTACTTTTTTTATCATATATCTCCATTTGGTTGAGGAAGTAAGATGTCTAACAAGAGAGATTACTATGAAGTTCTTGGTGTTACTAAAGATGCTTCAGAAGCAGATATAAAGAAAGCTTTCAGAAAGAAAGCAATGGAATATCACCCTGATCGAAATCCAGATAATCCTGAAGCAGCTGAGAAATTTAAAGAAGCAACAGAAGCTTATGATATTTTATCAAATCCAGAAAAACGATCTGCGTATGATAGGTATGGCTTTGCTGGTGTTCAATCAGACTTCTCCTCTGTAAATGTTGGAGATTTTTCAACTTTTTCTGATTTATTTTCATCATTATTTAGAGATGATTTTTTTGGTGATGACATCTTTAGTCAATTCTTTGGAGGAAGAAGCCGTACTCGTCGTTCTTCAAGTCCTCAAAAAGGTTCTGATTTGTTGATGGATTATAAAATAGGATTCGAAGAAGCTATATATGGCACAAAGAAAATTGTTGAAGTTCCTATAAAGAAGGAATGCCCAGACTGTAATGGTACAGGAGCACAAGAAGGTACTTCTCCTAAAAGCTGCCCAAATTGTCAAGGTTCTGGAGTTGAAACTGTTCAAAGACAAATGGGTTTTACTCGATATATTTCCCAACAGGCTTGTAGTAAATGTAATGGAAAAGGGCAAATTATAGATAAGCCATGTAAAACTTGCAGTGGTTCTGGGAGATCTGATGAAAATGAAAAGATCAAGCTAGACATTCCACCAGGTGTGGATTCGGGTTTTAGGTTGAGGATTAGAAATAAAGGAGAGGAAGGACGTTTAGGAGGCTCAAGAGGAGACCTTTATGTTAGATTATTAGTTGAAAGTCATGATTTTTACAAACGCCAAGGTGATAATATTATTGTAGAGTTAGATATACCTTATGCATTAGCAATCCTTGGTGGAGAAATTACAATCCCTACTCCTTATGGAGCTGAAAAAGTTAAGATTCCTAAGAAAACAAAAGAAGGTCAGATCTTACGACTCCAGAAAAAAGGTATTCAACGTAGAACTCAATATGGAATGAATTATGGTGATTTTCTTATTCTTATTCACTACAGTATTCCTAGCAAATTAGATGATGAAGAAAAAGAATTACTTCAGAAATTAAAAGAAATTTCTAAACTGCCATCAGAACAAGAAAAACTATTCAGTAAGCTCATTAAAGATGCAAAAAACAATTCTGTTAACGAATAACTTACGATTCTTTCAGATACTTTTTTAATTCCAAAATTATTATTAGTTATTGATGAGTGAAGAATTTATTCGTTGTAAAGAATGTGGTAATTTAAATATTCAAGGTTCAAAACGGTGTGTTTTTTGTAATTACGAATTTGAAAAAGAATCAAATGAACCTGAAGAAGTGGAAGTCCAAGGAGATACTTCTGTACCATCAGTCGAAACGATACCTAGTCCTAGCGATATAAAGAAAGAATCAGAAAAAATTTCGTTACCAAAGATTCCTGATATTTCTGTTGCTAAACAAGATCAAAAGAAAGAGAAAAAACAACTTAAAGTTAAATCACTCGAAGAAGTAACACTCACTAGAAAATTCTTCATTATATCATTGTATTCAATCTTAATCGCTATAGTACATTATCTACTAAATCTTTTGATTTCAATTATCTCAGTTAGAATCGAGAATCCTAATGTTGACGCTTACCCCTTAGTTCCAGAACTTAATCAATACGTAGCAATAAACGCAGTTAGTATCATCCTAGGGATACCTTTTGCAATTGCTATAGGATACATAATAGGAAAAATTGTTAGGCGATTCAATGCTAAAAAAACAAATATGATATTATGGTTCAGCTACGCTGTGTTGCTTGATTTAATAATAAATATAGTACTTGCTATCATCTTAATTTATATTTCAGGAGCATTGTATGAAAATGATGTATTATTCTTAAAATTAGCAGGATCGGCTTTTATTTTTGTTGTTGTAAGTATACTAACTTTATTCTTACCAATGATTTCTGGATCATTCCTAATATTCACTAATATTGACAAAATATTCTTTCCAAAAAAATATGTTGAATTTTAGTGGTGAATTTAGTGGGATTTGATAATGATAAATTAACCAAATTCCTTAGACATGAGATAGATTCTATAAATATGCATCTTCCAAAAAAAAGAGTAAATTTAGAAATGGCTCTTAAAGGCTACAATTTTTATGTTACAAAGGAAGACGCTCAAATCTATATAGATGAAGAAGAAGTTCAATTGCTAAGTGAACTTTGTCCTTCTGAAAAACAAACAAAGGTGTTTCTTCCTATTCTTATTATACGAAGACGTGATCTTGGAGCAGGTACTTACATAATTTCAGGAGAACTTATAGAGCAATTTTTGGTTCTAAAAGCAATTGGAAGAATTGAAATGGATTGGAAACAATTCATAAAAAAAGAATATAAATCCAATACATTCTTTTTATATAAACCAGATTTAATTGAACTTAGAAAAAAATTACCAACAAGCACAATTATTGGATTTTCATAGAAGTGATAGAATGAATAAATATGCAATATCAAAAGACAATCATCTAACAAGAATTGAGATGATTAGAGATTATATGAATAAAACTGAACTAGGCTCTTTTATTTTTTTCAGTCCTCTATCGATTTATTACCTTACTGGATATCATTTTATTCCAACTGAACGCCCTATTGCATTGGTTCTTCCGATTTCAGAAGAACCTTGGTTTTATGTTCCTAGATTAGAACAAGAGCATTTAATCGAAAAGATATCTTGGGTTGGAAGAGAAATCTATTTTGAATATCCTGATGAGAAACATCCCGCAAATATTTTCATAGCTAAACTAATTGAAAACAAGTTGACTGACAAGACAATCGGAATGGAATCAGCATCATTCTCAAATTATTGGGGTTATGAAGGACCAAAATTAACAGATTTACTCGAGAATCGGACTAAAACAGAACTCAAACCAACATTAATACAAGATATCAGAAAAATAAAGGATGATGAAGAGATTAATTTAATAAAAATTTCAGCCAAGTATGGTGATTTAGCCCACAAACTATTACAAAAATATACAGTAGAAGGAAAAAATGAAGTCGAAGTTTCATTACAAGCATGTATTGAAGCTTCTGAACAACTTCTTAATGATTTAAAAGGTATAATACCAAGAGGTTTGTTACCTGCTAATGCAGGTTATAGAGGACAAATAGGTGAATGGTCTGCGATTCCTCACTCTGTTCTTCAAAAAACTGTTTTCAAGAAAGGAGATGTATTAGTAACAGGTGCATCTGCTAATATCTCAGGATATCATTCTGAATTAGAAAGAACTATGTTTATTGGGTCTCCAAACGAAAAACAGAGACGTTATTTTGCAGTAATGAAGAAAGCTCAAGATGCGGCTCTAGAAACCTTTGAACCAGGAATACCTTGTAGTGATGTTGACAAAGCTGCAAGAAAAGTTTTCAAGGAAGAAGGATTCTTTCATCTAGTACAGCATCATACTGGTCATTCAATAGGTCTAGAGGGACATGAACCTCCATTTTTAGATATAGGGATAGATGAAATTATCAAACCAGGTATGGTGTTTACTTGCGAACCAGGTATTTATGAATACAAATTCGGTGGATTTAGACATTCAGATACTGTTATAATAACTGAAGATGGTTCAGAACACATTACTCCTTATCCGAGAGATTTAGATAGTTTAACTATCTGATTCCTCCATTTTTCTTTTTTTTTAATTTTTTGTAATAATATGGACTTGTTTTTTATCTATGAAGATGGTTTCTTCAGCTTGAGTAACTGGACTTTTCGTTGCTTCTATTAATACTGGATAGCCATCAATAATATGATCATTCTGGAGTTTCATATTTGCTTTTTCAATGTCTTCGATAGAAAATCCGGCATTATATACCCATCTCCAACTGAAAGGTAATCGATGAAAATTCTCATCAATAAACTGATAAATCTTCCTTATTTTTTCACTCATATCCTTTTCTTTTGATTTTCGAAATTGTATGAAAATTGTTTCTTCTTTACTGTCAGTTATTCTACCTATACCTGTAGTTACAAACGGTTCAATTGCATACACTCTACCAACTTGGAAACGATGAGAATTATCACGTATTCTCTTTGAGACTTTATAGTTGGGAATTGATATTCCATCATGTAAAGAATATTGGGACATTGAGTGACCACTGAGATTTACAATTGATTGAAAACCTTCAGCTTCAATAATCTGTTGAACAATCTCCCCAACAGTATATACACTTACATTTGGTTTTACAATAGCAATAGCCTCATCTAGAGCTTTTCTTGCAGTAACTTGCATGTGTTTCCACTTGTCATCGAAAATGTATGTTCTAGCTGCATCAGTTAAGTAACCATTCACAGACACACCTGCATCTACTTTTACTATAGATCCTGCTGGAATAGTACTATCATCATTTATTATTGGAGAATAATGAGCTGCAATTTCATTAATAGAAATATTAACAGGAAATGCAGGTTTAGCTGAGTTTTTTCTTATAAAATTTTCAGCTTCTTCTGCAATATCTAGAAGTACTACTCCAGGTTTAACTTTAGATTTTATATGCTCGAAAGTTTTAGCCAAAATTTCTCCTGATTTTTTGTAGTATTGATAAGCTTCGTTCATTCGTATCGTTTCTCTTTAATTCATGAACATCACTTTGTCATATATTATTTGTGTTTTTACAGATTTTTTTCTTTTGCTTGCGCTAGAATTGAATAGAAAGTTTTACCTAATGCTGTTGAAATTAAAGTTGTTTTTGTGTTTCCTCTAGAACCAATTGTTTCAAAGAATCCTATATCTCGAAGTTTTGTAATATTCCATTTTATTGTAGAAAATGACATGTTCAACTTACTAGATATTATTTCTGATAATCGATTTAATGATATATTCTTCTTTTCCAGTAATTTATAACTTAGAAAGAAAATCTCTCTCTGTTTCTCGTTTAATTGGTTAAGAAGTAGAAACATACTTTTATTTAATATTTCGAGTAGAAATAGGTTGTCTTTTTCAAGCTCTCTTATTCTCTCTTGCGCAAAGGCGATCCCTTCTTTTAAGTAGTCTGGATCTTCCAGCTGTTCGCTTAAGAATCTCGCTGGGGTTAACAAAACGTTCACCTATCATATTTTTTACACCTCTGCTTTTGAGTACAATACAGTTTAGCATAGATGTTTTTATCTTTTTCGACTTACAAGTAAGATAGAGTTTAAGAATGTAGATTAACAGAGTAAAATTTGCTAGAAAGAATCTATGAGCCCAGACTCTGTACATTCATAGATTTTATAAGATAAATATAATATCTACAGATATAGAAATGTGTGAGATAAATGAGCACAGAAGAAACCAATATTTTCCAGCCTTGTTCTCCTAACGATTTTTATGGTTTAAGAGAGATTCTTAGTGAGTTTAACAAAGTGGTAAATCAGATGAAGAAAGAAGAGGGAAGAGTTCATTCCATTCTTGTTATTGGAGATGAAGGAACAGGCAAAAGTTCTCTTTTATCGAAATTACATTCAACTCTTATTGGTAGGAAGGATATCGGTCACATAATATCACTAGTACCTGAGGAAAAAATGCTCTTAGAATTCTTCAAAGAGTGGAAGAATGTAATTGATGAATTGTCTCCTGATTGGCGTTCTATGATAGAGAAAGTTGGTAAAAAGAAACTAGGAGATGATTTACCAGCTTTGAAAGAATCAATTAAGAAACAAAGCTCTCAATCATATACAGAAGCTATGGTGGAATTATTTCTAGAGAATTTAGACAAAATAGATCAAAAATTAAAAGAAACTCAAACAAATCTGTTTTTCTTCTTTGATAACCTTCACTTGTTCAAACTGATGGATATGCAAGAATTTTACCCGATATATTCCACTATTATCAAAGAAATAGTAGAGAGAGATTACAATATGTTAATCATCTCGGCTTTTAATGAAAGATATCTATACGACTTTGACTACGAAAAGAATCTTACCAATAATTCGAATATTTTTAGAACAGAACCTCTTTCAGTTTCTGAAACTGAGATTTACTTACGAAGAAAAGCACCAAACCTTGTTAACAAAGGTCTTTTGGAACTCGTAACAAATAGTCAAAGATCATTTTTTGATTTGAATTTAGGAACAAGATTTGTAGAAAAAAGTTTTGGAATCGATGATTTTGTAGAGCGTGATATTCCAACATTATTTAGTTTAGGTGAAGATGAGGAAGCTGCTTTGTTAGAAATGTCTTCTTATAATGAAAATCTTTTTCTCATAGAACAATTAACTGCATATATCCCACATGAAGCTTTAAAATCACTTGAATCTAAAGGAATACTCTGGTTAGGTACTACACACGTAAGATTATTACAAGAATCATTACTTACAGCATTGAAATTCAGAATGAGACTCTTTAGTCCAATAACAACCCTTATGGTTACACTAGATTCAATTCTTGAAGATTTAGACAAATTCATAGCTCCAACTGAAAAAGTAATAGCTAAAGTTTCAGATTTGACAAGAAGAATAAGAGATAGGCTTGCGGATTTTGCAATAGCTTCTAAAATTAAAAGAGTAGTAAATATGTGTATTCAAAGAAAAATGTTTCAGCGAGCTTATGATTTTGCTATTATTAATGCGATTCAATTTGAACAAATTAATGAATTGGAACAAGCTGGAGGATTCTGCGAACAAATAGCACGAGAATTTGAAGAGAAAAACTACTATTTTGCTGCTAAACTCTACCTGAAATCAGCTTCTTATTATAGCGTAGTTGATGAGGAGCTTAAAGCTAATAGATCATATGCAAGAGCTGCTGACCAATTTGAAAAACAAGCTCTTTCTCTTCCAATTGAAACTAGCGAATACGCAGTACGTGGATATTTGAAATCGTGTTTGAATTGTTATAAACACATGGGCGATAAAACCAACTATGATAGAGTTAGAAAGAAAGCAATTGAAATGTATGAGAAAGAAAGCATACATCATAATTACTTTACAAATTTAGTATATGAAAAAGAAGAAGAAAAATCAGTTCTAGAAATAGAACCTCAAAAAGAAAAGGAAGAAAAAACTGAAAAAATAGATGAAATATCTATAGAGAATATTGAAAAGGAATTAGATTTTTAGGTGAAAAAAAATGTCTGAACGAATAATAAAAGATTTAGATAAATTAAGAAGAGATATTGGAAATCTAGATGTTGAAATAACTAATTTCAGAGAATCTCTAGAAAATTTGCAAGAATTACACCAATTCTATCAAACCTTGGCAACATTAGTCCAAAATAAATTCATTGGATTAAATGAAAAGTTGCGTGTATTAATAGAAGAAAATAAAAACTCATTAAATGAAACAATTACATCCACTACTTCAACTGAGAAGAAATTGATTGATGAGTGGACTGTTACACAGACTGAATTTGTTGGAAGTAAATTAGATTCAACAAAAGCAGAATTAGCAAAACTTCAAGATGCTATTATAACTCTTTTAACAGAAAGTAAAACGAATTTTGATGATTATTCCAAATCATTTAGTAGTAAAATCTCAACTACTTTAGGATCTCATGAAAAAGACTTAGAACGTTTAGCGAACAACCAAGTAAATGCCTTTCGAAAAGCAGTTGATGATGTAAAAGAAAATGCTAGCCAGATTAAAGCAACTAATCTTTCATCTTTCCAAAAAAACAACTCTGATATGAGAAAACAACTTGAAACAAATATCAATATCGCAGAAAATATTATGCAAGAATCAATAGAACATATGCGAGCTGAATATGGAGATAAACTAACTGAAAACATGGAATCTATCTTTGAGAGTTTTAATAGAATTAAAAGTGAATTAGGTCAGTTAGTAAGTAATGCTGTACAACGAATACAAGCAGAGCTTTCAGGTGTAACAGATACAATGGATAAATACTTGGTAGATGAAATTGCAAAAATACAAGATGTTTTGGCGGAATATGAAAAAGGTATGATTGATGTTAATGAAGTTGCTTTAAGTAATTTTAATACTTCAAAAGAATCGATGCTAACTACCTTTGATGATATAACTAAGAAACAATATGATACTAAGGATTCTGAATTGATAGAATTCGAATCATCATTTAATGACACAGTAGATGGAATTTTAGTAAATCTATCAGAACAATCTGATGTTGTAAAAACTGAAATTAAAAATTATGTTGCAAACGAACAATCTGATCTCAATAATCATTTTGAGAATATTCTTGGAGATTTATCTCAAAAGATTGATACAATCCAAAAAGACACTACTAAATTAGTAAATGATAAGACTGCAACCATCGAAGAAGATGTAGTTACTTTGAAAACATCTATCGAAAGAACAACTCAACAAATTTCTTCACAAATTGATTCTGCTCAAAAAGATGCTTCTACAGCTGTTGTATCCTTAGCTTCAAGTGCTAGAAGCAAAATTTCTGAAACTCAAAATTCGACGATTTCAGATCTTGATACTGAAGCAAAGAACCGTATTAAAGGAGCTGAGCAAGCAGAAAAAATGAAGAAAGATGTAATTGGAAAAATTGAGAAATTAGAAAGAACTCTTGAAATCTTGAAAAATGAATTAGGATCGTGAAAAAAATGGAATCAACATTAGAAAGTTTAGGTTTATCAAAAGATGAGGTTCAAGTATATGCTACTGTAGTTCAATATGGTTTTAGAACTTTGGGACAAATTCAGTCTTACTACAAACAATCTGCAGAAACAATTAATACAGCTCTAAAAAGTTTAGTTGGCAAAGGTTATATAAAAGAAATCAAAGCAAAAAATTCAGAAGGAACCTCGTATTTTATACCACTTCCACCTCAAATAAAACTTACTGAAGACGTATCTATTCGTCTTGAAAATGAATTAAAAGCTTTAAGTGATGATGTAAAAGCTGATTGGAATAAGACTATGACAAATTTCAGGTCTCAATTATCTTCATTTCATAACCAAATAACTAAAGATACAGATACTCATGCCTCTGAGATATCAAAGACAGCTGCTACATTCTTAGAATCTATATCTGATATTGTTTCATCAAGTAAGGCTGAATCATCTGAAATAATTAACAGATTAAAAAATGATACAACTACTGTTTCCTCAACAAATAGTGATGCTATTACAAAGACTGCTCAAAGAGTAAAAGATAATGTTCAGACTTCCTTCGATTCAACAATTCATAAAATAGGAGAACATCACGATGCATTTAAATTAAAAATTGAGGAAACTCTTGGTTCTTTGCAAACTGAGCATGACACAAGAGTTCAAGCTCAGTTAGATTCACTAATTGAAAAAGTAGAGGGAATAAAAACAAGCTTAGCTTCACAAATTGACGAGTTTAATCTAAAATCGAAAGAACAAAAATCTATTATTGATAAAATGACAGATGAGAGTGTTAAGCAACTTTTAACAGATTCTTCAATGGTCTCAAAAGATTCAACCAAGAAACTTTCTGATACTGTAAACAAAATTATCTCTGAATATGTGCATAAATTAGATGAATATCAAGTAAAAGTCAAGGAAATTCTTGTTTCTCTTAATGATGAATTAAAGAAGTTAGAAGAAGCGACAACAAATCGAATCAGAACTTCAATTGATAAATCTAAAGAAACAGCTGTTAATATCCTTAAAGAAAATGAATCACATTTTGTTGATTTGCTGAGTGCTACAAAAGTAGATACTGTTGGGAAATTAGGTAATCTTATCACTCAAACAGAAGCTAAAACAGAAGAAATGAAAGAAAAACTGAGTTCTGATTTAACTTCTTATTTAGATGATTTTAAGAAAAATAGTGATAATTTACTAGGTTTGCTTAATGAAGGAATTGAAAATGGTTTTACTTTATTTGAAGAAAATCTATCATCATCAATAGAAAATGTCAGTAATCAGATAAAGCAATTTGTAGAAGAAATAATGTCAGTTTTTAGAGAATCAACTAATGCCTACCTCACTAAATTAAATAAAACTACAACTAAATATGAAAAATCGTTAAACGAAAGACAGGAAGCATTTCTTTCTTCACATGAAGAATTCAAAACAAATTTCGTAAATCACTTGAATGAATTGAAAGATAATGTTACATCTAATATTGAGAAAAATGTGAATGATAATGATAATGCTCTAAAGAATCTATTGACAGAAAAAGAGAATAATTTTGTATCTGAAGTTGAAACTTTCTTGGATGAATTCTCTAAAAGAGGAAGAGATGTTAGAGATGAAGTTCCAAATATCGTTCAAATTAATTATCAAGCAAGTCTTGATAGATTGAATGAATTAGATGATCAAGTAAAATCTACGATAACAAAACTTAGGTCAATTAATGAAGCTTTTCAAGATTTAGATGAGAAACAACTCCAAAAAGTATTTGGTAAAGAGGAAGGTCCAAAGATGGCTCATCTGATAGGGAGTATGCATAGAGATATTGAAATTGTTAGTGATAGCATTAGCAGTAAAGTAAGTGATATGATACAAACATTTTCTAGCTCGATGACTTCTCTTTCTAGTGAGATATTTGATAAATTAAATTCCAAATTAGAAGAACTTTCTCGATTTACTTCTGATACAATTCAATCAACTGGTAAATCATTTGAAGATTCTAGATTTCAAGTTAACAAGCAATTTACTGCTTCTCTAGCAGATATGAAGACTAAGATAAACGATACGTATGGTATCTACACAGAACAGTTCAACGAACTTCAAGAATCAAGTACTAAAGCATTAGCAGATGTCGTGGGATCAGAATCAAAAGCTTTCAAAGAAGTTACTAAATCAATCAGTAGTTCTTTAGAAGAGTTATTAACTCCATCTGATGAGGTTGAAAGTAGTGAGAATCAACCTGCTATTAAAACAACTATCAAAGAAGGTTTGGAAGCCCTTCAAACCACAAAACAAGAAATATTTGACTTGATGAAGAAAAACAATGCTGAAGTGACTTCAAATCTTCAAAATACTTTAAAATCAAACATCAATGAACATTCTCAACTTGTTACAAATACCACTTCTACAATGGATGCCACTATGAAATCTTTGCAGAGTGAATTTTCAGCAGCTAAAAAAGCGTTGGATAGTGATGTTTCTGTTGCTTTGGATGAAGCTGTAAAAAATTATGGTGTTCAAACTTCAAAAGTCGAGGATGAAATAAATTCTCTCATAGAACAAGAAGTACAACAATTCATGGAAAGCACTGAAGAAGTAATTGCAGAATTGAATGTTTCACCTGAGAAATCCTCCCAGTTAGATGAAGCTATGGCATATACAAAGACAGAATTACAAAATGTTGGTAATAACTACCCAAAATGGATTAAAGTTGATACAGATTCTCTTACCTCCACTCTTGGAAATACAATTAAAGAATTTCAAGATAGTGTCCAAAAAGAACTAGATATATTATACACTGGAGTTAATGGTGATTTACAAAAATCATACGATAGAATGAAATCTGATTTCACACAAAATGCAGCTGAGATTCAAGCTGAATTTGATAAAGAGAAGAATGATTATGAGTTAAACATAACGCATCAAATCAATAGTTTTACTACTAATTCTGATTCAAATTCTTCTGCATTAGTAACTAATATTCAAGGTACAAAAGATGCACTATTAGAAGCTATAACTACTGGCAATAGTGCTGTAAATTCAGATCTTGGTAATTTAAAGAAAACACTTTCCGATCTATTTGATTCATATTTGGGTTCTATTGAAGAGAAACTAAATGCTGCTGAAAGCAAAACCAAAACAGTGGAAACACAGAAAGAGCAATATGTTGACAAATTAATGGGATTCAAAGAAGAATTTATCAAAGGTACTCAAAATGAAGTAGAGGCTGTTGATACTACTGTATCAAATACTCTAAGTACTATACCGAATAAAATCAGTGGAGCTCTAGATGCTACTGGAGAATCAATGAAATTAATAAAAACTGTTCTATCTTTAGGTTCAGGTATTGAACCAAGTCCAATCGAAGATATGTGGATTGTAACTGGAGAAGAACAGGTAAATGGAACTATGATGTCATTACTTAGACATACTAAATCTTCAGCAACCATTATCTCTCCCAGGTTAAACTGGATTGATTCTGAGTTTATAGATTCATTTGCACGTAAACTTGAAGTTGTGACAAACAGGCAAGTTCACACAGAAGAAGATACAACAATTCTGAATAAAATGCTCGGAATGGGAAATGTAGTTGTAAAAGACGATCCTTCTCTAACAGTTATGATGGCTACAAGAGATGGTATCGAAGAAGGTTTCTTGGGTCACAGAGCTCCAAGTGGAGAACCTTTGCTAATTGTAACTTTCAACGAAAAAATGGTTGGGGAAATCTCTAAAATATATTATGACTACAGAAGTAGAGCTCCTCTCAGATGATTTTTTATTTTTCTTTCCTTTTCCTTTTCCTTTTATTTATTCTTAATTTTCTAACAGCACTTCTGTAAGATTTTTATGTGCATAGTTTTTATTATATTGTAGGCGAAGATAAGAATGTGGAGAATGCAACCTTGTCCGATGCACAGAGAAATCGAAAATACTACCTACTGTGTCCTTAACGATGAATTTGAAATGATTCTCCTGATTTCATTCTATGATCCAGAAGAGCTTTACACTACAGATCTTGAAGAATTTGGAAATCCTACCTTCTGCTTAAATGCTGTGATAACTGATGATGAAGGATTTATTTTCTGTCCTACTAAAAAAAAGAGAATAGAAATTCGAGATAGACCTATACCTTACAAGGTTTATGAGAATACTAGAGAAACACTTTTGTTCATGGATCCTGATGCTAAAGGATGCTCTGATTGCTTGTATAAAGCTTTTGTTGCTTTTATAAAAAGTTTAGAAGAAAGATAATTATCTCTCTTTTAGAATATGTTTTGTTAGATCTATCATCCTGTGAGAATAACCAGTCTCATTATCATACCATGCTACTACTTTTACTTGATTCTTATAACACATGGTAAGAGAAAGGTCGACTGTTGCTGAGGATGGATTTCCATTATAATCATGAGAAACCAGAGGTTCATCAGAAACTGCAAGAATACCTTTTAGATTCCCTTTAGCTGCGTCTCTAAACAGATTGTTAACTTCTTCTACCGTAGTTTCTTTTTCAAGAGTATAAACCGCATCAACTAGAGATACATTAGGTGTTGGTACTCTAATTGCCATCGCTTGAAGTTTCCCGTTTAGATGGGGGAGAACCTTACCTACAGCTATCGCTGCACCTGTAGAAGTTGGTACTGATGATAGTGCTGCAGCACGGGCTCTACGTAAATCACTGTGAGGTAAATCTAATAAATTCTGATCAGTAGTATAAGAATGAATAGTAGTCATGAATCCTGATTGTATGCCAAAAGCCTGGTCTATGATTTTTGTAATTGGAGCATAGCAATTAGTTGTACAGCTTGCATTTGAGATAACCTTGTGTTCTTCTGGATCAAATTTATCCTCATTTACTCCAAGAACAAAAGCTGGTATTGGTTTTACTTTGCCTTTATCTGGAGCAGAAAGGATCACGTACTTAACACCTCTTTCAAGATGCTTTGAAGCTAGTTCATATGTACGAAATATTCCTACACATTCAAAAACAACGTCAGCACCCCACTTATCCCATGGAATATCAGCAGGGTCTCTCTCTTTAGATATCGGAATTTCTTTATCTTTGACTTTGAGAGAGTTTTCTGTTGCTGAGACGTCATAAGGGAATTTCCCATGAACGCTATCATATTTGAGTAAATGTGCCATAGTTTTGGAATCGCCAATATCATTAATTCCAACTATTTCAATTTCAGAATCCTCGAAAGCGGCTCTGAAAATACCTCTTCCAATTCTTCCAAATCCGTTAATACCTATATGTAATTTCATGTGTACTCCAGTATTTTACTACTAAATAAAGGCTACTTTTAATATAAAAAAAGAAGGAAAAATCCTTCGATATTAATTTGTTTGTTTAGGTGGAGAAGTGGAAATGCCATGAACAATGTTAAAGAACCAAGTGGCAAAAATACCTACACCAACAAACAACATTGCAGCTGCAAATGAAGCATATCTCATGATATCCACTCGTACCCATAGTTGATCTATCAAATAGTATTGAACAACTAGCCAGATTGAAAATACAAGGAAAATTAGTGTTACAAGTATCTGAAGAAATACATTTGTCCAGAAGAAATTTTTGGATCTTGTTTCTATATATTTTTCCCCGATAAGGTATTTCAAAACGAATCTTCTAACAGCATCATGCCCTTTAACTATACCATTCTTAATTTTAACAAAGAAATTCTTAATCATCTTGAATATCTTGCCTTTTCTTGCGAAATTAATTATTAATACTAATAATCCTGTGCCAACAACAAGAATGGCTAGTATAATAAGAGCCCCAACCCATTGATGAGAACCTAGTAAATCAGAGAAATTCTTTACTATATCGTCTCTGATGAACCTTCCTATGGGGCTTAAAATATAGAGATATATTCCAACACCTATATCAGCAAACCAACCACCAATGGCTGCCCAGAACTTACTGTCACTCAGATATTGTTTGGTTAAGTCAAAGTAGCCATAAACTGAATCCAAGTAGAATAGTAGATATACAATTATGATACATATTGCCATCATAAAAAACAGTGTAGGTATCAAAGATAGAAATTTCTTATCTTCCTCAGTAAGTGGATCTTTACTCCTGAAACGTAAGAATTTGTAGGTTTTGACAAATAAAACTCCAGTATACCAAAATGGAAATAGAACATATTTCAAGAAGAATTTGAGTATTTTCCAGAGAATTTTTAGAACAAACAAAATTCCAATCCATATCGCTCTAAAAAAACTCTTTACATTGATCTTTTTTCCTTGCTTACTCTTTATTTTTTTCTGTCTTTTTGGTCTTTTTTCCTTTTTAGGTCTCTTTTCTTTAATAGATTGAGTTTTGACTGCTTCTATCTCCTTTTCCTCTATATCCTTAGTTTTTTTACTCATATCTCTATAATATATGCATGTCATATTAAATTTTTTTGCAAATACAAAGGCTTTATAGTTTGGAAATGAATTAGTCAAATGAAAAAAAATGTTAGATAAAAAACACCTAGCTACTTTGTTGATATTAAGTATTATTCTCGGCGTTTTTTACAATTTAACTGATATTTCAGCTGATTTTCAAAAGGTTGATGATAACCTTGAAAACTGGGCACAATCAACTACATCTGTCTCTATCTCTAAAGATAACTATCTAAAATTAAATCTAGCTGTCTCGGATCAGACACTTCAGTACACATTTATTTCATATCTAACATTCCATACAATTTTAAATCTTCCATTAGAAGTAACTTCATATCTTAATCACAATAAAAAAGAACAAACAGCAGATTTTGCTTTACAAGTACAAACTTCTCAAGGAAATTTCTCATTAGGTCTAAATGGAACAATAATTGTTGATACACCAGAAACAGGTCCAATCTTTATTGAAGTAGATGAAGGAGAACAAGAATCGATAGCTAATTTTTCTGAATTTCTAGGTGAGAACATAATGGTACCATTAAATTTCATCCCCTTTATTTTTCCTATTAATATAGGGATTAAAGGACTAAATAGGATTCTAGTTGTTTTTTCTCCTTCTGTAGAGTTAAATACTACAAGTAGTTTAGAAGCTAAAGTTATGAATCAAGATTTAGTTTTTCAAAACTCAAAAGATGTATATGTTGATACATTTCCAGTGAGTCAGGATTTTTCAGCTTTCAGTACAGAAATGAGAGAGCTATATTTTAACCTAGAAAATACAACTCTTCTATTGAAAACTATCTCGGTTGGTATAATATTAGAAACTAGTTTAGGAGACCTTAGTAAAACTTTCAGCATTGACTTAAGTTCTTTAAATACTTCTGCGATTATAGATCCTATCGGAGAACTTATACTTCTTTATATTAGTAGTACTTTTTACCTTGGAAATCTTACCTTGTCTGTTGTTGCAAATTCTGCTTCTTTCTCACTTTTCTCACTTTTAGCAATAGTGGTCTTTACGCTTGGATATATGTATTGGAAAAAGAGAAAAATGCAGTAAAAATCATTTCATCTAAAATTTTAAAAGCCTACTACTTAATGAATGCTTAGTAAGCTGTGGTAATGATGGCCAAGAAAGATACAGATTTAGCAAAATACTATCTAGAATTAGATAAGAGATGGACTGCTCACAATTACAAACCTATACCTGTGGTGATTAAAAAAGCTAAAGGAATCTGGATTTGGGATGTTAATAACAAGAAATACATGGATTGTCTAAGTGCCTATTCTAGCCAAAATTTCGGACATTTAAATCCCAAATTGGTAAAAGCTTTACTTAAACAGTCTAAAAAAGTTATTTTAACTTCACGCGCGTTTTGTAACGATGCGATGGGTAAAGCTGCAAAGAATTTATGCGAATTAACAGGATATGAAGTCTTTTTGCCAATGAATACAGGAGCAGAAGCTGTAGAATCAGCTTTAAAAATTGCTCGAAAATGGGGTTATGAAAAGAAAGGTGTAAAAGAAGATAAAGCAGAGATTATTGTTTGTGAAAACAATTTTCATGGAAGAACTATTACAATAGTCGGATTTTCTACAGACCCAGATGCTTCTCAAGGATTCGGTCCTAAAACTCCAGGATTCAAAGTAATACCATATGGAGATGTACAAGCGTTAGAAGATGCAATTACAAAAGATACTGTCGCATTTCTTTTCGAACCTGTACAAGGAGAGGCCGGTGTTTTAATTCCTCCAAAATCCTATCTCTCAGAAGTAGAAAAGATTTGTAAAAAAAATAATATTCTTCTAATGGCAGACGAAATACAAACAGGTTTCTGTAGAACTGGAGCTTTAATGGCTTGCAATCACTCAGGCATTAAACCTGATATTACTCTCGTAGCAAAAGCATTAGGTGGCGGTGTTTTCCCAGTTTCAGGAGTTCTATCTTCTTGGGAGATAATGGATATTTTAACTCCGGGTACTCACGGCTCGACTTGGGGAGGTAATAGTCTTGGTATGGCAGTGATAGATGCTGTATGTGATCTTCTTAAGAAAGAGGATTTTGCTGAAAGGTCAAAAGAACTGGGAGAATACTTCATGGAAGGATTAAAACGCGTTCAGCTAAAACATCCAAAGAAGATAAAGGAAGTTCGAGGTTTGGGATTACTCATAGCTATTGAATTAAATGAAAAAGCACGACCTTATACAGAAGCAATGATGAATAATTCTCCAATTGGACTTTTAGCAAAGGAAACACATGAATTTTCGATAAGATTTGCACCACCATTGGTAGTAACAAAATCAGAAATAGATTGGGCGTTAAAAGTAATTGAGAAAGTTTTCGATGAAGTGAACTAGATCCTTTTATTTCTTTATTTCTGAACTTAAAAAATCTATCTCAGTATAATCATAGTTATTTCTTTGTAAAATATTATAGGCGTGCTCAATTGAAGTCGAGTAAATTTTCCTGTTTGGCTCTTTAAATAATCGTATCTGATAAATTAATTTGTTAATCGCAATGATTTCTCCATTCTTATGTACCAAAACAATTTCCTTATCTTGCTGTTCTGCTTTTGGTAGAATCTGATGGTTACCCATGTAACAAAATCTATTTTCTAGTATTTAAACCCAGAAAGGAAAAACATGCAAAATATTTTCAGTGAGGTAAGAAAAAGACTAAGAAGAAATTACTTCTTCTAATCATCTTCATACTAATATAGCTATATCCTCAAACAGTATAATAAATACTAATATCTGTAGAATTATAATCATAATCCCTTCAAAGATATCGAATTTCCGGTCGCGGATGCAACGTTTCACAAACCATAATGTCCCCCCTATTGACGCAAGTTGGATTAGAACGAATGGGTCCAATCTTATTTCTGTTATCACTCCTAGTATTCCAAATATTAACAAAGAAGATTGTAGAATCCCTCCAACAGTGTTTCCTATACCAACCTCAATTTCCCCTCTTATGGATGAGAGAACAGCAATACTATGTTCAGGTACTGCTCCTACTGCTCCTAAAATCAGAGCTAATGTTATTTCTCCTTTAGCAGTTTCAAAGAAAATAGCATGTTCAGTTAAATGTTCTACACTTTTAGTAAGAATTTCACCTGCAAAGAAAATTCCTACAAAACCTAACACCAATAGTAGAATTGTAAATGGTATTGAAAGTTTTGCATGTTCTCCGTTATGCGAACCTCCTATTTCAGGAATTTCAGGATTTATCTCTTCTTCAGTATGTGATTGCTCATCCTCCTCTTGTTTTTCATTTGATTTAGACATTTTTTTGTTATTTTCTTTTACACTAATGAGATAAATAAGATAAATGATGTAACTAATTGCTAATGTAGCGGCTACTGGTATGGTTAATACTGCATTTTCTAAACCTGTAGGTTCTGTTGAAAAATACAAAAATCCGAAAACGTTCACTTTCTGAGCACCAAAAACTGCGTACTGAACTAAACCAAAAATTACAGTCATAAGTAGTGCAACAATAGCCCATCTTATTATGGGTGATTCTCGTTTTTCAAGATCTTCAGGTACCTTGATACTTCCTTTATTTTTAATCGTTGAAATCAAGATAGCAATCCCTAAAATTAGAGTATTGAAACCAGCTGCCGATAAAACTGTAATTACTGCAATTAATTGTTGTCCATTGATTATTAGAAAAATTGCAATAACAGCTTCAGGCAAATTTGATGCTAAACTAGATAAAACACCTGCAACATAATCTGATAAACCCACATATTTAGCACCACTATCCAAACCAGACACTGCCCATTCTGAGGGTCTGAAAGCTAACCAAGTTCCTACAACAAAACCTGATATTGTTAACCATAGAGGTGGATCTCCAGTAAATACTGCTAATGATAAAACATAGTAAGATGCGATTACTATGACTGCGACTATTGCTTCCCAAACTGTTATATGAAAAATATTTTTGAATTTCTTCATAAAATTCATGTTCAAAATATAAAGAGATATATATATAAACTGTTGGTAAATGATTGCTTGACCTATTCTATTACATTTCTTTCTTGTTCGTTTGAATTATTATTGTTCTCTTCTGCAAGGTCAATTTGCTCTTTGAGAATCTTTCGAACTTGTTCAGTTTCTAGATAACTTTCGGATATTTTCTTAGTTATTTCTTCGATTTTTCTAGCTTCTTCAATTATAATATCTGCATGCATTGATTCTGAAAGTTCTGCATAGCCAATGACTCCCATAAGAGGATTTCTTATTCTATCTACTAGTTCAGCAAAATCTTCAATATTCTGAGCAATTTGTGCATATGCTTGCTTTCGTAATTCTTCGTCTCTTTTTCGTTCAGTGATGTCTCTTGCTGTGACCAACACGCTTATTTCTCCTTTTAAATTAAAGGGAGTCGCATTGATTTCTACCGGGAAACTACTACCATCTTTTCTATATAATTCTCGCTCAAAAGTTATGAAATTCTTTTCAAACATCTCTTTGAAATATGTTTTAATTTCCTTATCACTTAGATTTTTTATGATTCTCTCCAATGGAAATTCAAAGATTTCTTCTGCAGTAAACCCAGTTTTTACTATGGCAGGTTGATTTACTTCAACAAATTTACCAATTGATCCATCTCTTGGAACACTTATTACTGCAATAATGTCGTTTGCATTTTGGAAAAGTAAACGATATCTCTCTTCGCTCTCCTTCAATTTTGCTTCAGCAAGTTTCCTTTCTGTAATATCTCTGACGACAGTGAGTACGACTTTCTCGTCTCTTAGTGTAAAAACATGGGATGTAATCTCAGTTGGGATTTTGGTTCCAGATTTTGTTAATTGAATGCTTTGTTGAGTAGCAGATCCTTCTGAGAATATTTTTTGAATATATTCATTATTTATCTCCCTTTCTTCAGGAGCTGTGATATCGTAGGATCTCATATTAAGAAGCTCTTCTCTAGAATACTCAGTTAGTTCGCATGCAATATCATTAACTTCAATGAATTTACTTGTAGTATTTGAGATTTCTTCGACTCTTGTAAGAAAGATGGCATCATTTGCATTATTAAATATCTGTCTGAATTTTTCTTCTCTTTCGATTAATTCTTTTTCAGCATTTTTTCGTTCGGTAATATCTCTGATAATGCTTTGAATAACAGGTTCTCCTCCTACTTCAAAGAAACTTGAAGAAACATCAGCTGGAAACAATGAGCTGTCCTTTCTTCTAAATATTGTTTCGAATTGAACTGATCCTTTAGCCTGTACTTCTTCAAAAGCTTTCTTAGATGTTTCATGTTCTGTAACTGGATGTAATTGAGTTGTTCTCAAGGATAGAAATTCACTTTTAGAATAACCTAATAGATCTTTAGCTCTTTGATTAACATCTAAAATGTTGCCTTTAACATCATGTAAAATAATACCATCATTGGAGAGATCGAAAGTTTGTCTAAATTTTTCTTCACTTTCCTTAAGTGCTAGTTCACTTTTTGCTCGTTCTGTGATATCTTCAATTACAGCAATCACTCCAAGTGGTTGACCTTCTTCATCAGCTACATAAGAAGCATTTACCTTTACAGGAAATCTTGTTCCATCCCTCTTTATTGCTGATAAATTGATAGTTTTCGAGTGTTTATGTTTTATAATATCTGATATTGTAGAATTTGCATGTTCCAAATCTTCCCTTCCTACGAGATCTATAGGGGTAAGACCTAACATTGAAGTTATATCCTCATAATCAAATGTTTGTGCAGCTTGGGGATTAGCAAATTGGATCTTATTTTCTATATCTACTAGCACTATTGCATCGGGTGATGTTTCTATTAGAGTTCTGTAGCGTTCTTCGCTTGCTTTAATTGATTCTTCTGCTTTTTTTCTTTCAGTTATATCACGAGCAACTGAAAGAAGAACTTGTTCATTATTTAATGTAAATCTATGAGAACTGAACTCAACTGGTTTGCTTATTCCCGTGTTATTTTCAATTATACTCTCAAATGTGATACTCTCTATATCTAGTAAATTTTCTTCTATTTTATTCAAAAATTGTAAATCTAAGGTTCCCTCACTAGTACCATCAAGGTTCAATAATTCTTCTCTAGTATAACCAAGCCATAAACTCGCTGTTTCATTTATTTCTAATAATTCTTCCAAGTAACCATTTTTAGAAATTCTGTGGATAAAAATGGCATCTTTAGCATTTTGGAAAATCTGTCTGAACTTTTCTTCATTCTCTTTTAAAGCTTTTTCGGATATTTTTCTTTCAGTAATATCTATTACTACTCCAATGAACCCAACAGTAATCCCTTCAGTAGTTTTAATTGCTGCAGCATGAAATTCTGCTGGACGAATTGAACCATCTCTGCATTTCATACCATATTCAACGTCATGAATGTATCCATCTTCAATACATTTTTGCATGATTACTGATGCAAAGCCTCTATCCTCATCAGAAACAAGATCATTGGTACTCATTCCTAGCATTTCTTTTTCAGAATCATAACCATATAGCCCTATAGCTTGTTGATTAACGAAAATGATATTACCATTCGAATCAGAACTTACAATAGCGGCTGGAATAGTTTCTACTAATCTTCTATATTTTTCCTCGCTCTCTGTAAGATCTTTTCTAGCTTTCTTTCTTTCAGTAATATCTCTTGCTATAGACAAAATAACTTTTTTGTCTTCAAGATTAAAGACATGAGAACTCACTTCAACAGGTATTCTTCTTCTATCTTTAGAAAACAGAATAGTCTCAAAAGTAGCGTGATTATTTGCTATTATTCTCTCGATAACCTCTGGGTTGTTACTTTTATCTTCTGGGGCTGTAATATCGATTGATGACATAGTGAGAAGTTCATACCTTTCAAATCCTAACCATCTTATTGCAGCATCATTTACCTCAACAAATTTACTTGAGGTTTTATCTGAAGTAACATGTGATAGGAAAATCGCATCATTTGTATTATGGAAAATTTGACGAAACCTTTCTTCAGAACGTTCAACTTCTTGTTGTGCTCTCTTTCTTTCTGATAAATCTCTTGCAATTGTTAAGATTACTCTTTCTCCTCTTAAAGTAAATACGTTAGAATTGAATTCTATAGGTTTTTGACTTCCATCTTTATGTAAAATATTTCCTTCAAATGTTACTTCTCCAAACTCTAAAAGATTTTTACTTAGTTCTGATTGATCTAGAGTTTCTTCTGGACTCTGTAAATCACGTAGAGTCATATCCAATAATTCTGTTCTTGAATAACCAGTCCATCTACAAGCATTTTCATTTACTTCAATAAATTTACCCATTTTTTCTTCAGGAGTTAGGGAATAAATAAGGATTGCATCAGCAGCATTTTCAAAAATTTGTCTGAATTTTTCTTCATTTGCTATTAGTTCAGCATCTCTAAGCTTTCTTTCAGTTATGTCACGAACAACTGTGAGACTGACAGTTTCGTCTTCTAGTTCAAACAAGTGCGCACTTATTTCAACGAAGATTTCCTCTCCGTTTTTTTTCTTATGATGTCTCTCAAAAGTTAATTTCCGTTTTTCTAATAATTCCTGTGCAAATTCACTTGTTTCTTCTTCACCTGAGATGTTGAAATCCACAGGCTTAAGTTTGGACATTTCTTCTTTGGTATATCCATACATTTCAAGGGCTATATTATTAACTTCAATAATTTGATTAAAGCTACCATCAGAATCTCTTTTTACAACTATAATTCCATCATTTGTATTATGGAAAATCTGCTTGAATCTTTCTTCACTTGCTTCTAATTCATCACTTGTAATCTTATTGTCAGTTATATCAGAAGCCAATTCAACAGCACCAATTAAAACTCCATTATCACTATAAACTGGGTACCCTCTGATAAACCATATCTTCCCATCAGGAGTCACTACTTCTGAACTATGCTCTTCTCCTGAGTTTAATGCTTTGACAACTGGACAATTTATGCAAGGTTTATCTTTCTGATACCAGAGATCATAGCATATTTCACCCATTATTTCTTCAGGAGTTAATCCTAATAAATCACTAGCAATTTTGTTCGACCAAATTATCTTCAGATTTGTGTCATAGAAAATTATATGTTCAGTAAGAAAATCTAAGAACGTTGATTTTTTGAATTCAGACGCAAGAAGTTTTGTTTCTTTTTGTTTCAGTTTAGTTATATCTTCTGTAACAACAAAAAACCTGTCAGTTGCCTCTTCTCCTGATACAGGATATAGTGTATTTCTGACATACTTTCTTTTATCGTCTTTTAGTTCTATCCAAAATTCGATTTTTTGAGGAGTTGAAAAATTACTGTCTTTAATATTTTCTTTGATTTTTCTAAGCCTGTTTTTTTCATCTTTTGCAGCATAAAAAATACAATCTTTACCCATTACCTCTTCTAACTCTCTCTCTATAATATCTAAAAAGAATCGATTAGCATGAATAATCTTGTCATCTTTTACTATAGATATACCTATATTAGTCTTATTGAATACCTCCTCTAGACCTTCTTCTGACATCTTATTCACTTGAATAGATTGTTTTCCCCAGACCGAGAATATCAACTATAGATTGATATATTCTTATAATGGAATAAATGTTCAATTTTAATAATATTGTGTTGGTTCTAGTTGAAAATCTATCTAGAAAAGAGTCTTAATCTATTCTTAGACTCTCTGAATCAAATATGTAAATATTTTCTGGATATACTATCACTTTTATAGATGAATTTTTCTTAAATTCTTTCATAGTTCTTGTGACAAATACAATTTTCTCTTCATGAAAATTCAAGGTTAATATTTGTTGATCAAGGACTTTCTCTACATCTTCAATATCACATTCCAAAATAAGAAGATTCTCCTCTAATGGTCTCTTGGGGTCAAATTCTCTAACTGATTCTGCTCTAAAGCCTATTTCTCCAGATTCGATTTTTCTTTGTTTAATTACTTTCTGTATGGTTTTTGGTAAATTGATTGAATTATCAGAAGCTAAAACAAGTTTATTTTCAGCAGTTAGAAAAGAAAGAAAATTCATTGGATAATGACCTATAAATTCTGCAACAAATTTTCTTTTTGGATTGTTATATAATTCATCTGGGTTTCCTATTTGAATAATTTCGCCTTGGTTTAATAAAACTATTAGATCTCCAAGTGCCATCGCTTCAGATTGATCGTGTGTTACATAAATCATGGTTGTCCTAATTAACTCATGTAAGGATCTTATCCATGTTCTCATCTCATATCTTAGTCTAGCATCAACATTGCTTAATGGTTCATCAAATAGAAAAAGAACAGGTTCTCTGATTAATTCACGTCCAATAGCTACTCTCTGTTTTTCTCCCCCAGAAAGTTGCGATGGATATTTGTTTTTATGTTCCTCAATGTGCAATAAATCAAGTGTTTCAATAACTTTCTTATGTATCTCTTCTTCTTGATAAGTTCTTCTTCTAAACAATTTTCCTTCTTTTTGACTCGCCAATGGAAATCTTAGATTTTCATAAACAGTCATGTGTGGGAAAAGGGGAAAATTTTGGAATACCATAGCTATATTTCGTTTGTTTGCTGGTTTAAGTGTTATATCCTCCTCATCAAAGAATATGCTCCCTTCAGTTGGATAAAGAAGCCCTGCAATCAATCTTAGGAGAGTTGTTTTTCCACTTCCAGAGGGACCTAAAATAACAGTAAAACTGCCACTAGGTATCTCTAAATTGATCTCTTTAAGAGCTATTTTTTCTTCATATTTTTTTGTTAATTTTTCTAATGTAACTTTCATTTATATCTCTCTCATGGTTGTTGAGCTGTTAAATCCACTTAGAAGGTGATTTCTTAGAAATACAAATATTATCAATAAGGGAATTACTACAAGAATAGATGCTGCTGCAAACAATCCCCATTCTGGTGAACTAGATTCAATGGATCCAACAAAAGTGAACAGCTTTATAGGTAATGTGTATTTGTTAGGTGATTGTAACAACACAAAAGCAAGTAGAAAACCATTCCACGTTCTCAAAAAGTTTAATAGAAAAGTAATTGCAATTGCTGGACCTGCAAGAGGTAAAATTATTTTTCTAAGAATCCTGAATTTTGAATTTCCCATTAATGTAGCTGATTCATCAAGTTCTTTTGGAATAGAATCGATATATCCTTTTGTTATCCAGATTGCTAATGGTATTGTATGAGTACTATAAGCTAAAATTATTCCAAAATATGAATCAATCAAACCAAGATTATACATAATCAAATAGAAAGGAATCAAAGTTAATATTCCTGTAAACATTTTAAGAGTAAAAACTCCTACCATTATTTCATTCTTACCTCTAAAGTAATATCTCGAGAAAGCATAAGCAGCTAACGCTGTTAAAATAACACACAAAGTTGCTGAACCAAGTGAGACAATTAGCGAATTCAAGAAATTTAGCTGTATTTGCTCTTGCGTAAATAAGAGTTTAAAGTTTTCAAGCGTTGGATTAGCAGGAAAGAATGACGTAGGAACTAAACTGTCTCCTTGTGAAAATGCTATCCAGACTATGTTCCATATCGGCAAGAGAGTTATTAACAAAATAGAGAAAAGAAACAAAGTATTATTCCTAGGCTTTACTATATATGCTATAACTTTCTGCATTTTTTCTGATTGTAACTTTGATTGACCAACAAACTTGTTTAATACAATTAAGATATGTGCTAATGAAATTATGTTTAATATAATTATCCAACCTATTGGATATTCCGCGAATATCATACCAAACCAAAGCAAAGGTTGTAAAATAATAGAAAGGTAAGATATCAACTTTGAAAATAAGCTAAAAATTAAGACAATAACATATGTTCCAAAAATTGACCATGCTAACCACGAATGTGTTTTTATTATGAAAGCTGAAAGAAAAACAAAAATTGTTTGCAATGCAATTATACTATGAGTTGGAGATAATTGTATTAGGTGATTATCAATCCAATACAACGCTTCTTTAAATTTGTTAACAGAAGTTTGATAGTTCATCTTGATTTTTTCTAATATATTTGGAAAGATTTGTGGAAGTTTAGTCCATTGAATATTTGTTAACAAATACAATTGAGTAATGACGATGAAGATGTTCCAATTGAAGGCATACCACATTTGATAGAATGCAAATTGAATTAGAGATAATATTAAATCTAAAATCAGAAGATATTTGGTCGTTTTTAACACAGCTCTTTTTCTTACTAAGCTTAGAATGCCAGACAACAAAAACAAACCAGCTAGGAGATAATTTAGATAAGGATTCCAAAAAATCCCAAAATATCTGAAACCAAAAATTCCAGAAACGATATAAAAAATTGCTTGAATAAATAATAATGCTATGATTGTATGACCACTCTTAGACATATCAGTTTTTTTCTCCGGTTTAAAAGAACTCTGAGTTCCTTTGGACATTTTTAGCCATACTAGAACAAAAAATAACGTCAAAATACTCATAATTGTTGAGTATGCAGCTGCTATGCCAATATCTCGTTTTTCATAGAACATATAAAATGTGAAAGTACTGAATAAATCTGTTGCTCCGATTACTCCCACCTCACTCGTACCATAAGATAACAATGGATAACCTTTTGTCAATAAAAATGCAACATTAAAGCTTCCAAATGTTTTGATAATTTCTAAAATGATAGCTGGAAGTATGATGGGTTTAATTAAAGGTAAAATTACTCTTCTTATTTTTGTTCTCTCTGAAATTTGATCTATATCTGCGATGTCATTCAATTCTTTTGGAATGCTGCTTAATCCTCCTAAAAATAACGTTGTTATAAGAGGGATTGAATCCCAGACCTCAACAAAACAAGCGAGAAATAATGTTACGTAAGGCTGGGTTAGAAGATTAACATTGGTTCCAAACAAAGTGTTGAACAATGAATTTCCGCCATTTCCATGGATGAAAGTTCGCCAAGAAAGAATTTTAATGTATGAAGGTATTGCCCATGGTATATATAACATCAAATACCATAGTTTCTTCTTTTTAACCTTATACTGAATAACATAAGCTAATAAAAATCCAAGCACAATCTTTGCAATAATAATCAAAGTACTCCATACTAACGTTGTAGTTAAAGTGATTGGTAGTTGAGGATTTTCAGCAATATGAGCATAATTATTGAAACCTGATAATACTGGAATTTCACCTCTCTTCAGATGATAATCTGTGAAAGATAAGAAAATACCGTAAAGTATTGGATAGACTTCCAATAAAACAAGTGCAAGAAGTGCTGGAAAAATAAATACATATGCAATTTTATTGAATGGAACATCACGTTTTGCTATGAAGAAGAAAATTGCAATGAACAATATTATAATTACTAGTAAAGTAAGTGATGTAGCAAGTTTTGAGTATTTTAGACTATCTTCTAAAGATAAAAGAGTTTCAAATTGGTCAGATTCCCAAAATAAAGCTGAAGAATCCGTGATAACTACATAATTGTTTTCCAAAATTACTAAAGATGTATTTACTAAATAAATAGAAATTATATAGTGGCTTTCAGGTTTTAATCCTGTAATTTTAGCCTGTACAGTTTCTGCATTATCCTCTATGAGAAAAGCTGTGAAATTCATAGTAAGAAGTTTTTGAGAGAGAAAGACTTCTTGATCAATTGTATAATTTACTTGTGTGAAATATTCAAGAGTAGTACTCTGAGTATCATTTAAGAGAATCATAGACCAAGTAAAACTTTGATTTAAAGCTTCATCATAATAATCAATTCTAAAACTATTATACATCAATGAAGTTGGCAATGTCCAATTAACAACTACATAACGGTCTCCAATTTCAGTGATACTTGGCTCTCCTGTTTGTGCACTTACATTATATCTAGTGCAACCAATTGATGCTACAACTACAATACTAACTAAAGCAAAGAAAATTAATGTCTGTTTTTTTAATTTTTTAATGTTTATACTATTTTTAGACATCCTTATTTGCCTCAATATTCTGTTGTGTGTCATCTAAAGTTGATTGAATATCTTGATGATCAAGAAGTATAAACGTTAAAGCTGCTCTCATAAAATCCGAGTAAACAATATAATATGGATCTAAAGGATAATATTGACTATATGCAATTTGCTCAATTTGCTTTAGAATCAGTGGTTCATCTTGAACTAAAGAAGAAGATACTAACTCGTTTAATGTTGGTACCTTAAACTCCTCAGTTAGCATGTTTTCTTGAACAGATGCTGAAGTAAGATACTTGATAATATCATAACAAACATCAGAATTCTTGGTGTCTTTTGACATTCCAAACCCTTTGACTTCAACCATTGGAGTTATTCTCTGATTAGTAGCTGATATTTTAGGTAAAATTTCTACTCCATAATTGAATTCAAGGTCATTTAAAGTTGGAATATACCACCCTCCATAGATTATCATAGCAGCTTTATTTGTGATAAATGCTTGAGTTGCAGAACTACTACTATCATCGTATTTAACACATCTATGTACATATTTTAAGTCGTAAATATATTCAAGAGAGTTAACTGAAGCTGTGTCATTGACCACAATATCACCTCCTTGATATAGAGGACCATGATCAAAACCGTATTGAAAAGCTGGCCACATATAAGGAGAAATGGTTGCCCATGCAAGTCCGTATATGTCTTCAGGTCTATTAGTTAAATTCAATGCAGTTTCTAATAATTCTACATCAGTCCAATTTTCATTAGGATATGAATGGGACTTTGCATCAAATAAATTCTTGTTGTACAGAAGTAGAATGGAATCAAACCAAAAAGGTAATCCCCATAACTCATTTTGATAACTTAAACCATTAATTCCAGCAGGAAGATAACTAGCTTCATCTGTTGGAGTAAGAAAGTCAGTTAAAGGTTGGATATAACCTAATTTTGCAAGTTCTCCAAACCAAGACCCTTTTGCAAGAAAAATATCAGGTGCATTTCCAGTTTGTGCTACATTGATAAATTTATCAATCCAACTGGAATCAGGCTGTTCTACAAAGTTAATCGTAACTGAAGGATGAAGAGCTTCATAATTTGCAACTGCTTCAGCAACAACATCTCTGCCTTCATAGGTGTACCAAAATTCGATTACAGTTTTATTGTCTTTTCGGTTGACGCTGAAAAAAATGGCTGGAATTGTTAGTCCAAGAATTAGGATTGTAACTAACGTTACCTTCAGATATTTTGAAACCATATCGTTTACCCTATGTTGTTGTTCTCCTTCTGAAACAAAAAAGATAATCCATTTCTTCAATCTTTTGCAAAAAACATGTATCAAGTTTAGTTTTTTAAGAAAACTTAAAACAATTTCTTTGTAAGTAAAGACAGCTATGTTAAGAACCAAAATCCTGATGAGCTTACTTATAGTAATCAATGTTTCCGGAATAAGTTTGGGAATATATTTTGGTGTTTTTTATACTCCAAATGAAGAACCTGAAGAAGTTGTTCTTACAATTCAAGGAAACGATTTTACTGTAAATTATACGTTGAATGATTTAGAGTCTATGAAAAGTGCTGTTGGTTATGCTGGTTACAGAAAATCAACTGGTACTTTAGTAGGTCCAAATCTCTTTAGAGGTATATTGCTGGAAGATTTAATTGCTGAAGCTGGAGGTCTAACCTCTGGTCAAGAGCTGGAAGTTATAGCTGGAGATCTCTACCAAATATCTTTTACAAAAGAGATGCTTAATGGTCAATCTTCTGCTTATGATAATTCTACTGGGGAATATCTTGGTGTTAGAAATTTCAGGATAATTGTTGCATATGAAATGGATGGGCAAAGTCTTCCATCTTCAGATGGTGTCTTAAGAATTGCATGTTTAGCAGATGAAGGGGAAGGATATTTGTCTGATAGTTCGATGTGGGTGAAAGATGTAAAAATCCTACAAATAGTTAACTCAGCTTCATGGAGTGTTAATCTCTTTGGTGCAATAAATGATAGTATAGATAAGGATGTTTTTGAAGCTTTCATGTATATGGATGATTCTTCTAATCTCTTAATTTATCAAATAATTGAAGGTGATAGATTAAATACTTATGAAGGTCTAGCTCTCTGGAGGATACTGGCACTTTTTGATGATGATGATCCTTATACTTTCAATGAGACAGCAGCGTTGAATGGTTATTCTATCATTCTAACAAATAGTAATAATGATAGTTTAATTCTCGATTCCATTAATGTGTCATTGAATGATAGTTACATGTTAGCTGCTAAGAAAAATGGAGTGTTTTTATCATCAGATCAAGCTCCTCTTATCTTAATGGGTACTGGTGTCCCAATGCTTCAAATGATTGGTCAGATTGATGAAATTGAATTGGTTCTCTAGTTCTTTATCTCTTTTAATAATACAGATAAAAACCTTAATAATCGATAAGAAAAAAATTGAAACGAACTTGGTATTCGAAGATTGATGAATCTGGTTCTTTATATAAGCAAAGCAAATAACTAATAGTGAGCGGAAAATAGATGACTTATAGTTCTTCCAATAATATCACAGGAGAATTTCATGATTTTGTTATGGAAAAATATAACAAAAAGAGCCAATTCAAATGGGTTCTTAGTCATATTCTCGCTCATAAAGGGATGATAGCTCTTTTCTTATTATTTGCAACTATTAGCGCAGGTATTGGTGCAATTACTCCAGTAATTCTTGGAAAGTTAATAGATGAAATTCTTTCTCCTTCAGGTACTTGGGCTAAGATTACTAATCTTGCGTTTATTCTGTTAATTTTAACAATAGTAAGTGGATTAGCAAGTTTTTCATCAGGATTAATAATTGAAATTACATCTCAAAAAGTTGAAAAGGATGTCAGAGATGAATACTACGCATCAATGCTTTCCAAATCTATGACTTTTCATGATGAGGTAAAAGCAGGCGATGTAATGGCAAGAGCAACATTCGATACAAGGATGGTAAACTTCTTTGTAAATCCAGTAATCAATTTAGCATATTCAGCAATATTTGGAGTTTTGTTCGCAATAGGTACCATGTTTTACATTACTCCATATTGGTATGGAATGCCAGTGTTAATTATTATCCCAGTTATAATTGCTATCCCTGTCTTCTTCTTTGCACGAAGCTATTATAGGTCTGTGGGTCCAGTTTCGATGGAAATTCAAGAATCTTATTCTAATCTATCTGCATATTTACAGGAGAAATTATTGGGAATTAGCGTCATCAAAATTTTTGCTAGAGAACCTTTTGAACGAGTTTCATTTAGAGAAAAAAATGATCAATTAACTGAACAGATAATCACTAGAGGTAAGTTAAGATCCAGGTACTTCCCGGCTTTATTTGTTGGTTTAGGTGTTGGCCTTTCTGTTCTCTGGGGTAGTTTATTGATTAGTTGGGGGATAGGAAATCCTGTTACACAAATAACATGGAGTTTTAGTACATTACAATTAGGTGGTGTAGCAGTAAATGGTTTTGGGATAGGTGAGTTAATAACCTATTCTTTGCTAGCTGGTAATCTTTTCTTTCCAGTCTGGGTAATGTCATGGATGCTTGTGTTAATTCAGATGGGATTCGCTGGTGCTGGTAGAATTGTCAAGATTCTTACAAAGGAAACTATTATTCCAGCTCCTCAAAATCCTATTAAGTTAGAAACTATCAATGGAGAAGTGAGTTTCTCTAATGTAACATTTTCTTATGATAATAATGTTAAGGTAATCAAGAATATTTCATTTAATGTACCTGCAGGGAGAAGAGTAGCAGTGGTTGGACCAGCAGGATGCGGGAAAACGACTATAATGAAGCTACTTACGCGATTATATGACGTAGATTCTGGAAGTGTGAAAATAGATGGGATAGACGTTAGAGAACTGTCATTAGATACTATTAGAAGAAATATAGGTGTTATAGAACAAGATATTATTCTGTTCTCAGCAACAATAAGAGAAAATATCTCATATGGTAAGACAGATGCCACGGAAGAGGAAATTCAAACTGCAGCAAGAATGGCTCAAGCAGAGGAATTCATACTTAAATTTGACAAAGGTTACGATACAATTGTTGGGGAGAGAGGAACCACACTCAGTGGAGGACAAAAGCAACGAATTGCGATCGCACGTATGTTATTAGCTAATCCAAAGATACTAGTTTTCGATGATGCTAGCTCAGCTGTAGATTCAGAAACTGAGGACAAAATCAATACAGCTATTAATAGAGTATTAAAGGATAGAACCAGTTTTATCATAACTCACAGGTTATCTACAATTCGACATTCAGATATTATTATCGTTATGAAACAAGGAGAAATAAAAGCAATAGGAAATCATGAAGAACTTCTCAAAGAATCAGTGGATTATTGGAGAGTATTTGCCCGATTTTCAGAAATAAGGAAAATGATGCCTGAAAAACTGTTAACAGAATTTCAAGTTGGAGAGTGAAAAGATGGGATTTATTCAAGAACTACCAGACGACAAATATGATAGAAAATATGGTGATCTTCATCTTTTCAAGCGGTTATTCGGTTACATTGCTATTCATGACAAGAAAACGTTCTTAAGTGTCTTAATATGGATGATTCTTCAAACTGGAGCATCAATAGGGATACCGTTTTTCATTCGTTTTGTTATAGAAGGCGTACAAAATGGTAATTTTGATACTGTGTTTTATGTTGAATCTGTTGCTATAATTTTCTTGTATGCAGTTTTCTGGTTTGCTCAATATAGAGCATTATACAAAACCTCAATTTTAATGGGGGAAATGCTTAGAAGAGTACGTAAAGATAGTTTTGAAACTCTTTTGAAAAACGACATGAAATTCTATGATGAAAATAAAAGCGGAAAATTAGTCAGTAGAGTAACAAGTGATTCTGATACTATCTCACAAATGGTTCAGATAACAACATCATTTATGATTAACATACTTGTTATGATTGTTGTCCTGGTTATCTTGTTTCTTACAAATCTTAAACTAGCTCTAATTACTTTAGCTGTTGTACCTGTTCTCTTTGGACTCGGAATTGGTATAAGATTATTTTCAAGAAGAACATCTAAAAACTGGCGAAAGACTATAGCTATTCTAAATGCTAATGTTGCTGAATCAATTTCTGGTATTGAGGTGACAAAAAGTTTCAATCAGGAAAAAGAAGCATTTAACAGATTTAAAAGTATCAATTTACGTAACTATAGAGCTGCATATGTTAGAGCTTGGGGGATGAGTATCTTCTTTCCTGTTATAGAAACTTTATTTGGTATAGGAACTTTCCTAGTTCTCTATTACGGAGGTCACATGGCTTTCACTATAGGAGCCATTGATGTAGCAACACTCTACTTCTTTGTTTTGATGCTCAATAGATTCTTTATGCCTTTATTAGAAATTACAAGATTCTTTAACCAATTTGAAGCTGGTTTAGCAGCTGTTGAAAGAATATTCAGTTTAATGGATAGTGAACCTACTGTAGTTGAAGACCCTAATCCCGTTGCTGTTCCAGAGTTGAAAGGAAAGATTAACTTCGAAAATATGACTTTCTTTTACAATCCTTCAGAACCGCTATATAAAGACTTCACTCTTTCGATTCCTGCAGGACAAACAGTAGCGATTGTTGGAAGAACAGGGGCAGGTAAGAGTACTTTAGTATCTTTATTAACTCGTTTTTATGATGTTGAAGGAGGAGCAATAATAGTTGATGGAGTAGATATTCGTAAATATGTTATGCAAGATTATCGTAATCAGATAGGTATTGTTTTACAAGATAACATCCTTTTCAGCGGTTCGATTGAAGAGAACATTCGTTATGGAAAACTTGCCGCAACCAGAGAAGAGGTTGAGAAAGCAGCTAAAGCAGTATATGCTTGGGAATTTATACAAAGTCTTCCCAAAGGTCTAGATACTGAAGTTGGGGAAAAAGGAACCAAACTGTCAGCTGGACAAAAACAGCTTGTAGCTTTTGCACGAGCATTATTATCAGATCCGAAAATATTGATACTTGACGAAGCAACTGCTGCAATTGATGCTTATACAGAATCATTGATTCAAGAAGCGTTAAAAGTACTTCTTAGAGGAAGAACTGCAATAATTATCGCTCATCGTTTGACTACAGTCGAGAATGCTGATAGAATTATTGTTATTGATAATGCTAATATTGTTGAGGAAGGAAGTCATCA
>Ga0315550_1000026_pt1 | contig 82560 bp, 69 predicted proteins | sample SalMarSW160190MG_2_FD_203100 | JGI IMG/M metagenome (GOLD analysis project Ga0315550, IMG submission 203100) | Salt marsh sediment microbial communities from the Plum Island Ecosystem LTER, Massachusetts, United States - Salt Marsh Sediment SW1601-90 ...
TTCTCTCCCTCTTTCCACATTATATTTTATCTCCCGCGGATGATTTTTAAGTGCAAAGATACACTGCTTAATTCTACTTTCGATTTGTCTGGGAGGAGAGATTTTTTCCTTGAATTTAAGGTCCCTTTTGTGTATAATTGAACCGTAGGGAAATTGAGATGCCGGGGTGATGGAATTGGTAGACATAGCGGACTTAAAATCCGCTGCTCTTTTAGGGCGTGCCGGTCCGAGTCCGGCCCTCGGCACTTAATGACAGTAAATGGGTAGAATACACACCCCGTCTGCTTCGCAGACACCCCTCTTTTTAGAGGGGATTAGGTCGAGGCGAGTTACACACCCCGTCTGCTTCGCAGACACCCCTCTTTTTAGAGGGGATTATATGATTAAAGAAACTAAAGAAACCAGAGAGATTAAAAAACCTTGTAAGAGATGGTTGTTTTTAGGCTGGTCTTATTCCCGAAGGAGTGAGGATATTGCAGCGATTTTGGGTATTGATTATTTCTATTTTCCTTTAAGCCAGAGATTAAGGTTAATACAGTTTCCTTTGCTTTTTGTCAAGTCATTTTTCTTACTTTTAAAGAAGCAGCCCGCAGTTATTTTTATACAGCATCCACCTGTTCATTCCATCCTTCCCGTTGTTCTTTATTCGTTTGTTTCTGGTGCGCATTTCATAATCGATTCTCATATTACCCCGGGAACAACCCTTGTTGAAAAACCTTATCATCACCTATATCTACTGCTTCACAGAGTATATTCATATCTTGCCTCCGTTACGCTTTTCCACAGCAGAGCAATACTTGAAAAACTGAAAGATTGGAAATGCAACTGTATAGTGTTTGAGAATCCTGTGAGAAAAATAAATAAGGGTAGTGAGTTTACTGTTAAGAAAAGACCAAGTATTGGAATGATATGCAGTTTCTCTCCGGACGAGCATTTTAGTGAGGTAATCGAGGTGGCAAAGGAATTAGATGGGATTTCGTTTTATATAACAGGTTGGAAAGGAAAGTTTCCAGAGAAGCTCAAGGCTTTAAGTCCCGGGAATGTTTTTCTTACGGGTTTTATACAGGGAAGCAAGTACTACGAATTCTTAGAGGCAATGGATATTGTCATCGTTTTAACCGACCGCAAGGAATCCGCACTGCTCGGTGCCTACGAATCGATTTCTGTCGAAACTCCCCTCGTTCTTTCAGATACAATAACAATGCGTTATTATTTTCCCATTGGTGCAGTATTTGTGGAAAATACGGTGCTTTCGATCAAAGATGGTATCGTTAGGGCATTAAGGGAAAAGGAAAGTTTAAAAAGAGAGATATGTGAGTTGAAGTCGGAGAAACTGAAAAGTCAAGAGGAGAATTTAGAGAAGGTAATTTTGTTCACGGGAAATCGATTTGGCAATAACACACCCCTAAATCCCCTCTTTTTAGAGGGGACTTGAAACACTCACTCTGATAAATAGAAGTTGAATGATAAATAGTAGTATTTAACAGGAAGGGTAATGGCAGCGTTTAGCTGAAATGTAAAGGGCTGATTGGATAACTACCTAACTATAAGAGAATTCTCAGTTTATCTTGACATAGCTACAGTTGTGTGGTAACTTTTCAGGGATGAAAAAAGTTCTAGTAATATTTTGTATCCTTTTTCTTTCACTTTTGTTTGCTTTTGCGCAAGAAACGCAAGAGGAAGAAACAGAAGCAGAACAGGAAGAAGCCAAGAAAGATACGAGTGAAACAGCTGAAACGGTAAGTGAAGAGGTTTCGCAGGAGGACAAGGAGATAGACGAAGAGAAAGAAGAAGTAGATGAAACTTTCTATTCTGCAAAGAAGATAGAGTATATAATCGATGAGGAGTTAATCATCTTGAGTGATAGTGCGATGAGCAAACATAAGGATATAATTGTTACTGCCGACACTATCGAGTACAATGTAAAAACCAAGGTCGTTAAAGCCTATGGACATCCGTTCCTAATTGATAAAGAGGATACAATTACAGGGAAGTTAATGATTTACAATATTGAGACAAAAAGAGGAATGGTTACGCTGGGAGGAACGGAAATTGAGAAAGGATTTTTTACAGGTGATACGATATTGAAAGTTGGAGAGAAGATATTGAATGTGAAAAACGGAAGTTTTACAACTTGCCCGCTTAAACCCCCTCATTATGATTTTTACTCCAGGAGGATGAAGATTTATGGCAATGATATAGTTGTTTGTGAGCCTGTAATTCTTAAAATACAAACAATACCCGTATTTTTTGTACCATTCTGGTTTTTCCCAATCAAGAAAGGAAGACATTCGGGTTTTCTTTTCCCAAAAATTGGAAAAGGTTCAAGCGAAGGACGATATGTCAGAAACCTATCCTACTTCTGGGCAACCAATGATTATGCGGATATTACATTCACAGTCGACCTTTATGAGAAAAAAGGAATAAAAACAAACTTGGCAGGAAGATATATTGTAACACCATTTCTTACTGGTAGTGTAACCGGTTCATACATCAACGATACATTCATAAAATCTAAACGTTGGAATTTCATTCTAAACCACCAGCAGAATCTTGCCAGAAGGACGAACTTATCTGCTCATGCAGATTTCATTAGCGATGTCAACTATAATGTTGATTACAGCGAGGAAGAGATTGTACAATTGAATAAGGAAATCGAGTCTTATGTATCGCTCTCAAAGAGCTGGAGTGGAGCAAATTTGAGTTTTCTTGTTAATGAAAAAAGAGACCTTGCAAAAAGCACTACGGATAGGCGGTTGCCGCGAATAGGATTTTCTTTGAGTTCAAGAAAAATAATTCCCGTAAAAGATAAGGAAAATCCCAGGTGGTACAATTCTGCTTATATGTCTTATTCGTCAAGGTTCATCAACAAGGTGCATAAGGATGAGGATTCGACTGTTACGCGTTACGGATTGGCAAACAGTATGAGATTTCAGTCACCTCAGAAGGTGTTTAGATATTTTAACATTTCGCCTTCCGTAACAGTGTGGGAGAATGTTTACGACAGAGATCGTTACGGTTCGTCGTTTCCTGTAAGGTCACACTATTCTACATCAATTGGTCTGAGCACAGTATTGTACGGCATTTCACAAGGTGGGATTGGTAGATTGGAGAAGTTCAGGCATATAATAAAACCAAGTATGTCGTACAACTATTCTCCGGAGGAAGATAATGTAGATAGATACTTAGCATTAGAAGGGATGGGTGTAGGTTATCCTGTTAAAAATATGTCCTTTTCCCTTTCTAATCTGGTGCAGACGAAATATAAGATTGGGGAGAAGGAAATAAAAATCGACTTAATTAGCTTGAAAACTTCAGCATCGTATAATTTCAAGAGAACTGAGTACCCTCTTTCGAACATTACAAATACTGTTGAAGTAGAACCTGTTAGAATATTCTCTACACGACTTCAGTTTGAACATAATCCATACACAAGAGAACTAAAGAAGTTTACCATCAGAAGCAATATTAAATTGCAGGGAATGCTGGGCCAGGATGCCGAAAACGAATACGGCAATGAGGGAACGAGTAAGAAAATTTGGAGAATGAATGTTACACACAACTTTGTAAAAGGAATAGGTGAGAATATAGATTCCCAACAACTGTTTGGAGGAATGGATACATGGATTACAAAGAACTGGAGGGTTGGGTTTAACACACGTTATGATTTCAACGAAAAGAAATTTATTAACCAGAGTTTGTCAATATACAGAGACCTTCACTGCTGGGAAGCGCAGTTTAGTTGGAATTCATACGGCGGTAGATGGAAGTATGACTTTAAGATAAAGATTAAGAAAATACCTGAAATCAAAGTAACCAAAGGGGTTTTCGGGATTTTTATTCCATAATAAATCGGTTCTTAAGACATTACATTTCATAGAGATAGCTTGAAACCCTTGAATTTACTACATTTTTTACTTGACAAAACTCTATAAACCTGCTAAAATCAATACTGTTAATAGTTTTGAGAGAAAGGAGGTGAAACATATGAACAAGCAAGATTTTGTGGACAAGATTTCAGCGAAAGCAGGGATTTCGAAAAGAGAGGCAAACGATGCTATTACAGAGCTTTTTGGAGAAATTACAAAAGCTTTGAAGAAGAACCAGAAAGTCACGTTCGTCGGATTCGGAACATTCTCGACAAGAAGGAGAAAACAAAGAAAGGGAAGAAACCCAAGAACAGGTGCAGCAATCACCATTAAGGCAAGAAGAGTTCCGAAATTTTCTGCCGGGAAAGCTTTGAAGGATGCAATCAAGTAGCTGAAAATTTCTGCAGTCGCAGGGGTAAGCATTTTGCTTACCCCTGTTTTGTTATCTTATAAGCAGGATTTTCCTTACTGATTTAAAGGAACCTGTTTTCAGTCTGACAAAGTAAATGCCCGTGGAAACATCTTTGTCCGTCGTATTTTTTCCGTTCCATTTTAGTTTATGGTGACCGGGTTTTATTTTGTCGCTTAATAGTTGTCTAATTTTTCTTCCTGTTATGTCGATTATATCCAGTGTAACCTTTTTGTGTTCTGGAATATCAAAAGAAATAAGTGTATTCGTGTTAAAGGGATTAGGGTATGTATTGTAGAGTTTGTAGCAGAAAGGTAAGGAAGGCGGAGTCGACTTGATAGCACCCGCACCCGGTGTTTGCATCAATCTTATCATCCAGTTGTGCATAGTCCAGTTATTCCATCCGTCAGTATTATTGTACCACCAGGAGCGTAAGTTAGGCGAGAAGTTATCTGCACCCACACCAGGTGAATTTGGGGAGGAAGGAGGCCAGTGCAGGACAACCCAGAAATCTCTCGCTGCGGTCACTTCAAATGAGTCATAGTTGAACTGTGCCCAGCCAGGAGCAGATACGGCTGCAACATTATAGTCTTCCATAAGAGGAGAAGTTGTATCGGGAAGTCCCGATGCATCGTTGTATAATGCTACATAATCGAAAGCACCTGTGGCATTAACATATATTCTTCCACCCGTGAAGTAGAATGGAACCAGGAGAGTAGGAGTAAATTTAACAGCAAATTTATTGTTGTCATAGGTGGAACTCACAATATAATATGTTTCAGGTGTCCCATCATCATAGATGATTTCATAACTTACATAAGCGATTTTTGATTTTGTATCGTTTCCCGGTTTTATGTCGTCAGTGACATTGACTTTGAGCTCGCAGGTGTGATTACCTATTTCTGCTGGAGTTAATTGAGAAAATGTGACGGTCGCCTCTGTCTCAGGTAATATGGGTGAAGAATTGGTTGTATCCAGATAAACAGGATTTTCAAGGGTATCCTTGACTGTAAGGATTGCTTCGATGGGTTCAGTGTATGAACCGTTGTTGCAAACAAGTGCTTGAGGAGTTATTTGCATATTGATGGTCGTTTCATCAAAGGGAACAAGAATTTTTCTTGCTTCGGCGTCATGGAAGCACTTTATGGCAAGCGATAGTGTATCGTCACCAGGATACTGGTCTCCTGTAAGTTCACACCAGACGGTAGCCTGATAGTAGTTATAACCAGGAGGGGACCATGTGGGGGAGAAAGTTTTCTGGGTTGATGTGCCCGGGGAAAGGTTGGATACGGTAGTTGATGATGAGTAGATGACCATTCCCAGAGAATCTTCGATAGAAAAGTAAACATCGAAAGATACGGTATTATCTCCATAGTTCTTAAAGGTAGCCTCTGGTGTTATAACATTTCCAGTTTGAATCAGGTGAGCAGGTGCATCGATGGATTCTGTCGCAGCATTAACAGAAGGTGTGCTTCCAACGAGGATAGAATAAACTTCTCCTCCATTTCCCATTTGGTATGCGTGAACTGCCTTACCACCTGCAGTTATATACTGACCGTCAGAAGAAACATCACAGTCAAAAAGTGAACCAGGTTCATCATTTCTTGTTACTCCGATAATGGGGGCGGAAGTTGTTTTGGAATGTACTGTAAGTACATAGAAAGTTCCTGTTTGTGCTGTATCACCCCAGGATGAAGCAACACCAATGGAACCGTCATCACATAGGGAGACTGCCTTTACATAAGCGCCATAACTGCCGTAATTCTGGTATGTCCAGATGGGTGTTGGAGACGAAGCATCAAACATAACCGATTTGCCATTATTATATCCAGTGCCTGCCATAATGGTCGAACCATCGTTAGAAATGTCTACTGCAGCAACCCATGGTCCTCCTATTGTACTCACCCATTGTTGGGCATAACTTGTTCCATTCCATTCGTAGAGAGTTACCTTACCGGAGAAATCACCTTTGACAATTCTATCTCCGCTACCTGAAATTTTCGCGGCTGTCTGTCCGTAATTTGAAATTGTGTCACGCAGCGAGCCATTTTCGAAGACAGACAGAACATAGTAAGTAGAAACCAGAGCAATCGTTCCATCCTGGGAAAGCTCCACTCCGTAAACACCATTTCCTCTATCGAAATTTGCCGAATAAAGTGAATCACCATTTGATGAGAATACGAAAAGCCGTCCGGTTGAACCGTTGTCTGCAGCAACAGTAGCGATTGAACCATCTTTTGAAATTGCACATTGTCTACCGGAGAATCCGGCAGGATGTCTAAATTCCTTTATAGGAATCGAGCATGCCTTGTCCCACAGAATAAAAGGTGAGCCGACACTCACCCCCGAAAGCAAATGGCCATCTTCTGAAGATGAAACATCTATCTGCCAATCTGCAAGTGGTATCGAATGAGTCCAGAGAGGTATTCCACTGCCCAAAGTTCTGTATAAAGATGTGCGTTCGTTGTTCAACCACCATCCAGCGAGTATGGACATACCGTCACCGGATATGGTGATATTTTCAGCGACTGCATTGAGATGATTCCTATCAACCCATAGAACTGCGGTGTCAGAATACAATGGAATAGCTATTGCCCCACTATGAAATGGTTGTTCTGGAATTGTTTTCTCTCCAGTATATATATAGGAATAAGAAGAGAGTTGCCCAAAAGTATTTAAGTTATATTTCGTATAATATCCGGGTAGGGTTTTCTTTTGCAGGATTACTCCGTAGACAGATGATACACATATAGCAACGATCAGGATTGTAATGGATATGTTACGCATAAGTCCTCCTTTGTTAAAAAGGTAACTGCTTTTAGTTATTGTATGTCTTCAGGTCACGTTGTTTGAATCTTCCTAATTCCGTTTTTTACAGACGGATAAGGTTAAATCCTCTTGCTTTTAAAAAATTTGCAAAAATGACGAAGTAAAAATGTTGTAGTGCGAGCTCTGTGTGCCTATTTTGTTGTCGAAATTTTGAAAATGTTGCCGGCTTTATCTACAAGAACTTTCACAATCCTTGGTATTTCAAATCCGTCTTCGGTAGTAATAAGCTTCTGAAAAATCAGTCGGAAAAGCCCTTCTGTTTCGAAGTATTTTGGAAGGGAGATGCCAAGTTTCTTGTAAAGATTTTCATCAGGTTTTATAGAAATTCGCTCCTCCATCGGCTCAATGTCTTTCATATCCGGAAATTTCTCTTCTACTGTTAATTTTATTTTTTTCAGAATTTTTGCTTCTAAAATTGACATATTCGCTCCTTGTTGTGAGCTAATCAGGAAAACTTATATTGGAAATATTATAGGAAAAATACTATATTCTGTCAAGGAAATTCTCAAATTAAAAAGGGGCAGGTTTTACACCTGCCCCTGCATTTTTTCGAAGGCTAAGCCTTCGACATTTCGCCTTTCAGGTCTTTTGTCTCCGGTCTGTCCTTACTTAACCAGCAGCATCTTACCTGTCTTTACGAAACTACCTGCTGCAATCCTAACAAAGTATACTCCACTGGATACTGTTCTACCATTCCTGTCGTGTCCATCCCAGTTTACCGTATAAAAGCCCGGACACTGCTCGGTATCTACCAGTACCCTCACTAACTTCCCTGTGATGTCGTATACCTTAAGCGTTACTCCTACATCCTTACCCCTGGGTATCTGGTAACTAATCCTCGTCCTGCCATAAAATGGATTGGGCACGTTACGCGATAATCCAAATACCTTGGGATATACTGTGGGAGTCGATTCCTCTGTTACTCCGACATACTCGGGTGGATCCGTCGTGAACTTACATACAAATGCATCCGCAAGTGGCGTGGAACCAGAACTGTAGGAATTGCTTATCTGATACTGCAACCCTATGGTCTCTGAAGCATCCTCTATGCCTGTGCAGGAATTGGATGGATTCTTTACTACAAGATACTGGCAGAATATTTCACCATCCCCTGTTACCGTGGGATTGTATGCCGGATCTGAAAGTAATACCTGGAATGTCTCCTCGTTTCCACTGGTCAGATGGTATACCCTGCTCCACTCTACTATGAATGCATGAAGGGATGGATCATACTTATAGTATACTCCTCCTGCCTGTGCAGGGTCAAGCCTGCCCCAATACACTGCTATGCAACGCGGAGGTCCATTGGGATCAGGTATAGGATAATACCTGTATGATGTGTCGTTCGTTACTCCCATAGCAAGCCAGCCATTGGAACATACGCTTATTGTATCGTAATTGTCACCATAATACATAAAGTTGAATGGTATCTGAAGCTGGTCTGTCCCGTTCGAACCAAGCACCAACTCCGTACCGTTACCTCCATAGTTCGGGTCTATCTCTACCCAACCGTATGTAGGACATTCCGTATACAGTGTATCAGTCATATCGTATGCCCAATACGCATAATCATCAGGACCTGTCGGGTCTTCCTCTGTCTTTTTACCCGCTATAAATGAAATGTTGAATGTATTCGTGCAGTTGTCTGCTGTTACATCCATTGTCATATCCACCTGATGGTCGTAAGGCAGTGTGCTGCTCGCTGTGAGCACAAACGGACCGGCGGTATTATCGACGGTCGAACCTGGCGATATGTCCGGATAATTGGAGGTGCTGTCCGTTACTGTTATGTATGCATCAGAAGTCCTTAATACTGCAGTTACACCTGTGGCATGAGCATAACCATTGTTGTTCTTAAGCGATATTACCGTATTTGCTGATTCACCTGCATTGAGTATGCCGTTAGGCTCTGCCTGACCTGCATCGTCAATTATTAATCCCTCGTAAGAGAGTTCGGGATTGTATACTACCTCACTGAATGTCTGAACCCAGTCATTGCCTACACTGTCCATTATCTCTATTTCGAATTTTATACTCTCACCATTCGGGCAGTTGCCTGCAACACTGAACGAGTATGAAGGTGTTCCCTGCTTTACGCTATCAGGAAGAATGTTGCCGAAGTTGGATACCGTATCTATAAGCGTGATGTATGAGTTTGCTACCTCGAATCTCAAATTTGTCACTACATCCTTTGCTGATTCCACTCCTATGTTCTTCAGGATGAGTGGCATACTGATGGTCTCGTATGCACTGATTACACCATCACCGTTTCCTCCTGCATTATCGTCGATCGAATGACTGTTGTATATACAATAAGGACCGGAATTGGCAAGGGCAGAACCTTCGTATGGCAGAAAATCATGTGCTGTTGCAGTTACCCAGAGTGTTCCCGGACTAGTTGGAGTGATGCTTAAAGTAACCTGACCACTGGCATTGGTGAAGTCACTAACCCAGGTTTCAGTACCCTTCATTGCACATACGAGTGCACCAGCTACGGGCACTCTGCCATCAGTTACTGTCACGACTAAATCGCTTGGTCCAATAGGAACATTAAGAACATGAGAGGCATAGAGTGGAGTGGGAACGGCAGTCCAGATTTCTGTCATTGGATCTCCACACCACAGGTACATCTTTACATTGGTTTCTGCATATTGCCCCTGAGGGAGGATTACGGCTGCCGCGTAGTTACTTGTCCAGCCAATATTCCATAAGGTTGAATCACAATAAGCCTTGTAAAGTGCTTTGTCATAAGTATGGTTTGGCGTTGTATATGATGGGTCTGAGGCACCAAGTGCAGCGACACCTCCGCCAGGATATTTTCTAGTCCAGCATTCGCATAGACATTCGCTTGCGTTGATGTCACCTGTTACACAGGCGATGTTAAAAACAACAGGCGTTTCGTCTCCATTCGTAAGTGCATTTACATTCGTAGTCGACCAGTTTTCATTTGGGACATCCCACTGCCACCAAATGTATGTATCTCCATGACCACGATAATTAACGACATTTCTACCAGCGTTAATCGCTGCGGTCACAGTGGCATTTGTCTGTCCTGATTTTGCGCCCATAATTGTGTCCATTGTAGGTGTGAAATAGGAATACGGGTAGTTGTAAATTTCTCTCTTGCACTGAGAGTATTTACCAGGATAATCCTGCTTATGTGCAACCAATGAAGATTTTATTAACCAGTCGTTAATAGGGGGATCTTTCGCATACTTCAGGAATTTGTTAACTACCTCGGTAACCTTACCTGTAGATGTTGCGGATAATCTTGCAATTGCAAGTTCAGCATAAAAGTCTCCACCTGAAATAAATGAATACCAGGCATCAGATGCAAAACCGTATCCCGTATAAGTTGGTATTTGAGCAACATCGCCCACAAGTAGTACATATTCCGTGCCATATGTATTGTAATGATTCGTAATGTATGTCTTGATTGCCGAGGAATTAGAACCAGCGCTAGAAGAAGGCACAACATCTATGGTGATACCTTTCTTGTGATACCAATCCGTCAAAGGGGCTGCTGCTGTGATATAACTATCGTATATAATTGCAAGATAATTGATGTCTGCATCTCTATTTGTTACATTCATCCAATCATAGTTGAGTATTGCGTTTTTATACATAGCATTGTATCTTGGAGCTACCGTAATTGCCTGGTGATTTCCACCACTTATGTTTATTCTGATTTTTATCTTTTTGAATGCAGTTAGTTCTTTTGTTGATGGATTGTACTGAAAAGGGTAGATCGTTAGATTCGTGAGTGTGACGTCCCTCCAGATTTTGAGATCAGAAAGTTTTACAATTGAAGATGGATAATTGACGTTATGGGTATAGAAGTCGTTGTCAATAGTGAAATCCTTCTTGATGTTGTTATCCGTTGTTGGTTCTTGAAATGGATAGATGTTGTAACCGGAGAATGTTTGAGTTTCATAATTTATAATTTCATAGCTTAGATTACATTTTTCTGGAACACCAACATTAGCGACAATTGCCGGGATTTCCGGTTTACCAATATCGAGAATGGTAGAAATATAGTTGCTTAGAGAAATACGATTATATGGAATTCCATTCACAACTTCTACGTTTGCTTCGAAGCCGGGAATGCTTACTTCAAGAATTATTGCGTCTTCTGTTTGATTCAGTATCGTAACGGATTCTTCTTGTGAACCAAAGTTATCTAATGGAACCCATCCAGCCCAGCAGAGTGACGCAAGGAGTAAAAAAAGAACCACAAAATACTTCATCTTCCCTCCTTTTTGAAATTTCGTTTAGCTATCTATGAAATTCACCTCCTTCCTATTGTTTTATACAAGTTTACAGAGATTTTGTCAAGCGAAAAGTTGGGAAATATGGTATTTTAAAAATTACTCAACTTAATAAGTTTCCTTAACAGAATTATATCTTTCGATTTTAACCTTATGAAGTAAACACCACTTCCCACTGTACTTCCATCCTCACCTTTACCATTCCACATTACCGATGAGCGAAGCAACGCGCGTCCCGAGCCTAATGACTGATGACTTATGACTGATGACAGGTCTTTTACCAACCTTCCACTGACATCATAGATGCAGAGCGAAATTGGAAATTGGGAAACTGGTAAATTACTATTTCCTATTTTTCCAATTTCGGGGATTCTATATCTTATATCTACCTTTTTTGTAAATGGATTTGGAGAGATTGTTAATTTCGAATTTCGAATTTCGAATTTCGAATTTTCCGATTTTTCAATACCCGTATACTGAGGAGGGTCTGTCGTAAACTTTAAAGCAATTCCGTCATCGATAATCGAAGCTCCATCGGCATAGTTACCATTGTAAAGGTATTCCAAACCAATGTTTTGTTCCTTGTTTTCGATGCCTATGGTGCAAGAGGAATTGTTTATTATGGTTCTATACTGACATGTAATTTCTCCATCACCTGTAATAGTGGGGTAATATATTGGGTTATAAATAATTGCTTCGAAGGTTTCAGGGTCATCAGGATGAGGAATAGAATCACAGTATGTATGATATATCCTGCTCCATTCGACGATGAACCTGTGGTTTTCAGAATCATATTTATAGTAGATATGATAAGGATTAGGAAGACTATCGCTAAGGTCGTCCCAGAATGGTGCAATTATATTTGGAGGCCCATATGTATCAGGAATCGGCCAGTTTGAATATGTTCCAAGATTCGTGTGTCCGGCAGCAATCCAACCGTTTGCACATATCGATACGGAATCATACCCTATCCCGTAATAGGAAAATGTGAATGGAAGAGGTAGCGTGGATGTTCTATCTTCCCACAGAGGGAGTAGAATCCCAGTACCTCCGTAGTTCGGGTCGATCTCAATCCAGCTGTATATAGGCGCTTCGTTATATTCGGTATCGTTATTATCGTAAGCGTAATAGCCGTAATCATCCGGTCCAGAGGGACTGCCATTTGTTACAGGTCCGATTGTAACTTCAAAACCTAATGTATCTATATAGTAGTTACTTGCAGATAGAAAAAGTGTAAAAAAAGCTTTATGACCGGTGTAAACATCCTGGGAGATAGATATGGTAAATCTGTTTGAGGAATTTGCAGCACTGTTTCCCGGTGCAATATCACTATAAGTTCCAAGTGAGTCGGTAACCAAAATGTAAGGGTCCAGAGTTTTGAGTTTTGCATTCGGGTTTGCTGCAGAAGCATTTCCGGTATTCTCGAGCGTTACTGCAAGTCCACCGCTTTCACCAGGTTCAGGTATCCCGTTGCCACCGTCGTAGAAAATAAAATCCAAATACTGAATATTGCAGGCAAACAAAGGAATTTGGAAATATGAATACCAGGTAGAATCGTTATCGCTTATATCAAGGGAAAAACCAAGCGAATCTCCAAATCGCAAGGAAGCCGGGACACTGAAGTCGAAATCTTCATTGCTTAAAGCAGTATCCTGGGAAGCTATATTTCCAAAATCCTCAAGGGAATCCATTACCGTTACAGATGAATTCACGGAGCGCAAGGTTGCAGTTACATTGTAAGAGGTTTGTGTTCCAAAGTTCTTGAGAATTACAGGCATTTCAATGGTTTCATCCGGGTTTACCTTACCGTCATCGTTTCCGGTGCTTCCTCCGGAATCGTCGTCATCGATCAAGCAGTTTTCGTATCCCACATAGGTATTATTCGAAATAACGAGAACATTAGCTTCATAGGGTATAAAATTCAGCGCTGTTACTGTTACACTCAGATTTCCAGGAGTTGCAGGATTCAAGAGAAAGTGACAATCACCATTCATAGAAGTGTATTTGTATGCATAAATCTCTGTTCCTTTAACCAGGCAAACGACTGCATTTTTAACAGGCTGGAAATTTCCATCTTTAACGAGCACATCGAATCCTGTATTACCGCAGTGAATAACGGCAGGATGAGTTACCGTTAGATTTTCTGGAATGTCCGTCCACAAATTCAATTCTGGATCCCCAAGAATATGATAAACCCCGTATTCAATTTTGGTTGTATCGTATTCAGGATAACAGGAGAACATGAATAATTTACCAGCGTTCATAGCTTGTCCCAGGATAGTAATAGAATCATTGAAAATCGCTCTATATATTCCCACATCAAGCGGATTGTTCCTGCTTGCATAGGTCCAGTGAGAAGCACCAATAAAGGCAACTCCACCCTTGGGATTACTCGGAGTGCCAGCTCTTAGCCAGATTTCGCCAAAACATTCTCCACCACTCCAGTTGAACTTGCCAGAACCACAGTTTATGCTCGTCATAACAGGAAGTTTCCATCCATTGGAGAGATTGTATAGGATGTTGTTTGTGTCGTAGTATGGTTCCCGCCATCCGTATCCCCAACCACCGCCTCTGTAGTTTATGTATGCCCTTCCGTTGTTTATGGCATTGCTTATCATTGTTGCATTTGCACCGTTTCTTGCAAAGAGTGTATCAGTTGTATATCCGTAAGATTGTACAAGTTTTTGTACCCAGACCTTGGTTTCAGGTTGAGATTCAAAATCCCTTCCTGCAGCGCACAGGACTTTTCCAAGCCAGGTTGAAGGTGAAACAGGTGCTTTTTCATAACTCAGTATCTTTGCAGTTACAACATCGAGTTCCAATGTATTATCGACCGAAATTCTACCGATAAGTACATCGGGGAATATATCCGAGCCCTCGAGTTGACTGTATGTAAGGTCCGTAGCATAGGTGCCGTGACGTGGATCGTTATCGTAAAAGGTGGGCATCGAGTTGATATCTCCTATAAGAAGGACATAATCAGGCGGTACAGGCCAGGTGTTGTAAGCGCCTAAAATAAAATTCTTTATCTGGTAGTTTGTTGAGCCCACTTCCGAAATTTTCTTGACGACCGTTTGGTTGCCCTTTCTGTTTTTCCAATCCGCTAGTGAGAGTATGTTGTTGTAAAGGGCGTCAGGAACAATTATCAGGTAGCTACCTCTTTCCGCCCTTTTCCCTCCAACTATGTCGTCGTAGTTAACGAAAAATCTCTTGTAGAGCGAAATGAAAGCTTCTGAGAATTTTTCTCTTCTTTTGTATTTTGGATTTTCTGGATTTGTGTAAGAAAATGAAATTTCAATTTCCATCTTCCTTATAATTCTTATCTGGCGTTTTTGTGGATTGTATGTAACAGGGAAAATAGTGAGTGGCATAAATCTCACATCTCTCATTATTGCAGGGGGACCTGTTTCTAAAGCTCTTTCTGGATACCAGATGTCTTTTACGTAGAATTCCATATCGCAATTGAATGCTGGTTTCTCATAATCTGTCCCTCGATTATAAGGGATAATATCAATACCCTTTTTTGTATAACTTTCGGTGCTGATGATTCGAGCGTGACATTCAGCATTATCGGGAATAGCAATAAAGCGGGTAATGGCAGGTAGTTCCGGTTTGCCCACTGAACGGGTTGTTCCTTCGAGCGGGAGTAATATTTTTTTATAACCGTTTTCGCTAATTATGTTCGATTCAGGGAATTGTATCTTTATACGGATTCTTTGATTGGTTGAGTTAAGCACATTGATGCTTATTGCGTTTTTATTGAATGCAGAAACGACTTGGGAAGAGAAAACTATTAGTAAAAAGATGCATTTTGCGGTTTTTCTCATGTCTATCATTGTAATTCTTTTGCCTTATTTTGTCAAGGAGAAAAAATATTGTCATCTGCGATTTAAACAATACGGTGTCATATTTCATCTCTGAAATACCATACCCTTCAGCATGACAATGAACGGTAAAAGTTTCAACCACGATTCTGATTCTTCGGGTGATTACAGTCTGATGCCGAGGGAAAACGATAATCCTTGTATAGAAATTGTTTCTTCAAGAGGGGGATAGTAAAAGTTCCCAAAAATAAGGTCAATTCTTGTCTCTAAAGAAAGGGAAGTCTTAATTATGTGTCGAAAACCTGCGGAAGTCAAAAAGCAATAGCCCATTCCTTGATAATTTTTCCAGGTCGTGATTTTCCATCCGGGTGCATAATATACATTCTTTGACTGTTCGTGAAAATATAACCAGTTGATTCTTGCTGCAACGAACGGGGAAAGTCTTTTTCTAAAAATCTCGTAGTTTAGCTCGAAACCTGTAAGTGTTATATATTTCGAAGATATTGAACTAACGAGTTCAGTACCTGACATAGATTCAATGTAAAGACTTCTTCCCTTGTTGCGAGTAATCTGAAAACCCAATGAAGCGCCTAATTTTTCACCGGTTATGAAAATTACATTTATCCCTGCTCCAAGAGAAGGAGAAAACTCCTTGAGAAAGACCGATGAGAGTGAGAGTTGTGCTCCAATACGTTCTTTCTCAACAGTAGGAGTTGCGAATATAATCGATAGAGACAGAAGAATGGGTGCAATCATTTTCTTTATAATTATTTAACTCATCATATCGCGTAAAGAAAACCCCTTTTTACCTTTCGACATCTGCTTCATCATCTTTTTCATTGTGCCGAAATCCTTTAGTAATCTGTTTACTTCGCCGACAGTTGTTCCGCTACCTGCAGCAATTCTCTTTCTTCTACTTCCATCGATTATTTTGGGATTATTTCTTTCAGGCAGGGTCATCGAGTCGACAATAGCTTCTATTCGAATTAATGATTTCTCATCTATATCCATTCTCTCTATGCTTTTCATACCCGGTATTAAGCCGGCAAGTTTTTCAAGCGGTCCAAGTTTTTTGACCATTCTTAGTTGTTTTCTGAAATCTTCCAGGGTAAAGCTGGCTTCTCTGTATTTCCTTGCCGTTTCCTCTGCTTCTTCTCTGTCTATTACTTCTTGCGCCCTTTCCACAAGTGTTGAAAGATCACCCATTCCGAGTATCCTTGAAGCCATTCTATCCGCATGGAAAGGTTCTATGTCACCGGGTTTTTCACCTATTCCCAGGAGCTTGATAGGTTTTTTTGTAACATATCTTAAGGAAAGGGCAGCCCCACCTCGTGCATCTCCATCCATTTTCGTCAGCATTATGCCGTCGAAATCAATCCTTTCCTGGAATGTTTTTCCAATGTTCACAGCATCCTGACCCGTCATCGCGTCCAGAACCAACAGGATTTCTTTTGGGGACAAGAGCTTCTTCAGTCGCACAAGTTCTTCAACCATTTCATTGTCTATATGTAATCTTCCTGCAGTATCGAGTATTACGGGACTATAACCTTTTTCCTTTGAGAATTTAACTGCACTGAGCGCAATTTGCTCAACCTTATTATCTCTGGTTTCGTAGAAAGGAAATTTGTTTTGCTCAGCCATAATCTTTAGTTGTTCTACTGCAGCAGGTCTTTTAAGATCACAGGGGACAAGAAGGGGGGATTTTCCTCGCCTTTTTAAAAGATATGCTATTTTGATAGCAGTTGTTGTCTTTCCAGAACCCTGTAAACCGATAAGCATTATTATGCCCGGTTTACCATCCGATTTAAGCTCCGTTTTTTCCTTGGAGTAGAGAAAATCGGTTAGTTCCTCATAGACAACTTTCAGTAAGGTTTCTCCTGGAGTAAAGCTCGTAAGCACCCTTTCTCCGGTTGTGCTTTCTCTTAATTTCTCCAAAAAGGCTCCGACAACCTTGTAGTTAACATCTGCCTCGAGAAGTGCGAGTTTTATATCGCGCAAACCTCTGTCGATATCTTTGCGCGACAGTTTACCTTTTTTCTTAAGGTTTGTGAATATTTTTCCTAATTTTTCGGCAATATTTTCAAACATTAGATTTTCCGATTAGCCATTTTTCTGCTAACCAAAGTTCGTTAAAGATTATATAAATTTTGCCTTGTTGTCAAGTGAAAAAGGGGATTGTGCTTAATCAATTAAAAACTTGACAAAAATAGTATAATTTACTATATTATTGAATATGAGAGTGAAAAAGGTATATCTTGACAATGCCGCTACGACCAAATGCGACAGCAGAGTTATTGAAACAATGATGCCTTTCTTTTCAGAGAAATATGCTGTTGCATCTTCCGAGTTCAGTCATTCCCCTGGAATTGATGCAAAGGATGCGCTTGATGCTGCAAGGTCTGTTATTGCGGATAAAATCGGGGCAAAAACCGAAGAGATTATTTTCACATCTTGTGGAACAGAATCGAATAACTATGCAATTAAGGGGGTTGCGGCTGCTCATAGAAAAAAAGGAAACCATATTATTACGGCTGTAATCGAGCATCGCTCTGTTCTTGAGTCAGTAAAAAGCCTTGAACGGCAAGGTTTTAGGATTACAGCACTCCCTGTTGCGAGAAATGGACAGATAGAATTAAAGGATTTAAGAAAAGCAATAACAAGGAAAACCATACTTGTATCCATTCAGACAGTTAATCAAGAAACGGGGGTAGTCCAGGATACAGAATCCATCGGAAACATATGCAGGGAAAAAGGTATTATATTTCATACTGATGCAGCTCTTGGTTTTTGTCGATTACCACTCGATGTTAAGAGATTTCATTTAGATCTTATGTCGATTACGGCTCACAAGATACATGGACCAAAGGGTGTTGGTGCACTTTATGTCAAAAATGGCATAGAGATATCAAAATGGATGGATGGTGGTTTTAACGAATTCAACAGGAGGGCTGGGACAGAAAATGTGGCTGGCATAGTTGGTTTTGCAAAAGCCGCTCTTTTGGTGAAACCTGATGAAATCGAGAAGATGGATGGGTTAAGAAAAAGACTTTATGGTGGAATAATGAAAGAATTGGATGAAGTAAGGTTGAATGGAACGATTAATAACACTATTCCGACGATGCTAAATCTTTCATTCGGATACGTGGAGGGTGAATCAGTACTACTTCATCTCGATATGCGTGGAATAGCAGTAATAACCGGTTCTGCCTGTTTTAGCCGTTCGTTGAAGCCGAGTTATGTATTGAAGGCAATGGGATTAACGCATGAAGAATCTCATGGTTCTATCAGATTTAGTTTTTCCAGGTTCAATACGGAAGAGGAAATTGACTATACCATCGCTGCTGTTTGCGATGTTGTAAAGAAACTAAGGGAGATAAGCCCTATAACACCCAGAAAGTAAGGGGAAAATTGCCGTTACCTTATAGTAACAAACTTCTTGAATATTTCAGACACCCCAGGAATGCGGGAGAGATGAAAAATCCCGATGCAAAAGCAACCGAAGGTTCTCCTGCTTGCGGGGATATGGTTACTCTGTATCTGAAAGTAGATAAGAGGACGAATAGGATTATCGATGTGAAGTTCGAGTCTTTCGGTTGTGCGTCGAATATAGCAAGCGGTTCCATAATAACCGAGATGGCGAAGGGAAAAACCCTGGAGGAAGCCAAGAAGATTTCCTGGAAAGACGCAGCCAGTGAACTTGGAGGACTTCCACCCATAAAGGTTCATTGCTCCGTTCTTGCAGTAGATGTGCTTAAAGCTGCGATAGAGAATTATGAAGAGAAGAACAGACTTGTCAAGGAGAAGAAGGAAACGACTAAGGATATTGTGTTAAGTAGATTGAAACATGTAATAAATCCGGTTGTGGGATTTGACATTGTTAAGACGAATATCGTTAAGAAAATCAAAGTTTCCAAAGGAGTTATAAAGGTTTCAATAGGGATACCCTATAATCATCAATTCGCGAAAAATATAGAGGAGGAAATAAAGGAAAGACTTGAATCACTCTGGGACATAAAAAGAGTAGAGGTCTCCTTTGACAAAACGTAGTAAAATCAAACCCGATAAAGTTGTGAATGTAATTAGTGACATTTGTCCTATTCCTCTTATTGAAGCAAGAAAAGCACTATCTGCATCGAAAACCGGAGAAATAATCGAGATAATAGGAACACATGAAGCTTCAAAAAGGGAAATCCCGTTAGCCATCGAATCCAGCGGAAATAGCGTATTGAGAATAACGGAACGTGACGGTATCTGGCATATTTTTATCCAGAAAGCATAATCTCTTTCACAAATTCTGCTTCTGCCCGTTTGGTTTTTAACCTGCCGTTTATTTTCTCATCAAGAATCATCTTGAGAATTTTCTCATAGACAGGCCCTTCTTTAATACCGAGGATTTTTAAATCCCGTCCGGTGATGCTGGTTTTAATATACTTGAGTTTATCTAAGTAAGTCGATATCCTTTGCCTCTGTTTCTGTTTGCTTTTGCAATAGAAATAAATGATACCTTCAGTTGGGATGGAATTGAGTAACCAATATATATCGCTGTTTAGAAGGTTCTTTTTTGCAAGTTTTCTTAAGATTCTCTCGCTGTTCTTTCTTAAATTTAGCAATAGTTTGATTTCTTCATTCTTCAAAGCTAGCATTTTTGAAGACGAATCCATCTCACTTTTTGTTGATTTTTCCAGTATAACAAGGAGCTTTGCAGTTTGAAAGTTAAATTTCCCGGGAAGAAAATTCTCAAGATTCTTCTTAAAAGCAAGTAGCTTTTTACCGTGCGGTATTTGCTTTACGCCGAGTTCCCGCAGTACGCCATTTCTTGAAAGGGTCAGAGCAATTTTATTCCAGTTTTCTTCCTTCAATAAGAGGAATATTTCTCTTCTTATTCTATGGGGGGATAATTTTTTTATCAAATGCTTACTAATGGCACTAACCAGTAGTTTTCTTGTTTTCCCGGAGAATCTGAACGAAAACCGTTCTTTGAATTTGAATGCTCGAAATATCCGTGTAGGGTCATCTATGAAACTCTTGTTGTGAAGAACACGGATTATTCCATTCTTAATGTCGGAAATTCCATCAAGGTCATCATATACCTTTCCAAAGTCCTCTTTCGACAATGACATTCGTAAAGTATTGATTGTAAAATCCCTTCTTCTTGTGTCTTCTTCTATAGAACCTATTTCAACGACAGGTAGAGATGCGGGATGTGGGTATGTTTCTTTCCTTGTCCTTGCTATGTCCACAGAAAATCCATCGCGAAAAATTGGTTTAATCGTATGAAATTGGCTTTTAATAGTTTTTCTGGGTTGCCATTTGCTATTAATTTTATTAGTGATAAAGGATAGATTTGCTTCTGTTACAAGGTCGATGTCAACCTGCACACGATTCAATAGCAAATCTCTTACCGTCCCGCCCGCCAAAAAACAGGGATGTCCGGATTTTGAACAGAACTCTCCGATTGTCCTTATCCTTTTCAAAGTTTTTTCTCCAAGGATTTTTTTCAGACGCTTCTCCGGTATTTTCATATTGTTACAGGTTTACAACAGTTACTTTTTCGATTTTTTTTCCAAGAAATATTTCTCCCACTTTCGAGAAATGTCTTGGCTTATCGGAAAGGAAAAACTTAGGTTCTTTTTTAGTTTTCGATTTTGTCAACAAGAGATTCTTCGCCAGTAAGGTTTTTAGCTCGATTGCAGTATAATATGCGGAGTCCACTAGAAAAACTCCGTTGCCGACGACACTCTGGATGACATTCATAAGCAAAGGATAGTGCGTGCAGCCAAGAACTAAGGTGTCAATGCCAAGTTCCAGCATCTCCTTTAAATACTCCTGAGCAACGAGTCGGGTTGCTTGCTTATCTATCCATCCCTCTTCTGCAAATGGAACGAACAGAGGGCAACTGCGGCTGAATATTCGTGCTTCGGGGCAGTATACCCTTATCTTGTCCTCGTAAGCAGCACTCTCTATGGTTGCCGATGTTCCGATTACGCCTATCTTTTTGTTTTTTGTTTTCTTGCAGGCAATTACGGCGCCCGGTTCGATTACTCCAAAAACAGGAATTTGAGAATGGGACTGCAGATAATCAAGGCTATTTGATGATGCTGTATTGCAGGCAACAACGATGGCTTTAACATTGTGCTGCATCAGGAAGTTAGCATCCTCGATGGCAAAACGAATTATTGTGTCTCTTGATTTTGTCCCGTATGGGACTCTTGCGGTATCTCCGAAATAGATAATAGATTCGAAAGGAAGTAACTTCATTACCTGCTTGACGACCGTTAACCCACCTATCCCTGAGTCGAATATGCCAATTGGTTTTTCTCGAATTTTTTTGCTCATCTCTACTGATTTAGTTTTTTTTCATACGTTTCTCTGAACTTGAGGATACCCTCAGCAATTCCTTCTGCTATTTTCTTTCGGAAACTGGACTTCTTGAGTAATTTTTCTTCTTCGTTGTTTGAAATAAATGATGTTTCGACTAGAACACTCGGCATATAAATTTCCCTCATTACATAAAAATTTGCCTGCTTTACACCTCTATTTTCGATTAAAATATTACGGGATAAAGATTCCTGTATGTATTCTGCAAGGTCGCTTGACTCTCTGAGATATTCATTCTGCGCCATATCCCAGAGAATGTATTCAACTATTGATTTTTGTTCGCTTGGAGGCTCGAATTTGATAACGGCGTTTTCTTTTGCTTCTACAGCTCTTGCCCAGCTCGTTTTTGCAGTCGAAAGAAAAAAGGTCTCGAAACCCCCCGCTTGCTTTCTTGCAGCCGTAGCATTACAGTGAATGCTGACAAAAAAGTTTGCCCCGGAATTATTGGCAAGCTCTGATCTTTGTCGCAAACGCACGAAACTGTCATCCTCTCTTGTCATAAGTACTTTGAAACCCTTTGTTTTAAGTATCTTTCTTAGTTCCTTCGATATTTTTAATACGGTTTCTTTTTCTGTAAGTCCGCTTGGTCCAACAGCACCCGGATCTCTACCACCGTGTCCGGGATCGATTACTATCATATCCATTTGTTTTTTCTTCTTGCGTTTTTTTACTTCGGAAGTGTTTTTTACTTTTAGGGGTTGTTCTTTCTTTTTGTAAAAAGCAATTTTTATGGATGGGGATGGTTCCGCAAGTGATTTTTCAATTTTCGAAATCTTCTTCGCATCATAGTAAATAGACAGAATGGCTTTGTCAGTTTCTTGCTTGAGAAGAATTTTTCTTATTTGTCCCTTGGTATCCGTCGGAGGAGTGAGCGAGGGTTTACATACTGCGTTGAATAGAGTTACTTTCAATTTACCTTTTTTATCGTCATCGATTGAAGTTAGTAATTCATTTGTGGAGCGTATTGTCAAGGAAAGTCTGTCGTCATTTTCTGCAAGAATTATGGAGTCTGGGTTAAATGTCCCTTTACCGATTACGATGGAATTCAAAGACGTGTGGAGAAAGACTTCTTTGTTTGTAATTAGAGTTAAAATATCAGCGGCATCGGCGAGTGAGATAAAAGGCTTTCCATTTACGGAGATAAAAGGAAGAAACATTTTCATTGGCTTATTATCTCGAAGATAGAAAGGATTTTGTGGAACAAATGTCAGAGTTTTGTCTGGGAAGTGAAGAAGGAATCTGCTTTTTTCTATTTCGGATGTCTGAGTCATACACAGTATATCCTTGAGGTCATAGAGGGATATATAAATCCAGTTTTCGTTTGTAATTGTTGATGCAATTGTGTTCTGTTTCCCTTTAAAGACGAGTATGTCAGAAAAAAGGGAAAAAGGAGTGAGAAAGAGCAGGAAAAACAGAGTTTTTTTTATCATCTTTTAAAGACCTTTTTTGCCTTATCAAGTTCTCTTCTGATATCTCTTTCCTTTATTGCCTGTCTTTTTTCGAATTTTCTTTTGCCTTTTGCAAGACCTAATTCGAGTTTAACGATTCCTCTGGGAGAAAGGTAGACCAGGAGCGGAATAAGTGTATATCCGCGCTCATGTATTTTTCCCGCGAGCTTTTTTATTTCAGGTCTTCTCATAAGCAGTTTTCTCTTCCTCTTTGTTTCGTAGTGTGTGAATGCATCCTGTTTATCGTAAGGGGCAATGTGCATGTTGTACAGGAAAATCTCCTCTTTTTCTATTCTTGCATAACTATCGGTCAGAGAAATTCTGGAGGCTTTTACACTTTTTACCTCACATCCTATGAGAGCGATACCGGCTTCGAATGTGGATTCGATGTGATACAAATAATGAGCTTTTCTGTTTGAGGCAAATACTTTCCTTTTGTCCCCGGTTTTCTTAGACATTTCAAAGTATACACTAACAAAAAACAGTGGAAAAGTCAAAGGAATTCTTATGAGATGAACCGATCATTAACCACGGCAACGCACGGTTTAGAATTTTGCGGTTACTATGGTTAAAGCTGTTTAATTAGTTGGATTGGTTTAATTGGTTTTATTAGTTAAATATTGGATGATGTTAGGTTTCAGGTGTTAGGTGATAGGGTTTTAAAATCTCTTTAAGTTCTCTTTCAATCCCTGTTGATTTGTCTTGGGTGGTTGGGGAGGCAAAAATGCACTTTTATTGTTTTTTTCAGTGTGAATCTGTGGAATCAGTGGTTGCATTTGTCTTGGCGGGGTGGTACGGGAACCCTTGAATTAATGTGTTCTCAGTGTCTCTGTGGTGAAATGGGTTTTACAGGAATTCTCGCGGGTCGGTTATTTTACCCTTGATGGCAGTTGCAGCTGCCGTTGCTGGAGATACCAAGTAAACTTCGCCTTTTGTGCTGCCCATTCTTCCTCTGAAGTTTCGGTTCGTTGTTGTAACGGCAATCTCTCCATCTCCAATGATTCCCTGGTGAGCACCAAGACAGGGACCACAACCTGGGTTAATAATGACAGCACCCGCTTTAAGAAAAGTATCTAACAAACCTCGCTTCATTGCAAGCGAATAAATATTTCTTGATGCAGGTCCAATAATCAGTCTTATGTCTTTATGTATATTTTCGTTTTTGAGGATTTTTGCTGCAACTTCAAGGTCTTGTATTCTTCCATTTGTGCAAGAGCCAATGAAAACCTGATTAACACTTATTCCCTTTGCTTCGCCGACAGGTTTCACATTGTCAACCGAGTGTGGAAAGGCAACCTGGGGTTCAAGATTCGAAATGTCATATTCGAAGGTTTTTTCATAATCAGCGTTTGTGTCTGCAAAAACAGACTCAAAGGTGAAGACACCTTTTTCTCTTATGTATTCTTCGGTTAATCTGTCAAATGTAACAATTGCGCATTTTGCTCCCATCTCCATCGATAGGTTCGAAAGAACAAATCTGCCTGAGATAGACATATTCTCAATCGTGTCGCCGTAAAACTCAATGGATTTGTAAATAGCACCATCACAGCCAATATCTCCAATAATGGAAAGGATAATATCTTTTGGGAAAACGCCTTTTGATGGCTTACCATTAACACTTATTTTGTAAGATTCAGGAACTCTCAGCCATATTTTTCCCGTTGCCCACACTGCAGACATCTCGGTTGCGCCGATTCCCGTAGAAAATGCACCAATTGAGCCGTATGATGTAGTGTGTGAATCGGTACCTACTGCAATTTGCCCTGGTAGGATATACAGTTTTTCGACAACAATTTGATGGCAAATTCCTTCACCTATTTCGAAGAAATTCCTGATTCCCTGAAGCGATACAAATTCTCTAATCAGTTTGTGCTCGTTAGCAGTTTTAACCGATTCAGCGGGTGCTCTGTGGTCCAATATTATAAGTATTTTTTCAGGGTCCCAGACTTTTTTTGTACCGATTTCGTTAAATTTCTTTATAACAAGACCGGCGTTATCATGACTCATACACAAATCAGGCTGAACTTCGACAATATCACCGGTTGTTACTTTCTTACCCGATTTTTTGCTGAGAACGTTTTCAACAAAGGTTTTACCCATCTTCTGATTTATTGCCATACTTCTTGTGGAACTTTTCTACTCTTCCTGCAGTGTCTACGAATTTTTGCTTTCCCGAAAAGAACGGGTGACATTTCGAACATATTTCGATGTGTAAATCCTTTACAGTGGAACGCGTCTTAATAACATTTCCACATGCGCAGGTAATCGTAGTTTCGAAGTACTTCGGGTGTATTTTCTTTCTCATTATTCCTCCGATTATGTGTTCATTGCTTTCAAGAATTCTTTGTTATTTTTGGTTTCCCTCATTCTTGCAGTGAGGAATTCCATAGCTTCTACTTGATTCATCTCATTCAGAAGTTTTCTCATTATCCAAACCTTATTCAGTTCTTCAGGTGTAAGCAGTAGTTCTTCTTTCCTCGTCCCTGATTTGTTGATATCTATTGCCGGGAAAATCCTTCTGTCGGCAAGTTTCCTATCAAGAACCAGTTCCATATTCCCTGTTCCTTTGAATTCTTCGAATATTACTTCATCCATTCTACTACCAGTTTCGATCAATGCGGTTGCGATAATTGTTAAGCTTCCTCCCTCTTCGATGTTACGGGCAGCGCCAAAGAATCTCTTAGGTTTATGCAGTGCATTCGAATCGACACCGCCTGTGAGGGTTTTGCCGCTGTGAGGAATAACTACGTTGTGTGCTCTTGCCAATCTTGTTATGCTGTCGAGAAGTATTACAACATCATGTCTCTGTTCCACCATCCTTCTTGCTCTTTCTATTACCATTTCTGCAACCTGGACATGTCTTAATGCCGGTTCATCGAACGTCGAACTTATTACTTCACCTTTGACAGACCTTATCATATCTGTAACTTCTTCCGGTCTCTCATCTATTAGAAGAACCATAAGTTTTATCTCAGGATGGTTAGTTGTAATGCTATTTGCAACAAGTTGAAGAAGAACAGTTTTACCGGCTCTTGGAGGGGAAACAATGAGTGCTCTCTGACCTTTTCCAATGGGTGTTAAAAGGTCGATGATTCTTCTTGAAATATCGCTATCGCCGGTTTCGAGTCTGATTTTATCTTCAGGATATAGTGGAGTTAAGTTGTCGAACAAAGTTCTTGTTCTGATTATATTTGGATTTTCAAAGTTAACAGCTTCAACCTTCAAAAGTGCAAAGAATTTCTCGCCCTCTTTGGGAGGTCTTATCTGTCCTGAAACGGTATCGCCTGTTAGCAATGCGAATTTTCTGATTTGAGAAGGAGATACATAGATATCTTCGCGACCAGGCAGATAGCTGTTATTTGGTGAACGTAGAAAACCAAAACCATCATGATTTATTTCTAGGACTCCTTCACCAAAAACCAATCCATTTTGTTGAGCCTGTGCATCGAGGATACCGAATATGAGCGCTTTCTTCTTCAATGTTGAATATGATGAAATATTGAGGTCTTTTGCAATTTCCTTGAGTTCCGAAAAGGTTTTATCCTTCAATTCTGCTATTTCCATTTTTATAACCTTGATTTTGGGTTTAATATTACACTCAGCGCTGACTGCACCGAGACGGTGGGGAAAATTTAATTTCCTATGCGCGTCTTAAGCTTGGATTTGTTTTTATTTTCGCCTTGCGGTTTATTTGATCTTATGGCTGAGACAGGTGTTGTTTGTTTGTGATTCTCTTTTTTTCCTGTTAGTCGCGATATTTTCCCTCCTTCTTTTGTATTGGATGTGCTTTCTTCGTATTCCACCTGTCTATCCGATAAGAGAAGAAAGCTGTCAATTCTGATTCTCTTAAAACCTTCGATAGTTATGTTTTTATCTCTATCCTTCAGTGCGATTTCAATTTTACTGTCGTGCCCGATTTTCAGACTATCACCCCTTTTTAACAATTGTCCGTATCTAACTTTTTTCCATTTAGAGTCTTTATTTTTTTTTAGCATCGAACTTCCTAATAGAAATGTTACCTTTCCAAAAGAATTTGTGGAACTCCGATGCATCTTTTTAGTTTCAGAAGAGGAGCTGCTGGAAACATCGGTAGCGGTTAAGAATTTTGAGTAATAGCGTCTATTCGTTGTTGTGAACACGATAAAAAGAACGATTAATAAGCCTGCAACGGTTATGAAAAACGTAGTTAATGTTAAGAGAAGAACTTTCTTAGATTTCATAACAAGAATCTATTTTTATTATAATAGACTAAAAACCATATTTTGTCAAGCACTTTTTTCAAAAATCCATTTATCTATGGAACTATATCACCTTTGTTTTATTTATTATCAATTCAAATTTGCAGCCAAGAAAGTCTGCTGCTCTTCTTGAGATTATCATCCTTGAAAGGAATATTTCAAAATAATCCATAACTGCAGCAATGGAAGTGTCTATTGTCAGGTTGAAAACTATTTTTTGTTCATCTTTGTCAACATCAAGAACAGATTTGGTTGTTGCATAGTTAACACGGTCATGAATATCGAATTTTATGAATTCCGGATTCCTTACTCTACTTCTGTGCACATCGGACTTATCGGCAAGTATTAATGCTGCACCAATTTCGCTTACGGGAACACCATCTTCTTCGTGGTGATTGCCAATTGCCCCTATTATCTCGGCTGCATCGGCTATAGGCATATTCATGTCCATAAGGATTGAATGGCTGATTGCTGCACCTGTTTGTGCATGGTGTTCTCTGTTAATAACATTGCCGATATCGTGCAAGTAACCTGCAATGCTTCCGAGTGTAATGATTTGTTTGCTTTTTTCGAGAGAGGATAGAACGAGCTTTGCCGTCTTTGAAACCCTTTCTGCATGTCTCTCACTGTGTTCGGTATAGCCAATAATAGCAAGAAATTCATCTGCTTTGTTGATGTAATTTTTTACTATTCTGTTCTCGCTTATATCTTTGAGTGTAATCATATGGGTTTCTTTTTTTCTATTTTCCAATTCCCATCTTGGAAATCCACAACCACATTGTCCCCGCCTTGAAGCTCACCTTTGATAATTTTGGTTGACAGTGCATTCTCGATTTTCCTCTGAAGTACACGTTTTAGAGGTCTTGCTCCATAGTTTTTGTCGAATCCTTCCTTTGCAAGTTCTTCTTTTGCTCCGTCATTCAATGTAATGGCAATATTTTTCTCGGTTAATCGTTTCTTCAGATCATTAAATTGAATTTCGATTATTTTCTTTAAGTCGTTTTCTGAAAGCGGATGGAATACTATTATATCATCGAGTCTGTTTAAGAACTCTGGTTTGAATTTAACCTTAACTTCTTCCATAACTCCTGAACTCATTCTTTCGTAGTTGTCAGCGTTTTCCTGAATCCAGGTGGAGCCAATGTTGGAGGTCATTATTATAACGCAGTTTTTGAAATCAACCGTTCTCCCTTGTCCGTCTGTTAGTCTCCCATCGTCGAAAATTTGCAGTAGAACGTTAAAAACATCAGGATGTGCTTTTTCAATTTCGTCAAGAAGTATCACTCTATAGGGTCGTCTTCTTACTACTTCTGTCAGCTGCCCGCCCTCTTCGTATCCCACATAGCCTGGCGGTGCGCCTATTAATCTTGACACGGTGTGTTTTTCCATATACTCGCTCATATCAATGCGTATCATAGATTCTTCGGTGTAGAATAGAAATGATGCGAGGGTCTTCGCAAGTTCTGTTTTGCCAACACCGGTTGGACCCAGAAATAGAAATGAACCAATAGGTCTTTTTGGGTCTTTCAATCCTGCCCTTGCCCTTCTTATTGCTTCAGAAATCGAAATGATTGCTTCATCCTGTCCAATTACCCTCTCATGAAGTTTTTCCTCCATCTTAAGGAGTTTTTCCGATTCGGTTGTTAGCATTTTTTGAACGGGGATGCCTGTCCATTTAGAAATTATCTCAGCAATATCCTCTTCTCCAATTATGTCGTCAATTCCTCTCTCTCTCATCCATTTTTCTTTCTTTTCATTAAATTCTGTTTGCAATGTATCGACTTCATCTCTCAATTCTGCGGCTCTCTCGTAAGCTCTGGATTGGACAGCTTCTTTCCCTTCCGTAGTAAGCCTTTTGATTTTGGATTCGAGTTGCCTTAATTCAGGTGGAGCACTGTAGATTTCTATTCTCAATTTTGCTGCTGCCTCATCAATCAAGTCGATTGCCTTATCCGGCAATTTTCTGTCGTTAATGTATCTTTGAGATAGTTTTACTGCTGCTTCCATAGCTTCATCGGAAATTTTGACACCGTGATGTGATTCATATTTATCCTTCAGACCTTGAAGTATTTTGATGGAATCTTCTATAGTCGGTTCTTTTATGAATACAGGCTGAAACCTTCTCTCGAGTGCACTGTCTTTTTCAATATATTTGCGGTATTCGTCAAGTGTCGTTGCACCTATTGCTTGGAGTTCACCCCTTGAAAGAGAGGGTTTTAACATATTAGATGCGTCAATTGCCCCTTCTGCAGCACCTGCACCCACTATTGTATGTAACTCATCCAGGAACAAGATAATGTCTCCCTGTGATTTTTTAATTTCATCCATAACTGCTTTTAGTCTTTCTTCAAATTCCCCCCTGAATTTGCTGCCTGCCAATAGTGATCCCATATCGAGTTGTACAACCTTTTTATTCTTCAGTATTTCTGGAACATCATCGGATACTATTCTTTGCGCAAGCCCTTCAACTATTGCTGTTTTGCCAACACCAGCTTCACCTATTAATACAGGATTATTCTTAGTTCTTCTTGAGAGCACCTGCACGACACGCTTTATTTCATCGTCTCTTCCGATCACCGGGTCCGTCTTTCCTTCACTCGCAAGTTTTGTAAGCTCCCTTGAGTATTTTTCTAAAACCATATATTTGCTTTCAGGATTTGGGTCTGTCACTCTCTGACCTCCTCTTATTTTCTGAAGGGTCTGATAAATCTTCTCCTTGGTTATTGAAAATGAGTTGAAGAATTGTTTGACACCTCCCTCATTTATATCGCAAAGTGCAATGAAAAGATGTTCGGTGCCAACGAATTCATCCTTGAGCCTTGAGGCTTCTTCTTTTGCGAGTTCAAAAACCTTCTTTGTTCTTGGTGTAATATACACTTGTTTTTCCTGGACGGTAGATTCATAATGAAGTTGTGGAGTTTTATTTATTTCTTCTTCGATTTTATTAAGAGCGGCTTCGATGTTTATACCTAATTTCTTAAGTATGTGCGAAACAACTCCGCTTTCCTGTTTAAGTAAAGCCCAAAGGATATGTTCTCCATCAAGCTGATTATGATGAAATATATCCAGGCCTTCCGTAGCAATTTGCATTACCTCCTGTGCTTTTTCCGTAAATTTGTCAGGTCTCATTTTTCTTTAAGTTATCTGAGTCTCTCTTTAACATCCAAGAGAGGTTTATTCTTGTTTAGAAAATATTAAACTGATAGTACGATTTCCATTATGCGAAAATCTTTAACAATCCAATATAATGCAAAACAGATATTTTTGCAAGAAAAATCTTAAAATTTTCGCCTTTCTTTGTCATCACTACAGAAGGATTCACCTCTGCGAAAGCAGGGAACGGGGTCAGCCTGAAATCGCTTCTCTCTCTTTCATATTGCTATTATAGCGAAATTTTAACCAGGACAAATCCTGTTGACATAGATAAAGTATTTTGGTATGTTTAAGTAATTGGTTCATAGGTTTGTACCGGCTTGAAATGGGGTGCTGAGAAGAATGGTAAGCGAGAGACAGGCAAAAATTTCTTTTCTGAAATGTAATAGTTACAGCTCTCAAAGATTATCTCAGAAAGTAAGGGAGTTGCTTGAACCCTTTGAGAGTGAACTTGGGAAAATCATAAGGGGAGATAAGGTTTTATTGAAACCAAATCTACTTTCCGCCCATAAACCTGCGGATGCAGTAACAACGCATCCTGAAATATTAAAAGCGGTCGTGCGAGTTTTTTTAGATTTGGGTGCCAAGGTATTAATAGGTGATAGTCCGTCACCAGGAGTTAGGAAGATGGAAGAACTGTTTGATATTACAGGTCTCTCGGAAATTAGAAAAGAATTCAACGTCAACCTCATATCTTTTGATAAAGCAGGATGGTACGAGAAATCAATAGGGGGGAGAGATTATCCGATTTCCAAGGTGATCTACGATGTTGATTTTGTAGTGAATCTTCCAAAAGTAAAAACGCATAATCTTACACTTTTAACGCTGGGCGTTAAAAATATGTACGGTTCAATTCCGGGTTTCAAGAAGGCTTTACTACATAGAGATTATCCAAATCCAATAACCTTCAGCGAAATGAATTTGGATGTTTACTTGCTTGCAAATCCGGCACTTACAATATATGATGGTATTATTGGGATGGATGGTGATGGACCAGCAGGGGGAGAACCAATTAATTTCGGTTTTATTGCAGCAATCGATGATGCGGTTACCGGCGATATTTTTATTGCAGAAATTCTTGGAGTAAATAAGGAAATTTACCCGCTATATTTGGCAGGATTGAGAAAAGGACTGTCAATGAACAGAGATTACTCACTTTTTGGAGATGCTATTGATACTTATATGAGAAAAGAAACAAAACTCCCACGCACAAATCAACTTTGTTTTATTCCACCAATAGTAGTTAAAACAGTAGGAAAGCAGTTATGGGCAAGACCAAGAATTATTACGGGAAAATGTCGAAATTGTGGTATGTGTGTTGATGTGTGTCCGGCAGATGCGATAGAGGAAGGAGCCGTCAGACCGTATTTCGACTATAAAAAATGTATAAGTTGCTTTTGTTGCACAGAAACCTGTCCATATAGTGCAATGGAAGTGAAGGTGTCAACGCTTGTTAAGTTGGTGCACATACTTTAAAAAGCAAGTGAAAAGTTAAAAGTTAAATCTAAACTGCGGGAAACGCGAAATTAGGAAATTAGACATTGCGAAAATCAGAACAACAAAGCACAAGTCACAAGAGCACAAGAAAGGCAGAAGAGATGAGTATATTTATCGTATATTTAGTTGTATATTTGTGGTTTATTTATTGTCTAAAACAAGGAATACATAGCAAGTACACAACAAACCGAATTTGCGCCGCAGACGAATAACCATTGACTAATGAGTGATGACCAATGACAAACCAAATAGACCAGATAGACTCAGTAAACTTAGAAAAGGAGGTATTATGAAGAAGGTTGTTATTATTCTTGCGGTACTTGTTGTTTTTGAAGGATGTTCGGAGATTATGAAAAGGGTCGCAGTCAAGGAGTTGAAGTTCAGTCTCATTGGGGTTAGCCTCATTGATTATACGCTTTCTGATATGACATTAAAGGTTAATATGAGAGCAACGAATCCCAATGATATCGATGCAGTGATTGACAGACTGGAATACTCATTTTTTATTAATGATAAGAATGCAGCAAACGGGACAACAGCAAAGAAGATAACGGTTAAGGCGGCTGACAATAAAACTTTTGCAACGGAGCTTACGGTGAATTACCTTAGTTTAGGTGTTGCAATCCTTGAGGCTGTCCAGAACGAGAAGGCAGACTACAGAGTGGATGGAAAGGTCTACATAGACACTCAGGTGGGCTCTATTGCTTTCCCGGTAAAACTGTTCTATCCATAAAGATCCTTCCCGGGTTAAGTCTTCTTGTCATTCTGAGCGAAGCGAAGAATCTCGATGTTAGATTCTTCCCGGGTCATTAAGGAACGGATTACTCAGAATGACGCATATGTGTTTTTGTCATGCTGAAGCAATTTCAGCATCTCGTTTCCAAAAAGTGTTTAAATGTGATTTTACGCTTAATATGGTGTATCAAGGAACCAAATTTGGTGAGAAATCTTTGTTTGGGACAAAACGCACTGGAAATGTAACCCACACACGAACAGGTTTCCCGTTATGAATTGCAGGCTCGAATTCTGATTTCATTAGTGCTGTAAGAGCAGATTCAACCATCAATACACCACCTTTATCAAGATGTCTTATTTTTTCAATATCTATTGGCTTGGCGATAATTACATTACCGGTTGAGTCAATCAGCATTTTGAGTACTACAGCTCCATGCCAGGCTTCATTCAATGATTTACGAGGATAAATAGGTCTAATAATATGTTTAGGTTTTGGTGGAGTATCATAACCTTCTATATGTTTAGGTCTCTCAACAGTATGTTTAGGTCTCTCAACAGTATGTTTAAGTCTCTCAACAGGGGGAGACAATGACATAGTTTTCACTGTGCTTTTCTTACTTAAATATTTTTCTATGTCCTCTTCTCTTGTTTCAGGATTGACGCGGATGAGCGTGTAGTTTTCTTTATCATAGTAAAAATGGGGGTCATCAAAGACGGTTTTTTTGCCAAGCCCGGATGTTTTCTTGACCGGTAGGCACCCGGAAAGCAAGAGCATAGCGACATAAATGAGACCGATAACTTTTCTATTCATTCCACACAAACTATAGCACTTGGTTTAGAGAATTGCAAGCGAAAAAGTCGGTTTATCTTTTCAGTAATTTTTTTGCTTGCTAATTGTCAATATTGGTGGTAGAAACATGGATATGAAAATCTGCCATAAGTGTAAAAAAGAACTTGAAATTGGAGGGAAAGTAATGAGGGAAGAGCTTTGCCCTCACTGCGGAGCTTATCTTCACTGCTGCCTGAATTGTCAGTTTTACGACGAATATGCACATAACAAATGCAGGGAGCCAAAAAGCGAGTGGGTGAGTGATAGGGAACATGGAAATTTTTGTGGTTATTTTCAGTATAAAGAAAGCAAGGCTGCAGATAAGAAAGCAGAGAGAAAAAAGAAAGCAGAGGAAGAACTCAAAAGACTATTCGGGAAAGCGAAGGATGAAGATAAGAAAACTCATTAAACTGTTTTATTTGTTTAATTAGTTGGATTGGTTTTATTGGTTGAATTAGTTAAATGTTTGATGATGTTAGGTTTCAGGTGTTAGGGTTTTAAAATCTCTTTAAGTTCTCTTTCATTCCCTGTTGATTTACTTTGGTGGGGTGGTACGGGAACCCTTGAATTAATGTGTTCTCTGTGTCTCTGTGGTGAAATCGATATTCTACTCTATTTTTCTTGGATTGTAGAGCCTATCCTTCCAGACCATTGCTCTATTGAGAAGCGTTAACCTCATAGAGTTAAAAACGACAAGTATCCAGACAAGGACACTAAGCGGATGAAGAATAAGATGCATTCGATTAATCTTGAATTTGACAAGTATGAATAAAGAATGCAATGAAATTAAGATGATTTGAAAGAGAACCATCAAGCTTAACTCAGATTGTGTAAGAGAATAGATAAAGATAACGTAAGGTATAAGATAGAGACAAGTGCAGGTAATGATAAAAGGGAAAAATACAAATACGTTTTCAAATACCCCGAAGGAGTTTTTACTGAATCCGTCCCAGAAAGATCGAAAGTCTTTGTAGAAGCGAACTGTCATCGTATCTTTTCCGTTCATAATAACCTGTTTCCCGCCGTTTTTCTTGACTTCTTGTGCCAACCTGAAATCATCAAGGATTTCGCTCTTGATCTTTTCGTGTCCGCCAATCTTCCTGTAGAACTCCGCATCAAGCAGCATAAATGGTCCGAGTGCAGTCACCGCTTTTCTGAACTTCGAAGAATTTACGAGTCTCAGTGGCAAGAAGCTTAAAAGTCCAAAGTACATTATTGGGACAAATATTCTTTCAGGGATGGTTTCCATCAGTATATTTGGCAGAATCGACAGAAGTTTCGTTTTTTCTCTTATCGCCGAGTGAACAGCTCGAGAAATAGAATATTTCTTGTGAACCGTATCTGCATCCGTGAAAAGTAACCAATCCCCCTTTGCAAATTTCGAAAGCGTATGGCAAGCGAAATTTTTTCCGGTCCAACCGTAAGGAAGGCTTTGCCCACTAAAGAATTGAAGTTTCGGGTGTTGCTCTTGAAGCTTCTTAAGTTTGAATAAGGTATCATCTTCTGAATTATCATCGAGAACTATTAGTTCATAGTTTGGATAATCTTGATTGATGAGTGAAATGATGCATTTCTCAATATTTTCGCTTTCATTTCTTGCAGGAACAAGCACGGAAACAAGGGGGGGATTTTTTAGTTTCCTTTTTGACTTTCTTAAAGGCTTTAACAGTTTCAGGTTGTTTAAGAGATTTAGAAGAAGAGCCATTAGAATTATTGTTACAACGTAATTGTATAAATTCATCGCTTGTCCCATCCCGAGGCTTCTCTTATTTTTCTCATATGGGGAATATCTATCAATCTTTTTACTGCGAGAACGCAGAGCAGCATGATGGTTAAAATTATTTCCTTAAGATCTTTCTTAAATAGCGGCATCCATAGAATGGGTAAACTTGCAATTCCGAACGTCATGGAGAAAAGATAGTATCTTTTGATAAAGAAAAGAAAAAGCATTAAAGTAAGAGCTGCAAGCGTTGGATAAGGGAAAAGCCCGAAAAGAAAACCAAGTGTTGTGGCAATACCTTTTCCTCCTTTGAATTTCAAAAACACAGGGAAATCGTGTCCGAGTATAACGGCGAAACCTGCAACAAAAGCAATATTCATAGGCAAACCGAAGATACTACAGATAAAAGCAACAGCATAGCCCTTGGAAAAATCAAGTAATGCAACAGCGATACCGTATGGTTTACCAATTGTGTGAAGCACATTTCTTGCTCCGACATTTCCTTCACCCGCATATCTGATATCGACATTCCTTGCAATCTTGGATATTATGAATGCAAACGGAATATCGCCGATAAGATATGAAGCTACAATGACTGCAAGGTAAAATGCAAAATTATTTCCTAAGTTAATAATTGGTACTTCCTCCCCTTTTGTTTTTCACCTTTTTTGTTTTCGGATTTACAATTACCTTTTTGGTTTTTTCTATCGTAATTTGCTTTTCTCCACTTGCCTTTTCCTTTTTTATCTTTACTTTTTTCTCTACTGCAACTTTCTTTACTTTGTTTTTCTCAAGATAAACTGGTCTTAACTTTGCCATTCTCTGGTGAATACTTGCTATTTCTTTGTGCAACTCAGCAATTTGCTTATTTTCCTCTGCCCGTTGTTTACCTTTTAGAGTTTTTGATTCTTCTTTTCTTCTATCGATTTCGTTTTTGATATCTTCGATTCTTTTATCGAGGTCATCTATCTTTTGTAACGATTGTTTCTTCTTCTCTTTTGTCAGAGCAAATCGCTTTTCGGCTTCTATTTTTTTCTGATTCAGTTTTCTTTTCCTGAAAAAGTGATACCATCTTAGAGTTTTTCTATTTTCATTTAAGGAAACAATCTCATCATTCGCAGAGGTTAGAGCGTCCTCTGCATTTCTCAAGCTTTGTGTTTCACTGTCAAGAGCTTCACTGTAAATTTTGGTTTCTTCAGAAATTTCATCAAGATTTCTTTTGCTACGACCATACGATTCGCAAAAAAGAAATAAAAGAAGAGATGCAGTTAACAAAATAAATTTACTTCGATTCATTTTTCCTCCTTAGTTTAATTCGTTAACTCTGTTTTTATGTTTTTCAATATTATTTATGACAGTAACTTGCATCAATTTGTATTGAAACGTTTAAAGAAATTTAGGAAGTTTTCTCCAAGTATTTTTCTAATTTCTTTTTCTTTGTAACCACTTTTTAAAAGCGCTTCCGTTAGATATGGAAGTTTTCCTGCATCCTCGAGGTTTTTTACTCTGTTGGACATTCCATCGAAATCCGAGCCGAGTGCTATGACGTTTAATCCGCCAACATCTCTTATACGGTTGATGTGAGCGACAACATCGCTTATCCTTACAGGGATTTTTCTTGAGATATATTTAGGGAGAAAGAATATGCCGATTAAGCCACGTCTTTCTGCAATTGCTTTTATTTGTTTATCATTTAGATTTCTTTTATTATTCTTGACGCTATAGGCACCGGTATGTGTGGAGACGAAGGGAAGGTCAGTGTTCTCATACACATCCCAGAAGGTTTTCTCCGAAGAATGAGCTATATCGATAACCATCTTTAGTTTTCCCATTTCGTGAATGACATCTTTGCCGAAACTTGAAAGCCCATTATGGGGTTTGGTTCTATCGAGTGCTGCATCACCTATGCGGTTGGACTTATTCCAGGTAAGTGTCATAATTCTCACTCCGAGCCTATAAAAATTCCTTAGCAGTTCAAGACTTCCCTCTATAGCATCTCCTCCCTCAATGGAAATGAGAATACCAATCTTTGCTTTCTTAAGATTCTTTATCTGCCTTGAGGTTTTTACCAGTGTGAACTCTTCATGTTTTTTTGTGAGCATGATTATCGAATCAATAAGCACCATTGCCCTTCTTGCACAATGATTCGGCGCATATTTGGGGTTTATCCACGCTGCAAATACCTGGAGGTTGACGCTTCCTCTTAGGAGTTTAGGAATATCTATTTGCGTATTAGCATTGTCCTTTCTTATATCAGCGCCTTCAAGGATTTTGCCTATGGTGTCGCAGTGCAAGTCTGCGATAAAGGTTTTTTTATGGATATTTTCGGTGTATTTATTCATTTTCTTTTCTTACAACAAAACCGTTCATTTGTCAATGAAAAAGACTTGGGAATTTTTCACTTGAAAAAATCACATTTTGAGTTTATAATAGTTGAAAGAAGTTTATGGAAACGGAAAGGAGAATATAGGTAAATGCCGAAGATACTGAATAAGTTGTTTGGAACGAGAAACGAAAGAATACTAAAATCTCTGGTTGTTCAGGTAGAAGCAATCAATGCTCAGTTTGAAAAATTCAAGGATTTAACCGAAGATGAATTTCCTAAAAAAACCGAGGAATTCAAGGAACGATTAAAATCAGATGAAACTGTCGATGATTTGATGGTTGAAGCATTTGCCCTTGTGAAGGCTGCGACGTTTAAATTACTTGGTAGGAAATGGGATGTAACCGGGATTGAAAAAGAATGGGATATGGTGCCATTTGATGTTCAGCTTATGGGAGCTATAATTCTGCATCAGGGGAAAATAGCTGAGATGGCAACCGGTGAAGGAAAAACGCTGGTTGCTACTATGCCCCTGTATTTGAATGCTATTACCGGCAATGGGACACATCTTGTTACAGTCAATGATTACCTTGCACGGAGGGATAAAGAATGGATGGGGAAGGTATACGAATTGCTTGGGCTTACTATAGGAGTTATTCAAGCTGGAATGAGTCCTGATGAGAGAAGAATTCAATATAACTCCGATATTGTTTACGGAACTAACAATGAATTTGGTTTTGATTATCTCAGAGATAATATGTCCATTGTTCCCGAACACAGAGTCCAGAGAGGACACTTCTATGCAATCGTTGATGAGGTCGATAGTGTTTTGATAGATGAAGCAAGGACTCCTCTGATAATTTCCGGAGCGGTTGAACATTCTACACACAAGTATGACAAGTGGAAACCAAGGGTGGAAAGACTGTATAGAGCTCAAATTCCTTTTGTTAATAAACTTGCAGCCGAAGGGGAAGCGTTGCTCACGGAAGGGAAGGAAAAAGAAGCGAGTTATAAGCTTCTTCAGGCAAAAAGAGGTGCGCCAAAGAACAAAAAACTTATAAAATTGGAAAAAGAAAAGGGTGTTCTTAAGATGACAGAAGCACTTGAACTTGAACTTATGAGGGATAAAAAACTCCACGAGATTGATGAGGATCTTTACTATAGCATAGATGAACGTGGAAACACAGTAAGTCTTTCTGAAAAGGGAATGAAGTTTCTTTCGCCTGATGATCCTGATTTTTTCAAACTGCCTGACCTTGCCGAGCAAATTGGTGAGATTGATAGGAATGAGGATTTGAGCCCGCGTGAGAGGGCTGTGGAGAAAGAAAGAATACACAGGGATTATGCGGAAAAAAGCGAAGAGAACAGAAACGTTCAAAATCTCTTGAAGGCTTATGAACTTTTCAAAAAAGATGACGAATATGTTATAATGGAAGGAAAAGTTGTCATTGTTGATGAATTCACGGGTAGGTTGATGCCTGGAAGAAGGTTTTCGGAAGGACTTCATCAAGCACTCGAAGCAAAGGAAGGTGTTACTATTGAAAAGGAAACTCAAACACTTGCTACAATTACCTTGCAAAACTATTTTAGAATGTACGAGAAACTTGCGGGTATGACTGGAACAGCCGAGACGGAAGCAGGTGAGTTCATGGAAATATATAAGCTCGAGACCGTTGTAATTCCCACAAATAAACCTGTCAGACGCATCGACTATGATGATGTTATTTTCAAGACGAAGAGAGAGAAATATAATGCAGTGATTGAAGAAATTATAAAAATGAATGAAATGAAAAGACCTATGTTAGTAGGAACGGTTTCCGTCGATGTATCGGAAACGCTCAGTAGGATATTGAAAAGGAAAGGAGTCAAGCATCACGTTCTTAATGCAAAACAGCACCAAAGAGAAGCAGAAATAGTGTCCTTTGCCGGTGAACCAGGTATGGTTACCATAGCGACAAATATGGCAGGTCGAGGAACCGACATTAAACTGGGTAAGGATGTTGTAAAATGCAAATGGTGCAATATACTCTTTGATTCTGATGAAGGGAAATATGATGCCGTTATGGAGAAGAAGTGTCGACAGGATATGCCCTGCGGGCTTCACATTATAGGAACATCGAGACATGAATCAAGACGAATAGACAGGCAGCTGCGGGGGAGGTCGGGTAGACAGGGTGATCCAGGTTCCACGCGTTTCTACTTAAGCCTTGAAGATGACCTTATGAGATTGTTTGGTTCGGATAAACTGGTGGCAATCATGGATAGAATTGGAATGGAGGACAATAAGCCGATAATCCAGAATAGATTTGTAACGAAACGGATTGAAGGAGCCCAGACGACTGTCGAGAGAATGAATTTTGGGATAAGGAAGAGGTTACTTGACTATGACGATGTAATGAATAAGCAGAGAGAGGTCATTTACGGAATGCGCAACGAAGCGCTGGATAGAAAAAATCTGAAAGAGAAAATTTCTGGAATGCTCGATGAGATTATCGATGACATTGTAGATACATATACGGATCCGAGGGAAAATCCCGAAACGTGGGATTGGGAGAAACTGCGAGAAGAATTACTGAATATTTTCTTAGTTGATTGGAAAATAAAAAGAGATGAGGTAGAAACACTGAAAACCGAAATTCTAAGGGGAGACCTTAAGAAGGTTGCAAGGGAATTATACGATGAAAAAGAGGAACTGATTGGTGAATTAAGGATGAGAGAGGTCGAGAGAGCCATTGTGCTTCAGGTCATAGACAATCAGTGGAGAGATCATCTATATGAACTCGATGCGCTAAAACAGGGGATCGGTTTGAGAGGATATGCACACAAGGACCCACTTGTCGAATATAAGAGGGAATCGTTTCGGATGTTTGAGGAATTGCTGGGCAGGATAACCGACGATGTTGTGAAATTCCTTTACAGAATGAGAATAGAATCGCCTAATGCTCCTAAACTCACGAAGGTTGAGGGTGTGTCTATGAAAGCCGATGCAGGTTCAACGATTTCTAAAGCAAAAAAGAAACCGGTTGCGGTTGGTAATCCGCAGAGAAGTGTGAGTGCAAAGATCCAGCAGAAGATTGGTAGTTCTATGAGCGAAGGGGATAAAAAATTCCTGCAGGTTTACGAAGAAATGAGGAAGAAAGGGCAAAAAGTTGGCAGGAATGACCCTTGCCCATGTGGAAGTGGCAAAAAGTTCAAAAAGTGCCACGGGAAATATTTGTAGGTTTATCGGGGTCAGGTCTCAACATTTGACATTTAATGTCCATCAGATAATTCAAAACAACAGAAAAACTCGACACAAAAGACTAAACTAAATATTTACTGAGTTTTTTGAACTGGGAAAAAGCAAGTGTCAAATGTTGAGACCTGACCCCTAAGTTTCCTACTTTTTTTCTGGTAGGGGACGAATGCTGTAACTGCCACATTTCGGGCAGAACCTCTCTTCGGCAACACCTTTCTCATAATGTCCTAAAAACTCATGTCCGCACCGCATACACTTCATCTTACAGTTGTTTTTTTCAGCCATTTTTCTCCTTTCCTAACAGGGAATATAAGAGATTCAAAGAGATTTAGTTTTATCATTAACAGGGAATTTAAGAGATTTAAAGAGATTTAGTTTTATCATTAACAGGGAATTTAAGAGATTTAAAGAGATTTTTCATTTTTGACTTTTTCTTATTCATGTTTTTATATCTCTTATATTCTCTTCCAGTCCCTGTGATTCGGCTTTTGATTCAAGAGACTTAAAGAATTTTTCATTTTCTAGACTTAGACCTTCTTTTTCTATTTGATAGAAATTGTCAAACCTCTTAAATTGCAATTTTTTCTTTGCAAAATTTACCAGGAATCCAATTAGAATCTCAGTTACTCTTAATTGCGAGATCAACTGAGCCTTGTTATCCTCATTCAGTTCCTTTACTGCTTTAACTTCAATAATTACTCGATCTTCAACTATTAAATCGGGAACATACATACCAACTTTCTGATTGTCATATATAACAGGAAATTGTTTTTCTGAAGTAACATTGAAGTCCTTGCTTAATTCAATGGAAAGAGCATTGTGATATGGTTTTTCTAACAAACCTGGTCCCAGTTCTCTATGGACTTTGTAGAAGCTCCTGATAATTTTATCGGTTATATCTCTATACTGCGAATCATCCCATTTCATCGCTACATATTGATTTGTTTTTGAGTATAATTGATGTATTAATCAGCTATTTTGTGAAGCTGTGTAATTTTACATCTCTTATATTCTCTTCTAGTCCCTGTTGATATTATTTTTTCGCTTTTTTCTTTTTCTCTCTTGCTTCTTTCTTCTCCCTTTCTTGCTTTAGTATTTTCTTGGTTTCTTCTATCTCTTCTTTGGTTACGTTCTTTCTCATCTCTTCAAGTTCTTTCATTACTTTTGCGAACTTTGCTCCCTCACTTGCTGCAATCCATTCGAGCTGCAGTCTTTCGGGTCTTATACCGAGCTTTTGAAGTTTATTCCAAAGTTTTTCTATCCTTAACTGGGCCCATCTGTTTGCATTTATGTATTTGCAATCCGCATAGTGGCACCCGGAGACGAGAACTATGGGAGCACCGAGTTCAAAAGCACGAAGTACGAATTTTTCGTCGACGCGACCGCTGCACATTGTTCTGATAATCCTGCATGTATCAGGATACTCAAATCGGGAGATACCGGCAAAGTCAGCGCCAGCATACGAGCACCAGTTGCAGGCAAATACGATGAACTTTTCTTTCGGTTTGTCTTCAAGATGATTTTCTACCATAGATAGTAGCTGCTTGTCTGTGAAGTGTTTCATAGTGATTGCATCGAAAGGACATTCAGCCGAACAGGCACCGCAACCATGGCAGGCAGCTTCGATAACTTCTGCAGGTATTCTTTTCTTAATATCTACCGTTATCGCAGAATACGGACAAACCTTAGCGCAGATACCGCAGATGGTGCATTTTTCAGTATCGACACTTGCCGTTATAGCTTGCACCTTTACCTTTCCCTGGCTCATGAGTATCTCTGCTTTTGCAGCAGCTGCTCCTGCCTGTTGAACACTCTCTCTCACATCCTTGGGTGACTCCGCACATCCGGCAAGGAAGACACCGGCAGTAGGTGCCTCAACAGGTTTCAGTTTGGCATGCTGCTCCATTAAAAAACCATCGGGGCTTGTTGTTAATGTAAGAAATTTTCTTATTATTTTGGTGTCCTCCCTTGGAACAATACCAGTTGCAAGAACGACCATTTCTACCTCATGTTGTTCAACCTTTCCGGTTGTTGTATCCTCAACCGTTAGAATAAGATTTTTTGTTTTTGGGTCCTCCTCTATCTCACCGGGAATACCTCTTATATATAGTGACCCATGTTCCTTACTTCTTTCCAAAAAGTCTTCAAATCCCTTACCGAAAGTGCGCATATCCATATAGAATACCTTCGACTGTATATCGGCTGAATATTCGCTTAAAAGCAGAGTTTCTTTGATGGTATTCATACAGCAGATGTTACTGCAGTAAGGATTTCCTTTCTTCTTCGAGCGAGAACCGACACATTGCACGAAACCGACTGTTTTGGGCATTTTCCTGTCGGAGGGTCGAATAATGTTTCCGTCCAATGGACCTGTTGGTCCCATTAATCGTTCGAATTCCATACTTGTAAGGACATTTTCGTATTTTGTGTAACCGTATTCATCATGTTCTGTCGGGTCATACATATCTATTCCGGGCGAAGCTATAATTGTTCCTACCTCTATTTCTATAATTTCATCCTTCATATCATAGTTTATCGCGTGCGGTTCGCAAGCATCAGCGCACTTACCGCAGGCTAAGGGGAAGTTACCAAGACAGGAATTTATGTCGATAAGATATGTTGATGGAACCGCTTGTGGAAATGGCATATATATTGCCTTTCTCGAAGAGAACCCCATCTGGAATTCGTCAGGAACGACAACCGGACATACATCCAGACAATCCTCGCAGGCGGTGCAGAGATTCTCATCCACATACCTGGCTTTTTTCCTGATCTTTACCTTAAATTCACCGATATGACCCGATACATCTTCAATCTCTGAGTAAGTGAGCAATGTAATGTTGGGATGTCGACCGACATCCATCATCCTCGGACCGAGGATTCATATTGCTCAGTCCATACTGGGGTAAACTTTGTCCAGTTGTGCCATTTTGCCACCAAGCGTAGGGCTTTTCTCAACCAGATAAACCGGATATCCGGCGTCGGCTAAATCAAGAGCTGCCTGCATTCCGGCAGCACCACCACCGATAACCAGGGCTGCTTTGGTGACAGGTAGTTCTACCTCAACCTGGGGTTTTAGAAGTCTTGTTTTGGCAACAGCTGCTCTGATGATATCCTTTGCTTTTTCCGTAGCTCTTTTTTTATCAGTGTGAACCCAGGAACAATGCTCCCTGATATTTGCCATCTCCATCAGATATGGATTAATACCTGCTTCACTCACACAGTTTCTAAATGTGGGTTCATGCATTAGTGGTGTACAAGAGGCGATTACGACTTTATCAAGCTTCTGTTCTTTGATGGCCTTTTTTACTTCTTCCTGACCGGGCTCAGAGCATGTGTATTTATTTTTCACAGAGAATGCAACACCAGAAAGTTTTTTTGAAAATTCTACAAGTTCATCACAGTCTACTGTTGCAGCAATGTTTACACCGCATTCGCAGACAAAGACACCTATCCTTAAATCGTCTTTGAGCAATTATTTCACCCCCTTTCCTTGTTCTATCTTTTCCATTACTTTATCGAACTTTACTCTGTGCATATGGAGTCCTACTTCTTCCGGTGAAAATCCCTGAGCAAGTCCAAGTAGTTGGAAGTAATATATTATTGGGATATTGAATTCTTTTCCTTTTGTTCTTGCAATCATTATCTGACCCAGGTCGAACGATGAGAAACAGGTAGGACATATCAATCCCATACAATCCGAACCGGACTCCTCTATCGAAGAAAAAATATCATAAACCATATTCATTGGTATTTCACTGTCGAGACATCCTTTACCGCAACAGAGCAGTTTCTTCTGATGATTTATGGGTTCTGCACCGAGAATGGATGTCAGTTTTTCAAGTATGTTCGGGTAATCGGCATCGTCGACTGCCATTATCTGGCTCGGTTTTAAGAGATGACATCCGTAGTGAATTGCAACCTTCACATTGTTAAGGTGTCTTGTCACGGATTTTTCTAATACATCCATACCAATGTCGTCCCGTATTAGTTGAACAGCATGTTTTACCTCGACTGTTCCCTTGTATTCCCTTCCGATTTTTTTAAGTTCCTCGTTAACTTCGTTCTTTAGTTTTTCATCTGTATTAAGCAGATATGATACTTCCTTAAGTGTTGCCGTACATCCACTGCAGACAGTAACAATATCGAGACCTACCTCTTCTGCAACAGTAAGATTCCTTGCAGCGATAACAAGCCACTTTTTCATATCTTTTGCCTTGAAGTAAATGGGATCAGGGCAGCAGGTAAATCCTTCCACATCGACGAGTTCTACGCCAAGTTTCGGCATAGTCTTTCTTACCGCAAGTTCCATCTGTGGATACTTGAGAGGAATCATACATCCCCAGAAAGGGATAATTTTCACTTATCAGTCCCCAATAATTTTCTCAATTCATCAACCTGCGGTCTCTTCAGTTTTTTAAGCCCTAAAGATTCTCTTCGTCTATCGACAGTTGTTGTATGAATTACACTTTCTCCGGTTTTTTCGACTGCCTCAGAGAAACGGGCAATCGTATCCGGCGCTTTTCCTTCTTCTACAGCAATGTTCTTTAACGTTATTATGACTTCGATCGGGCGGACGTCTTGCGGGCATCTTTCATAACAGGAATAACAGTTTGTGCACAACCAGATTGGTGAGTCCTTCCTTATGAGTTCTCCTTCCAATCCACAAAGTGCCATAAGAAGTATATTTCTTGGGTTAAATTTTTTGGAATATTGCGCTGCTGGGCATATCGAGGAACAGGCACCGCATTGATAACAATAGTTATGATGTTTACCTTCGAGAGTATTATTCAGTTTTTCTCTGAACTTAAAGTTTATTTTAGCCTTTTCCATGGTTTACTTTTTGTCTTCACTATTAATCAGCAAAGTTATGAAATGCTGAATATCGATTTTTAGAGTTTTATTACTTGTTTTATCGTTCATTGCACACCTGAAGTGGATTTCGCATTTCGGACAGGCAACTGTTAGTAAAGCTGCCCCTGTATCCAACGCATCCTGTAATCTCTTCATTTGAATTCTTTTTGAATATATATCACAGTTAAGCCAGGCACTTGTTCCACAACATAGTGCGTTCGACCTATTCTTTTTCATCTCAACCAGTTCAAGTTCAGGAACTGCTTCGAGCAATTCTCTTGGTTCTTCATACATACCCATATGTCTGCCCAGTCGGCAGGCATCCTGATAGGTGATCTTCATCTTTTTTGGTTTGAGTGATATTTCCCCCCTTTTTATGTAAGGTGCAAGGAATGTGCTAATGTGTTCGACTTCAAAATCCAGAGGACCCATATACTTTTCATAATCAATTTTGAATGTGCGGTAACCCTCGGCACAGGAAAATATTACTTTTTTTGCACCAGATTTCTTAATTTCCTCTATATTGTGTTTCGCTAACTTAAGGAAATTCTCCTTGTCTCCACCCCATATGAGGTCGTGCCCACAGCATCTTTCATTAGGGAGTAAAACGGGTTCTACCCCGATACTGTTTAATAACTTAAGGACACTTCGCGCTGCATCAAGGGTTTTAACGCCAATATCTGAGAAGAATGCGTCAAAATAAGGAAGGCAACCGACGAAATAGAGTATGTCTCCTTTTGTTTTTATTTTCGCTGATGATGGTATCCATTCCATCCTGTTTTGCTGGAGTTTATCGTTTGTCATTATTCTCATTAGAGATTGAAATGCACCACCATGCGAACAAACTGCTTCATGGTCATTTTTCTGAGCAGCATTTCTGATGGCTTTTGTCATTTCAATGTAGTCAATATCCTGGGGGCAGACTTCGTTACACCTGCCGCAGGTAAGACATGTCCAGATTGAGTTATTTTCGAAAAGTGTCTGTTCGTTACCTTTAAGAGCACTTGTGAGAAGTCGTCTTGGTGAATAAGTATTGTTTAATCTTGCAACAGGACATACACTGCTACATCTACCGCATTGAATGCATAAATACGCGCCTGTTTCCCTTATTGCTTTAGTTAGTTTTGCCACAAGGATTTTTCCCTAATTTCTTCACGCCTTCAGTAAATTCTCGCATTACCTTTGCAAACTTAGGTGATTCCGCCGCTGAAATCCATTCGAGTCTTAATCTTTCCGGTTCTATCCCAAGGATTTTCGTCATTTTCTCCAATTTATCGTAATTATCTTTTGCTATTCGTGCACCAAAGAGGTAATGACAATCTTCGAAGTGACAGGTAGTAATGAGAACACCATCGGCACCGAGTTCGAAAGCTTTAAGAACGAAAGAGGGATTAATTCTTCCCCCACACATTACTCTTACGATTCGAATATTTGAAGGATACTGCATCCTATTTATGCCGGCTCCATCAGCAGCCGGATAACTACACCAGTTACAGGCGAAACAAACAATTTTAGGTTCTAATTTATCTTTCATAAAGGAGTGCTTTAAGCGTTGCCTCTATCTGTTTATCGGTAAAGTGATGCATACCAGCTGCACCTGTTGGACAAACCGAAGCACAGACTCCACATCCTTTGCAAAGTGCCGAGTTGACCTGTGCGACTTTTATTCCCGGTTCTTTTTCGGTTATTTCTATTGCATGAAACTCACAAAGCTCTGCACATACTCCGCATCCCCTGCAGAAATTCTCATTGATGAATGAGGTTATTGGTTCCATAGTTATCTTGCCTTTCGAGAGCAATGAAGCTATTTTTGAACCAACAGCGGAAGCCTGAGCAATGGAATCTGCTATGTCTTTCGGAAATTGTGTGCATCCGGCAAGAAAAATTCCATCGACGTTTGTTTCAACGGGTCCGAACTTCGGGTGTCTCTCCATAAAAAACCTATCCGCACTTCTGGGTATCTTTAAAAGCTCGGCAAGTTCTTCGCTCTCCCGGAGTTTTGGTACCATACCGCAGGATAATACGAGAGCATCTACATTAAGTATAAGTTCTTTTTGCAATGGTTTGCTTACAATAGTGATAGTCTCTGCTTTATTCTTTCCTTCTACGATAGGCTTGTTGTTCTCATCATACCTGAGGAATAAAACCCCCATCTCCCTTGCCTTTCTGTACATCCTTTCTGCGCCTTTGCTATATACTCTGATATCCCTATAGTATATCACCACATTTATATTATGCCGGCGTAAAGAGATTGCTTGCTTTATTGCAGCCTGACAACAATATCTTGAGCATCCGGGGTTTCCCCCTCCTTCACCCCTTGAACCAACACACTGTATATAGGCAACGGTATCGGGTTTTTCTCCATTAATTTCGATGTTTCCGTTTCCAAGTAGTATTTTTTCCATTTCCATATTTGTAATAACATTTCCAAATTTACCATAAAAGAATTTACCCTCAGGATTATATAGGTCGGCACCAATTGCAACTACTATTGCACCAACCTTCAATTCCTTCTCTTCCGTACCTTTGGAAACCTTTTTCTGGAGTGTAGCCTTAAAGTGACCGACAAAACCTTCTAACTTCTTAAGTTCTGTTTCCTGTAAAACGATTACTTTTGTTTTTTTAAGTACACTTAACCTTTCATCTATTAGCTCACTGCCTGATTTGCCGCTCGGATATGTTGATGCAAGTTCTCTAACCCTGCCTCCCAATTTTTCTGACTTTTCTATGAGATAAACCTTGAAGTTCCTTGTCGAAAGGTCTATTGCCGTCTCTATACCAGCTATTCCTCCTCCAAGGATGAGTACATCCTGCCCAACTTCTATCTCTCTTGGTTCAAGAGGTTGTAGTTCTCTGGAACGTGCAACCCCCATTCGAATAAGGTCTTTTGCTTTTACCATTGCTTCTTCAGGTTCCTGTGTGTGAACCCATGAACAATGGTCTCTTATGTTTACCATTTCGAATAGATATGGATTGAGTCCGACCTTTCTCACATTTTCCCTAAATACAGGTTCATGTGTTTTGGGGGTACAGGCAGCAACCACAACCCTTGTGAGGTTATACTCCTTTATGGCATCCTGTATGTCGCGCTGGTTTGCTTCGGAACAGGCGAACAGAAGATCAGTGGAGTAAACCACATTTTTTAGTTTGTCGGCGTACAGAGCAAGTTCTTTGCAGTCAAGAAGCCCTGAAATATTCAGTCCACAGTGACAAACAAAAACCCCGACGCGGATTTCTCCTTCCGTATTGATTTCTTCGATTTCTTCTTTTTTTCTTTCAAGTTTATAATCACTGACTGCTACGGAAGCTTTCAATGCAGCGCCACAGGCTTCAGCAATAGAATCGGTTATGTCCTTTGGGACAGTAGCGGAGCCACAAAGATATATACCTTTTTTCGTAGATTCCATAGGTCTTGAACAGGAATCCATCATAGCGAAAAATCCATCGTCATCTATTTGTATTCCAAGCACTTTAGCCAGGCTGTCCGTACCTTCGTGTGGAACAAGTGCCGAAGAAAGAACTGCAAGGTCTACATTGATTTCCTTTATTTCTGCGGTTTCGGTATTTTCGTATGAGAGAATGAGGTTACCGGTATGGGGATCTTCCACAATCTTCGATGGTTTACTTCTAATATATTTTACCCCTTCATCCAGAGAACGATTGTAAAATTCGTCAAATCCTTTTCCAAAAGCTCTTATATCAATGTAAAAAACGATAATTTCTGCATCAGAGAAAAATTCTCTGACTATCAAGCTATCCTTGATAGCATTCATGCAGCATATGCGACTGCAATAACTGATATCCCTTTTTTCATTTCGAGAACCAACGCATTGTATAAAGGCAATTCTTTTGGGTGATTTTCCATCCGTTATTCGTTTGAGTTCACCCCTGGTTGGTCCGCCAGCAGATAGTATTCTCTCAAGTTCTAAGCTTGTAACTACATTTTTGAATCTCGTATAACCGTATTCACTTGCCTCTCGTGGATCGTAGTAATCATTACCTGTTGCAACGATGACTGAGCCCACATTTACATTTATTGTTCTATCTACATCATCATAGTCTATGCAGTTAGGTTTACAGGCTTCCTGACATTTTGAACAGGCAAGGGGTAATGTACCAAGACAATCGTCAGCATTTCTAATGTAAGCGGATGGCACTGCTTGCGGGAAGGGGCGATAAATAGCTTTTCTGATTCCGAGACCGACCTCAAATTCGCTTGGTTTCACGACAGGACAAACCCTTTCGCAATCCCCACAACCTGTGCACTTATCAATGTCGATATATCTTGCTTTTTTAAGGATAGTTACGTGGAAATCACCTTCATTGCCGTCAAGCTCTACTACTTCACTATTAGTTAGGAGTTCAATTCCTGGATGTCGACCGACATCCATCATTTTAGGTCCAAGAATTCATATTGCACAATCCATAGATGGAAATGTTTTGTCGAGTTGTGCCATTTTTCCACCTACTGTTGGACTTTTTTCTACAAGGTAGATCTTGAAGTCTTGTTCGGCAAGGTCAAGAGCCGCTTGAGAGCCTGCAATACCTCCGCCGATGATAAGAATACCTTTTTTTTTTTTATTTTTGCTTGATTCCATACTGGTATCCATTATCAAATGCTTTGAGGTTAAGCTCTTTGAATCTCTCAGGTACGGATTCGGGTATTGTTTTCTTCATCGATTCTACGGTTACTACTTCTGTGATGGCGGTGAGGAAACCGAGCATTACAACATTTGCGATAATACGATTTCCCAGTTCTTCGGCAAATTTCGTTGACGGAATCGAAAAATATTTTATTTTTTCTGATTTTTTCGGTTTGACAAGGTCGGTATCATAAAGAAGTAATCCATCGTTTTTCAATTCTTGTATGAACTTATCGTATCCTTTCTGTGACATAGCAACTAAAATATCGGATTTTACAACGTAGGGATAGAGGACTCTATCATCTGAAATTACAAGTTGAGAGCTACATGCCCCACCTCTTGCTTCCGGTCCGAAAGACTGATTCATTGTAGCGGATTTATTGTCATAGATTGAAGCCGCTCTTCCTATGATGATTCCCGATCTAATAATTCCCTGTCCTCCAAATCCTGCAAATCTAATCTCTGTCAATTTTTCCCCCGTATGGCACGAATTTATTACCCATTACTTCAGAAAGACGAGCGTTGTATGAATCCAGGAATGTTAGTCGTTTTCTTTCGATAAACTCTCCAACGATTATTTTCTTTCCGGTTTTTATCTCAAGATTTTGGGTGTCTTCTCCGTTTTTTACTTCTGAATTCTTATAACAGAAATTTATCAGTTCAGATTCGTTTTCCAACGCATCTACTCCTGCAAAGTAGTGTCCTCCAGGAGCAATTACTTCTATTACGGATAAACCCTCTTTCGTCATTGCTTTCAGCAAAGAATCGGTTAGTTGTTTAGTATGCAAAGCAGTCCATCTTGCGACGAAGACAGCCCCACAGGATTTTGCGATATGGGGAATGTTAAATGGTCTTTCGAAATTCGAATAGGTAGAAAACATGTAGGCAGGAGATTGTTCTCCGGATTTTGTTGGATAAACGAAGTTATTGATACAAATTGCTATAAGGTTCATATTTCTTCTTCCGGCATGCACAAGGTGATTTCCACCCAATGTAGCCAAATCTCCAACCAGGGAGATTACCTGCAAGTCAGGATTACCGAGTTTTAAACCTGTTCCAAAAGCAACTGATCTCCCTCTATGTGTGTTTATAAAATCAACTTCCAGCGGTTTTATCGCTTCTGGTGTATAAAAGACATCGGATACTAAACAAACCTTGTCCATATTTATATTCGATTTCTTCAGAGCGTCGTTCAGCGCTTCCAGAATGGGATATTTTTTCATTACTTTGCTCCGCTTCCAAAGATTTGTCTTTCCAGGACAGTTGCGAATTCAAAAACGCCATTGTATCTTTTCTTTTCTTTTGCTACCTGTTTTATTGCCGCCAGTATGTCATCCGGACTATGAACCGATCCACCACCATGAGGAACCAGAATGACATTGGAATTACCGTGCGTACATCTCTCTACTTCAAACACGATTTGCCCATAGTTGATTTCGGGCACTACGAAACCTTTCACCTTTTTAGAGAGCTCGACTATTCTTTTATCGGGAAACGGCCATACGGTTACGAGCCGGAGATTTCCCACTTTTATACCCGCTTTTCTTGCAAGTTCAATTGCTCTGATTGCAACTCTTGAAGTTATACCATATGAAATAACGACAACTTCGGCGTCATCCAGCCCTTCTTCTTTTAATTCGATGATTTTATCTGCGTTGACCCTTATTTTATCAACTAATCTTTTTGCTGAAGATTTGTGTTTTCCTTCTATTAAGTCTTTAATGGATACAGGATAGCCTTTTTCGTTATGTTCAAGCGCAGAGATGTAAAGTTTATAGCCGTCACCGGCTTTGACCATCGGTGGAACAAGGTCTTTATCCGGTTTATAAGGTGCATAATCGCTCTTTTTACCTTTAAACCACCTTCTTGGTTCTATTGGGATTTCACTGGCTTCGGGGATTATTACCTTTTCGGTCATATGTCCAACACACTCATCCGACATAAGCATCACAGGACATCTGTATTTCTCTGCAAGGTTGAAGGCTTTTACCGTAAAATCGAAACTTTCCTGCGGAGAATCCGGAGAGAGAGTAATAACTTCGTAATCCCCTTGAGAACCCCATCTTGCCTGCATCATATCGGCCTGTCCCGTACTTGTCGGTACTCCTGTGGATGGTCCTCCTCGCTGGATGTTGATTATAACGAAAGGAAGTTCAAGCATTGCTCCTAATCCTATGGTTTCCATCATAAGTGAGAATCCGGGTCCGGAGGTTATGGTCATTGCTTTTCTACCGGATAGGGAAGCACCCATAACCGAGGATATCGAACCAAGTTCATCCTCCATCTGGATGAATATTGCTCCTACCTGCGGAGCTCTTTTTGCGAAGGCTTCCGCAGCCTCGGTCGATGGAGTAATGGGATAACCTCCAAGGAATTTACAGCCTGCAGCGAGAGCTCCTTCAGCGGCTGCAACATCTCCGTCTATGTAGAAAACGCCAGTGCGCACATCCTTGGGATTGGCTTTCAATTGCAACCTCCCTCTTTCTCCATATACGTCAATCCTTTCTTCTTTGTCTTTTATGCATTTCATTTTTGGAGCACAAGAAAAATAATCTTTTCTCTGTGGACTCTGCGGTTTTCATTTTCCAAGCCATTTTTTATAGGATTCTATATATGTGGGTCTTTCTCTGTCAACGAATTTTCCCACTATTATTTCTTTTTGATAGTCGATATGAAGATTGTCGGTTGACTCCCCGTGTTTAATCACTGAATTCTCATGATAGAATTTCATCATATCGAGACCATCACCGAGTCTATTTATTCTCGAGTAATATTGTGCACAGGGAGATATCACTTCGACAAAGGAAAATCCAGGCTTATTTAATGCTTCATATATTGAATTTGTTAATCTTCTGATATGTAGGGCGGTCCATCTTGCTACGTATACCGCACCTGCTGCTTCAACTATCTGTGGAATATTGGATGGAGGTTCGAAGTTTCCATATGGAGATGTGGTGGTATATGCTGTAAGAGGTGTGGTGGGTGCAACCTGACCACCTGTCATTGCATATATGAAGTTATTAACACATACTACGGTCATATCGATATTTCTTCTTGCAGCGTGAATGAGATGATTTCCGCCTATTGATACCAGATCTCCATCTCCGGAAACTACGACTACTTTTAATTCAGGATTCGCAAGTTTAAGACCCGTTGCAAATGGGATTGCACGACCGTGTGTTGTATGGAAGGAATCAAGTTTGATGTAGCCGGCAAATCTACCGGTACAACCAATTCCCGAGACAACAGAAACCTTTTCTTCATCGAGTTTTGCTTTTTCCATTGCAGCTACAAATGCGGAAGCCACCAAACCTATTCCACAACCAGGACACCAGATATGTGGAATTCTGTCCATCCTGAGATAAAAATCCATCGGGTGTTTTATTTCTTTCATTTCGCTAAATCCTTTATTACATCAACGATAGGTTCTGGATTCTGCAAATCCTTGTTTTTATATTCAATGAACTTTATTTCGGCATTTCCGTAGTTACATCTTTGTACCTCGAGATATACCTGACCATAGTTCATTTCGGGAACTATAAAGGTTTTGATTTTTTTGGATAATTCTCTTATACGTTTATCCGGGAAGGGCCATACGGTAATAAGCCTTAAATTTCCTACTTTTTTCCCCTCTTTTCTAACTTTTTCTACTACTTTATTTGCAGTTCTAGATAAGGAACCGTAAGAAAGAATAGCAATATCCGCATCGGCAATTTGATTTTCTTCCACTTTGGTAATATTGTCCACTTCATTGCGTATTTTTCTAACAAGACGATGGACATTCCACTCCTGGGTTTGTTCATTCATAACAGGATAACCTCTCTTGTCATGGGTCAATCCTGTAATGTGAAACTTGTATCCTTCACCTGCATTTACCATTGGTGGGACGAGGTCCTTATCAAAGTCGAAAGGTAGGTATTTATTTTTCGCGCCGGTGAAATGTTTTCGTGGTATAAATTCTATTTCGCTTGCTTTTGGTATAATTACCTGCTCAACCTTTTTTGCAAGGAACTCGTCAGAAAGAACTAAAACCGGAGTTCGGTATTTCTCCGACATATTGAATGCATCGATAGTTAGTGAAAACATTTCCTGCGCTGAATTCGGGCAAAATGCTATGATTTCGTAGTCTCCATGAGAGCCCCAACGTGCCTGCATTATATCTCCAGAAGAAGGAGCATTCGGTATTCCTTCGGACGGTCCCCTTCTTTGAAAATCTACGATTACACAGGGAGTTTCCAGCATCACACCCAGTCCCAGGTGTTCCATCATAAGTGATAATCCCGGTCCAGAGGTAACCGTCATTGCTCTTTTGCCTGCCCACGATGCTCCAAGAACTGCGGAAAGAACGGAAATCTCGTCTTCCATCTGGATGAAAACGGCATCGACATCTTTTGCTCTTTCGGTATATCTTTTTATAACTCCTATAGATGGTGAAATTGGGTAAGCGGAGAGGAACCTGCATCCTGCAGCAAGAGCTCCTTCGGCACATGCCTGACCACCATTTAGCTTGTGGGTTCCGGTCAATACGGCTTTGGGGTTGGTTTTTACCATTTATCCTTCAGTTACCTTCTTTGTTTTCTTTTTCTCTCTGCTGAAGATTGCGAAATCGGGACAGATCATTTCACATAATCCACAATTTAAGCAGTCATCTGGTTTCTTCACATAAGGTGGATGATATCCCAGTTCATTGAACTCTTCGGAAGTTTCGAGCACATCATTAGGACAGTATTGCACACAGAAACCACAACCTTTGCATCTGTCACTGAATATAATTACTTCACCTTTAGGGATTTCTATTTCGTCTATATCTAACGGTTTTCTCCAGAATTTCACAATTATAACCTAATATGTTTGTTGTCTACAATTTTAGCCATTTCATATATAATGAGGCACATAATAGACTCATTCTTAGATTAAAAAGATATGTTTGTCAAGGAAAAAATGAGAAATTTTTCACAAAGTCAAAAAATATTATTAGAATTCAGCAAGGTGAATTATACAATTCTTAAATTGTAGTGAAAATCTTTATATTACGATGTTTAGAATTTTGTTCTCAACGTAAATAAACTTCTTTATCTCGTTTCCTTCTGTGTACTTTTTGATTTTTTCATCTTCAAGTGCGAGACGTTTTATCTCTTCTTCTTCTGTATGTGCCAGTACCTCTGTCCGTGAACGTACTTTTCCATTTACCTGAATGACGATTGTAACTTTTTCTTTCTTGATTGCATTTTCATCATACTTGGGCCACGTTTCGTAGAATATGCTTTCCGATTTTCCATACATACTGTAAATTTCCTCGGATATATGAGGAGCAAAAGGAGCGAGCAGAAGCGTAAACTTTCTAATTCCATATTGAAATAGAGACGATTCTTTGTTCTCGAATGCATACATCTTGTTCAGTAGCTCCATGAGCGATGCAATGGCTGTATTGAAGTCCATTCTCTCCAGATCTATGGTAACCTTCATTATTGTTTCTTCCAAAGAACGGTAGAATTCGTAGTCTTTTTTGCTTAATGAATTTGCATCCATTCCACTATATTCTTTTATATTTTCCTTCATAAGTGTATAAATTCTTGTAAGAAATCTTCTCGAGCCTTTGAGTCCCTGTTCACTCCAGAGTATTTCTCTCGCAGGAGGAGCGAAAAAAAGAAGTGCAATTCTTGCTATGTCAACACTTTCCTTATCGATAAGTTCTCTCGGAGATACGGCGTTTCCTTTTGATTTACTCATTACATCACCTTTCTCGTCAAGAACCATTCCATGATTGAAGAGTTTTATTGTCGGTTCATCACCTGGAAGCATATCTATGTCATATAGAAACATTGTGATGAATCTGTAATATATGAGGTGTCCTGCCGCATGCTCTATGCCGCCGATGTATAGGTCGACAGGAAACCATTTTTCTGCTTCTTCCTTTTCGTAGATAACATCGTTGTTCTTTGAACTGAAGTATCTTAAGTAATACCAGGATGAATCAAGAAAGGTATCTATTGTATCTGCATCCCTGTGTGCTTTTCCACCGCATTTCGGACATCTGGTATTGTAGAAGTCCGGAATATCTGCGAGAGGTGAGCGTCCTTTTGGGATAAAGTCAACCTTGGATTCAAGAGGTAGAAGCACAGGGAGTTCATTCTCGGGAACTGGTACAATTCCACATTTTTCACAATGAATCATTGGAATAGGAGCTCCCCAGTATCGTTGCCGTGAGATAAGCCAGTCTCTTATTCTGTATGTAATCTTTCTCTTTCCTATTTTTGTCTGCTCCATATGTTCGATGGTTTTGTCGATTCCAATTTTTGAGTCCATACCGGAAAATATTCCCGAATTTACCATAATACCTGGTTCTGTATAAGCATTTTCCATCTGTTCTATCGTTAGTTCTTTCCCCGGAGGGTTTATAACGATTTTTATAGGAAGATGATATCTTTTGGCAAATTCAAAATCTCTCTGGTCATGTCCTGGAACTCCCATTACAATACCTGTTCCATAAGAAGCAAGCACATAATCAGCTGTCCATATTGCAACTCTTTCGTTTGAAAATGGATTTATTGCATACAGTCCGGTGAAAATACCATCCTTTTCTGCTTTTAAATCGGTGCGCTCAATTTCCGTTTTCATCATCGAACGCTCGATATAAGCTAAAACATCATCCCTTTTCTCTGAAAACTCGAGTATGTGTTTTAAGATTTTATGCTCGGGGGCAATAACAATAAACGTAACACCGTAGATTGTATCAGACCTTGTTGTGAAAACAGGGAGTTCCATATTTTCCTTTTCGAGTTTGAATACTATCTCTGAACCTTCGCTTTTTCCAATCCAATTTCTCTGTATTGCTTTAACGTTATCAGGCCATTCTGTTAGATTATCGATTCCCTTAAGAAGTCTTTCGGCATAATTCGTAATTCGTATAAACCATTGTTCGGTTTCCGTTTTCTCGACCGCAGAATCACAGCGCCAGCATCTGCCTTGAATTACCTGTTCGTTTGCCAGGACAGTTTTGCACTCCGGGCACCAGTTTACGATAGTTTCGTCTCTGTAACAAAGACCTTTTTCGTACAGCTTTTTGAAAAGCCATTGTGTCCATCTGTAGTATTCAGGTTTACAACTTATTACCTCTTTTTCCCAATCGTAGCTAATACCAAGTTTCTTAAGGGTATCCCTGGAAATCTCGATGTTGTTCATAGTCCACCTTTCTGGACTTGAGTTATGAGTTATTGCAGCTTGCTCAGCAGGTAGCCCGAAGGCATCCCAGCCAAATGGGTGGAAGATCTGGAAGCCGTTCATCCTTTTATATCGCCAAACTACATCTCCAAGAATGTAATTTCTGAAGTGTCCGATATGTATATCACCGGAGGGATAAGCGTACATTTCAAGTAGGTAGAATTTTTTTTCTGGATTTTTTGGGGTACAGAAAAGTCTCATTTTATCCCATCTTTTCTGCCACCTCTTTTCTATTTCCTTAAATAGATTGTTTTTCATAATTCCTCATTTTGTTTTTTTTCTTACATTTAACAAAAACCCCACTATTCCTTTAGGAAAGTGGGGTTAAATACTTAGCGATTCGCTTTTGGTCAGATATACCCCACCATATTGTTTAGTTTGCTCAACAACAATGAATCAAGAACCAATTCTCTTCTTTTCATAATCCTTTCTATAGCACAAAGGAAACAGCTTGTCAAGAACTAATTTCATAGTGTCATTGCAGTTCAGACAATAGAGCATGTGTTCTTAGAAACCCTTCTGTCCCTCCTAATGCTGGATAATGTCATTCTGAAGTCTGCGCTGGATAAGTTTCAGCATTGTTTCAGTATCTTACAAGTCCTGTCATTCTGAGTAAGCATTAGTTTTTCACTTAGGAAGAATCTTGGTTTTTAGATTCTTCCACGGTCAAAATGGAACAGAACACTCAGAATGAGACAGCGACTGCAATTATTGAGGTTTCCTATTTTATGGGTGAAATATGACATTCTATTGTCTGAATGGCAATTCATTGCTCAATGTCAATTTTGCCGTGAGTAAGGTTTTTTAGGTCTTCGAGAAGGCTTTCCTTGTTTTTTTCTTCCACAGAGATTTTCAAGAATAGTTTGTTTGTATAATTCTGTTCCAGTATTTTTGCATTATGGTGTTTCAAAAGATTTTGCATTTTCCCAGTATTTTTTGTTTCTACTCTAAATGCCAATTCTATTGTAGGAACACAGGCTACTTTTCTTGATATTTCGATAGCCTTTCGTGCGCTCTCTCGGTATGCTCGGTTTAGACCTCCAAGTCCAAGCTTAATTCCACCGAAATATCGCGTTACCACGATAAGTGTATTGGTTAAATTTACCATCTTAATTTCTTGTAAAATGGGCAATCCTGCGCTTTTCGGTGGTTCTCCATCGTCAGAGCATTTTTCTATTATATTTTTGTAACCCAGTCTGTGTGCATAAGGGTGATGGGTTGCATCCTTGAATTCTCGTTTCAAAAGTGAGAGCTGTCTTTTTGCATCATTTGGTGAGGATACAGGCACTATTGTTGCATAAAAGCGTGATTTTTTAATTTTTTGCTCGATTATTATCTTTTTCTCAACGGTAAATAGAATCATTGTTTCTTTATAGTTTAGGGATTCCGGAAAGTCAAGCAAAAAGGAAGATTACAGCTGAGAAAATTTCATTTGACAAACAATCGTTTTTAACTTATGATAAATAACTTTGAATAGTTGAACAGAAGGTTTTAAGGAGGTATTGAATGAAGCGTACTTATCAACCGAGCAGGAAGAAGAGAAGAAAAAAGCACGGATTTAAAAAAAGGATGTCTGATAAAAGTGGAAAAAAAATTCTTGCAAGGAGAAGGAAAAAAGGAAGAAAGAGGCTTACGGTTTCGGGAGAAAAATAATACGATTAAAAAGCGTTCTCATTTCGATGAGATTTTCCGCAAAGGAAAGAGAACGGTAGGATCAACGATATCTATAGTATTTACCGAAGAAGACAGCTTCAAGTTTGGGATTACATTTAAGAGAGATGCGAAATCGGCTGTGCAAAGGAATAAGGCAAAGAGAAGAATACGACATTTAGTAAGAAATGGGAAACTCAAATTAAGGGAGAACATTAACATTGTGTTTATTTTGTCCGGAGATTCATTGAGTCTCACATTTAAAGAGCTTTCGAGTGAATTACGAAAAATAATCGAGGATGCTGAAATCACCGAATGAAAAAAATAGTTATTTTGATTATTTTATTTTACAAGAAATTCTTATCGCCTTTATTACCCGGAACCTGTAGATTCTATCCAACTTGTTCAACATACAGTATTGCGGCTATTAAGAAATACGGTTTGCTCAGAGGAGGTTTGAAAGGATCATGGAGGCTTCTGAGGTGTAATCCCTTTAATCGCGGGGGATACGACCCTCTAAAATAGGAGAAAAAGTGGATAAAAGAACAATAACCGCCCTTCTCTTGATTACGGTATTAATATTCGTTTATACTATGTTAACGAGGAGGACAACTCAACCGCCAAAGAAAATTGTGGAAACAGAACAAAAGAAAGTAGAAGAGGTGAAACAAGGGGAAAAACCCCAGGAAACCGAGATAGTCGATGCAGGAGAGAATAAGAAAGAAAATGTTGTTACAGAAACCACAGAAGTACCCAAAGAAGAAAAAACGATAATAGTCAGAACGAAGGTTTTTACAGCGGAATTTTCCACTTATGGTGCTACACTACAAAGCATGAAATTGCTGAATTATGCAGGGGAAGGTGGTAAACCTGTGGAGTTGATTCCGGAAGGTGGGAATCCTCTCGCCGTATCACTGTTAGAGGAAGGTAAAACAGTTGATTTAAGTCAATTCCAAACTTCTTGTGAGAGAGACAGCATTAATCTCACAGGGGGCTTGAAGGACAGCCTTGTGTTTCATTATGTTAAGAATGATACTACATTCTTGAAGAAGGTTTTTGTTTTCACTCCTGACAGTTATGTTATGGATTTGCATATCAAGTTTCCAGATGAGATCAAACGTTCCGCAAGACTTTCTTTCAATACCGGATTAGCTTCCACTGAAAAAGATAAGAGGGATGAACTTGCATATACCTTCTTTGTAGCGATGTTTGGAGACCATTTTGAACGCAAAGCTTTAAAAAAGATAAAGGAAGAAAAATCATCTGTGGAAGGAAGAATTAAATGGGCAGGTATAACAAGTAAATATTTCCTCTTTTTAATGGTGCCGCAAGACACAATAGTTAATAACGTGAGTCAATGGAAAATCGATAAAAAAAGAATTGGACTATCGGTATCAACAGGAGAGGTAAATACAGGTAATTTTTCACTCTATTTTGGTCCTTTGGACTACTATCTGTTGAAGAAGATGGGAAGTGGATTTGAACAGAGTGTCTATTTTGGATGGCAATGGATTGCGCCAATAAGCAAAGTCATTTTTTTCATATTCACCGGGATTCAGAAGGTTATACCCAACTATGGGATTGTAATAATCATATTCTCAACGATTATGATGGTTGTATTTTTTCCGTTAACGATAAGAAGTTTTTCTTCTATGAGAAGGATGCAAAAGCTCCAGCCGAAAATGGAAGGAATAAGGAAAAAACTTAAGGATGAACCACAGAAGATGAACGCTGAGATTATGAAGCTTTACAAACAGAATAAAGTTAATCCAGTTGGAGGCTGTTTACCTCTGGTATTCCAGATGCCTGTGTTCTTTGCACTCTATGCAGTTCTTCGCAGCACAATCGAGTTAAGAAGAGCTCCATTTATGTTGTGGATAAAAGACCTGTCAATGAAGGACCCATACTATGTTCTACCTGTTGTTATGGGAATTGCGATGTTTTTTCAGCAGAAACTTACGGTAACGGACCCAAAGCAAAAAGCAATGACCTATTTTATGCCCATTTTTCTTGTTTTCATTTTCTCCAGATTGCCATCGGGTATAGTCCTTTACTGGCTTATCTATAATCTTTTGTCGATTTTACAGCAGTATATCATTCACAGAAATGAAAGGAAGGAAGTAGAAACGCAAGCCAAACCTGAACAGAATGAAGTTTCCTAACACAATTGCAGCCATTTCTACTCCCCCGGGTATTGGAGGCATAGCTGTCATAAGAATAAGTGGGAAAGATTCCCTCAATATAGCTGCGCAGATATTCAAGGGTAAGTTTTCGCCAGAGAAAATCGAAACACACAGAGTGATACATGGGAAGATAATCGAGCCTGAAACAAAAGAAGAAATCGACGAGGTTTTGCTTACTGTAATGCATGCTCCCGAAACTTACACTGGTGAAGATGTGGTAGAGATTAGTTGCCACGGTGGAGTTGTGAGTGCAAAAAGGGTGCTTTCTGAATCGATCAAGGCAGGGGCTTCTCCGGCTGGTAAAGGTGAGTTTACTAAAAGAGCTTTTATTAACGGAAAAATAGACTTGATGCAGGCAGAAGCAGTTTTTGATATTGTTAGTGCAAAGACAGAACAGGGACTGAAAAGTGCACTCGCTCAACTTAACGGAGTTCTTTCTCAGAAACTTGGGAGTTTAAGGAAAATTTTAGTATCCGTATTGAAGGATATAGAACTTTCTTTTGATTTTTCAGAACAGGATGTTTCCATACCCAAGCGAAACACTTTAGAGAAAAAACTAAATAGTGCACTCGATGGCATTAGCGATATAATTGAAGAAAGTGAAAGGGCAAGTATAGTGCAAGATGGTATCAGTGCTGCTATTGTAGGAAAACCAAATGTTGGTAAATCTTCGCTTTTAAACGCACTTCTACTTGAAGAACGGGCTATTGTTACACAAATTCCTGGAACAACAAGAGATACTGTTGAGGGATGGATAAATGTAAATGGAATTCCTTTAAATCTTTATGATACTTGTGGTTTTAAAGATACGGAGAATGTTGTCGAGGAAAAGGCGATCGAGAAAACTATGGATGTGATGAATAAAACATCTTTCTTGCTTTTTGTGACAGATGGCTCGTCCCGTTCTGTCGAAGAAGATGTAGAAATGCTCGACATCGTAAAAAACAAGAAATTGATCATTGTGATAAACAAGATAGACCTTCCTCAAAGAATAAGAATTTCGGAACTAATCAATGGTTCCGATTACCCTATCTGCAAGATTTCCGCAAAAGAACACAGCGGCATCGGGAAATTGAACGCTGAGATTATGAAGCTTATAGAGGTGAATAATTTGAGACTTGGTAACAGCTCCAATATTCGCTCCAGGCATTTTGCCCTTCTTTCTCGAGGAAAGGGATGTATCAGTAGTGCTTTGGATGGATTGATAGAGGGCAAAGGACTCGAGCTGCTTGCCTTCGAGATTAAAGAATCATTAACTGTTCTTGGCGAGCTGGTAGGAGAGGTAACATCGGAAGAGGTTCTTGAAAGCATATTCACCAAGTTCTGCATAGGGAAATAGTATGAAAAGAAATATCACAATTAAAATTTCTCTTGTGTTTTCTCTTCTTGCGCTTATTATTTCTGTTCTTACATTCCTTAAAACAGGAGGTGTATCTGATATAAAGAAGCAAGTGAGTTCCCTTAGAGAGGACATTAAGGACGTAAAATTGCAAACAGAAATACGTATGGAAAATCGCTCGACACTTTTTGAGGTATTGTGTGATTTGGCGGAATCGGTTGATTCACTGAAAAGTGGAAATGCTTTCGAGTCAAGAAGGCTTTTGGATGATGCGATTCGGAAAATCGGTGAAGTGGAGAACGAACTAAGTGGGATAAAACGTGGACATCTTGCCAAAATAAGAATGGGGCTGGAAAAACTCGAACCGAATCTAATTTCAGGAGACACAAAGACGATAAGAGAATTTGAATATCAGATAATACTCCTGCGCATTTTTGAGGAAAACCTCTAATGCCTTTTATAATACTTAATATCGTCATTCTGCTGTTTTCTATAATTATTCACGAGACCGCTCATGGTTTTTCAGCACTCAAACTTGGTGACCCGACAGCCAAGATGAGAGGTCGGCTGACCCTTAATCCTATTCCACATATAGACATCGTCGGAACCATTGTGTTGCCTGTAATGCTTATATTGGTCAAATCACCCGTTCTGTTTGGCTGGGCCAAACCTGTTCCAGTTAATCCTCTGAATTTTAGAAATCCAAAGAGAGATATGATGCTTACCAGTCTTGCCGGTCCTCTGTCGAATTTTGGTTTGGCTGTAATTTTCGCCATACTTTACAGGTTAGTGCGAATTGTAGGATTTGGCGGTCAGATATTTATTCGTGGTTTAGAATATGGTGCTGCAATAAATATTCTTCTTTTCTGTTTTAATCTTATACCTATTCCACCGCTTGATGGCTCCAAAGTTCTAATGTATTTCTTACCCGATAGTGCTGAAAACATTTTCCGAAAGGTCGAACCGTTTGGTTTCATTATAATATTTGCCCTTTTTTTTATCGGCATTTTAAGTTTCATCTATCCTATTATGAATCTATTCCTTACCATTATGCTCGGAAGGTGATGATGCATTTAAAAGCCATATTTGTTTCGCTTATTTGGATACTTTTCTTTGTCTTGAGTTGCGGAAAGAAACTACCACCAACCTCCCCGGATATATGGCCCCCAAAAGTGTTGAATGTTAATCCAATTGACAGACATCACATTGTTGTATATTTTTCCGAAAGGGTCGATACGATTACTTCACAGAAATTGATTAATTTCAAGATTTTAAATCCAGAGAGGTCCGAAACAACCGGCGTTATTTTCTCGGAAAGAAAAAGCAAAGGGGATGAAGTTCTACTCACCATACCTGAACTCGGGAATGATAAATACACACTTTTTGTATATAACATAAAAGACATTAAGGGAAATTTAATGAAGAATGCGGAGAAATCGTTTAAGCCAAGTTCTGAAAAGGATACAATTCCTCCGCTTCTGAAGTATTCAAGACCTTCGAGAATGTGGATCAGAGCTCCAATGGATTCGATAATTTTGCTAAAATTTTCAGAACCAATGGATTCGTCTTCGGCAGATTTAGACAACTTTATACTTACGAATGTTCTGATCGATAGTGGGTTTGTCTGGAGTAAAACGCTGACGCAACTCAGACTCGGCTTTCACCTGAAAGAGGCTACCGTAGGCAAAGTATTCATTCTTCCTGTCTTGTCGGACCTTTCCGGTAATCGCCTTGAAGAAATGAGAATTTTGACTTTGACGGCAATGGATTCATTACCCAAAAACAGAATGAACATTAATGTTGGAAAGGAGAATGAACTGCGAACAAAAGGTTATGCATTTTTAAGATCAAGAACAAAAAAACTACTGGAAAATATTACAGTGGTTGATACAGCTTGTTCTTTCTTTTTTATGCCGGAGGATACGTACTTTGTTTCTGTTATTGCAAAGGATTCGGTTGATACAACAGGTGTTTGGTGGGGTGAGAAGAAGATAGGATTTTTCCCCGATACAACAGGAGTTCTCAATGAGAAAATTAGTCTGGATTATATTAAGAAGGACAAAATAGATCATTTCGTACTCAGCACATACGATGTGCTTTTAGGAAGTATCAAATGAGAAAAAAGTAATCGTTTTGATTTTTCTTCATAAACCCTCAAACAATAGTATTTTCGACATATACCGGATGGTATAAGTGGAGAAGGGGGATTTAAGAACTACTAAGGAGGTATTGTGAGCAAATTTTCAATTCAACTGGACGCCACGACAGGGGAGAAGTACCTTGAGGTTCCCTCCGGTGGACGGATGTTAGTTGAACACCCCATTTTCAATAAGGGTTCAGCCTTCAGTCAACAGGAGAGAGAGGAACTTGGCCTTCAGGGGATTTTACCTGAACACTGTTTAACTCTGAAAGAGCAGGAGGACAAGGTATATGAGAATTACTTGAAGGAAGAAACCCCGATACAGAAGTATCTCTATCTTCTGAGTCTTTTGGATCGTAACGAGACGTTGTTATACCGTCTTGTACTGGATCACGCCGAGGAAATGTTGCCTATAGTTTATACTCCAACTGTTGGGGATGCTGCAAAAAGATTTAGTCATCTGTTCAGAAGACCAAGAGGTCTTTACATTTCTGCAGACAGGATTTCGCAAATCGACAGTATTCTGTCGCATGCTGCTTTCTCTAATATTAATCTCATAGTTGTAACGGATGGGGAAAGAATTTTAGGGTTAGGTGATCAAGGGATTGGTGGTATGTCAATACCTGTAGGTAAAACAAGCCTCTATGTGGTTGGTGCTGGATTGCATCCTGCTCTATGTCTGCCCATATTTTTCGATGTTGGGACAAATAACGAAGAAATTCTGAACGACCCATTGTATCTTGGATTGAAACACAAAAGACTTGTTAATGATGAATATGATGCGGTTGTCGAACAATTCGTTACTGGAGTAAAAAGGAGTTTTCCACATGCGCTCTTACAATGGGAGGATTTTGGCAAAAAGAATGCGTTACGCATTCTTAATAGATATAGGGAACGCATATTGTCGTTCAATGATGATATTCAGGGAACGGGTGCGATTACACTTGCTGTTCTTCTCACAGCAGTGAGAGGGAAGAAGGAAAAACTGAGTGACCAGCGGTTTGTGTTCTTCGGATTTGGACAGGCGGGTTATGGCATTGCAAACACAGTAATTCAAGCACTTATAGAAGAAGGACTGACACTGAAGGAAGCAAAGAAAAGAATATACCCCCTGGGGCACACAGGGTTGGTTTTAGAAGATATGAAAACGCATGAATATCAGGTACCATTTGCCCGCAGTAGAGAGGATGTGGCAGGTTGGAAGCTACAACACCCTGATAGCATTGGGCTTTTAGATACAGTATTGAATGCGAAAGCAACAGTTTTAATAGGCACTTCGGGACAAACCGGTGCATTCACAAAGGACATTCTTAAACAGATGGCAAAAAATACCGAAAGACCTATAATACTTGCACTGTCGAATCCCACAAGTAAATGTGAATGCACTGCACAGGAAGCATCAGTTGCTACAGGAGAAAAATGTTTCATTGCTACGGGAAGTCCTTTCCCACCCGTGAGAATCATGGGCATCGAACAAGAGGTTCCTCAGTGCAATAATATGTATATATTCCCTGGAGTTGGTCTGGGAGCTATCGTATCGATGACACCAAAGATAACGAATCAAATGTTCACGGCTGCAGCAAAAGCGCTTACATCGATGATTCCTGTAGATGAAGCCTCCAAAGGAGAACTTCTTCCGAACCTGAGCGATATACGAAAAGTTTCTGAGAATGTTGCATTTGCTGTTGCAAAGGAAGCAAGAGACAAAGGTTTTGGCATTAGATTGCCTGATGATAAATTGATGGAACTAATTAAACATTCAATGTGGAATCCAGAATATATTCCATACAGGGAGAAAAAAAATGATTAAAGGCTGAAAATACTTGCAATTTGGCAGAATACTTCTTATATTATAGTAGTTTTGTAGGAATTCGTAAAACTTAAAGAACTGTTCGTAAGTTTATAAAATGAGAGGGTTAATGTTAGATGGAATTAAGCAGCAAAGAAATCGAATCGTTGTTCACTTCAAAGACGGGAATCTGGTAAAGGGTTATACGCTTGATTTTACATCTGCAAAGGAATTTTTTCATATTATTTCCGAAACGGAAAAAGATAAACCTAGTATTCACGAGATATGGATTAGGGATCTTAAGGCAATATTTTTTGTAAAACAACTTGATGGTAATAAGAATTATTATGAGAAAAAAGAATTTGAAGAAGGAAAAAATGCGAAAATGCATGGCGTTAAAGTTAAGGTCGAATTCTCGGATGGTGAGATAATTAGAGGGAAGAGTTTCGCCTATAATAAAGCTAAGAAAGGATTTTTTGTCATTCCGGTTGACCCGGAGAGCAATAATGATAGGATATATATAGTAAGAGATGCTACAAATAATGTTGAAGTAGGAACTGCTGCTCTGGATTAATTATATTCTATTTAATTGATATTTTTCCCCTGGGTAGAGATGTAATCTCACCAATAATTGTTGCTTTTGAAACGCTGTTTTTTCTCAAGAGTCTAATTGCTTTGTCAGCTTTTTGTCCTTCTATAGTAAATAATAGTCCTCCTGATGTCTGTGCATCGAAGAGAATATCCAGAAGATAGGATTCTATTTCCTTCTCAGTGGTAACGAAGATTTGTCTTGCCTCCCTATTAGCATGTGTACCCGCCGGTACGATGCCCATTTTTGAGAATTTTTCAGTCTCATCGAAAATCGGCACTTTTTCAGCAAAGACAGTGGCTCCCGCATTTTCATTGCAAACCATCTCATAAAGGTGACCTAAAAGTCCAAAACCCGTTACATCTGTAACTGCGCCAACGCCTAATTCCTGTATTACTTCGGAAGCCTTTCTATTAAGTGTTTTCATTGTTTCTGTTACATCACGAATTGCTTTAGAAGAAGCCATTCCAGCCTTAAGGGCAGTATTGATAATGCCTGTTCCAATAGGCTTTGTGAGGATAATTTTTTCACCAACGGTAACTCCCTTATTCCTCAAGATTTTGTCGGGGTGCACGACTCCCGTTACAGCAAGTCCATATTTTAGCTCTTCATCTTCAATGCTGTGACCTCCGACAAGGGTGACATCAGCCTCATTCAATTTGTTCAAACCACCTTCAAGGATTTTTTTCAATACATCTATGGAAAGTTTCTTTTTAGGGAATGACACGATGTTAAGTGCGGTAATAGGTTTTCCACCCATTGCATAGATATCGCTCAATGCATTTGCTGCTGCGATTTCCCCAAAATCATACGGGTCATCAACGATTGGAGGAAAGAAATCCACCGACTGGACAATGGCGATTTCATCCGTCAGTTTATAAACTCCTCCATCCTCGGCGCTTTCAAACCCAGCGATAAGGTTCGGGTCATTTCTCTGTATAAGAGAACAAATAGCCTGGTCCAGGAACCCCGGACCCAGTTTTGCTGCTCACCCAGAAAATTTTGTGTATTGTGTTAGCCTGATATCCTGTTCACTCATATTAAATTCCTCCGTTTAAAAGAATCTAAATAGAAATTATTCTATCTGAATTCATCAGAGTGTTCATTATTTCAAACATATTTGAGATTCGACCCACCTTTATCATGTTCTTAATGTTGAAAAAATCTAGACAGGTGCCACAGACAAGTATTTCAATGCCATTTTTCCACAATTCTTTGAGGATACCAAGTACTTCCGAACCTTCGACAGTTAACTTAACCCCGGCATTCATAAAGATAAGTTTGCTGGGTTTAGGTTCCGTTTCTAGGAGGGTGGGGAAGAATGCTCTAATGAGTATTCTTCCAAGGCTGTCGTATCCTTTTCCTATTGTATCTGATTTGACGAAAATCGAAATCGTTTTTTCCTGTTTCAAGGCTTCTTGAAAATCATGCTTTTCTTTTTTTATCATAACCCTGAAATTATTTTGCTCCCTTTTTACTTCGACTTTACAGTTAGAATTCCGAGCAAATCTTGATACATTCTCTGAAGCAGGTTCATTGTCAACGATAACTTCTACGACTCCCTCGTCCATTTCCTCAAGTGCTTTCTTTGTCAATACAACGGGTTGTGGACAGGGTAAATCTCTTGCATCAATCTTTTTTTTCTCCATAAGGTCTTCTCTTTCTCTCATTTTTTTCATAGATCTTAAACGAATCAAGGTTCTTGTCTTTTAGAGTTGCTACTGCTTTGTCTTTCAGTGTATCATCTATCTCCAGTGACATACTACATTCTCTTGAAATACTTTCCGGGGTTGGTATCAGATGATAGTCGATGTTTTCTGCTTTTAGAATTTCTTCGGCAATCATCACATAGTGAATGTTCTGGAAGGTAAAAATGAAATTCATTGTAAATTTCGGCTTCTTATAAAATTGTAAAGAGCGGTACTTGCTCTATTGGTTGTCTCCCCTGACCTTTTTACGAGCCAGAAGTGACGCTGTATTTTTAGACCCGGGATTTCCACTTTCTTGATTAGTCCCAGCTTTAGTTCGTTCTTGATTGTTATTTCTGAAACAAATGATGCGCCGATTCCTGCAATGACTGCCTGTTTAACTGCTTCTGTGCTTCCCATTTCGATAACTGTATTGAGTTTCTTGGCGAGAAGTTTCTTCTTTGCAAGAACCTGAACAACTGCAAGCCTTGTGCCGGAACCTATCTCTCTGAAAATAAGCGGGATTTCAGTTAATTCCTCAAGTGATATTCTTTTTCTCTTCATAGAAGTTGGGGCAATTAAAACGATATTGTCGTTCATCAACTTTTGAAAATTGAGACCCTGTTTTCTTGTTTTCTCTCCAACTATGCCAAAGTCGACGAGTCTGTCAAAAACATCCTTAATAATGATAGAGGTATCACCAATTCGGAGAGATATTTCGATTCCATGATGTTCATTCTTAAACCGTTTAACTACTGCTGGAAGCAAATATGTCCCCGGCACGGTGCTTGCTCCAAGTCTAATCTCGCCGCGCAAAAGATTTTTAAGATCATCGATCACATTTCGCGTCTTCTGCGCAAGTCGGATGAGCTCTTTTGCATATCGATAAAGTAGTTTTCCCGAGTCGGTCGGTGTGATTCTTTCCCTTGAGCGGTTCACGAGTGTTGTTCCATAATATTTTTCAAGCTCCTTAATTTGGGTGCTAATGGATGGTTGACTCAAGAACATTCTGTTTGCCGCACTTGAGAAACTTCTTGTCTCAATAATGGCGCAGAAAGTTTCAAGGGTTCTGATTATGTTCATAAAACAAGTATACATTAGGAAATATATTTTGTCAAATAAGAAATTTTTATGTAAGATACCGTTATGTTTTGTTTTTTTTTATGAAAAGAAACGAAGAAGTTAATCGGGAAAAGGATTGACAATTAGATTCGAATCGTATATAGTCTGTTAATGATAAACGCATTACATCTTGTGATTTTGTTTATACATAGTGATTTCTTTGTTGAATACAAAGTGTAGCGGGATATGGAGAGAAAATGATTGAAATAATGATTCCTGGAAGAGGAAGGATTGAGATAAGAAATATTGTTTTTGATGTGAACGGAACAATCGCTACTGATGGAAACATTAACAAAGCAACAAAGAGAAGAATTGAAGAGCTTTCTCGACAGTTATCGGTTTATCTTCTTACAGCAGACACATACGGACTAATAGATGTGGAAATGGCAGGGAGCAGTGCTAAAATAGAAAAGATTGCACAACCGGAAGAGACGAAGAAGAAGGAACAATTTGTAAGAGAACTCGGTGCGAAAGAAACAATAGCAGTTGGTAATGGTGCAAATGATGTTCTAATGTTAAAGGAAGCGATTCTGGGTATCTGTGTAGTGGATGAAGAAGGTGCCTGCTCGAAGGCAATAGAGAATTCGGATATTGTCGTTTACGGAAAGGAGAATGCTTTTGGTCTTCTTGAGAATCCTAAAAGAATCGTGGCGACTCTGAGATGTTGAAAGGTACTGACACAGTAAACAAAAAATTGTTTTCTACTTGACATTTTTGTATTCTAAGTTTATGTTTGTGGCAAATGAGCGAGTTAGAGTATCTTCTATTAGCAATAAATTTAACTGAGAACAGCAAAAAATGAACGTTAGTTTAATTTCTCCCAGATCACCGGTAGCTATTGCAAGTAATAGAGAAAAAGCGGTTAATTTTTCTCGTTTGAGCCTGGCAACTGTGGCAGCATTATTTCCCAGGGATACACAGCTTCAAATAATCAATGATAATCTGGACGGAGTAAATTTTGATAAAAAAATCGATCTGGTCGGAATAACAGCAATAACATCCACTGCTCCCAGAGCATATGAAATTGCCGATAGGTTTCGTGAAAAAGGAATTACTGTTGTACTTGGTGGTATACACCCTTCGGCACTCCCTGAGGAGGCAGCCCTGCATGCCGATGCGGTTGTTATTGGTGAAGCAGAGGGATTAGTGCAGGAATTGGTCGAGGATTTTAAAAATGGACGGTTGAAAAAGTTCTATCATTCCAACCGAAGGCCAAGTCTTGCGAATCTTCCCATGCCAAGAACGGACCTTTTGTCTGGAAACAGGTACTATAAAGAGATGGATATGATCCAGACTACAAGAGGGTGTCCTTTTAATTGTGAGTTTTGCAGCGTCACAAACTTCTTTGGACGCACCTACCGTCAACGTCCGATTCAAGATGTAATTGAGGAAATCAAACAATTAAAAAGACGAAACATAAAATTCTTCGTAGATGACAATATTGCTGGTCACCCAGCATATGCAAAAAAACTCTTTAAGGCTCTGATTCCTTTGAACATAAAGTGGTTTGGACAGGGGTCAGTGATTATTTCAAGAGATGAAGAATTACTCAGACTTGCTGCTAAAAGCGGGTGTCTCTCTCTCTATATGGGTTTTGAATCTTTATCACCCGATAGTTTAAAACAGGTGGGGAAAAGTGTGAACTTGTTGCAGGACTATAGAACAGCTATAAAGAAAATGCACGATAATGGGATTGGGATTATTGGGGCATTTATTTTTGGTTTTGATGCCGACGATATGAGTGTTTTTGAAGAAACAGTTGATTTTATAGAAAGAACTCAGATTGAACTTGCAAGTTTTGCTATTCTAACACCGCTGCCCGGGACTTTGCTCTATGAGAAAATGGAAAAACAGGAAAGAATATTCGAATATGATTGGTCAAAATATACCTGTGGAGAAGTTGTATTCCGTCCTAAATTGCTTACAGCAGATCAGCTCCAGGGTGGTTATTACTGGGCACGAAAACAAAGTTCATCGCTTCGTTCAATATTTCAAAGGACATTTCATTTAAGAAAATCTGCTCTCTTATACCTTCCAATTAACTTAATAATGAGAAGAGCAGTCCGTAATTTCCTGAAGGACCCGAAGGTTTCCCAGGTAGCTTCTCGTTTTTGCGCTTAGAAAAGGAAAGAGGGACCCCGTGAAAGTACAACGTGAAAATATCTGAAAGAAAAATGTTAGAAGGAGTTCCTAGTTGGGAATAAAAGGATTTTTAGCCATAAATCTTCATTGATTAAAATTGGGCGTGAAGCTGAAAAAGAGATGTAATCTTCTTCTGATCCTTCCGGCTGATGCGATACATAGGTCAAGGTCCGGGATATTCAAAAAGTCATTGCGCTACGCACCCCTGACCCTGACCTATCTTGCTTCTCTCATACCAGAGCAGCTTAATGTTACTTTCAAGCTGGTTGACGAGGGGGTTGATAGGCTTACTGCTTTGGATTTTGAACCTGATATTGTGGGCATAAGTGCTATGACTGCAACAGCTCCAAGGGCATATGCTATTGCTGATCACTACCGGGAAAAGGGAATCAAAGTAGTGTTGGGAGGTATACACCCAACTTTGATGCCGGAAGAGGCGCTTGAACATGCTGATAGCGTTGTTGTGGGTTTCGCCGAGCGCGTTTTCCCGAAGCTTCTTGAAGATTTTATGCGTAATAATTTGAAAAGGATTTATGAAGATAGTGACGATCTGCCGGTTGAGGAGATACCCATTCCCAGGAGAGAATTTTTGAAGAAAGAATCCTATATAACCGTAAATACAATGATGGCAACAAGGGGATGTCCAGGGAATTGCAGCTTCTGCGCTGTTCCGCATGTATGGAGGAATATGTATTTTAAGCGTCCGGTTTCGTATGTGATGGATGAGATACGCACCCTGAATGGGGATGAAGTCGTTTTCATAGACGTTCATTTGCTCGGGGACGCTCAGTACTCAATCAAGCTCTTAACCGCATTAAAAGATGCGAAAAAGAAGTGGTTTGGGCTGACAACGGCTAATGCCTTGTTTGATAGGGAAATTTTCGATCTAGTCGTGAAGAGCGGATGCAAGGGCTTACTCATCGGATTTGAGTCTGTTTTGCACAGGAGCCTTAAGGAAATTCACAAGAATTCAAGGGTGGTGAGCCGATATGCGGATCTTATGAAGGCGCTTCATGACAATGGGATAAGAGTAAATGGAACATTCCTTTTTGGGACCGATTATGAAGACAAAAGTGTTTTTGAAAAGACAGTTGATTTTACAAATCGAGTGAAGATTGATTTACCACGATACTCCCTTTTTACTCCTTACCCGGGGACACCGATTTTTGCAGAATTTGAGGGACAAGGAAGGATTACTGAATATAACTGGGCTCTGTATGATGTTGAGCATGTGGTATTTAAGCCAAAGAATATGAAACCAGAGGAGCTTGAAGAGGGTCTGCACTGGGCATGGAGGGAAACCTATTGTTTTAATTCGATATTCAAGAGGTTGAATGGAACCAGGTCACTCTACTGGTTCGGTTTTCTAGTTAATCTCGGATACAAATATTATGCATGGAAATTGCCGAGATTCAACAAAGAAACGATGGCAGATATCAGTTTGGAGCTGTAATGAAAGTAATTCTTATCATGCCCGGGGTGGGGAGAAAAAAGGAGACTACATATGTCAAGACCTGGACCATGGAACCCTTGATGATTGCTCAAATTGCATCTCTTACCCCGGATTATGTTGAGCTCGTTTTTTTTGATGATAGACTTGAGGAGATTCCCTATGATATGGATTGTGATCTCGTTGCTCTAACCGTTGAGACATATACCGCAAAACGAGCATATTCCATTGCTTCACGATTTAGAGAGAGAGCGATTCCTGTCGTCATGGGTGGTTATCATCCTACGCTTCTGCCAGAAGAGGTGAGTGAGCATGCAGACGCAGTGGTAATAGGCGAAGCAGAGGGTGTATGGCAACAGATAATTGAAGATGCTCAGCAGAAAAAACTTAGAAAGTACTACAGAAAGTCTGTGCCATCCCTTTCAGGCTATTTCCCCGACAGGAGTATCTTTGAAGGCAAGGATTATATACATCTGAGCCTAATCGAATCAGCACGGGGATGTGTCTTTTCGTGCGAATTTTGCGCAATCTCTCAATTTTACTCCAATACGTACAAAGCAAGACCCATAGAAGATTTCATTAAGGATATCCAGAACACGAAAGAAAACAGGTTCTTTATTATTGATGACAATATCGTTGCTGATGTTTCCCGAACGAAAGTGCTTTTCAGAGCTGTCGAGCCTCTTGGCGTCAAGTGGGTAGCTCAGGCTTCGCTGCAGATCGCACTCGACGATGAGTTGCTTACGCTCATGAAGAAAAGTGGATGTGTTGCGCTGCTCATTGGTTTTGAATCACTGAACAAAGCGAATCTTAAGAAAATGAACAAATCTTGGAACCAGCAATATGGCACGTATGAAGATCTCGTTCGAAAAATTCACGATCACGGTATTGGAATTTACGCTACCTTCTTGGTCGGCTATGACAATGATACGAATGAAATCCTTGAGAGGACATTTGAATTTGCGATAAGGAGCAAATTTCTTTTTGCGGCTTTCAACCACCTCCTGCCATTTCCAGGGACAAAGGTGTATGCGAGACTCAAAGGGGAGGGGAGACTTATGAAGGAGAAATGGTGGCTTTCTCCCGATTACCGGTATGGGGATTATGCTTTCAAACCATATCACCACGAACCGCAGGAGCTTGCAGCAATGTGCGAAAAATTCAGAAAACAATTTTTCTCCTGTGTTTCGATATTCAAAAGAGCTACCAATTTTCGCGCAAATCTTCAATCACCCACAATCGCTTTGGTATATTTTATGCAGAATTTCTTGGCCGAGAAAGAAATCGGGAAGAAAATGGGAATTCCTCTTGGAGGAGGTCTCGATGGCTAAACGATTTCTTATTGAGATTGCGAATGAGAATGATGAGGCCGGGCTCAGGCGAATTGCCAGAGACAATTATATGGACGGAAACATTCGGCTTTCCGTTCAAAGAGAACCTAACTTTTTCAGGAGCCTTGAAGTTGAGGGGAGGCTTGTTCAAGTTTGCCTGGGAAGAGACCTGCGTAATAAGAAGGTAATTGGTTTTGCAGTTCGGGCAATCAGAGAGATGTTTGTGAATGGTTTCATCAGAGATATTGGTTACTTGAGCAATTTGAGGTTGGAGGAAGCATACCGGGGTGGTACACTCATCTACCGTGCATACCGTTTCTTGAAGGAGCTCCATAGGGATGGCAGGACACCATTATATGTGACAAGTATTTTGCAGGATAATCAATATGCCCTAAAGATAATCACTTCGGGTAGAGCGGGTATACCTCCTTATAAAGACTATGGTGGTTATACTACATATGTAGTCGGTCTGAAGAAGAAGCGTGGTAATTTACCGGGGAATCTGGAGCTCAGAAAAGGCACTGAAGACATGATCGATGATATTATATCGTTTCTCCACGAGGAAGGAAAAAAAAAGCAATTTTATCCTCTATACAGAGAGAGGGATCTTCTGAACACTACAGGCATTCTTAGGGGTTTACATATGTATGATTTGATTGTTGCTCTTAAAAGAGGCAAAATAGTGGGTGTCATAGGACTTTGGGATCAGACTGCGGTAAAACAGGATGTTGTTTCGGGTTACAGCACCTTGATGAGGATTATAAAGCCGCTCTGGAATATCTATGCTCCTCTGAGAGATCTGCCGTCATTACCTGTTCGTGATACGCGACTGAATTTTTTCTTCGCAGCGATGAATCTGGTCAAAGACAACAATAGGGTAATCTTCCACGCATTAATTGAGAGATTGAGGGAGGAAGGCAGAGAGAGAAGATTAAGTTATATGGTTCTTGGTCTTCATTCCAGGGATACACTCAATGGTGTAATGAAGAGATATCCGAGTTATAAATTTCGGAGCAGGATCTTCTTGGTTCACTGGGAAGATGGAGAGCAGCTGTACGACAGTCTGGATGATCGAATACCATATCTTGAGGTTGCAGCACTATAATGGATAAGGAGCTTGAAGGTAGAATTGTGGAAGTGAATAAACTTCCAGATAGTCTGAAGAAGCAGATGTATGCGCTCTTCACCACCTACTTTGAGGTCAAGGAAAAGGTATTCATGGATGATATGAGCAAAAAGGAAAAAGTACTCCTACTTAGTGATGAAAGAACAGGTGAGATCAAAGGTTTTTCTACAATTAAAATGATAGGTCTTACCGTTGACAATACGAAGGTTAAGGTTATTTTTTCCGGGGACACCTTAGTAGATACCTTCTACAGGATGGAAACGGAATTGATAAAGCATTACGGACGGTTTGTGTATGAGCGAATAGAGGAAGGAGTCAAGTTTTACTGGTTTCTTATCTCAATGGGTTTTCGAACGTACCGTTTTCTTCCACTATTTTTTTATGAGTACTACCCAAGATACAACAAAGAGACTCCCATTTTTGAACAAAAAGTGATGGATGTTTTAGGGACTGCGGAATTTGGAAACTGCTATAATAAAGAAAAGGGAATAATTATTCCCACAGAGGAGAATTTTCTCAAAAGAACATATGCATCAATTCCATCTAAAAGACTCGCAAATCCCCATATCCAGTTTTTTCTCAAAAGAAATCCAGGATATGCAAAGGGGGAAGAGCTTGTTTGCATCGCAGAGATCACAAAGCAAAACTTTAAATCGATATTTTACCGGATAACCAAATGTTCACGATAAATTGTGTTACTCTTGGCTATTTCTATCCAGAATATCGGAAGTTCCTGAGGGAACTGTCTCATCTTACAAAGAACCAGGAACGAATTCTCTTTGCGATTGTACGGAGGAATATGCGTACCGAATTTGGTGAAGAACATGACTTTGAGACTATTCGATCTGTTGAAGATTTCAAAAGGAATGTGCCGCTGTGCGATTACGAGGACTATGCGGGATACATTGAGAGAGCGAAAGCCGGCGAGGGAAATATACTCACCGCTGATGAGATTCACTTGCTCGAACCCACAGGTGGATCTTCTGCTGGTTCCAAACTGATACCGTATACAAGGAGTTTAGAAGAGGAATACAAGAGGGGTGTGTATCCTTGGTTGGCTGACCTTTATCTCCATAGACCATACCTGCTCAATGGAAGAGCTTATTGGGCAGTTACGCCTCCCGGAGATCTTCCAAAGAAGGGGGAGGGAAGAATACCCGTGGGTTTTAAGGATGACACCGAATATCTTGGAATAATTGGAAAACTGGTGGAGAAAACCATGGCTGTTCCTTCAAAACTCGGGAGAATGCAGGATATTGAGGAATTTTTATATACCAGTGCCTTATTCCTTCTGAGGGAGAGAAATCTAACCCTCATTTCAGTCTGGAGTCCAACGTTTTTATTGATTACGATTGAGAAAATATACCTCTGCTGGGAGAGGCTCTTAAGAGAGATAGAAGCGGGAAGCAGAAATTCCTATAACCTGCGACCATTTCCTTCGCGCACGAGGGAATTAAGAAAGGCACGGAATGCTCACGGAGTTAATTTTTCCATCGTCTGGCCGAAATTGAGACTTGTGAGTTGCTGGACTGATGGTTCTTCTCAGATGTTTATAGAGAAAATCCAAGAGAAGTTTCCAAGGATCGAGATTCAGGGCAAGGGTTTACTTGCAACCGAAGGCATAGTTTCATTGCCTCTTACAGGTTTTAGTGATTCAGTCCTTTCATTCAGATCGCATTTTTACGAGTTTCTTGATCATGCAACAGGTGCGGTTTTTGATGCAGGGAAGGTCAAGAAGGGAAAGCGTTATTCCGTCGTCATTACTACTTCAGGAGGATTGTACAGATATAGGCTGAGAGATATTGTTGAGGTGACGGGGAAGATCAGGGGAGTCCCGCTTATGAGATTTTGTGGAAAAGAAGACCTGATTTCAGATTTCTTTGGTGAAAAACTGAATGAGTTTTTTGTGAGTGAGGCTACAAAAAGCGTTTTAACTGCATTGAGGATTCAATCGAGATTCGAGCTTTTTGCGCCCTGCAGTGGCAAGAACCATCACTATTGTCTTCTTTTGCAGGCTGAGGTCGATAAACAAACCAAAAGCCTTATCGAAAAGAAACTGGACGAGAAGCTCAGGGTGAATTTCCATTACAATTATGCACGAGATTTAAATCAACTGGGAAAGGTGGAGTTAAGACTCATAGACAGAGCGAAGAATGCACTCCGCATTTATACCGAATTCCTATTAAAACAGGGGAGGAAGTTGGGTACGATCAAGCCATTTTTGCTCTATAATAGGGAAGGAGTGGAACAGCTTTTTCCTGAATTGGGTATAGTCCACCAATTAGGCGGGTACCATGATCTACGGGGGAAAGATGATAAAGATGCCATGGAATAACGCGACATCTCCGAAGACAAAGCAAAATGCGCTAATTACTCTACTGAGGATTTTTCTCAATAGTATGTCGACATTTTGCCCTCTTTACTTCCTTCGATTTGCTATTGCCCTTTTGAAATCGCATGTAAGATTGTTTCACAAAATGATTGTTTATGATAATGGGCCTCATATAGGAGAAGATGGAAATATTGTGGGTTGTGAATACTGTCCTGTTGCGGTTGTATCAAATGGGAGGATATTTAAGTGTTGTTTGGCTGGCTGCAAAAGCGGAAAGAGATGACTGAGAATTAGAGGGGATTAACGGCAATGGCAGAGTTTACCGACCATTTACTGGTTTTTCGCAGTGAATGCTGAATCCTATTTTCCGTTTCTCACAAGGTGGAAATAAATCGGTTTATTGTAAGAAGATAATTTTTTCATTATCAATAAAGCCCTTTACAGGGATTTCCATCTTTACAAAATATATGCCCTGAGGAACTTTATATCCTTTGTCGTCTCTCCCGTTCCAGATTATCCTTGTATTTCCTTCACACTTTTTGCTTGAGAGCAAAGTCCTAACTTTTCTGCCGCAGACATTGTAGACATTGACCGATGTTGCAGCATTGGACTCCATACAGCAATAGATGTTGACTACACTTTTCGTAATATTTGGGAAGACAAGTAAGTTGTTTTTGAATGATGGAACATAAAGTTTCAATTCTTTTTTCCCTGTTATTTTGTCGCCTTCGATATTAACGTCATCGATGTAAATGCCTTCTGCTATATCCGCATCGTCGGATGTGAATGAGAAAAGCAATTGGATCTCTTCGCCTGGCGTGAGATACGAAAGGTCATAGTCTTCGGGCAGCCAATCATTGCCAATGGTAAGCATAGAATCAAGTGCACCTCCGCTTCCAATATAATCGAATGTATCTGAGGAAGATTGTCTTTTGATAATAATATGTAGACCGTCGGAACCGTAATTCGTAAACTCATACCAGTGCCAGAAACTAAGATGAGTATTTAGACCCACCTTGAATGGAATGCTTGTAAGCTGTCCACTGGAGTTGGATTCATACTTATGCGTTGATTCGAGTCCGCAGTACCAGCTGTAGCTCCCGGCGTGTTTTCTGTAAGTAGACAGATGCCAATTATCCAGACTTCCGGAATGCGACCATTTTGCGGTTCCGGATTCCATATCATCAGAGAATCCGAGATGACCAATAGCTACAACGAGTGAACCTGCGAATGCAAATCCTTCAGTCGTTGTGATGTCATATTTAATGATTGTGAAATATGGGTCAGGGCAGGTATTGGTAATTAGAGAAGAGAGCGTTCCTGTTTGTGAACTCTGCGGGGGGATTGTTACCCAGGAAGGACTGGTACCACCAGTTAAAGATATATATGGGTCGGATTCGCTGAATGTGCAGTTGACAGTGTATCCGTATCCATCACCCCAATTCTTGAGAGAATAGTAAAGGTCGATATTTTCGCCGGGTTCCGGAATGCCATTATTGTTTTCATCATATAGGCTATCGAATTCAACGGACAGTTCGGGTTTTGTAATCATTTCATTAACCCAGCTCTGCCAGGAGCCTTGAGCTGAGGTTGCTTCAAGGCGTAGCTTTGCCACCTCACCATTTTCGGTATTTGAAGCAACGATTATTGCAAATGTGCACAATATGGTGTTTCCCGGTTCAACTGTGCCTGTAAAGGTATGCAAACTGTCGATCATCGATACGAATAAATCATCGCTTGAAAGTTTAGTGATGGGATTTATTACAGACTGCGTTCCATAATTTTTCATATTTATAAAGAAATAGGAACTCTCTCCAGGATTCAATAATCCATCGTTATTACCCGAGATATCATCCTGAATGGAGTGCGTATTGTATGCCAGGTATGAACCGAGTATTTTTGTATATAGCGAGTCTATGAAGGGTAAGAAATCTCTGCCGGTTACCGTAAGTTTTACCATTCCAGGTGTAGTAATATTCACAGTTGTTTTGAATTCCCCCAGCTCATTTGTGTATCCTCTTTCATAGAGTTCGTCGGATTTCAATAAACATACCAGTGCATTCTCTACGGGTTCTGCAGAGAAATTTCTCACGGTAATGATTACTTCCATTCCATTTTGTAGGGTATCCGGACGAAAAACCGAAAGAACCGAAGGCGTATCAGTCCAGATAGGCATTTCAGGGTCACCCAAAAGGTTTAGTTGATATTGATGCCATCTATAGACATTTTCTGCTCTTGAGCGAGGTATGAAGTCGACCTTGTTCATTGCCAGAGTATAGCCTATGTGAGTTAATTTTCTTAGAAGCAGGATATTGTAAAAGTTTGCATCGAATCTATCGGAATATCCGTAACAAGGATTTCCAGGAGAACCCCATCCATACCGTGAATTGCCTATAAAAGCAACTCCACCGCCGTTTGCGTTGTTTACATAATGCTCGGCAATGGCATCGTAGTCTATAGCACTTGACCAGCATCCAATAGAGTAAAGAATTCCCTGCCTGTCTCCATTCGAAAGATTATCCATATCGTTCCTTAATAGATAATCCTGACCTATGCTCATAACCGTATACCAAGCGTGTCCATCATGGTTAAGGAGATTCTGTCCAGAATTTATTGCAGTTGTCACGGTACCGTAATTCTCGTTTCCCCAGGATTCGTATAGTTTTGTGATATTAAACCTGGCTGGCACATAGAGACTGTCGATGAGGTTCTTGCCTATGCCAGAGTCTGTATAAGGGTCCCACCATAGAATCATTGCAAAGAACAGTATATTTAACTCATAATCGCACGGGGGATTCACTTCGTATGTGAGTATTTTATTAACGAAGGTTGTAACATTCGTTGTTGAATGGGCAGGAACTCTTCCCACGAAAACATCCGGATAAAGGTCGACCGAGTCGGCAATTTCTCCATACGGTCCCGTTCCATTGTAATTCCAGTTACCGTCAAGGTCTGAATAGTAAAGGTCTGCTCGGATACTATCTTCGTCTTCTGGCTGATAACCAGCTTCACACGCCATTGCGAATGCGACTCTTGCGGGAACGATACCAGTATCTCCTCCCAAGAGAATCCAGATGGTTCCCCAGTTTGTGTGTGCATCCTTGATGAAGTTTCTTATTTTTTCCTGATTATCGCTTCCCGGGCAGTTTGCATATATGGAATCTGTTGTAACGATAACCGTTCTGATACCTTTTTGTGTTTTCCAGTCGCATAGTGGTTGAAAATAGGAAGCATAGGAAGATGATGTAATAATAACATAATCGATGGTTGAATCTGAATCGATTCCATTGAAGGGGTCGTAAATAACTTCGGGATTTTCGCACAGAGAAACAACTGATTTCCTTAGAATTTTTCTACTCAAGTTTGATATTCTTGTTATTTTCTGAAGGCTAGGTCCCATTCTGTAGTTTATTCTAAAGGTCACTTCCTTGATTTTTTCAAGTTTTCTTTCAAGAGGTATGTATCTATACGGATAGAAATTCAAACTTAAGATTCGATAACCGCTCATATTTCCAGTTGCCCCTATTTCTATACACTTTTGCGGAAATGCTTTGTTACTCGAATATATTTTCGGATTCCCGGGAGTCCAGGGACCCGGTTCAAATTTTAATAGTGGTGTTGAAAGGATTGCTGGTTTTTGGACGGGATATACCTCGAAATTTCCATCTACATTGTCTACAATCGTGTTGACTATATCAATTCCAGTAACTACAGCGGTTTCTGGTATCAGATAATGTTTTGTAATAACAGGAAGTTGGGGTGCGCCAGGTTCTGCTGTAAGGTCTGCGCCTTCTACTTTAATAATATCGTAACTATCGCTCTTTGTTAATACTGCAGGATTGTCAAAAACGATTCTTTGCATCATTGAGCCTTGCATTGTTGAAGTTATTGCGAGGATAAGAATAAGAATAAACATTAGATGTTTCATTTTTCCTCCTTGTGCATGGTTAATTTCGTAATTTGCTTATAGAGAAATAATATTCTCTCTGTGTGCTCTGTGGTTTCTTTTATCCTGTTTTTCATTAACTATAGAATAATACTCATTTATCTCATTGTCAAGGGAAAAGAGTAAATTAGCAGACAAATCGAAAGTAGAATTAAGCAGTGTATCTTTGCACTTAAAAATCATCCGCGGGAGATAAAATATAATGTGGAAAGAGGGAGAGAAAAGAGATGTTTATATAACGGTAAAAGTTGAGACAG